>Ga0268250_10000101_pt1 | contig 39752 bp, 51 predicted proteins | sample AgamicAsSfe_FD_200448 | JGI IMG/M metagenome (GOLD analysis project Ga0268250, IMG submission 200448) | Agave microbial communities from Guanajuato, Mexico - As.Sf.e (v2) (version 2) | ecosystem: Host-associated > Plants > Phyllosphere > Phylloplane/Leaf | place: Guanajuato, Mexico | collected...
CCCTGGTCTACGAAGATGCTACATCTGCTTGGTCTTTGTCGTCATGACATCTGTATGTTTCACTCGAGTATCACATCTGCGAGTCTCAGCGGCTGATAACCACCTCAGGCCACGAACGGTTACGATGGTTCCATGATGAACGGTCTCCAGACTCTCTCGTACTGGCAGAACTACTTCAAGCACCCTTCTCCAACTCAACTCGGTCTTCTCAACTCTATCATGTCTGTCGGTGGTATCGTCTCGCTACCCATCTTCCCATACGTTGCCGACTACCTCGGACGTCGGGTTGGTATCATTATCGGCTGCATTATCTGTGTCATTGGTGTCGTTCTCCAGACAATTGGTGCCAATATTAGCATGTTCATCGCCGCACGGTACGTTCTCTTGCTACTTGCCATCACGGCAACTGCTGATCAGGTTGCAGGTTCATCATTGGTTTCGGTATCTCGATCGCTCAGGGTTGTTCTCCCATGCTCGTTACCGAGTTGGCTCACCCTCAGCACCGTGCTACCTTCACTGCCATCTACAACTCCCTCTGGTACGTTGGAGCTATCGTCGCCGCATGGCTCACCTTCGGTACCCTCCACATCAAGTCCGAGTGGGCATGGCGTGTACCTTCCCTCGTCCAGGCTTTCCCTTCCATCCTTCAACTCATCTTCGTATGGGTTGTTGATGAGTCTCCTCGTTTCCTCGTCTCTCGTGGCAAGTCTGAGCAGGCTCTTCGCGTCTTGGCAAAGAACCACGCCAACGGTAACGACCAGGATGAGGTTGTTCAGCTCGAGATGCAAGAGATCCACGACACCCTCAAGATGGAGATGGAGTTCAACAAGTCTGGCTGGCTCCAGCTTGTGCAGACGAAGGGCAACCGTCACAGAATGGCTATCTGCATTACTGCTGGTTTCTTCTCTCAATGGTCTGGTAACGGTATCGTCTCTTACTATCTCAACATTGCGCTGAACGACATTGGATACACCGACGCTACTACCCAGGATATCATCAATGGTGTTCTTACCATCTTCAACGCCTTGACTGCCACCGGTATCTGCTTCTTCGTCGACCGCATCGGCCGCCGCAGACTGTTCCTCATCTCCACCACCGGAATGATGTTCTCGTACATGTCATGGACCATAGCCGCAGGTCTCTACGCCAGGTCCAACAACACCGACAACAACGCAGGACGTGCCGTCCTCGGAGTCATTTTCTTCTACTACTTCTTCTACAACTTGGCGTGGTCTGGTCTCCTCGTCGGCTACACCGCCGAGATTCTCCCCTACAACATTCGTGCCAAAGGTCTCACCATTGTGTTCTTGTCCGTCGATATCGCCCTCTTCTTCAACCAGTTCATCAACCCCATCGCTCTCAAGGCTATCGGCTGGAAATACTACATCGTCTACACCTGCTGGTTGGCTGTTGAGCTCTTCGTCGTGTACATGCTTTATGTTGAAACAAGAAATGTATTTGACCCAGAAACCCCCTCTTTGATAAACAATAAGCTAATACTCAGCAGACTCCCCTCGAGGAGATGGCCAAGCATTTCGACGGTGAAGACGCACTCGTTGGCGGCGCAGCCGCTACTGAGAAGGGTTTGACACTCGCTCGCCAGGCTGGTCTCACAGACACTATCCGTTCCGCATCGGTCAACCACCAGGGTGGTATGTACAACGACAGCAAGGACGCTGCTGTCCACTTGGACGAGGTTTCGGCATAGGCTGTCGAGTAATGGGACGAGACTGGGAGCTGGGGCTTTGGACTTTTGATGATGCATTATAGAAATCATTTAGACAGACTAGACTTTTGAATCCAATAGACGTTCTCTCTGTATTCGGCTCACGTTCTCACCTACTTTTGATTGCTGGAAGGTTCGCTCAAACTTGGTCTCTCGATCAACCTGGTTCTACTATACGTATACCTATGTACGACGACCATGTTAAACACGTAGTCTGACGTCGACAAACCTGAAACGGAGCTGTGACATTCCCCACGTGACCTCGTCCGTATCGGGGTCGGCCTAATGACGACTTTGTCAATGCAGATCCCGTTCTCCTCTCCTCGAAGTCTGTTTACTGCAGCAAATCGGAAGGCGCAAAACACGCACATCTTTCGTGATATCCACCCCGCAGCATCTCGCGGTCGGGCTTCTCGAGATGGTCTCTGGGAAGACGGCAGGAGCTACTCCGGACAGCGTCATGCCGGAGCTCGTTCTTTCTTCTCTTCGTACTTGATTGACCTCTCTTCTCTTCTGCCTCTATCTCTCATCCATTACCTTGCTTAGATACCTTCTCTTGTCTAGTCAACAACCAATATGAGGACGTTTTCCACCCTCGCACTCGCGGCGGCAGCAGCTGCCACTGCTGCGGCACAGGTCACCTACCAGAACAGCACGAACACCATTTTGAGGGTAGACAATGGCACCTATGGGTAAGTCGTCAAGATTATCCCCTGTATGCTGTATCATGCTAATAATATTCCTTAACCAGACCAGCTGTCGAAGAAGTTCACTAGTAAGATTTACACCACACAAACACCAGTATACCACCTGTTGACCATCCCAAGCTTCTACAACCAGTGGCCAATCGGTCTCACTATCGCCTCCGACGGCCGCAAATTCGTCTGCTACACCCGCGGCTCCGACGAGTACACCCTCGGCGTCGTCGTCAACCAGACAGCAGAAGCTCCCTTCCCAACCACGGGCCCAGTCATGAACCTGCCACCAAACGAGCTCAATACCACAATCAACGGCATAGCTTTCGGCAGCAACTCCACTACGGGCTTGATCTCGGTGCAAGCTTTGTTCGTCACGCCTGTTTGCAAGGCCTACCCCGAGACACTTTGGATTCTGGATACGGGACGACCTACCGTTCACTCTGCAGCGGGAGATCCATCGATGCCGTATGCGGTGCCGGGAGGACCTAAGCTTATTGCGATGAACATCACTGCTGGGAATGACACTGTTTATAAGACTTACACCTTCCCCTCGACTGTGCACTACCCGGACAGCTACTTCAACGATCTGTCAGTTTGCAACCTCGCCTGTATTGCTATGAAGCTAATGCTCTTGCAGCCGCTTTGATCTCCGTGCAAATGTCTCCGGAACTTCCGGCAAGGGAATCGCGTACTTGGTCGACTCATCCAACGAAGGCCGCCCCGGCTTTATCATGCTCGATCTCGGCACTGGAGACTCCTGGCGCCGTCTGACACAAGACCCTTCTGTCCTCCGTGTCCAGCAGGATCTGCCTTCTTACATGTCAAGGCCTCGCTACTACAACGAGCTTGGCATGCCGATTGGTTACCAGCAAGAGGGTCTTGACGGTATTCAGCTCACCCCTGATGGCTCTCGCGTCTACTACAGCCCGTTGACCTCGAACTACCTCTACTCTATTCCGAGTGTCAACCTCCGCGCACGCGATAGTGACCCGCTTGCTGAGCTTGCTGCTCATAGCAATATCTCGCACCATGGGCAGAGAGGTGCTAATGCTAATGGCTTCGAGGGTGACTCGAATGGACTTATCTACCAGCTCATGCCTACTGAGAACGGTGTTTATTATTATGCCCCTGCCGACCTTCAAACGCACGGCCTCGTTGAGGACCCGCGCATCATATGGCCTGACTCTGCTTCCATTGGCTTCGACGGATACTTCTACATGAACATCAACCAGGTAAGGAGTTATTATTCAGACTGCTTTCAAGTGTCCTGCTGATAATTTAATATAGCTCTTTGATCAGCCAGACTGGAACTTTGGAGTCGATCTCCGCACAAAGCCCGGTGCCATGCTCCGATTCAAGCTTCCCAACAACGGCACCAAGATCACGACGCTTGGAGACCCCGTTAGTGGACAGTGAGCACGAAGTTTGGAGCATGTTTGAGTGATAGGACGAATCAGAAGGAGTACCAGCCTTGAAGCTGAGGAAAGTCCGGAATTGCAAGTGCAAAACACAACAGATATAATACATAGACATAATGTAGTAGCAAATATGTAATAGACATATGTTAATTGCATTCAACACGAAGAACACAGTAAAGTTCGCGTTACAGATCATGCCACATTGTACGATCTTCGCGCAACGTTCTGCGTGAAAAGTCTTTCACGTTCTGTTCCAGGACAAGAGCCCGAAGTTTCCTGCAAGAGTGCCGTAAAGGTTCTGCTCAAAACACTACGGCTCATCATAGAGTTTCTACTCGATAGTCTACTCGAGAAGTCTTTTACGATCTGTAGAAGGATTAAGATCCAGAAACCCCTGGGAGAGTGCCGTAGAGGTTCTGCTCAAATTTTCGCCCGACTGAAAAGTTCTGATCTGTCTTGGAATAAATGTTGGAAACTCCCTGAGAGAGGCCTTCTTCGGCATGTTAGTCAGAGACAACGTGTAGCTGAGGTGAGGTGAGGTGACGAAAGCACAGGAGTGGGCAAAGCAGTGACACAAGATGTGGAAGTGGGGGTGGGAGACGAGGAGACAGACGACAGATTGGTGACTGCGAGTGTGGCAGGGACTATGCTGGGCAGGGAGGCTCGTAGATTGGGAGACGTTGCGAAGGGTGTTCAGTTCGAGAGGAGAAGGCGCGCTCTCGACAGAGGACTTTGTGGCATGGTAATGAAAATGCTTGGATGTTGTCTCCCTCTCTTGCTAGTGCACATTCTCTAACTCGTAGAATGGCACTCGATATCGTGATGCTCCTCCATGTTTAGTGCAACGGCTTCCTGCATCGATGCCCGAAACGCAATGCTGGATACTGGTGCTCACTTTCGCGGAAAGGGCGTGGCACGCTTGGAACTTCGCCACAGTCATAGCATTATTGGCACGTTGCATGGATCTTTTGTATCACATCTCGGAAGTCATTGGAGAGTATAGTGTAAGCAGGATATATTTGTCGTCATCTTTTAGGCTCTTTCGATGGCGACTGCTATAAGGATAGAAGATCTCATGTTTCATGGTGTTGTGCAGTTTTCCAGCTGTGTCCTATGGCTGTATATGAGAACGAAGGTCGTCGAACGAAGATGGAAGAGGAGGCTGAAAGATGAGTCACGTGGCATCGAATCATCCACGGAAGCAGCCGATTCCGTACGATCAGATCATCTCGTCATTCTAGGTACTTTTGCTTTGCGCCGCCTGCAACAATAACATCCAGTATACAGCGTCAGGTCTCACACACGTAGCTTCGCACAGGTTATAGAGTGCTGCTGGTCTCTCAGATACCCCTGGAAGCCTTGCCCCTCGCTTTCACGACCAACGACGCCACCGCCTCGAATCAGCTTCGACGTACAACACTTGGAGGCGGCGAAACACGACATTGCTCACCTTCTGCAGTAGACAAGCCATGTCTTCTGCATTAAGGATCGCAGGTATTGGTAACTTGGCCAGGATATCACGCCGCACCATCGACCGATCAAGCTTGTCTGCCTATGCATTGTTACGACCCTCACTTCCAAGCAGTCGATTACAGCCTACACTTCTACCACACGCCCGCCATTATGCCACAGTAGAGCCAGGGGATCCCAAAGACCCCAAGGACAAGAAAGATGCTGATAAAGTCAACAAGGGAGGCAAATCAGCTCCTGGCTTCGAGCACATGTATACCAAGAACTCGCCACTCTCCAAGGCAGGGAACGGAAAGGATGCAAAGCCTGAGGTATCACAGCTCTCGGAGGCTGACGAGAAGACACTAGACGAGATCACAGGAATGGTGAAGCGTGGCATGTCAAAGGGTCAACGAGAAGACTTTGAACTCGCTGTGCAGGCGATGAGGAAGGAGGGGATACCAGAGGACCTCAAGGATGTTATGAAGACGTATCGAGGCGAGCAGAGCTTTGACTTGGCTACAGCAGCAAAGGTCATCAGGATAACACAAAGATTAGCAAGACGAGCAGCCGAGATGCATGTACATCGGGACGAGGCAGCGGGGAAGCAAGAAGGAGGACAGAAGGGCGGTGCGCATGACCCGGGGCCAAGTGGCGGCAAGGAAGAAGGAGGCAAGAAGAAGGAGTCGTCGGAAGGTAAAGGCATGTTCGAAGGACAGCTGTTCGGTATCAAGTGGGATACTGGCACTTTCCTGACATCCGCCTTTGTCTCGTATATGCTCTACCGCTCTATCAGTCCTGGCGAGAACTCCAGAGACATTACATGGCAAGAATTCAGGACGCAATTCCTTGACCGCGGTCTCGTTGAGAAGCTGACAGTCCTCAACCGCAAGACTGTTCGTGTCTCACTCAACAAGGAGGCTGTCCGCTCGGTATACCCAGACTCTCCGGCTGCCCACAACAACTTCCACTACTATTTCACGATCGGCGATGTTAACTCATTCGAACGCCACCTCGACGAAGCTCATCAAGAACTCAGCATCCCCAGTTCGCAACGCATCCCAGTGTCATATGACGAGGAGACACCTTGGATAGCAACCTTCCTCTCATTCGGTCCCACGATACTACTTATTGGTGCAACATACTGGCTACTCCGTCGGTCAGCAGGTGGTGCCGGCGGTGGAGGTGGTAGCAGTGGTATCTTCGGCATGGGCAAGAGTCGCGCTCGCAAGTTCAACCACGAGACAGATATAAAGACGACCTTCAAGGATGTTGCTGGCATGGACGAAGCCAAGCAAGAAATCATGGAGTTTGTGTCTTTCCTGAAGGAGCCGGGTATGTACCAGAAGCTCGGAGCCAAGATCCCTCGTGGTGCCATTCTTTCTGGTCCGCCTGGTACTGGTAAGACATTACTCGCGAAAGCGACTGCTGGTGAATCCAAGGTCCCGTTCTTCAGTGTATCAGGATCTGAGTTCGTGGAGATGTTTGTCGGTGTCGGAGCAAGCAGAGTACGAGACATGTTCGCGAATGCCCGCAAGAGTGCACCATGTATCATCTTCATCGACGAAATTGATGCCATTGGAAAGTCTCGTGGCAAGAACACCATGGGAGGTGGCAATGACGAGCGGGAAGCAACACTCAACCAGATCTTGACTGAAATGGACGGTTTCAACACATCCGAGCAGGTCGTTGTTCTGGCTGGTACTAATAGGGCGGATGTGCTGGACAAGGCCCTGACGAGACCTGGTCGTTTCGACAGGCATATTAGTGTTGACAAGCCGACAATGGATGGCAGGAAGGAGATCTTTGCCGTTCACTTGAGGAAGATCGTCACAAAGGAGGACCTTGAATATCTCAAGGGAAGGCTATCAGCATTGACACCTGGCTTTGCAGGTGCAGATATCGCGAATTGCGTCAATGAGGCAGCATTGATTGGTACGTTCGTCGCCGTCTCATTGGATGACCCTTGCTAACAACCCATGTAGCCGCCCGTGGTAAGGCCGAATCCGTCACAATGGCGCACTTCGAACAGGCTATCGAGCGTGTCATTGGTGGTCTGGAGAAGAAGTCGCTTGTGCTCAACCCGGAAGAGAAGAAGACCGTCGCCTACCACGAAGCAGGTCATGCTATCTGTGGATGGTACTTCAAGTACGCCGACCCACTGCTGAAGGTCAGCATCATCCCACGAGGCTCCGGCGCTCTGGGCTACGCACAATACTTGCCCAGTGGCGATACCTACCTGATGAACGTCAACCAGCTCATGGACCGCATGGCCATGACGTTGGGTGGCCGAGTCAGCGAGGAGTTGCACTTTGACACCGTAACGAGTGGCGCAAGTGACGATTTCAGCAAAGTATGTCTCCCTCCACCACATCCACCAGCCTCACGCTGACACATTACAGGTCACCCGCATGGCCACCGCAATGGTAACCCAATGGGGCATGTCCCCCTCCATCGGCTACATGTCCTACGCCGACGACCCGCAACAACTACACAAGCCCTTCTCCGAAGACACTGCCATGCGCATCGACTCCGAAGTCAAGCGCATCGTCGATGAAGCCTACAAACAATGCAAAGACCTCTTGATTGAAAAGAAGAAGGAGGTTGGTATCGTCGCGGAAGAGTTGCTGAGGAAGGAGGTCCTGAGTAGAGACGATATGGTGAGATTGCTCGGGAAACGAGAGTGGGGAGGTTCGCAAGAATTTGAGAAATGGTTCGGAGGAAGGGGAGACACGCAGGGTGTCGAGGGGAGTACACCTGGAGCGCAGTTGCCCGGTGGGGAAACTGGTCATGGCAGCCCACCGTTGGGTGGTGCGGCGCCAGTTGCGTTTAGGAGGTTGTAGGAGGCTGGACGAGGTTGTAGATATTGGCATTAAGAGCATTGTTTCGGCATGGAGTTAGGAGCATAGAGTAGTGTGGTGTGGATACCGTCGTGGTATAGTACATATCAGGGTTCGACGCATGCAAGCGTGCGAGGTAAGTAACAGATCAGAATATTATTTCCCGCTCATCAATTTGCACTTGGCCACTGAGATCTGAAGGTCCAGGACCTTGGAAAGCTGCTGAATGGGGATGTATACCGTACCAGTACGTAGTAGGACACAAGTTTGAGCAGAATCCCTACGGCACTCTCTCTGGGATATTTCCAAATCTTTGTCCATTGACTGCAGCAGCCACAAAGAAAACTCGTGATGTTCTCTGCATCGGAAAGTTTCAGTTTAGACTTCCCACACATCACACCACATCATTGCTCAAGGTAACTTGACAACAGGAGAGTGCCGCGGATGTACATACTTGAGCACAGTGGATATACACTATCCGTATTACTGCATAGAGTGCAACAGTGGAAACCAAACAATAAATCTCTGAAGATTATCGTGCTGACTATGACACAGGAGCGTGTCGTCAAGATACTATCCTACCCGTTCCAGCTTACTGGCAGCCCAACTTTGAAAACACAGAATACACTCAGAGTCAATCGATTGTCAGGCTGACTTTGCCCAGTGCCAGCAGAGCACCGTCCCGTCAAGACCCATCAGCCCGGCCCATCCTAGATTCACTAACTCCAACCCTCCCATGCAGACTTCTGAGCTTAGAAATGAGCCCGCCCATCGCGTCGTGAAGTCAACGTCGATGTCGACGTCAACGTCATCATACCTCGTTCGTTCTTTCCGCGACTTGATCATCGTCCGCTCTTCTGCCAATGTTCGTGGTGGTACCACCGTCGTCGGCGGCGGCGGTTGCGGCAATGGTCAATGAAGTCAAGTTATCCAAATATCAAGATAACTCTAACTTGGCTACCGTGTCCACTGACCCCACCTCCAGATCGCTACGAGCTAGGTGTGCTTCTCCCGATATCTTATGTGTCACCTCTCTCTCTTATTCATTGCTCGAGTTCCGCGACACCCCCGACGCTCATTTTCGCCTGCTCGGAGAGCTCAATCGGTCCGTCCAAGAGTCTGGCGTATAATATCCGGCAAGAAGAAGCTGCTACTGACAGTAGCGCCTCGGACGACGGGCCGAGCCACTTCATCTTTGATAGAATTACTGGTCCCGTTTGGAAGAAACCCAGTCTTCCTCAATGCTGCATAGCATGTAGAGCTGATACATTGATGAGGAGGTCGCACCGATTCCACTCGAAAAGTTAGAATTGGTGGTAGTGGAGTTGCACTTCTTGAGCATACAAGGACCCAGGGACTCGTCAGAGTCATGCTTCAATTGGGTGTCGCCATGGTGGTCTGGTACTTCACTATTCGGCTGGCGTAATCGTGGCATGACGAGCAGACAGACCTTGTCGCTCTAAAGAGTGGGTGTGGCAACCAGAGACTGCTTCCCGTCCTCACGAAGACTAGGTTTTCGCAAGGTCGCTCATGATCGCGGGTAAAGCTGACGAAGTTGACGCTCGCCTTCTTGTATCCACACACTCGCTGTGAAGTATGTATCGGGACCAGCAAGAGACATCTCGTTCGAAGCTGATATATCGGTCTTGCGGTCCCTATGGGCATGGTTCAGCTGCACTGCTTGGGCGAGGAGAATCGCCTGAGTGAGAACTTACATTGCTGAAGGCTATCGACGTAAGAAGAGATCTGGAAAGGACAGCTTGAGTCAAAAACCCCATGCTGGCTTCGAATTGAAAGAGGAACTGTCCAGGTCCAGAGGTACTTTATCACTTCAGCTTCACGCCATGCCATGCCATGCCATCATAGCCTGTTCCAGCCGCCTCATCTTGCATCGCGGACTAATGGCCGCAGATCTGACCATAGCTATCATCTCGCGCATCAGGTCGTCGATATGGAACCTCTCATTTGGGGTCGCAAGCGCGCCAGCACTCCTGCTCACAGCTCCCAGCAGACCGGCGGGCTTAACAATTGGCAATCACACTTTGCTCGCTCTCAAGCCCATCATTACATTCAATTCCACCACTCTCAACCCGTTCCAGCCAAGAGTAACAGTGGCAGCTGCAGTCACGAAGCCCACTGATTTCAACCAACCTTCAACCTGAAAAGTGCCGAATCAGGCTCCAGGTCTACCTCCACATCAGCCATTAGTAGGGAGTGATTGTAGGCAGGGCAGGTTGATCCCCTCTCTCTTGAGCGACGGAGCGTCGAAATATCCCATGTCATCCATAACACAAGCTCGATGCAGTGTTGCCATCAGTTCCATCAGTGGCCACTCCTGGCAACGTTTCCAGCCGATGTCTTCTTCGCGCCTTCGTCTCGGTCTTCTCCCCAGCACAAGTATCTCTATGGCACAAGTATCTCTACAGCACATAGCACACACCACGCCACACCCCCCTGCCCCCTCGCCCACCCGCATAACATGAGTAGCATACCATTCCGCCTTCTGAGTCAAACAATCAACATCATCTCCTAGGTTCTGTATAAACCTCACGACATTCTTCAACAGGTGTACCCAGCCAGCCACCAAGCCAGCCATCCAGCCATTCATCCCTTCCTTAAAATTACCTGGAAAGATCGTGAGAACCGATTACAGATCACTTGCGGCATTTCGAGCCTGGAGTATTCATTTCCAGTCTCTGATTCTTCTACATTATTTCTGTGTGATACATGAGACTATCCAGCTCAGCGATGTTTCTGGTATTCGCGTGGCGGATCCGTGGTGGCATGGCAATGATGTGATGATGTGGTAGGTAGTGTGCAGTATGCAGTATGCAATATTGTCGTGTGTGGTGGTATGGGGTGGACGACGCCTTGGAACCGGCATGAATCCGGGTTGTGTAGTTTCTGTGTGAAGTGAGTGGATGGGAGGGACGGGAAGGGCCGGGGATGGAATAGACTGTGCGATGACCATTCACCTTCGCAGACGAGAAGTTTTTGCCTGCGAGATCATTTCTGAACTTGTAAGGCACGTTGCCATCATCTGGCCTCGTCAGGGCGCAAGACAACAGGTCGCAAGATAACGCGAGAGATTGAGGCTATGTGACTGTCCACGGCACTCTCCCAGGGGCTTTGTGTAAACTTTTGCCATTGCAGTCGTGTAGAAGTAATGTACACATACCACAACAGACCAATCGAACCACCCAAACCAAACATAACCATAATCCGCTCATCAGTCCCAATCGATCCGGGTATATGCATGCCTATTGCTTGTCGCTTTGCCCACCAAAATTCCAAGCGTATGTTTGGCACATGCTCGTCCGAAACTCCAATTGCCCTGCTCAATGCTGACCTTCGTGTCCACTTCACGTACCACCACTATTAACATCCGCGATCACAGCGCCCCCCTCCAATCATCCTCATTCCCAAAAATATCCTCATAGCTCAACCCCTCCATCCCCTGCATGTGATCCCACATTCCCATCCCATCCATACCCTCCATTCCCTCCACTCCCTCCATCATCCCCAACTCGCCACCCATTGTCCCTCCCATGGCGTGCTGACCGTGCTCCTGCCCCTGCATCGCCTGTAACTGCTGCTGCCTCTGCTGCTGATGTTCTCGATGTTCCTGCCTGTCACTCCCGCCTCTTCCCCCAACCTCTCCTTGCATAATAATCGACGGCGGCACTGGACCGAATAGCTGCACGTCGATGTGATCGTCGGCGCTGACAGAGTTGGCTGCTGCAGTGGAAGCGGGGATGTAGTGGTGGCCTGAGTCGCCGCCAGGGTGGGCCATGCGATTTTGGGGATGCTGCCTGGCGAAGCTGTGTTGGCGAGATGGATTTGGTGCGTGGGTAGTGGAGGTGGACGGATCAGGGCCAGAGTGAGTGTTCCAGGTGGAGTTTTGCTCGAGAGTCGTCATTGGTGGAACGGGGTAGGCGAAGGGGTCGGCAGATGGGAACATCATGCTGGAGAGGTCGGAAAGGTTGGTGGGATACGGTTGGTTATTGTTGTAGCTGAAGGGGTAGTGGCTGGGGTAAGGTTGTTGTTCTTGCTGGAATGGCCGGCGTTGTTGTTGATGTTGATTTTGTGGTTGTTGGTACTGCTGATGCTGGTATGGTTGCTGTTGATGATGCTGCTGCTGCTGCTGACTTTGCTGCCAATGTTGCTCTTGTTGATGCTGAGGCTTTGTGTTATAAGATTGCCGTCGCTGTACCTCACCATGTTGATGATGCATCTGTAGTTGCTGCTGCGCCTGGCGCATGATAGCTTGTTGTGATAGATCTTCCGAAGCATTACCACGACTACTGGATGCAGAGCTTGATGATTCGGACGAAGGCATCGAGCTCATATTCATATTCCGCCCTGAAGTTGCGGTCCGTCGTTCGAACAGAGTTGGCCGGCTTCCAGATGGAGGTCGTTGAGATGCAGTCCTGGCAGCTGCTTTTGATCGTTGTGCCGGTACAGCTGGAGGTGCCATTACTGACTGAATAACCGAGTCGGTCCTCTTTGGCGAGACCTCACGTTTGCGGGTTGGCGGAATATCTTCTGATAATTTTGCCGGTAATGACATCCAGAGGTTCTGAGAGAGTAGTTAGCATATGCTGTCCATATCTTGCGCTGCTCATGACTCTTACATTTAAAGTAGTGGTACATCTGTCAGCTGCCATACTTCGCTTGGCCAGCTTGGCAAGAATCCCTTTACCATCTTCAGCATCCCGCAGGATCTCGCGTGCTGTCGAGGAATCTGCATTTTCCACAACAAAATAGAGCAGAGACAGGACAGCAAAGAACGTGGTATACATAGTGAACCAATATGAGCCAACAAGGTAGCCTTCGCGTACCATTTCCATGGCTGTTTTTGTATGTTAGCTCGTCCATTATCCACTACGGCTCTCTTTTCCCACTTACTGATATGTATGATATTCCGCGAGACACCGATACAAGCTGCAGCACAAGCGTATGACCGTTGGTCGACAGTCTTCGACGCGTCCCGTGTAGATACGTAATGCAGAAAAGGTCGATACAGCATCATCTGGGCATGCGCGAATGCCAGTCTCAAGAGCTGTGGTATAGGTCCAGCTTGCCATGGTAATCTTGCTCCACCAGGCTTCAAAGCATCAGGTAGATTCTCCATCCATGTCTGCAGGTCATTCTCCAATTCTCGTATAGTTGAAAAGTGCACAGAGTACGACCTTGATGTGGACTGTTCTTGGCTTTGGAACCCGCTAGTAGGGTATATAGACTTTACAATCTTACTCAAGATTTTCGCCAGATCGAAATTAGCGTTCGATGCAACCGTGATAGGTATGAAACCTTCAGGCATAGGCTTGATTTCTACTTCAGTAATGAAGTCGTCATCAACCTCAGTGGGCAAGTCTTGGTCGATGTCTTCAGCGTTCAGAGTTAATGGCAAACCCAGCATGGCTCCGACGTAGATGTCGAACTTTCGGATGACCCAAAAACATCTTTTGCGCGTCTCTGCTTCAACTGGAGTGAAGCTGTCCTTGAACGAGCGGTGTAGTCCCTATGATGGAGTTCAGTGAAAAAGAATGACGGATTAAGGTCATATAGCTAACCATGCGTAAGCTACTTCTCAATGCTATGCCAATGTATGAGTAACATGTGCTCAATTTGGCCGAGCATTGCAGAAACATGATCATGAATATGACAGCTTGAAGAGAGGTTAAATCTCTGCAATCAGTCACGTCGGAGATACGTCTGGCAGCCCAGAAGTACTCATAGCTTGAAGTGGAGTCAGCGATTGAAGTATCCTTCCTCTTGCAGAGTCGACGTACCCAGTATGAGTAGCACTTTGGTAGCCATCCTTTTCCAGCTCACTCTCCTCACTTTTGTCAAACAAAGCGCCCAAAGCCATGACAGCAAACAGTAGTGGCAGGAACCTCTGATCTTCCGCAGCGTATTCCGAGCTTGGTATGTCGTATATACGATTCAGACTCGTGAAGAAACTTGGCTTGTGGCAGACATTCAGCAAAGCACTTGCATCGTTCAGCGCACTTCCGCACAGTTGCTGAGCAACCTCTTTCGAAGGCAATGTCGCCGTTGCCTTTTTATTGAAACTATTGAATGGCGATTCCTGCTCGTGAGTCGGTGTAATCGGAGAATCAAAGTCCTGCCCCATCTGGCGACCACGACCAATTGTTGTCGAACGCAGCGGACTTGGTTCCTTGCCTGTTGCCTCTCCGAATTGATCACGGATCCGTCGTATCCAGCTCAGACCAGAAGAATTGCCGTAGTACTCTGACCTACCACGATCTCCAAGATCCAATTGACCGGTAGTCTTCACCATCAGATCGAGAGTGTCATTGCCTTTTGTCGGTGATTTTGACTTTGAAGCATTGTCGGGACTGATCGAGGATCGGTGTGATTCGGAAGCTGTAGATGGTGGCAGTTTGACATCAAGGTTGGGGTCATTGAGATTGATAGTCGGATCGAGCGACTTCAGAAGAGATTCTGCTTTGATGAGCTTCTGCTCGAGTGCTTCCACATAAGCGGGACCTGTCAGGGTTATGGGTTAGAATGGTGAGGGCGGTGCATCGAGACACGCTTCCAATCTCGCAGCAGGCTACCACATACCTGGATTCCTTCGCCGCTGTGAGGGCTGATCGTATGTGCAGTCTATACGTATCGTTAGTGACTGTGGCTGCGTTGTGAACGGTACCCGACCTACCGTAACTGTAGATTTGGCAATGCGAACAGGGCAACGAGCCATTACATTTGATCTTCTTCCGACGGCACTGGAGATGACTTGTATTAGCCTGTTGATGTTATACATATATATATACTGTGTGGCTTCAGGACGTGCTGCCAATTGACATTCAATCTGTTGTTCATATGGCTTGTCGTTGAAAGAGCAACCAAACACAGACTGTACAAGGTCACACCACAGCCAAAGATGGGCCATTTTTGGCAGGACGAGTGCACAGGGCAGACGACAAGCACAACCTTGTTGTCTTTGTGATGCACTCCAGCACAAGATACAATAGCGGCAGGCGATGACAGAAGCGTAGACTCACCTCATCACAAGCTCTCGTCACACGCCTTCTCTTCTGCATGGGAGCAGTTGTGTTAGACGGCTTTTTGACATCTTCTTGGGCACTTGTGACCTCGTCTGAAGGCTCATCCGAGTGGTCAGCATCTGCACTGTCAGGATGATGTTGTAAGGTCGGATGCTGCACGTTCATGTTGCTGAGTTTTGACGATTGAGTGTTGGCGGAGATAGTCAGACCGTCGAGCAATGATTCCTGTGAGTTCTACCACGCTTCTCTTTTCACAGTCTGCGCACGTCTGAAAGTGCAACACATTCCAAATTTTGCGTAATCAGTAGGGATGCCAGTCTGTGATCAGTGTCGACAGTGTTTGCGAAAAAAGTTGAGAGTTTAAGCGCCGAGGTGTGGGAGATCAAAGTAGATGAAGCCTTGGCGTAAGAGGCAGAGTGCAGAGGCAGAGGCAGAGGCACAAAAAGAGTCGGGACTATCCGTGCAGTGGCCACGGCGTTCTAGAGCGCGGAGTTCACCTGGAGTGGTCGAGGGGTATTTGTGATTATTGTGATGTACACGTATTCTACGCCCTTGCCCTTTGCTTGTGTGTGCTTGTGCTTGCAAAGGGATGAGTGTGAGCGGCCGACTGATTGGTGGGTGGCGTCTAACTCGTACCTGATGTCGTCGATCAGGTGCCGAGTTCCCGAGTCTGTTGGAACGATGTGATGGGCATCGTGAAAATGCGAGCTGATTTTTTGATGCATCCTCCTCTCGTCCAGTCCGGCTTCAGCTGGAATAGACGCCAGGCCAAGGCCTGTGCTGGGTCTGGGTAGGCGCTGCCCAGAGATGATGGAAATCAATCGACATCGTCTTCAGACGAATAATGCACAATGAAGACATGGTAAAGGACGAGACTCCAGATTGCCATCGAATAATTGATGAAATTGATGACGAACGGACAACGGCTTTACTGTACTGCGGTCTGCGGTCTGCAGTCTGCGGTCTGCGGTCGACCATTGCCCAGCTTGCCCAGCAGCCCCAGCAGCCCAGCAGCCCCAGGGCATCCTCCATGGCTGACTTCGATGCCTTTCACCACTTTTCGCCTCCAGCATTATTTGGCACAAACGGCCTGTCCATACACATCTTCCAAATAATTTACAAAGTGGTACCAGTACCTTTTATTTCCTGCGATACATGGTATACCTGCCGTACCTGACCCTGCCCCAGTGGTGCATGATCGAAAATCGTAAGCACAAACCATCTTTTCAGTCTCGTCACAGGGGCCACCAATCAAGCCTCAACCGCATCAAACTCGTCTACTCCTGCCTCCTCCTGATGGCCATGTCCTCGCCCACTATTGGTTGCATTGCAGATGGCTCATAGCTCAACACCGACACCGATACCGGACGCTTCCAGATGGGACGCAGATGCGCTGGTGCGTGCCCCGTGTGCCCGTCAACGCGGCCAACTCCGGCAAGCTTAGTCCACCAGTTCATGCAGACACGGAGCATCATGACAGCCTGTGACGACCTGAGAACTTCTCAGCATCTCCCCAGCGAATCGTTTTGATGTGTGACCTCCTGCTAGCTCGAGACAGCATGTCACTCTCGATCTTGAAGTCCGTGATCCCTGCTTCATTACGTGGCATGCTATACATCAGATGGTCACAAGGCGTGCAGCAGGCATTACTGTTGTTGTACTATGTATCTCGAAGCACAAGCTTTTTGCCTTGTTGGGGCGGACATCCGGATACAGTTCCTGCCAGTCGTGCCCATCACTAAAATCCCCTCGAAGGCTTCAAAGACGTTTCTGCACACTACTAGTACTACTGGATACTGCATGAGGATATCCGCTCACAACAGGCGCCCACGAAACTGCTACAGCAGTAGTTGTTGAGAAATATCAGATAATTGATCACTTATGTCGAGGGAGACCAACCGCCACCAATAACATATACTTTTCTTCACACTCGGCTGCTCACTGTATGCATACTGGACATGTCGCCCAGGGCCAACGACAAAGCGGCATGTTCCGTACGACCTCAACTTCAGTTCGACATGATTTGGAAGCATCTCTTTTTGGCCAAACTTCGGTCGTGCCTCGCATTCGGTCTTGGCTTTGGTAAAAAAATATCACAATCGTGTAATGTCTTGGAAATGCTAAATGAAGGTCTGCTGACCTATCACCCAAAAACTGCAATGCCGGAAGTGACAGGATTCAATACAGTGGAGATGCTGACATACCAAGACAGATCGACCATCACGTTGAAAGGTCGAGGCAAAGGCCAAGGCTGATGCGCAAGATTTACACGGCTGAGCATAATTGCGCACCAAATTATACACAAATCTGCACAACTTTGCACAAATGCTCGAGACAAATGCTCGACACAAAAATGCACGACAACAAACAGGACTCCTGCACAGCTCTCAAACCTCGCCTCCCACCGCTCTTCCATTCTAAAGATCCATCACGGCTTCATCTTTTTCACATGACCATCCAGCGTGGCCTGTCCAGCTTTAACTCTTCGCCCAGGTGTGACTGAACCTCGTGTTCTCGGACTCTTCGATGGCGGAGCGACATCGTTCTCAGGCGTCTCGTCCCTTTGCCTCTTGTGCTTAGCAGCAGGTAAAGCTGTTGGCTCACCCTCCTCATCACCATGACCATCGTCGACCATCGCTCCAGGTGGTCCATTCTTGCCTTCTGTCGGACCTTCAGCATCATCATCGAACAGTTCTCGCCACGTCCCATCCAGCACCCTTGGCGAATTGCCATGCAAGCCAATATGGTATGCAGACTTCAACCCATTGATACAGATGTCTCTCTGCCTCGCAAAATCAAACATCGGTTTCGGATACACCATCATCTCTCCTTCTCCCTCCACAATCTCGCCTTCCTGCGCAATCTTCAAGGACGTCAATCTATCCTCGTCAGCTTCTTTCTCTCCATCCCCATTCTTCCCATTCGCCGCATTCGACTCTGCATATCCGCCATCGCCTTTGATGATACATCCCCACTTCTTCTGATCAGCTATCGGTGCCTTCCAAGGCTCATATATGTATTTGTCGCTGTAGTTCTTTAGCTCGGGAACATATCGCCGCACGAATGCGCCTTGTTTGTCCCACTTGGTTGGGAAGGCGATTGGTGAGTAGCAGCGATAGAACTGCGAGTAGAAGGCGACGCAGGACAGCCACTGCCAGTTTCCAGCATTACAAGCAGTTTCGTGGTCGACGAGCCATTCCTGGTAACGAAGTCAGTATCGTACTCACCAGTATACAATGCCAGCCTATCCTACCTCAAACACCTCCGCCCCCCTCTCCCAATCAATATAACACCCTCCCCTCGTCAAGAAACACGCCACCGCATGCCTCCCCAAATGATGTATCCACCCCTCCAACCTCAACTGCCTCATCAGTGCATCAATCCACGGAAACCCCGTCCTTCCCCACCTCCACCGCAAGAAATACTCCTTGCCCTTCTCACTATCCACATCGTACTCCCCAGTAATCAACCCTGTCCCCTTGTCCACCCGGCTCGGCAAATGCCACGGTATAAACCGTGCCGTCGAGTTCCCCATCGTCTGCGCAAATTGATAGCCTAAAGCTGCCTGTGCGCCAAAGTACATGTCCCGGAATAGCATCTGTCCCGTCAGACTCGTCGGCGGCGAACTGTGCGGTTTCTTCTGCTTTTCATGCTCAGTGACGATATCCTGGGCCCGCCAATACAGCATTCGACACGACAGCGAGCCGAAATGATGATGTGGCGACAGTAGCGTCGTCGACTGCGGCTCAAAGGCTGTGGGCGCTGTATTTGGCTTTTCAAATGTCGCGGTGTAGTGCTCATTCGCAATGATGGCGTCGAGAGCGGCGAGGCCAAGGGTTTCGCCGCCGCGGATTGAGGACGTGGCGGGTTTCATGCCTAGCTCGGAGAGGGTGGGAGGGGCGAAGTCGTTGTTGGGGCCGGAGAGGGAGTGGTAGGACGTGTTTGGGGTGAGTCGGTGGATGGAGTTGAAGTCTGGCGTCGGCGATGGTGTTGAAGGGAAGAAGGATATGGCTGTCTCGCCTGGGTCGGGGAGGGACGTCGGCGCAGGCAGCGGCCTTGGTATCGCGCCTAATTTCTGGCCTGCCTACAACAAGTGGGTGACGAGTCAGAACTGAATACACCTACAGTACATCACAGACCGCACGGGACGCGGATGCAGAACCACAGCGTCTGCGAAAAAAAAGGAATATGCATTTCGGATCTCTTACATGCTGCACCTGCGTGATGCTCATCGTGGGCTTCCCGCCATTCGCCTTTACCAACTCATCGCTATCATACAGCGTTCGTCCACTTTTCACCACCACCTCAACCCCCATCTCCTTCGCCATCCTGCTCACCTCCTCATCCCTCTGCCTCGCATACGCATCCGTGTCCTTTTAAAACACCAAATGCGTGATCCCCCACTCCTTCAGCAGCTTCGGCAACAGCGTCTGCGGCGCCTCCCGTACCACGAGCAGCTTCTGCTTGGGATTTAATTTCTTGAGGGACGAAGAGAGGTCGTTTTGACAATCGAGAAGGAATTGAAAGCGGTTGGGACCGACGCGCGCGCGGTACACGTAGTGAGGATCCCAGCACCAGACGGGGAAGAAACAGGATGGGTGGAGGGCGAGGGCGGCGAGGAGGGCGGGAGAGTCGTGAAGGCGGAGGTCGGTGCGGAACCAGTAGAGGACGCGCACTGCAGGGGAAGACGCTTGTGATTTGGCCATGGGTGCGCGAGAGTGAAAAGGTGCTCAGAGGATGTGTTAGAGTGTTAGAATAGGTGTTGCGACAGGTTGCGATGGCATGTAAACAGAGGAGGCTGGAGAATCGTGATGACGAATGATCTGCCAGATCTTGGCAGATTGGGGGCCCATGCAGTACAGTAAGGTACAGCACTCCCGCAGCATCCAATATATCCATCACGCTTCACCTGACAGTCAGCATCGCGATAATGCGTAGATTCTTTAAAGGTATCGTTTTGTTCTGTCATACAATATCACAATCTAAGCTGCTGTTGGCCTCGTGGTCGGCAGAACAGTCACGCCGTAGTATTCCATAGCAGAGGCCCGTGAGCGTAGTACGGGCGTGAAGCGGAACAGTTCATCTATCTACTTCCATCATCAACAAGCACACCGGACAAAGGTTGGATCTCTTGTATCCTAAGACCACCGGCCGCAGTGCTTCAATGTCGATCTCCGTGCTATCCAGCGACATTATAAAGAGTGCTGTTTCCCCTGTGTTGTCTTGCTGTCTGTCTCCTGTCCACTCCACAACTGCAGTCACACAAGAAAAGAACGCAATCTATCTCAACAATCACATCTTGCAGGCTGATAATTAGAATACTTGAACTTTGCCCTTGCTACACTACTCCACTCAACACACAATCAGTGAAAACATCGTCAGCATGAACAAGCTCTACTCGATGTGGACTCAGGCCTATCCGGTTAGGAGCATCTTTCTGATACCCAATCTCAGTTTCAAACGCTAACGAATATTTAGCCACCAGCCAAATATACTGAAGCTCATACCGGAGACCTGAAAGGAAAGGTACCTAAACTTCCACCCTCCACTAACCACACCTGCCACCCCTCACTAACGCCACCACCCAGACCTACATCGTGACTGGCGCCAATACGGGCGTGGGTCTCGAACTCGCCGCGATCCTCTACTCCCGCAACGCCCGCGTCTTCATCGCCGCCCGCAACGAGAAGAAAGCCCTCACCGCCATCTCCTCCATCAGATCCCGCACCCCAAAATCCACCGGCACGCTCGACTTCCTCTCCCTAGACCTCGCAGACCTCTCCACCATCAAGACCTCCGCAAACGAGTTCCTCAGCAAGTCAGACCGTCTGGATGTCTTGTTCAATAATGCAGGCGTCATGCTTCCGGATTCGAAAGCTACCACGGCGCAGGGGTATGATCTGCAATTGGGTGTCAACAATATTGGGACGTTCATGTTTACGAAATTGCTGACGCCAATGCTGAGACGGACGGCTGCGGAGAGCACAACGGATCAAGGAAGTGTGCGTGTTGTGTGGGTTGGGAGCTCGGCTGCTGAGGGCATGTCTCCACAGAATGGCATCCCGCTCGCGGCGCTGGCGGATCAGAAGAGCTATATCAAGCAGGGAAACATGAAACGCTACGCCATCTCCAAAGCTGGCAACTACCTCCACTCAGGAGAGTTTGCCCGCCGCTATGCAGACACGGGCATCGTGTCTGTGGCTCTCAACCCGGGCAATCTTGACAGTGAGCTTTGGCGCACACAAGGGAGTTTTGCGAGTTGGTTTCTCCGCAAATTTGTGCTTCATGCGCCTGTAAACGGGGCCTATACGGAACTGTTTGCTGGATTGAGCCCGGAGGTCAAAGGGAGGAACGGAGATTGGGTGGTTCCATTTGGCAGATTCATGCCTGTGACCAGAGGTATGTTTGGATCGATTGGGATGGGCACGAGCCTATTTTGTGTATTGACTGACACCTGTCGTAGCGGACTTGGTGAAGGCGACGAAGACGAGAGAAGATGGAGGAAGTGGAGTAGGAGCAGAGTACTGGGAGTGGACTGAAAAGCAAGTCAAGCCTTATTTGTGAGACGAAGCGAGGAAGGGGTTGATGAATCATGATTTCGAGGCTGGTTGGAGTTGGGTGGGCGGATCATGTAGGATGCTGGGAGTACCTGTCAGAGGACATGAGTCTGAGCAGAATCCGTACGGCACTCTCCCGGGATACGTCCAAGGGTTTGTCCTAGTACAGCAGATGGTAACTTTCGAATGTCGAATGGTTCGTCGAAGACATTTCACCGCCCTTTTCCCCTTACAGGAGGAATCCTGGTGACGCCGGGTATCAGGATGATTAGTAGGGCATTGAATTCCAGTATTGGAGACGCAGAAGGTATATGAACATCCTCTTCATACAAGCCGTTTGCAGAGCACAACCATCATCCTGTCCTGAAGACGCCTAAGCACAAACATCACAATTCCCAGAACGCCCCCAGTCGTGAATCGAAAGCCTTTTCCCATGCCCACATCTACGCATCGACATCCATTCCATCCGCTTGACCCACCACCGCGACCTTCCTCTTCCCCTTCGTCTTCTTCCCCTTCGCCACCGGTGCCTTCGCCGCTTTCGCCTCCTCTTCTTTCACCAACGCCGCCTCCTCCTGCGCCGTCAACGTACTCATCTCCACATCCTCGTCCTCCTCGTCCACCTCCCCATCCACTAACGCCGCCTCCGCATCCTGCGCCTCCTCTTCCGTCTCCTCCAACGCCTTCTGCACCCTCTCCCTCTCCTCCACCGGCAACAAATGCTGATTCTCCTCCACCAGTTTCCTGTCCGCCTCCAACTGCCGTGCCTTATTCCCGCGCATCCGCTCCTTGTAGTGACGCAGTTCCCGGCGTCCTCGGATCTCCTCAATACGTGTCATGGCTTCGAGCGTGCGGGCCACGGTTTCGCGGTTGTAGCGCACGGGGATGTTGCGGCGTTGTGAGAGAGAGCCGAGGAGCGTGCCGTCGACTATGAGCTCTTTGCCGTGGGCGCGGCGGAAGGATTTCGTCCAGGAGAGCTTGCGCGGGTTTCGCTTCATTTTGAAGTTTTTGTGGCTGTAGGAGGAGGAGGGGTTAGTTGGGTTTGGCAGATGGATCAAGAGTGTTGGCTTGAACGTACCACTTTGACCGACAGAAGCGGAACATTTTGGCATCATTGCGGACGAATGTGATGCCCTTGGAGGGATATGCTGGCCGCGAGCAGAAGTGGCAGGTCTCGATTCTCATTGTCAGAGAGGATGGGGGCGGGCGATTGGCCGCCTACGAGAAGAGGATGGGTATATCCGATTAGTTGTCGATAATCTGGCCGGGGCTGCAGATGGAGCGGTTTGGTAGATCACTTGAAAGAAAGCGCGATGAGATGTAGAGGTGGTGTAGTATGGCGAGAGACAGCAAGGTCAGAAAAAGTGCACGGATCAATCTCAAAGTGGTAGATCGGCACGGCACAACTCCGAGGTTGAAGACGGCAAAAGAAGCACCATCATCCAGTTTCCTGCGGAAACAGCACAACACAACACACATCAGAGCATCATCTGACCACAATCCGCCCATTCTGCCATCTAGTCAAATATTACACCATGGCGTCAGCACTAGCAATCGGTCTCGGTATTGCAGCAGCAGCCTTCTTCGTAGGACCTCTTGCGCCGCTGCTACCACGACAACCCCAGAGCTGACATACCATCACTTCTAGGGCCGAGCAGGACTTGTAGCACTACGCCGCTCACGAGGCGGCACTAACGCACTCGGTCGCGCATTTTACAAAGGTGGCTTCGAGTCGAAAATGACGAGGAAGGAAGCTGCTCTGATACTACAGACAAAGTATGATGGCCACATCTTATACCTTCCGCGGTACCACGATATTGCATGGCAGCCTCGGATCCTGTGTTACCCTGGCTGATATATACGTTCCTGCAGCGATCGAGGCATAACGAAAGAGATAATACGAAAAAAGCACCGACAGCTGATGTTGCTGAACCACCCGGATCGAGGTGGAAGTCCGTACTTGGCGACGAAGATTAACGAGGCGAAAGAGTTCTTGGACAAGAATCCATCATGAGCAAATGGTGAAGCTGCACGAATGACGAAGATCATACATCTCTACTCAGAACGAAGAAAGGAATCCGCGCCCGATCGGGGGAATGAACGAAGACTCGGTCTGAACATGGACAGAGCGAAGATATGTCTTATCAAACGATCCGGCCCAGGAGGACACTTGGAATGCAATCAGGGAGTATGAGCAAGATCTGATTCATGCCATGCCATGCAGTAACAAGTTGAGACCAATACACAGCTTGGCAAAGAGGATGTGGTATGTCAAGCGTTATAACGACATGACAACGGGCCGCGATACAATATTCTGAGCTACGCATCGGGTGGCAGATTTGACCTAGAATATGGCAGTAATCCTTCATGGAACCCTCTCTGAAAATTGACGATGGCGTTCAAGAGTTCACAATCGGGCGTAAAGGTGGCACCATGGCGGTCAACGCGCATTGCAGCTGAGAGGTCGGACTGTAAGAGATCTGATTTGGGAAAGCTGTCCCCGATGCCCTCAGGAAATGAACATGTTTACGAAGGTTTCGTACAGGCAGACTACGAACTACGTCCCGGTTATGGTGTTATTCAAGCTACCTCTAATGAACTATCTGATCAGCCTAAAGCAGACTCCAGCTGTTGCCACCGTCTGACGTACGAATGATGCCAGCGTCGACTACTTGCGCAGTAGTGAAATCAGTATCGTTCCCAGCCAGAAAGCTCACCAAGCCACTCACGTCCTCCAGCACGTTCGTCCTCCCCAATGCCGTCAGCTCCTTCGTATCCTTCTTCACCATACTCCCCTTCTCCGTCCCATTAACCTCCGCGAATGGCCAACTTCTCCTCAATCAGCTCCCACATCGCTGTGCCCACAATTCCCAGCGTATACGCAATTACTGTGATCTTGTGTTCTGCAGATTCATCGCACGGGCTCGTGTAAGACACCTTACTGGTTCGAGCTACAGTGTCGAGCGGGGCATCTTTCGGTGCATGCTTCTGTAGTCGTAGTTCAGCACGGTGGAGGGAAAAGGGAAAACGTACGAGTTCAAGCGGGGTAGTCTTTGGCATGCGGGATCGTTCCGGTCATCTTGAATCTGAAACACGCCGTCCGTCTCGTCTTCGCCGCGTCTGGACGACATTGTCATTGAAGCCACAATCCCCAATCGCTTCCTCTGCGATGTCGCGTCAAAGCGTGATGCCAGGTCGTGCGCTCACCCTGACCGAGGAGCTCGAGCGTCTGGAGCAGTCCATCACTCTCACGCTGCAGGAGATCGACGCAAACTTCAGCAAAGCGCATCGCATCGTGACTTCGAGCATCTTGCCCGTCGTAGAGCAGTATGCAAAGTCGTCAGATGCAGTCTGGGAAGGTTCAAAGGTATGCGCCCTTTCTCTCGCATTCACGACCTACTGTCTGCAGTCAAATGCTCATTCGTACAGTTCTGGAAACAATTCTTCGAGGCCAGTGCCAATATCTCGCTTTCATCCTACGAAGAACCTCCAGAAGGTGAAGACGTGACCGCTGGCTACGACGATGCAGATGCAACTCAAGCTATGGATGAAAATACACCACGCAAGGGTGATCATGATGCCCCAACTCCAGGCCGCGCGAGACAGGACGACCTCGACGACTCTTCGCTTCTGGACTCACTTTCGATCCATGCCGCACATACTACACCTCGTCGGACTGGGGAGGAGGAACCAAGCTTTGCCGAGTATCCTTCTCCATACGAGACACTCAAGCAAGAAATGACACAGAATCCCACAACAAAACCCCGAACAAAACCAGCTGGAAAGGCAGCCCCCACGACACCCGGCCAGACAGGTCCAACTTTCCTCCCGCCAGCATCAACACCCACAGCTCAGTCCTCGCCCTTTCTACCATACTCCGCCGCCCGCCCAACAAGCACGCGACGCCCAACAAACCCCGATCCTCTACTCCACCGCGTCCTCGACAAAAACTATCGCATCCAAGCGACTCCTCACACCACCCAACGTGATCTCAGACCTCACCACACCACAGATGCAACCCAGCCCACGCCAGTCGCCCGCCACGACGCACTTCTGGACTCTTCCCCCTTCAGCCCACAACTAGCAGCACCTCAGCTCCGCTCCGAAATCTTCGGCACCCCAGCGCCATCACGCCGAGACGCGCTAACCGCACCACGCACCCCGGGAATAAGCGTCCATCACACCGCCGCCGCTCTCCCATCCCGCAGCGGCGCAGCTCAAACTCCCGGCGCCGACGAGGACAGCACGCGCCGCACGCTCTTTTCTCAACCATCCACTTCCCGTGCCGGAGCTGGGCAGAGACCTCGCGCTGCCCAGCCCCAGCGCACGCCCGCCCATCAAACATACACCACAGCCTACGATTCGGACCTAGACATCGACGATATTGACGTCAGTCCGCCCAAGACGCTGCAATTTCATGTGCCGGCGACGGTGCAGCGGGCGGCGCTGATGCAGACACCGGCGAGAGACGCGAGTCGAAAGATTGTGGAGGATTTGATGAGGGATGCCGGGGTGGGGGATGTGACAAGTACGTTGGAGGATATGCATGTTGGTGGGGCGGAAGAGGAGGGAAGGGAATTCTGGGAGGATGACCTTGACGAGGATGTGGAGGACAGGGGTGGCACAGGAGAGGACGATAGTCCTAGTGTGGTGCGCGTGGGAAGGAATGAGGATGATGATGCTTTTTGAGGTGGGATTGTGAAAGATTGCGTCAGGAAAGTTTGGGAGAGGCCTGCGAAGAGTTTCGGGAGGTATGGCTCAAACATATGTTTTAAGCACTGTAAGCTATTCGTAAGCAATGTATGTAGAGAAATGGACCTCTTGCTTGCTGGGTCCTGCCGAGGGTGCTATTCATGAACGAATTGTCTATATTCTTGGCAGATTCATGCATGTGTTCCGGGCCTTGCGAATCGCTGCTCCATCTGCAGCCTGTCCTTGCGCCTGACCCTGATCTTGTCGCACCGCTGCTTCACTGCGGGACACTCTGTGTGCGATACGTAAATCGCCGCAGCCATGTAATCCCGTTCTACCTCGTACACTCATCGCTCATTCACCACCAAACCTCAAATCTCAAATCTCAAAACTCCTAAACCCCTCAGCCTGTCCCATCTCCATCGACAGCGGCTGCACCTGTGCTCCAGCACCTTCGCCCAATCCCCCATCTGCACCACTCATAACCTGGTCATCGGCCCCAATCCCACTCTGCCCTTGACCCTGCCCGTGCCCCAACCCCAACGCCTCCCTCACCCCTTGGGCTTGACTCCTGACAACATCAATCTGTTCCCCGACACCACATAACGCCAACGCCTCGCCCAACACGCGTACAGCCTCATCATCACCACGTCCCAGACCCGCACCAACCGCTTTTCTCACTCCGTCCTTGACGCCCTCCACTCGTCTCCGCCACGCCAAGCGCTCTAGGAAGAGCTCTCGTCGGCGTCTCTCGACGTCACGTCGTTCTGCCGCAAGCAGCTTTTCGAGCTCGGCGAATTGAGCGAGCTTGAGATCGAGTTTCTGGGTCTGAAGCGCGAGGGCCGAGGAGAGGAGTGAGGTCACGTGGCGTTCGGTGTGGGAGGCGAGGGCTGATGAGCGGGTTGCGAGGAGAGAGAGGGCGGTTGTTTGGGGGTTGTGCGGGGATGTGGTAGGGGCAGGAGGTGGTGCGGCGGTGGTGGCGACGTCAATGTCCATGGTGTCTTCTGCTTTTGTGGTTGTGCCTTCCGTCGTGCTGGTTGGGTCAGCTGGGGCAGTCGTGCTGGGATCTGCGTTGGTGGCAGTGTTTTCTTGTATGTCATTCTCTAGTCTTTCACGCATTGTCTTCCTGATCTCGTCGACACTCCTACCGGCCGCTGCAGCTGCCACGGTAGGTTCCACAGTGGACGCGAGGAAACTGATGACAGACATTACAGGATTATCCGAAGCATCGAAAGGTACTCGTCCTCCACTCAGCCAGGCGAGGTTAGACTTCGAGTCGTTAGTACCTTGTTCACCGTCAATGTACTTGTCCTCGATCTCAAGCTGCAGGAACTTGAGCACACATTGCTCTCGTGTTCTTGTGCCGATGTAGTTTGCGATTTCGGTCCAGTCTTCGTCATGCATCTCCAATGCCTCCAGCAAGCGCAAAGTCTCGGAATCACTCCACGGCTTATCACGATCGGGGATGACAGCGTATGTCTCATCTTCTAGCTGTACAAACTCTTCCCTGGACGTTGAGCTTGGGTAGCGACCTTCACCGAAGCATGTCGTACAGAGATCGATCTTAGGCCCACCGATAACTTTGCCTTGCGTCGAAACATTGGCATTGGCGGGCGTGATCTTGGCATGATGGTATCTGATGCGTGTGCAATCGGCACCGCACGAGTAACAGAAGAACTTGATTCGTGGTTCTTTGAGAGCTGTTTCTGCTGATGTGTTGACGTTTTCTCCATTTTCTGCCGCACCATTTGTTGCTGGTGTCACGTCCTTGCCATTTGACTCATAGATGTTTCTCCGTAGATCAAGGTTCATATCCGTTGCTGGCGTTGCATTTGCAAGTCGATCTGTCGATGGATGCGGTTTGCCTTGTGTAAGCTTGGAGTTGACTCCCGGTTGATATGGCTGTAGACCTCGCGGGGTATCTGCAACGACGCGGAAATGACCTGTGAAAGGAGGACCTATGTTTGAAGGACGAGTCTCGGGATCAACCTAGACGCTGTAGTTAGCATAAGATCCAGAGCTCTTTAGCGTCATACACAAACTTGATAGTTGATGAGACCCCATTGCTCAAGAAAAGCGTGGACGCGCATGATTGCGCACACATCTCCAGCAAGATTCCTTCGACACGCTGTAAATGTGAGATACTCTGACGGATTGAGCCTATACGTGTTGACCATGAAATCTCTGTAATCTTTGTATACCGCTGGCGTCTTGCTCCTGTTCCGGTTATTGAAGAATTCCGGCAGTGCCTTCTTTTCGATTGCGTGTGTTTCGTGCATGTCAAACCAGGTGCTGTAACTCGGCTGAACGACTTGATGTGTTTGCGCGATGAGGTGTGTGCGTGCTGTAGCTTCAGCGGCAGCCTTTTGCTCGGCAGGGTTTGCTTCGATAGGCGGCTCGACATCAGCAGTTTCAATCCCGTCAGCCACGTCTGTCACATCCCCGACTCCATCTTCGCCCTTTGCGTCTTCGTCCATTCTCGCATCGTCATCCTCGGCGCCGACAAGCTCGGTCTCCGGTCGTGGTCCTTCAGGCGCATCGAGCGGGTTGTCTGACACTGGTGGAACTGGATCGGATATGGTCACTTCGTCCTTTACAGCCTCGAGCGGAACGATATCGTCTGCCATTGATACATCCGCACCTAGATTAGAAGCCAGTATCAGTGATGGAACCAGTGGTGTTGACCGCATTACAGCCTGCGTGCACGCAACGATTGAGCATACCCGTCGTCCCATCTTCAGTCGCGAGAGGTGCAGCGGGGGTTACGATCGCGTCGATTGACTCTACTTGAGTCGTGAGTACGGGCGCATCCAGCATCTCGCCGCTGCCTTCCATCTGGTCGTTGATGCTCGTTGGCGGTCGTGGGTGGTGCGTTCGGCAAGACCTTTGGTGACACTGTCGCACCGCGAGTACGCAGGAATGGCGGTCGAAATGATCCGAGCAGTGAGCTTAAGCGGAGCAGTGGTCGCGATAGGAAAGTGGACGATGGACGAGACGGGTAGACGCGAATTTGTCGTTGGCAGAGGTAATTGGATCTTCACGAAGACGCGGCGCGCAGGAGGCGAAAGGTGTTCCAGATACGGACCACCCCTTTATACGTGTAATGCCAAATGCCACCCTGTCACTCACCAAGATTACATGTTACGAGTACATCCTGACTGCCCTACCCATGATTTCATTTCATCATCAATTGTACTTGTCCTCATTAGATTTCGTGTGGCCAATTGTCATGTCCAACCACCTGCGCCAGGCCCACGGCGATGTCGAGCAGCATTGTCGAGATCACCCAGAAGCCCCGGCAGACCTTCGTGATAATCTCGCGACTCTTTGCCTGGCATGTTCACTGGCCGTCCAGTCTTGCGCTCGTAGTCCTGGTCCCAGTCCTTCTCGTCTTGTTCAAGGTCATCTTCCACCTCCTGGTCTCGTCTCCTATCGCGTGGGCTTTCTTGCATATCAAGTTCTTGAGGCCCCTCGTCCTCTTCAGCCTCCTCTTCCGTTCGCGGTGGTCTCGACCCGATTGACAATTGATCTTGCGCTCGAGAACCATCACCCGATACACGTTGCCAGGCCGATCTTCTCCGACTTGGTGTTGAGGCCTGGCTCATACCGTGACTTGTCGTTGCAGGTCTCACTTGTGCTCCCAATGCACTGCCGGCATTTTCAATGACATACCCTCTCTCCTTCTCCAAACGTAGAAAGGCCACAATATTCCTCGTGTACCGTGCCATACTCTCCACGAGTCTGTCCAGTAACCATTCGGGCTCGGTTATCTCAGCCATCATCGGTGAATCCTCACCCAGCCAATCCCATTCGATTAATCCTTTGTCAAGCTCAAGGCCATCATTGATCTTTTCTATATCTTTGCTGATATTGAGCATCTGGGACGTGAATCTGATCAGGATCGTCCACTCGACCCACTCTTCGTAGCTATATCGTTTGTGCTCATCGTTCTTGATGTCCTGTGTAACTTGCTTGATAGCATGAGCCAGTCGTCTCCCCAGTTCGCTCCTATTCTCACGATCGGGACGTTCCAAAGCCAATTCCTCTATAGTCTTAGGCTTGACGACACGATCAACCTCTGGTTCTGGGCCGACCTGGAAACCTTGCTCGATTCGGTCAGTGGCCTCGATGCGATCGCGACGCGCTTGAGCCCATCCAAGCAGTTTTGTATGTCTGTTCAAAAAGTTACGCCATATACCATGCTTCGGCAGTAAGGTGAAATCTGCAATCGTGTTTGTCCACCTGTTGAAGGAGTCCACCACGGTGTTGCTCGCTGCGCCAATTAGTAGAGTAATGCTTGGCACGGCGAAGAGCGACCAGACAACGAAGAATGGCCGACCTCCAGCAGATTGAGGCGTAAAGTCGCCATATCCTATGGTTGTCAAGGATACGTAGCAGAAGTAGAAAGCTTCGAAAAAAGTCATGCTTTGAGTACTCTGCTCCAGTCTCCAAAAGCCAACTGCTCCGGCAAGCCAGATCACACACAGCACAGAAAAGCTCACTGTGAGAGTGGTGTACTTCTTGAAATGGTCCACCCTATCCTGTACACGACGCATTGTTTCGAACCGGTCTTTTTCTTCTTTCAACACAATGAGTCGTGATCGCATGGTTCGCCTCTTTTTCAGGAATTGGCTCGGGTTTGGGATCTCAGCCTGCCAGGTAACAGCCCGGGTCATTGACCATGAATTCGTACTGTCAAGTGTAGGACCACTGGTCTTGTCGAGCTCTGCCGGAATAGGCTCGCTGTATGAAGGTCCCCGAGCACGTTCGAGTGTGCGAGAACGTGAAGTTTCGAATCTCTTCCTCACGATCTTGTCACGTCCAAGCTCACTGGCGAATCTGCTGATGGAAGAGACCATCAAACCAAGAATTAAGACTCCACCAAGAGCATACGGAATGACCAAACCTCGGCCAACGTTATTGTGAGGTGTCAAATCTCCAAACCCAATTGTCAGGATCGTAACATCACAGTAATAAAGCGCGTTAGAGTATGACCAAGCCTCAACCGCAGTGAACACTCCTGCACCTCCAGCTAGCCAGATGAAGAACATGAAGGATTGTAGAATTAGTGTACGTTGTGCGTCGGTGAGGTTGAAACGTTCTGTATAGTGTCCCAGCATGTAGCCGATCATATTGACCATGAGTAATACTGCACATGTTGCATAAAGCACAGCAGCAATCACAGCATACCAGTAAGCCTGCGAATAGATCTGTGTTGGTTGAATGGGGGGCTCGTATGCAGCTAGAGCCACGATAATTCCTACGAGCTTGGTATAGTCAGTGTGGGAGAACAGGACGCATAAGACCTTTCCGAGCTTACGATCATGGATGAGCATATCCACAGAAAGATTGTCATCGGAAGCGCAACCAAATACCGAACTCGATTTGTCATATTAAAGAATAGAAACGCGTTGCCAACGTAGCCCGTCACCAGACTCGCAACGTTCAGCCCAGTGGCCCATTTGGGGTCCTTGATAGGTACACCATCTAATTGTGTAGTGATACCTCCCATTCCATCGTTGAGGTCCTCACGCCAGTAAGATACCAGAGCCGCTATTGACAGGACATTCGCCAAAGGTCCTATCGTAGCGGATAGCAGAGGAATCGCGATTGACGCGAACCACCAATCCTCGGGCAGATCATCCCGACGAGGTCGAAGATGGTGTTGCAGATGCCAGTTGCCATAATGCAGGCCGATGCTAGCCGGTTCAGCCGGTGGCGGTCGTTCTTCACTTGAGGTCACCATGATGCTAAACGCCTCGGAATGAGGAGGCACAGCGTGTTACTAGTTATCGATATGTGCTAGGAAGCATTTGGATATTTCTGGCCTTAGATAAGGCAGAGATGATGCCGTGTTATTGGAGGAATACGTGAGCAGCCATGTAGCGCGGTGTCGAGCAGCACAAGGTACAAAATATAGCGGCAAAGGAGTAAGAATAGGAGTGACAAAGGCAGGGAGACGGCACTTGCAGCTTAACGAGAGGACGGAGAGGTGGGATTAGATATCGAGGGTAAGTTGCACTTGAAGACAGATGCAAAGGAGTGCCAAGACCAGGGCCGTCGCCTCGCGCGGGACGAAGATGAAACGCTTCTCCGTTGCCAGTTCTCATTGGACACGGACTCGCATTGCAGAGGATTCCATGTTTTCTTATCAACCACAGCTCAAAGTCTATGCTTCTCCGGTCATTCATACTGATATTACCTTACTCCCAGGTATCAGGTTCAGTGGTACACTGGATTCAACAGCACGAGAATTGACATAAAAGCAGGACAGACGATTGCCCTCGACTACGCAGCTCCTGCTCAGGCGCACAACCTGATCTGTCACTCTCTCTGACTCTGACTCTGACTGCTGCTTTTTTCTATTATACATCGGCTCGCAAGCTACTTTAAATCTTACATCTGCTCTCGAAGCTGCTTTGAAAATGGGAAAGTGGCAACTACCACTCGTACGATGCTGGAAAAACGTCCCTGACAATGTCTAGTCTATCTGCGCCGGGAATATGCTAGTAAGAATGGTGTTGTGAAGATGCTGATGCTCTCATGCTCGCTCAGTGGTTGGCGACCTTCTGTTTGTCCTGCGCTATCTTTACGACGGCCGGGCGTCTCATCATGGTTTCTACACGATCATGTCAGTTTCCGTTGCTCCTTGACCAGTCTCGGCTTTATGCCCATCGTATTTCAGACTCACCATGCCAGTTAGAGAAGTCCGGATATCTCTCTTTGAGCCGTACGGCCTCCTCGCCCATTAAGAACGTCAACATCATATCCCAGGGCACAAAACTCAAATCCGCGTATGTGCACTTATCCCCTACCAGCCATCCGGTCCCATTGTCTTTTAAGTGCTTATCCAGTACTCCCACAACTCTTCGGATCTCTGCTGCGTACCGGTCGATGGCAGATCGTATCGGCTTCTCATGATGGAAGAATGTGAACCACGCCTTTTGCCCGAAATATGGTCCTTGCCCAGAGACCTAAGATGTGTCAACAGTGCTGCTTGTGATGAGGACCCCGTTCTGGAGCATGTATACCTGAAAATACAACCATTGTCGGCATTGATGCTTCTGAGGCACTTCACTTCCATACGATAATATGCCTTCTTTGTCGTACTCCTCACATAAATACTCAATTATTGCGCCGGACTCCCATAGTACAATGCCCGTGTTCGGGTCTTCTATCGCGGGCACTCTTCCATTCGGATTCAGCTTCTCAAAGGTCGGGCCTTTTAGGTCTTTCCCTTCTAAGTATTTCGTATCATAGGGTAGACCCAGCTCCTCGAGTATTATCGCAACCTTCCACGGATTCGGGCCCTACAATGTATGTTGGTATCTTCAAAGGACAAGGTCACTGCGCGCGACTAACATTTGCGTTCGAGTATAGCGTGATCGGTTTCAAGCCCGAGGCCTCCATCTAGTGGCTGCGACCACAGAGTATATGCGTGATCGCGAGTAGAACTGATCGCAATTGAGCGTAGCTTCAGGCGACGACAACTTAGAGAAGCCGACACGAGGTTGTGCTATGCGTGAATGTGCTGAAAGTGTACTGTACGGTAGATGTTCGCTGCCGTTTCCGCTTCCTCACTTTTTCGAGAGATCCGTCATCGTTGGAACGCAGATCCTCCGGCTTGGCGCTGGACCGAGGTCTTTCCACCATGTACAGTCGTTTGAGCGAGTAGATAGATTGTTTACAGACCAGCACAATCATGTTCGCCATACGCAGCTCACTCGTGACGCGAACGATACCGCCTGTGCTCACGTCCTCTCGACCCTTTGTCGCCTATTCATCCCACGCTGCATCCGCACGTCTACTCTCCTCTTTGGCGGTCCTCGAACACAAGGATGGCAAACTCGCACACGCTTCACTGTCTGCCGTCACAGCAGCCCAGAAACTCGGCGGCTCAGTGACAGCATTTCTTGCAGGAGGCGGCGCGAAGTCAATTGCGGAGGAGGCAGCAAAGGTGAAGGGTTTGGAGAAGGTCATATACGTGGACAATAGTGCATACGACAAAGGTTTGGCAGAGAACTTCGCGCCACTACTAGCGGAGAACGTCAAGAAGGGGGGCTTCTCACACATATTCGTCGGTCACTCTGCGTTTGGCAAGACAGTGATACCGCGCGCAGCGGCGCTCCTGGACACACAGCAAATATCGGATATCATCGAGATCAAGAGTGAAGATAGTGAGTAAGGGCATGACGAAGAAACATGACCCCGCTGACCACTATGAAAGCCTTCGTACGACCGATATACGCTGGCAACATCTTTCTTACAGTCCAAAGCTCCGATGAGATCAAATGTATCACAGTGCGGGCGACGAGCTTCCAGGCAAGTGAGGCATCTGGTGGCTCGGCAAGTGTAGAGGAGGGTGTGGATCCAAACGCGGAGTGTGCAACAGAATGGATTTCAGAAGATCTCGCCAAGTCAGATCGGCCGGATCTCTCATCAGCAGAAAAAGTCGTTACTGGAGGTCGTGGTCTGAAGTCGAAAGAGGAGTTCAACAGGATTATTCCACCGCTTGCCGATGCTCTCGGCGCAGCGATCGGAGCGTCAAGAGCGGCGGTCGACAGTGGGTTCGCGGATAACAGTCTACAGGTTGGGCAGACTGGTAAGAATGTTGCGCCGCAGCTGTACTTGTGTGCGGGTATTTCTGGCGCTATTCAGCATCTTGCTGGTATGAAGGACAGCAAGGTCATTGCTGCGATCAACAAGGATCCTGATGCGCCCATCTTCCAGGTGGCGGACGTCGGGCTTGTAGGAGATTTGTTTGAGAAAGTGCCAGAGCTCACTGAAAAGCTTCAGAAATGAACATGCTGAGTTTAGTCATCCATGGACTTCATTACTTTGTGTGCTTTTTGTCAAGTGAACAATCCCGCATCAGACCACCTTCAAATGAGATGCAGATCTCTGTTTTGACGCTTTTATCGCCTTCGACCATGGGAAGGAAGTCAGTGAAGGACCGAGAGGTAACTTGTAAGGTAGCTATAGCTATAGGCTGTAGGTAGGCAGAACATCATAGAGTGACTTTCCCAAATCGGTGAAAGTGGTTTCAAAAGTCTTGGCGGCTCTTGTCACGTCACGTCGCGAAACACGCTGGAGTAAAATACAGCAACCACACCATATCCTTCACTTTCTTGGTACAATGCCCCTAATGTCATCACCGATCGCGTATCCGCGTACATCGTCTCCAGTGTATGAATCTCCTCGCAAGAAGCGCAAGCTAAGCCAGACAAGAGATCCCCTAGTAGTGCTCCCGACGAACGGCGCCCCGACAAAACGAGCTGGGTTCCTGCTGGATGACTCTGATGAGGAAGATAGCTCGGACGTAGTACACGATGTCGAGCTTGCCGCGAACGATACTGCTGTTGCCTTAGACGTGCATCAAACAAACGCCTGGAAAGAGCATGATGAGCAAGACGACACCACGGCCCGGATAACGATGGAGACACAAGGATCGAGCTTAGAAATTGGCTGTGGAAGCTATGCAGAGATCAGTGCTTCGTTGTACCATAAACCCATCTTAGGAGTGCGGACAACTCATACGACTCGAACATGTTCAGGCAAGGTTCACAACATAAGAAGACGACCAAAATATACAAATATACACTACCAGCAACTAGCTGCCGAAAAGTCATCCGTCCAGGCAAATCGGGCCCAGAAAGAATACTATGGAGTTGACGTGCATTGTCTGATGGAAGCCATTGCAGCAGAAGATATGCAGAACAATACAGCAGCACCCGAGCACGGCATACAGGTAGCGACGAGCATTGAGTGTACATCTGCTGCGCCCACAAATAGCAGCCCAACACTGCTGTGGACCGAGAAATACCGCGCACGCAAGTTCACAGACCTTGTGGGCGACGAGCGAACACATCGAAGCGTTCTACACTGGCTTAAGAGCTGGGACACGATTGTCTTCCCACACGTTGCTCGACCAAGATTGTCAAAGAAAGCCAAGCTTCGTGCGGCAGATGACAGTATATCACAAAGGATGAGGAAGGTACTTATCTTGACAGGACCACCTGGGCTCGGCAAGACGACATTAGCACATGTATGCGCAAAGCAAGCTGGATACGAGGTGCAAGAGATCAATGCAAGCGATGAGCGGAGTAGTGGTGTAGTGAAGGGTCGAATCAGGGACATGGTGGGCACAGAGAATGTCAAGGCTGTCGGAACCAGCGCGGATGGTAAAGCAACTCGTCCTGTTTGTGTTGTCGTTGACGAAGTCGATGGTGTGGTCGGTGGGTCATCTGGTGGCGGAGGAGGAGGCGAAGGTGGCTTTATGAAAGCACTGCTAGACCTACTCGTTCTCGACCAGAAGAACACCAAACTTCACGACACGAAGAAGACATTTGCCGAGACGAAAAGCAAGAAGCGCGCTGGTGACAGCTTCAGACTGCTAAGACCGCTCATCCTTATCTGCAACGACTTGTACCACCCATCCCTCCGCTTGCTCCGACAGTCGAATATGGCAGAAATTGTCTACATCAGGAAACCGGCGCTGAATATGATCATACCACGTATGCAGTCTATCTTTGAGAAGGAAAACATACCCTGTGATCCTGATGGAGTCAGGCAATTGTGCGAAGTGACGTGGGGCGTGAGCAGTCGCAAGGAAGATCGCTCGACCGGTGGAGCCGGCGAGGGAGACATGCGTGGCGTTCTTGTGGTTGGGGAATGGGTTGCAACGAAGTTTAAATCGCAGCAGACAAAAGGCGACACAGGGCTCGTCCCGGCACGTCTGAGCAAGCGCTGGCTCGAAGCGCACATCCTCAATGATCTAGCCCAAGGTGGTGGTGCTGCAAGAAGTCTAGGTAGGGGTAGCAGCAAGGAAGTCGTGGAACGAGTGTTCTCATACAATGCTGGATTTCCTGTACATGCCTCTAACAGCAAGAGCACCGTGTCAGACAAGATCTCGGCCAACACAGGATCGTCTGAAGTCAAGCAGCGTGCGATGCAACGACTACAAGAGATGGTGCAAAGCAGTGGGGAAGACGACCGTATAATGACCGGTACGGCTTAACATCAACTCGATGCATTCAACTGACTCTGCACAGACTGCTTTACAACGTATGCAGGCACTCCATTTCAAGACGACCCTCTTTTGACCAAGCCTACAACCGCTACTGACAGATGGCTGCACTTCCATGACACACTTTCGACATTGGTATACTCATCTGCCCAGGAATGGGGATTGGCAGCTTACCTCTCCACATCGATTCTCGCATTCCACCACCTATTCGCAGCTACATCGAAACATGCCTATGCTAGCGGTTCGAGTAATGGCAATAGCAATGCTGACGCTCTGGACTCTTCGGACGCTAAGACTTCATTGGCTGGTCCTCGTGCCCCTACCACTGCCAACGAGCTCACAAGAACCAATCTCACCACACTGCGAGACTTGCAATCATCATTATCGATCCCACTACATCGTGCTTTCCGATCACCTGCAGACCTATCAATGGATCTATTACCATATCTCGTCCGCATACTAAATCCAGACATCAAGCCAGTAGTGGTAGGTGGCAGCGGGGGTTCCAGCGGCGCAGCAGGGACTGCAAGTGTGCGCCGTGCACCAGAGAAAGCTAGGGTGATCAGGGCTGTGGAGGCAATGGTTGCTTGCGGTGTCAAGTTTGAGCAGGGTCGAGTCGAAGATGTAGTGGATGCTGGTACAGCTACGACAATGTCTGGTGTCACTACGAATGCCGGCCGAATATACCGTATGAATCCAGCTCTGGACGCAATGAGTGTGTTTGAGACAGCCGCTGGCGCTAGACTGGAGAAGGTTCGCTTCGCGGTGAGACAGGTATTGAATCAGGAGTATGGGCGCGATGCCACGAGGAGGGATCAAGAAGCAAGAGCGGCGAGGATGCAGACACCCGGTGGCATCCTTAACATTCCCAGCGAACAGAATAGCGACCAGGACAAGAATAGCCCTACTGCTGTCGTGGCTACTGCTTCTACCTCGACAGCGTTAAAAAGAGACTTTTTTGGCAGACCTGTTGTGTCGCTTGCAGGCAGCAGTGCTTCCGCTGTGCAGAGCCATGCCACGCCGGAGACAGGAGCAACTCAGAACAGTGGAAGGATTTGGGTAACATATCACGAAGGCTTCTCGAATGCTGTAAAAAAGCCTATTACCATGAAGGAGTTGATGGAGGGTATGTAGACAAGAAGTCTCTGCTTCAAAAGATAATACTTGTCACAAATTCATTGATCCTCATTTTCCCTCTGCATCAGCATGATTCGACCAGGTCCTCTTAACGGAGCCCATCTGCCAGATACTCATTGAAGCCTATGCAACACATCTCAAGCACACTCTACGGCACGTTTCACTGTCCACTCTCCACTCCATTCGAGTGCAGCGCGCACAACACGAGATCTCCAGCATGATGGCTGGGACGTCTCTGAATGGATGCTGAAGGGCACTAGTTCGATGCCAGTGTCCCACTAGTCGCCGGGCTCTGGAAGATACTATACCAGCCTCCTCAGCGACATCCCATCGCCTCAAGCCATTCTCACCAGGCTGCCATTAGAGACCTTACTGCCCTGAGAGCCTTCTACTCATTCACTTTCCCACTCCATCCATCCTTATCCCAAGGTTGACAACATACCTGACCCGCCCCTTTCGCAGTCACAACCCATCTCAAACTTCTCTCCATATAGATCTCAACCTAAGCCCTTCTCTGGTTAAGAAGATTCACGTCGTCAAAGATGCCTGCACGGATGACCGTCATTCCAGTAGGCGTGCGACTGCTGGAAACAGGGTGGCCGAAAAGAAGTGTGCGTAGGTTGGGATTCGTGGTTAGCTAGCTTTGCTAACAAACCCAAGAGGTTTACCTATGCAGGTCTAGGGGAGCAGCGTGTAAGAAGATGCTAGCCCTACAGCTATTCCATTCCACAGGTCTTTTGCAGGGCAGATCAGCCTGGATCGCATACGAGACATACCACAATCGCCACAAAAGTAATTCACATTGGCATTCCCGCTATCTGCCTTCTTAGGCACCCTCTTCGGTGCCCCTTTCAACACTTCGAGCGCGGACCTGGGGAATAGGAGGTTGGGAGTAAAGGCGCAGCCGGTAAAGCGACGGCAAGCGGTATAGTGGCAGAGAGCCTAGGAGTAGGATTATTCGAGCGAGGGAGCTGTCTCCTGCTTTCCACGCTACCAAACCCGGAGTATACGACACCTGTGTACGTACAGATCGAAAACCCTGAACGCGAACCTTTGATGCCAGCTGTGCACACTGGATGCTAATACTAGGAGTAAGTACTGGAGTAATGCCTACAGGCTTGGCACTCTGCACGAAATACCCAAGTATCATGGATAGATGACACTTCAATGGC
>Ga0268250_10000102_pt1 | contig 39626 bp, 42 predicted proteins | sample AgamicAsSfe_FD_200448 | JGI IMG/M metagenome (GOLD analysis project Ga0268250, IMG submission 200448) | Agave microbial communities from Guanajuato, Mexico - As.Sf.e (v2) (version 2) | ecosystem: Host-associated > Plants > Phyllosphere > Phylloplane/Leaf | place: Guanajuato, Mexico | collected...
GATGTCATAGTGTTCAAAGCGTCATTTTTGAAATGTGGGGTTCATATTTGTACCAATAGATATTTACAAAAAAAGGTATCCTTAGCATGGGTCTAAGAAACCATGATCCATGATCCAAGCCATGTAGCGCATTGCTAGTGTCATCATTCGCAATCATCGTACTCTCCCAGAGAGTCAAAGTGATCTTTCATAAGAAAATCCCTTCATCGAGCGCTTAAACAGAGTTGATGAAGGAGAGAAGGGCGGCGGTGCGAGCGTATACACCAGGGAAGTTGGGCTGAGCACAGCCGTTACCCCAAGAAACGAGACCAATAAGAGTCTTGGCGGAGTTGACAATGGGGCCGCCAGAGTCACCCTGGCAAGAGTCGCGACCACCAGTGGTGTATCCAGCGCAGAACATGTTGTTGGTGATAGCAGAGGTTCCGTAGGATGAGCGGCACTCGGTGCGGGAAACGATCGGGACGGAGACCTTGTAGAGAGTGCTGGGACTGCTGCCGCCCTCAGTAAGGGCACCCCATCCGGCGACAGTTGCAGTAGATCCAGCAGCGGGGTCGGATCCGGAAGCAGGGAGAGTTGCGTAACCGATGGTGCTGCTAGTAGGGACGGCAGTGGAGAGCTTCCAAATGGCGACATCGAAGTCCTGGCCCGAGCTGCGGTAGCTTGGGTGGACAGTAACGGAAGATACGCCAACGAGTGTTCCACCGGAGCTCTTGTTCAGGCTGCCGGCGCGGACACGGAGACCGCTGACTGAGCCAATGACGGAGCTGACGGAGCAGTGAGCAGCAGTGATGACGGTAGTAGAGTCCAACAGAGAGCCACCGCAGAAGTGGGATCCGCTGCGTTGAAGGCTGACGATGAAGGGGAACTCGCCCGCAGAGGCAGTGGTTCCACCAACAATGTCGTCGGCGGGAGCATCCTCAGGGAACTCGTAGTCGGGGTCTTGAGGAGTGGGAGCCGCAAGGACGAGCGCAGGAAGCGCGATTGCGATGATGGATTGGAAACGCATGATGATTGTTTCGAGTGAATGAGGCTACGCGGAGTAGGATTGGAAAGTGATTGAAGTGAAGAGACAAGCGACTGACTGAGCTGGCTGATGATGAAAAGGAAGGGAAACAACTCTATACTTATACGCAGGCTATGGTCCCCTGAGCATCTGAGCATCCTTACACTGCAACCTTGCGATTGTGTTGTCCGGAGATGCCAAGCGTGATCGACTAAGTGTGTAGTTTGTCCTTCCGAATTGGGTGTCCGCTACGACTTGGCAAACTCTTAACATGAAGTCCGCCAGTGTACCTTAGGCGCGCCAGTGGAGGCTCGGCGATCCTGCCCATGTAGGTACGTTATCTGCCTGTAGTATAAGCTTTCAAGCTAATTGCCTGGCAGCGAATGCGAGAGGAGAAGCTGATCCAGCGGTTGCTCCCGTATACCAGGATCAAGGCCAGCTTTGCCTCACAGCTGCATTCTGCGGATCGGTTTCTCCAGATCGTTGCTTTTTCGCCCCTTATCTCAAAGTCTCACAGGGCTGTGGTCACAGCCACACCTTGAAACATGTTGCAAACAAGAATAGCTCCTTTGTGGTCTCATGCCATTATGACGTATTCGTCTAAAGTGTACATGGCTGTGTGTATGTCGTGAGTAGCAGGACCAGCGACGCTGTTCCCTAGATAGCAGGAGGTTGTAACGGTTCTACATCCTTGCCATAGTAAAGCCGAAGTGGCATCGCACTTTGTTTGCCATAGTCCTGGATCTCGCTGGCGCCGTTGAATCGCTACGACTTGTCCCAGTGTCTGGCGCAGTCACGTCTTCTCTCCTGAAGAGGCAAGTGATTTTGCCACATATTGTGCGCAAACCGACAGAAGCGCCGACCGGGTTCTTGTAACATGTCAATGTAGGCGAACCACGATGCAGGGTATGTATATCACCCTACATGATCAGCATGGGATGCGATTCTTGGATGGACGAATGGTGTGTTCTTGTTGGCTTAGTTGTGCCTAGTACGTCGAAGGGCAAAAGGAAGGAGAATTGACCTGCCACAACGGATAGGTCCGCGTGGGCTGCTAGCGAAACACTCGCGCACTTGGCCCCGGCACGTATGATTGCGACCTCGGAGATGGCGAGCCTAAGGACTGTCGCATTGTCGTGTTCGTTGGTCGTCACCGGCTCTGAGCCAGAAAAGGCAGGAGACGTTAGGACGATGGGGGAGCTATCGAAAGACCGGAGCTTTAAGATCTTGGCGGTGCGCGCGTGAGCCGGCTGAGTGCCGGAGTTAGTATCGATCTTCGCAACGGCGCTGGAACTCATGCATAGTAGCTCTGGTATGGAGATCGCAGGTGTTCTTGCTGGTGGTATACGGCATGCGGAGTGGCTGAGATGAGGAATTGCGTTCAGCGCTCGCCCACAGCCAACCTCGGTACCACCTCGATAACGCCATTGCCACACGTAAACATCTCTCGTCAACGTGTTGTTCATGCGCCGACCAGTAGATCTAGGTAACGCATGCAAGACACACTAGCGCAGTACCTTCAGCCTCATACAGGATTTGCCGCCAACACAGGGTACTTTGACTGCTGCCTTGCATAGATGCACAGCGTCCGTGGCGCATCATCCTGCTACTAATACTCCTGACAGCATCTCAGCCCTCTGTAGTACCTACCACTATCCAGAGCGAATGCCAGCTGATTCCAAGGGCCGTCGCAACCTCTTGTGGGTATTTGGACTATTTCTTTTGATCCTGATATCAGTCCGCATCTACTCGTCACAAGACATGGACAGCCTACCAGCACCTTTCACCATCGAAATCAATGGCAGTCCGATCGCCAAGGTCGACGCCAACGCCGAAGACCGTACGCATGCCAAAACGGGAAAAGAAGCAGCTGTTTTTGAGCTCAAAGACAGTCGTCTTCAATGTAACGGTCACATTCTCGGGCGGTCGCTGGTAGAGGATCGCAGCTTCCTGCCAAAGCAAGTGTGGTGGTTCAAGGCAGACACTGATATGCCTGTGCAAAAAGTTACTGCAAGCCAGGATGGCGAGTCGTACCAGTTGAAGTTTGCCAGTAAGTGAACTGTAGTGGCGATGTCGTGCTCATGCTAAATATACACAGATGCTGCATTGATGGCAGAAGATGATGGGGTCTTCGCAGATCTTCTTGGGGGTCAGTATCCTCCGCTTCGACCTTGAGCATGTACTGACAAGCCTAGATCATCCATCTACAGTGGTAGTGAAGCTGCAGTCTCAGTCCTAATCAATGTGATGCGGTAGCATAGTGTGTAAAATAGCCGCATAATGATTCATATGTAGAACACCAAATGTCATGCATTATGGTCTACGATAATGACAAGATCCGATTATGCTGTAGAGGACTCAAAGGTCTGTGGCCAGTGATGCCCATCTAGACCTGCGCAATATTCTCGACACCTCGACGAGTTTGTCATAGCCTATGGTACCTGCCTTGCCAATTACCAATAATCTATACCAAAGTCGACGTGGCAGTTCAGATCTTCAATACCAAGACTTCTCCTAAGATCCGTGCAAAGGGGAGCCATGAAATGCCCGCCTGGCTCAACCCAATCCGACATCTGCCTCTGCTTGATCACCACATGCAGTGCCGCTCTCAGAGGTTGACCTGCATAGAACTCGGCATTCAACACAACCTGTGTAATGCTCTGCTGCTTGATGTATTTAACCCATGTTAAACTGGCGTTGTTGATCAGGGCTGTAAAGAACTTCGTGAGAGGGGCTTTGGTCTCAAGCTGAGCGCACATGATATCCATGGTATAGGCAGGAAATCGGAGATGAAACCTCAGGAGGGGGAAAACATCGATATCTCTTATGTAATCTTGGTTGACCCAAAGACGGAGGGTACCAGCAGGGTCATGGTAGCTTTCGATACGTTTCCGGCTCTTTCCATCCATCTGCGAGGACCGGCGGAGTACTGGGAAGAAGGCCTTGAAGTAGCTCTCCAATACGAAAAGCGGGAAGCGATGTGTTGATAGCCACAGAGGTCGAAATTCGGTTCGAATGAGCGAACAAACCTGAGTCAACCCTATATAAGGAAGCGGCTTGACGGCTGTTCGGCGGTCCTCGTCATCTGAATTTTGCTTCCGGTGTCTAGATTTCTTTGGCTTTTGGTATGTCATTGGGAAGCACCGATAGCTCCACTCTACTGCCATCCCATATACGCGATTTCGAAGTTCTGGCTACAGTCAGTACATCCTAGCTCAGAAATGTGTGGCAGTGACCAACCCCCTGGTAGATCCATAAATCTGAAAACCTGGTCTGGATCTCCTGCCCGTGTTTCCACAGGCTCTTTGACCTCTTCTGGCATGACTGCATCTTCAACGGTGGTCGCCTTTGTCTTCTGATATTTGCTCGGAGACTCTGAACCGCTTCCGTCTATGGCTCGCTTCGTGCCTGCGCTCTTGCCTGTGCCTTTGCTGTTTACAGCTTGCATAGTCTTGGTGTCACCTGCGCACGTCCTGCACCCGACACGTCAGTTACTGTAACAAAAGTATAGCACGTCGCGAGACTCAAGAACACTTACATAGTCGATGTGAAGGCCATACTCGCCAGTTGAATTTGATGGAAGATCAGTAGATGCAGGAGAGGTCTTGTGCAAGTGAGGCCCGATGTTGTGGGATACGAGGGCACAATACAGATGGACCCTGGACCCTAATGGAAGGAGCGGTAAATGCGCGATTGGCTTAAGGAAGCCCCTGCGGCTGGTGCCTGATCGCATTGGGTTCACTCTATGGGTCCACGCGCGTTTGCTCAGTCGGATATGCAGTGAAGCTCATATACACCACTGCAACAACATGCGACCCGGACCTACTGTTCAAGAAACCTCCTGGTCGAAATGTTCGTGGCACTTTTGCAGGAGAATACAAGATAGATCATGGAGATGATTTGCCAGCGGTGCTTTGAAGATGAGGTGGAAGGTTGTCATTTACTACCATAGAAGTGCCAGCAAAAGCCTTGCACATGCTCCTTTTGTGAGCGAATGAGAGCGTGTTCCATTCTGTTTGACTACACGTTGGCAATAACTTCGGGCATCTTGACCAGCCAGTTCTCCCAGAATCTGAACCCATCAATACCTTGCTCGCGACAAAGTGCGCCCGCTTCTTCAGCCATCTCCAGCTCTTCCGTCGCAACACCGACGCTCCAACCGAATCTTTCTGCCGTCTCTTGAGCTGTGACACCCCTGCCAAATGCTTGCCAATCCCAAGTGACGTCCATGTTTGGTGGCGTTTGATGCAGTGTCTTTAGCCAGGCTAATAGACTTGCGATAGTCTTTTCATCAGTGCGATCGCGTCCTTGAACAACGAGGAGCCCGCTCTTGAACTTGCGGAGACGCACGGGAAGCTTCAATGTATCCCACATTCGGGCTGCCTTCTCAAAGTCGGCCGGGCTAACGAGCTCAACGCCACCTCTTGCACGGTTGAAGACAGCCCACAAATCTACCAAGGTCATAATACCGCCCTCTCTTTTGAGTATGCCGCGGGTGTCGTCCGTAAGCCATTCAGCCAAGTTCCTTGATAGTTCTGATACGTACAGCGACTCAGACCCAGAACCTGTACCGAGCATGTCCTTGGTCGTTACCAGACCAAGCGCGGAAGCGGATTGGGATGCCAGCGTGTTGGCTTCCGAGCTACCGTTGGTACCTAGATTGGCCTGCGATGCGAATTGTTCCGCCAGAGCTATGATCTCCTTCGCGGAAGTCATCAGCGCGTCAAGGTCTTCGAATGCACTGCCTATCATGGCCTCGTTGTTCTGTCTTTGCTCCAAGCCTCGTCGCTCCAGCCCCGCAATGCCAACTACACGAGGTCGGTCGACCTCTGCCGATGAACCGTCAGACATAGCCGTATAGCTGTCGTCAAAGGTACCTGAAGACGGCCGTGGCTTGGGAATTGGCGGAGCGCTTTGGAGCAACCATTTACGCTGAACTAAAGCATTCTTCAACCGCTCGTAGAATATCGGTCCTCCACCTGCGCGGAACGATATCTTGATGCATTCGACAGATTCAGACTGCAAAGGTGATGAGAGGACTGGTCCAGGGGACTGCGATCTATCGAGATCTTGGAGAGTATCCAATCTCTTATCCACGGCCGTTGTTAAAGATGCACCACATATCTCGCAGTTGAGCAGAGAAGGATGGTTCTGATAGGTACACCTTGGGCATGACGACGTCCCTCCATTGTTTGTAGGGGCAGGAGCGCTACTCTTCGTGTCTTTGGGTGGCGGGCCCGGCGCTGGTCTGTTTGAGATTGCTGCTATGGCTGCTTTGACTACATGTACTGTAGGCGGCTTGATTCCGCATGCTAGACATGGCGGTATGGGCGTGCGGGAGGCAAGCGCGGGATCGAAATTGGATGGAACCGGGTTCGAGAAGGAACATATGGGACACACCCACGTTGCGCTTGCCGGAGGTGGCGGTGCGGGACTGCTATGTCGTGGGGGAGTTGATGACGATGATGCGACTCGTGGATTCGGGGGTATAGGCGAGCCACGCGACAGCTGCTTCAGGGGCTTGGGATAAAGTGTGATCTTGGGTGACGACTTGAGGAAGCCAGCCTATGTGCAGTCAGCGTTGTGTGCTTGTCCTTTGCACATGTGCCGGTGCATACATAGAACTCTGGTTTCTCGACATCCTTGAGGAAGATGGCGACGGAGTTCTTGCGTGGCTCGCTATGGTCAACGTAGCAGACACGATGTGAAGTCAAGTATGACTGGCCATTCTGGTACTGGGGAATCTTGAACTTCCTATGCGGTTGATTAGCAGCGGATAGCAACTGTCGCGAACATGCGCGTACCCCTCATAAAGCCCGACGGCGTCTTGGACGAAAAGGAGCGTCTCCTCCGGCAGGAGCGACGGGCGCAGTGCGGTAGTGAGGTCGAGCTGATGCAAGAACATTCAGACCATCTGCAAGTAAAGATATGCGAGGTGCAGCCATCGCATTGGATCGAGTCGACGATGCCCGATTCCGCATGCATTCACCGAGCCCAGCCATCGTCATTGGCCAGAAGCTAGCATGCTTACGGTTAGCACAGCGCTAGTCATCGCCAAGGAAGGCGCGATGCAAATCAGTTGAGCGGGCCGTCGCTTCACCCTCACCTCCACACCGCGACACAATAGACCTGTCCCGCGCGCGCGCCATCTCTCGCACATCTCTCTTGTCCATTTGCAACTACTCACCCAACAGCCAACTCCATTCTCGCTTTTTCTGCCTTGCTTGCCTGCTTATGTCTTTGCCCTCGGCTACTGTAGCGTGGTCCCGGCCAATGCAGTCACCCGCCTATAACACAGTCAATCCACGCACCACCCTCCAAGTCGCGCCCGCGCCTGTTAGTCTTCACACTCATACAAGAGAACCAGCCCACGCTCACACACGGCAGCAGTCAGCTATGGCTCCCGAAGCACCCAAGAAGAAGGTCGAGTGGCCTCCAGCCGTTCGCGAGTACGTGAGGCGAGCTTTCGATCCGCAGAACGCCATCCCAGGCATCTCCCAAGCAGACATGCAGGCACGATTGAAGACAACCATCGGCTGGTTTGCTGAGCGCAACTCGCACGACACAGTTCATTGGCCCACATTTCCTCTTCCTCAGGAGCTTCTTCTTGAGGAGCGACGGGCGGCGGCCATGGGAATGCCTACCACTGCCGTTGCCAACGGCATGCACCCTGCATACATGAATGGCTCAGTCACACACACTAACCAATCTCCACCCCAATCAAAGAAGCGCAATGCTCATGAAGCTGAGGAGTCGCAAGTCGAACAAACACAAGCCAATGTCCCGCCATGGCGCAAAACTAACCTAGCATCTCGCATGACTTTTAGCGACGGACACAATGAGAAGCGCCAGAAGAAGAACGTCCTCGCGGATGCCGCAAGTAAGTTTGACCAGGCTGAGCTTGACAAGCGACGACAGCGCTTTCAACTCGGCCACAACGGTACCAAGACGACTCCCCCTTGGGGCTCGCCACGGAAGGACGAAGACGACATGCCTACTGGACCTGTTGTTGGAACGAACGAGAATCTCGAGAAGAGCTACTTCCGCCTTACCGCTCCGCCCAAGGCTGAAACCGTTCGACCGCTCCACGTGCTCAAGAAGACCTTGGCCATGCTAGTGGAAAAGTGGAAAGCGGACAAGAACTACAACTACATCTGTAACCAATTCAAATCGCTCCGTCAGGACCTCACTGTCCAACACATCAAGAACGCCTTCACTGTCAAGGTGTACGAGATTCACGCCCGGATATCACTAGAGAAGGGAGATTTGGGTGAGTATAACCAGTGCCAGACGCAGTTGAAGGCACTTTATGCGCTGAATTTGGGAGGCAATCCGGCCGAGTTCAAGGCATATCGCATTCTCTACTTCGTATATACGTGCAACAAGACCGACATGAACGACATGTTGGCAGAATTAACCCTCGCAGACAAATCTCACGAATGGATCAAGCATGCTCTTGATGTTCGATCTTCGCTGGCTCTTGGCAATTACCATAAGTTCTTCAGACTGTATCTCGAAGCACAAAACATGGGCGCTTATCTCATGGACATGTTCGTCGAGCGTGAGCGCCTCAACGCTCTAGCTAATATGTCCAGAGGGTATGTATACGTACTTGACTCTACGCCGGTCATACACTAACAAGCTGCAGATACGTAAATGTCACACTCCGTTTCCTCACTGACGAACTTGGTTTCGACAATGATGAGATATGCCGTGAATTCCTCGAAACGCACGGTGCGCAAAACGTCATTGAAGACAAAGGCGATCGTCAGTACCGCGTCAGGATCAGAGAAGCCGCATCACAGTTCGAAAGCCTCCGTGCTGCCGCATTCAGCAAAGTAGACATCAAGGGCCAAATATGAGTCGACCTCCGAGCAAGCAGCACCTTCCTTTCATCTTCTCCAGTATCTTATTACGATTTCGAATTTTCAATTGCACTAATCCTCTACGATACCCTGCGTCACCTGGCACGTCACTCATGTCTCGAGCCACGACCCCCCGGTGTTTAACGCTGCTTCTCTCGATGACAGTAGACGGAACGTGGGGCACCCGCTTGATGCGTTGGATGCGCGGAATCTTCTAGTTTTCTTCTCATACATGCAATGTCTCAGATGTTGCTCATCACTAGCCAAAATGGGTTCTTTCGAGCTTTTGGTACGTCATGGACATGGATGAAAAAGTGGACTGGAAAACAAAATGGGGTAGAGTGGAGTTGGCCTAGATGGCCATGTAGGATTCGAGCTGGCTGCTCGATGGTGGTGGTCCCTGTGTCTCAGAGCATTCGGCTCGGGTATGTCCGACTGCACGTGGGGTCGGCAAGACCGGCATCACGGCAGTATGTCCCACGGACCTGCAAAGATTGAGCAACAATGTGGCCATAGCACTGATCGTGAGGTGTTGGCTGCCGCGTTTTCGATTGTCCATTGTTTGGGCCATGGCTGGGTGTGTTCCTTTGTGAATGCCAGCCGGGGCGGCTTGACTGAGCCAATGAGATGACGGAAGAGGGCATAGAGGGTTTGATTGGATAGGGCGTAGTTCTTCAGTGGAGGTTGGCGCTAGTGATATCCACTCAGAGGATGCAGGCGTTCGTGTAGTCGTCAATGCATTGGTTCATGGAGTTTGCGTTGAGCATGTGAAGCGCGTTGTGAAATTGTACGGGATAGTTGCTAGACCCTGGGGTGAGAAATGTTTCATTCGGGCCGCGTCAAGCATTAACCATGGGAAGAAGATTTGAACAACGCTATCTATGACAGACAGGAGGAGAGTGTTGGGTTTAGGTTTGCATGTGGAAATGATGGCATGGTCAATGTAGGCATTAGCATCGTCTCATAGTAGGGCTCGTGATTGGCTGCAAGGGTATGAAAGCAACGCGGAAGTTGGGGGGGCTGCGGGTGACAGACGCGAATTGTGGTGGACCTGCAGCTAGACGTTTGGCAGGCTGAAGCTCCACCTGGTCGGGCATATTTGTATCTTGGTAGACACTGCACATTCCGGGTCAGCGTTTGGAGTCATTACGGAAGAACAAAGGGGAAGCGGATCTGGCGCGTTCCTTTGCCCGCATCTCGTTTGTTCCGAGGCGTGCCAGGAGCGTCGCCGCCCCAAAGTGTGACCCGAGAAGAGGGCCACAGAGGTCCAGGAAGCAATCGCCAAGTGGTGTGCAGTAGCTGGGATCCCTCGCAGCGTGAGAGCACCCACTCATTTCTTGTTCCCCGTAGTGACTGCGCCTCTTGCAGTACCTGACGACGACGAGTATCGCCGCCCACCTAAGTAGCCTCACCATCGTCTCTGGAGGGCCGGTGCACGCTTCAAACTCAGCTTCAATCCGCCGCGTACTCGCCCCCGCACGCACACGCCGCATTCCCGGTCGACAGTCATAGTAGCAACACACCCCGAGCGATCACATCCAACCCTCGACCTCCTGATCTCTCCCTACACCGGGACGTTCGCTGCGCAAAGTCGCGTTCACGCTGCACGATGAAGGTGCGTTGCTTTGCTTTTGCCGCCACCCACGCCGCTGCGCCGGTCGAGTCACGCTCCGCATACGTACGTACTAACGGTGTTGCTTTAGTTCCGCAGGAGTATGAAGAGTGAGAAGGACAACCGCCCGCACCACATTTCAATTCCACCCAAGGACGCTATAGCCATTGTCCCGCCAAAAAAGGTACGTAGATCAACGTCGGGGCCCAAGCACCCCACTTCTGCTTCTTCTACGAGGCGTGAGCGCACAAGGACGGGGCAGTCGTTCGCTCTTGGACGCACCACGCGCATTGCGTGAGTGCCTACATGTGGGCGGCACACTTGCGCCCGAGTCGAACAACATTGCACGTCGCTCCATGTCGCCATATCATGATGCGCGCGCCCCCGGCACCCGCTTCCCGATGGGGCAGATGAGCGCGAAGCTAACAGCCATCTCATTTCAGGTCATAAAAGCGCTTTACGACTACAAGCCCGCCGACCCCAGCCCAAACTCTGGCTTCCTGGCCTTTTCACAGGGCGACTTTCTGCACGTCGTCGGCCGCGAAGACGACAGCGAGTGGTACGAGGCCTGCAATCCGCTGCACGGCACGCGTGGACTGGTACCCGTTTCCTACTTTGAGGGCGTAGGCAAGACTGTGCGCGACAGTGGTGGCTCTGCGCCGCGCTCCTCCACACCGCATCAGCAACAACAGCAGCCCCACGACTCGGGCTACCAAGAACGCATCACGAGCCCCCAACCCTCGGCCCAGGACATCATGACACAGCAGATGCGCATGTCGCGCGGAGGAGGGCGTGGCGCCATGGTCTACGGCATCGTCATCTACGACTTCAAGGCAGAGCGGCCCGACGAGCTCGAGGCCAAGGAGGGCGAGGCCATTATCGTCATTGCACAGTCCAATCCCGAGTGGTTCGTTGCAAAGCCGATAACGCGACTCGGCGGTCCTGGCCTCATACCCGTTTCCTTCATCGAGATCCGCGACATGACGACGGGCCAGGCAGTCGCCGACACACAGGCAGCAGTCACGGCCGCGGGCGTGCCCAAGGTCGAAGAGTGGAAAAAGATGGCAGCAGACTACAAGAATGGCAGCATACCGCTTGGAAAGCTTGAGACAAATTCAGGACAGTCGCTGCAACAAGGCATGGAGCGCATGAGCATCAGGAGCAACGGAGGGCACAACAAGGCCGGCTCGGTAAGCTGTCTGACGCCGGGCGCACCCATCTCGGCTGACAATATACAGGTCTCTCACTCGCGCAACGGTTCCACGGCGCAACCACGAAACCAATACCGCACATCCGACAACTTGCTTGCACCCATCAAGGCATGCGTGCCACGCTACTGCTTTGCCGACGACATCTTCTGGTTCATTATAGAGTGCCAGATGGAGGATGGCCGACACTGGGAGTTGCAGCGGCTGTACCAGGACTTTTACGACCTGCAGATACAACTGATAGCGACATATCCAGTCGAGGCAGGCACGAGTGGCTCAGGCGAGCGAACACTACCCTTCATGCCTGGGCCCGTCACCTACGTAACGGACAACATCTCCAACGGGCGCCGCGCCAACCTCGACGAATACATCAAGAACCTCCTCAAGCTAGGACCACACATCACACAAGGTCACCTTGTCAAAGGTTTCTTCGCACCAAGACAGGGCGACTACGAGATAGACCCGGATATTGTCGCTGCTGAAGAGTATCGTCTGTCACAGCAATCACACCAGTCATCGAACCCTTCACAAGGAACGAGCAGACAATCATCTGCAGATCAACTGCAAGCCACAACACCTGTCACACCTTACTCAACTGGCTCCAACTACCCCTCCCACCAGCGCGGCCAGTCAACCGCCTCGCAAGCATACTCGTCAAACCTCAACCCACCGCCCATGACCCACAACCACTCCTCTACCTCCACAGCCACCAGCACAGGCACATCCTCTGCCCTCAAGATTAAAGTATGGTTCGAAGAAGATAACTGCGTCGTCATCCGTATGCCTATTTCGCTCAAGTTCATCGACCTCTACAATAAGCTTGTTGAGAGAAGGAAAATGGAGCGGCCAGGCGAGGAAGAGGAGGAGTTGATTGTTGAGTACAAAGATGAACAGGACAATTATTTTTACCCCATCGAGAATGACGAGGATCTCCAGATCGCGGTTGAGAGGAATCCCAAGCTGACGCTCAGTGTTACCACGAGGCGGTAATGGTTGAGCAACGATACAGGCTATCTTCACCCCGCTCAACCTCATTTCACTTCGCTTCTATTCATCGCGCTTTTCTTCTTCTTTTATGAGAACTTTGTTCTCCCTGTGGCTACTGTCTGTGGCTACCTTCTCTATTCCCCACTTTTGGCGTTGCAAAAGGATTCATAGCTTCCGAGAGCGATCTGACTGGCGTTGTTGGGCGTTCAGCGGAGCAATGAGTGCATGACGGCAGGCGGGTTCTTTTTTTTGGGTTGCGTCTGAGTTGGATCTACTACGGGATGTTTGACATGTTGCAACGGGGTGTTGGGTGCTTGATTATGTCACGGAGGATTCTAGATGATATACACAATGGGGCTCAATACGGGGGCTGAGGGGGGAACATGACGGGGAAGTGAGTTGAGGGTAGGCAAAATGAGAGATATCTTGCGTACATCTTACCTTTTGTTCATCCAGGCCTTGCTTTCTACTGAAATGCTTTTTATATGTTTAAGCTAATCATCGGGATTTTCCAGATGCCGACGCGAGCCTCACGTATGTCGATTAGTATGCGACCACACTAGAGCGCAACGTGAGCGGAAGTATAGAGACAGGTCAAGGCGGCTTTTTTCTTACAAATCAACTAATATGTCTTTGACGTGTTCTCCTCCTCGACAAAGTTCCAGAGCTGTATGTTTTCCAAGCACAAAAATTTGATTGACACCTAGGTAGACTCAGGTGCACATTCGTACTGTTGTTCCAGAAACTTTGATGCTTACGTACCAAGGAACATCCTTTATACCACCGAACAATAGTAAGCGCTACCTGAATCGCGTACTTTCAGATGTACCTGTACCTAAATCGACATCCATTGAAAAGCAAACGGGGAGAACACTTTGAGCCTAATACTACTTTCCTTAGATGAGAGATATTACATTATCTCACATCGTAGTATCAGTCTACTTCATGTTTTCCGTTTACGTCCATTGTGCGTGTATTACGCCATTCATCCATACCGTGCTTCGGAACCATAATCAAAACTCTAAAGTGCATCTTTCCTATACATACACTCCCCTCTCGTGCACACCTTTTATGGCCACGAAACGCTACCATCTGTCCCAACAATCACCGTCCTCGGCGCATGTGCCATGAATAAATGCTCGTCCTCCTCGATCTTGGCCTTCGCTGCCGGCTGGCCGATAATGTTTAGAAATGTCAGCGCATGCGCCTGGTCTCTGAACTCCATGGTCGCCATGCTGTTCCAATCGACAGGATAACTGGCGTTTACAAAGGCGGGATTCCCGCCAAAGTAGTGTCGCGTGTGCACGGCGGGAAAGTTTGGGCCGGTGAGCGACTTGACGAGTGGAATGTGCACGTTGTCGTAGTGGTCGGCGTATTGGGTCAGGTTGAGGCCAGGAAGCATGGTACCGAAGACGAGGGCGGTGAAGTAAGGGAGCACCATCTTGGATGAATTCACCAATCTGTGAGAGGTTGGTAACGAGTAGTATGAAATGCGAATAGGATAAGTGTATTTATATTTGAGGCTCAGAGTGTGGCTAGAAGGCTGGGAGATGAATGCTGTCTAGGTTGGTACGCTCTTATATATCTAGCCCCGGAGGTAATCACTCCAGGGTATCATTTGCAGTCACAAAAAGGATGAAATCAATTGAATGGCCTGTTGGTTCTAACTGCCACAAGCGTACGGCGTTCAGCTAGTAGGCCTAATTTGCCGTGGCTATGTCGCTTTAGGGATGGATCGCGAAGCGAGGACTTTTATCACGAGAACCAATTCACCTATATCTAACGGTTGCAATTGGTGGACTTGCGTAAGGGAACTCAAGCAAGCAAGGGTCGAGAATTCGTTTTGAGTTTCTTTGTTCTAACGATCATGGTCCTTCAGCCTACGGGAAACTGGGATCTAGAATAGGTATGACAGTTGGGAGACCACCCCTGCGTCGAGAAACGGGCAACCAATCAGAATATATTCTACAAGCCGCCACAACTGAGCACATACGACCATAGGACACTGAAAATTAGTTCTCCTGCCCGACCCGCCGTCTGTCGTGGTACCGTTTTGAGGATGCTGTGGTGCGCCTTCCTGTTTACCACCTGCCGCCATTGCCATCACGTGACAATCTGTCGGCGTTCTCCTTGAAGCGCCCGCAGTCACGAACGTGCTCCGATAATGATCGCACATAAGATGTCGTCCGTCGGATCAAGCGTCATGTATCCAATGATGCTGAGTAGCGTCACACCAGCAACGCAGTGTCAGGCTAGAAGTCGTTGTCTGCGCGCTCCTTCCCCGCGTGGACGGCCTGGCAAAGTATCCGGTGCTTTCCGCAGCCACCTCCACATTCTACCCCGCAAAAGCAGACATCGAAACGGGACAGCCGGGCCTATTCAAGAACACTTAAGTTTCCGTTGCTTTCCTTGGAGTCGTTGCGATGCTGAGTGTTACGAATATTCGCTATGGACCACGACCGAAGCAACCCTGGACCGATTGGAAGAAACAGGCCAGGTGATCAAGCCGAACCACAGTATCATCGAGCATACAAAGGTGGGAACTATACGAAGGGTTTACACACGTTCGGGGCTAACTTGTGACAAGCATGCATCTCCTGCCGGAACAAGAAGGCAAAATGCAGGATCACGGCGGAGGAGTATGCCGCTGGGCTACCATGCGCTAAGTGTCGCAGAGAGATGCGCCCTTGCACATATACCGTGACAAGACACGGCCCAAGACGGCAGAGGCAGAGCGTCAGCCAGAGCCAGGATGGCGATGAAGATAGTATAGACCTAGGCACGCACAGTGGCGCCGTGCCAGATGTGCATGCTTTACCAGCGACTGCTGTACAGCGCGACGATGCAGGTGATATTTCTCAAGGTTCCATCAGTGCTGACTTGAACAATACTATGATGACCACCGTCGTCTCAAACGGCAACGACGCTTTGAATCTGCTCTTCGAGGCGGCCCAACGCGAAGAAAGAGAAGTCAATGGTGCACGAGTGCCGGTGCCTATTGAACAGCACGCTACTAACGCAGCTTCTACACCACTTTCATCCGTTGCCAATATGAGTTCCAACATGTTGCCGGACCTTTCAAATGAACTCACTGACACCTGGAACGCTTATCGCTTTGTGCGTATGGGGTGGCTATCAGCTCCGGAGATCGTATGGTACTTGGACATGTGAGATCACCCAGCCTCGATCTGGCGGAGCTAAATGCTAATACAATATGTAGGTTCTTCAAGAACGTTGCACCGTTGTGTCCGATTTTGGATGAGTGTGAGTTCCTCCGCTTCGGCCCGCCGCTCATTCTGTGAAGCATAGCTCACAGACATCAAGTCTACGCAGAGCGGTCGAACCACTACCTGTTAGTGACGCATGAACCAGTCCTCACTTGTATGATACTGGTCATATCTTCTCGCTACCACACTTTGCCTACTATCGGAGGGCATTCAAGAGGCTATTTGATCCACCAGAGATTATGGGATCACTTCCAGCACCTACTTATGCGCCTCGTATTGGGATTGGAGAAATACTCCAAGGCCAAGACGCGGACGCTGGGTACCATTGAGGCCCTGCTGTTGTTGACGGACTGGCATCCTCGAGCTCTGTACGCGCCTCCACCTAGTGACGGCTGGGATTCAGATATCTTGTTCACTGTGAAAGATCGACGTGATCAGGACGGGAGCACAGTTGACAGCCCTTCCAGGACACGATGGCGAGAGGACGTGATCGAACCGGCCAACAGATCAGACCGGATGTGTTGGATGGTGCTCAGTTGCGCATTATCTCTTGGCAATGAACTCGGCATATTTGACGAACAAGACGAGCATGATAGCACAAATACGAGGTTAGCGCAATGCGAGCGTCGAGTCGCGCAACAAAAGACTTGGCTGGCCAAACTCTTGTATGTTTACCAGGAGCAGCTCTCTTCACGACTTGGCCGCCGATCAATGATGACACCTAGCAACAGCCACTCGGCGGTGTACTCGGATACTTCTCAAGCAGGCAGCGACATACAAAGACGCGCATGGACTCCGTTTCTCACTGCGTGGACACGATTGACTAAAATCGTGAGGTCTATATCAGATTTGCTCTTCCCCAACCCTACCACGACATCTCAGATCATCCGCAGCGGTCGCTATATCAGCATGACAGAGCATATCCAGACCTTACTCACCGCCTGGTCGAAAGACCATGATGACACCCTCTGTGAGTGCTAACCGATATCATTTCTCATCTCGCATTGCTGACAACAGGCCACACAGCAAGTGATACGTACCTCAGCAGTCTCCTCGTCCTCGAGTATGAGAGTACACGGATGCACACGTATTCTCTAGGACTTCAAGCCATTTTGTTTCGCACCCTGGCTGAATCGAGCAGCGCTGTCTCAGGTTCTGCGTCATTTCAGCTTACGCCCACCGATTTTGCGCACGTGCAGGAAGTCATCAATAGCACGCTGAATACACTCAAGATAGCTATTAAGCTGTATGACCTGGGTTTCCTACGGTTTTGCACGATAAGGACCTTCCTGCACATCACGACTGCTTCCATATTTCTCCTGAAAGGCCTTGGATTGGGGGTCAGCCCGGCTAGGTTGCAAGGTGCACTAGAGGTCCTGACGCAAGTCATAGTGGCGCTGAAGAACAGCAATCCAGACGACCTCCATCTGGGCGGCCGTTATTCGATGCTCCTCGAGATGCACATGACAAGGCTACAGGAGCATTTTGTGCCCTCGACTCGGCCGCACAACATCACACCTCCGAATTTTGATCTTTCTCGGTTCCCGGGCCTCGCTGCCTCGCTGGAGGCGAATCATTTCGAACTCGTGGATTTCCAGCAAGTGCCAGAAATCGATACGTCAGATGCAAATTGGCTCAGCTTGCCACTCGACTCAAGTCTCATGTCATTTGGCATGGACAACTTTCAAGGTCTACAGTGCTTGGGTGATGACACCTTGGACTTCATATGGAATTTAGGAATGTAGCTGTTTTCGACAATCAAGCCCAATCTCACCTTTGGAAGTCGAGCAGCAATCGATAAGCTTGACTGGAGCTCTTCAAATAGACAATGAAGGCCAAACTTCTTGCATACGAGATGCCTATTCTAGCAGTGAACACGATGTCAGAACAAACACATGCTGGTAGCAGCGAGATCGGCCGATATCGCGCTCATGGCCAGGAAGCCTAAGTGAGATAACGGAACTTGACGTTCTTGTCTCCGCTATCAGTCACATTCACGTGCGCGTCCGTGTCTACCTCGCCGTACAAGCGATCGCGCTTGCGGTTCTCGATTTCTAGCTTCTGGTGCAGACCAAGAGCTAAGACCACCGCTAACCCACTGAAAGCACATCCAACAGCGCAACCTGTAACGTAGAATGGCCTGCGAGGTCAAGTCAGTGCGTCTGCGAACGTGAGCAAAAAAGAAAAAAGATATCTCACCCGTCACGAGATGGGAACAGAGTGCTGCTGACGAAAGACGAGCACTGTCCAAACGTCGCCAGGATACCGAGACCCGCGCCTCTCTTCGAATCGCCACCCTGATTGTTGAGCAGCCAGGTAATGTTGATGGCCAACGCAGGGAAGATGCCGCATGTCGCGAGGTAGATGGCCGCGTAATGAGGTCCTGTCTTGGTCTCGTCTTGAATCGCTGCCAACATCAGGTAGCCCACGGTACCCATGGTTGCAAAACCAGCGACAAACCAACCTCGCTTGCCAAACCTGTCAGAGCCCCAGGCAGCGAACATACAGCACAAGAAGGCGAGAAAGTAGGCAGGCGCTGTCAAGCCTTGTGCGTTGACCGAACTGTAGCCCATATCGCGGACGATCGTCGGCAAGAAGTTCGACAAAGCAGCGAATGAGTAGTTGCAGCAGAAGTGTATCGTGGCATGAACCCAGTTCTGGTAGTCTGTCAAGCCAGCAAAGACCTGCGTCCAGCTCACTTTCGACTTCTCTGTCCGATCAACAGTGGCAAGTCGCTGACGAGCCTGCAGCTTCTCTTCGTCGGTCAAGAAGTGCGCGGTATCTGGAGAATCGGGAAGACAGCAATAGACAAGAACTGCGCATAATACGGTTGGCGCTCCCTCTAAGGCCCAAATCAGCAACCGTGCTCACGTGGGGCCTGAATAATACCACATACCAATCAGGAAGAGCAGTCGCCATGGAGCTATCGATGCCTTGATATGGAGGATGCCGTACGCCAGCGATGAAGCGAAACAGTTCGCTAATGGCGACATGCCTGTCAGGAGAGCCACACGCTTGCCTAACTCCTGGCGTTGGTAGAAGAGCGATAGAAAGTACGGTGCACCAGCTCCGAAAGCTGCTTCGAAGAACCCTAAGAACGCGCGAGCGGTCATGAGACCAGCTTTGTTGTGAGAGGCGCCAGTCAACATGGCTGCAGCACCCCAACTTTTCCAGCGTCAGCACAGAGGGCGACATCGAGGAGCACAAACGAACTTACAGAAAGCATAACGCAGCAACATAGACGTGCGCCGGCAGTATCTTCCAAAACAGTTGGGTCCACTCGAACAGCACGTAGGAGATGTAGAAGACCTGGAGGACCCACACCCAGTCGTTGTCAGAGAGATGGAGGTCCTTTAGGATCCCGGCAGTCTTCGCATTTCCGATATTGCCTCGATCAAGATACGAAAGGACATACAGGAGGCACACGATTGACAGCATTTTTTTGTCGAACTGTCAAATCTGATTAGTGGGGATTACAGAGGTTGTCGGGGGATAATACCTTGCGACGGATGCGAGCCTGGACGTCCTCAGCTACTGGCACTATGTGCGCCTCCACCTTGGTTTCGGCCGTTTCCATGTACTCGATTGTTTGAATGTCTGGCTTGCCTTGTTCAATGTCTGCCATTGTCAAGCTTCTTCGAGGGCGATCGTGCAAAGGTGAAGTCAATTTGGCTAGATTGGGTAATGAAGCCGGATGATGGATGTAGATGAGATGAACATCGAACGACTTTTAACCTCCGCTGTCGCATTGCGGAGTACATCGACTAGGAGTCTGATAAACGAGGTTCCCCGGATTTACCCCAGGTTAGGGTCGGAAAGTTGGACTATCCGTCGCTTTCCATCCGGCGAGGCGAGTCTAGCCTGTCGAGGTTTCTCCGCATAAAGTATCCTTATCATTCCGGTCAACGTAACGAAGATCGCGGAAAAGCTGCCGTGGTCACCAAAAAAGAAATACATAAATTGTGAAGGGACCTTTTCTCTAAAGACACACACAGTACTCGAAATCAATCACGCAAGGTCATATTCTACCAATCCCGCAATATGTCGAAGTCCATCGTTGGAACCGTTCCCTACCCTGTACGTACCTTTACAAGTCATGAACAAAGCCATAGCAGAAGCACTGACCCTCGCAAAAGTTTAGGTTCGATCAGAAAGCGACCACTAAGTCTGGCAAGCCTGGGCAAATCAGTGATGAGAGCATCACGCTTCCCAATGTCCGCGGTCGCATCCCATCTCTCCAGGCATCTCGCCTGCGCACAATGATGCTCGAAGCCTACCGCGACCCATCCAAGATCCTCGCACACGCCTGCAGCTACGATGGCCTATCTTCTCGTCTTGTTGAGGAAGCCGGCTTTCCCATGATTTTCCTCGCCGGTTACCCTTGTGCAAGCTCTTACGGACTACCCGACACAGGCTACATTGCTATGGCAGAAATGTGCGACAAGATCCAGGAGGCGGTGCGACAGGTGACGGTGCCAGTCATGGCCGATGCAGATACAGGATACGGTAGCCCTATGAACGTCAAGCGCACAGTGCAGTGCTTTGCCGAAGCTGGCGCAGCTGGCATTATGATTGAGGACCAGACTTGGCCGAAGAGTATGTTGTTTCCAATTTGCTCCTAGACAACTGACCGACTCGGTAGGGTGTGGCCACACTAAGGGAAAGGCTGTTGTCTCACGAGGCGAGGCTTTTGCGCGTGTGCAGGCTGCCTGTGATGCTCGAAATGAGGGCAAGGATATATTCGTACTTGCGCGCACTGACGCACTCATCCTTGGCTGGGACGAGGCTATGACACGTGCCCGGGAGTTCAAGCGTATCGGTGTCGATGCCGTCTTCGTTGAAGCCCTGCCTGATCGTCAGGCCATGAGCAAGTGCGTTGAGGAACTAGACATGCCAGTCTTTGCAAACAGTGAGTCACTCTCAGCATTCAGAAAAGAGTAACAACTGATTATTATCGTTAGTCATCGAGGGCGGCTTGACGCAGAACTTGTCCGCTAAGGATCTTGCCAACCTCGGATTCTGTGCTGTGGCTTATCCGTGGACACTCGTTGCCGCGAAGTTGAAGAGCATCCGTGAGACTTTGGAGGCGCTAAAGAAGAGCATGACTGAAGGCGCTCCACCCATGATACTGTCATACTCTGAGGTTTGTGAGGGCGTGGGCTTTAATCGGTATTGGGCAAGTTCTCTCTTCCCTCGTATATGACGAAGCTAATGTTGTACAGGATGAGGAGGAACGATACAAATACAGTGAAGATGGACTCATAAATGTTGCAGCTGCCGCAAACGGACGCAATGGCTTGAATGGACATTAATAGGACTCCGCATGTTCGAGAGATGGGTATTAGTCAAGTAATCCATTGTCTTCGAAAAATGACTGCCCCACATGTCGATGCTTGTTAGACGGCTTATAGGAACTAGAGAAGAACGATATGTTTCCTTCTTGCTGAGTTTCCCAGTAGCTATACACACCTGAACCTGCCTACAAGTGCTTTCACATACTCTATTCACAGCATCGATTTATAAGTAGACAATACTGCGATAGACGATTAGCTATGTTTCTGTCTTGCCTTTAAGTAGTTAAAAGCTGAAAGCGTTGGCTCGCGTTTTGTTATCTTAACCACTCAATAGTCAACATAATAATCATGCGTCGCTGTTGCAGGAGCGTAAGCTGTAGTAAGGAATTGGTATCTCAGCAGTAGTATCTCAAGGCTACTAGGAGCTTGAGCGCCATTCTATATAGGATTCCTTAGTAGTATGATCTGTTTTCACCAAATCTACTGTGCAGTCCCACTACTTGTAGCTCTGGACCAGATGTAGGCCATTGCCGCCGAAAAGGACGTACTGTTCTATCGCCAGATGCTGATGCAACTAGCTGTCCGTCAGGCAAGAAGGACACCGCCCAAACAAAGGCAGAATCTATGTGGTAATCAGACAGGAGAGAATAAGACCTTCTAATACACAATAGAGAATTAGCACTTTGCTAACGTAGCAGTTTGCATTCATCAGCTACCTTATCGTTAGGCGCCTAAGGGGGTGCACCAGTACGCAGCAGGCATTACGCGCTAACGAAAGCTATATATGCATAGCGTGCTTGTTGGCGCGTATTGTCTGCTGCACATCAGCCTAACTGTTAGAGGCGTCTAGGGATGACGCAGCTACAAATTTAGTAACTCCGGATTTCTGTTTCCTGGTTCCGGATACCTACTTACCGTAAACAGACAATTTAAGGGCATTTGTGGCAACTGGACAGGAGACAATAAGGCTTCCCGTCCGCTTAGCTATATACAAGCAGTGTACCGGCGGATTAGTAGTTAGGTAGGTGACCACTAGCGAATCCCCGCTGTTGTATGTTTTTGTATACCGTTTTTTTTTGTTTTTGCGTCGTGTTTCGTGTTCATGTATGAATGAACCTGCAAAGTACTTCGCGACTCTTCGTCCCGTCTCCAAAGAAGGAACGCGCAAGGCTTTTGATCGAGGTCATGTTTTTCTAGTATTGATTGAACTGCAAGCTAACCAAGTAGTCGTCTGAACTTATCTGCGGCGTGGAAATAGTTTGATGGAAAGATCGACTCCACCATCGGGCATATTCGCAAATTCCAAGCCTGCACTACAGCCCACGATCTTGAAGTTCCTCCCTACAAGGCAAACTCCGATCTTTAGTTCAACTGAACCTGTCTCAGCGTGTCAAGAAATTGAATTACGCTTCTGTGCAAATGATCTCAGCTGCCTTCTCGGCAAAAGCGTAGACGGCAGTCAAGATGTTCCCCCGTGGTACGATTGGCAACACACTTGCATCGCAGATCCGCACATTCTTTGTTCCATATACTCTTAGCCGCTGGTCAACCACACCCCCTAGATCTTCTCTCATCAGTGAACATGTGCCACATGGATGGTAGTTGGTTGCTGAATTGATTGGGAGAATTCCTTTCGCATCCTCAAGTGACGATATCGGGTGGGGAAAGCTTCGAGGAAGCCGGGTTCCCTTCGGCTTTAGCATGGCAGCAAAGGTAGGTTGCTGGAAGAGTCTCTCGATGAGCCGCAAGTGACGAGCCAGTATCTCTGTATCAAGGGGATGAGAGAGGTAATTGAACTTGATGTCTGGCTGATGCGAAGGATCAGAGGCGATATGGCAGCTTCCACGTGAGAAAGGATGGGCCAACATGGCAACGACAGTTACGTAGTTGCCATCAACGACAGACGGCGTGCCTTTAGGAAGTGAATCAGCGTCTCTATGGCGCTGTAAGCGCAGCATGAAGCTTGTGGCTGTCGCTTCGCTGGGGCTTTCAACCGCCTTTTGGATGATGGAATACTGGGCTTTCAGACTCGGGTTACTCTCTTTTTCTACCCAATGCTCAACTATCTCGACGAGCTCCTGCGTCTCAGACGGGGTTTCCAGAATCTGCAGCGGTGTGAAGGCAAAACTATATGCTCCCCCTTCCGATAATCGACCAGTGTGACTTCTTTCATATTCTTCTAATGCAGCCTTCCGCAACTCGGGATTTCGTAGTACTTCGTCATGAGTAGGGATGTCGTCTTGAGTTTCGCAGGAAAGCCCGGCATTCAGGTGATCCTGCAAATTTTCACCAACTCCTGGAAGCTCGTACAGAACCGGGATGTTTGCGCCTGCGAGTACTTTTCTGGATCCGATACCTGATCGTTCCAAAATGGCAGGAGATTCAAATACTCCCGCGCAGAGGATGATTTCTCGACCACCGACAAAACGCTCCTCCCCTTTGTATGTGTAATGAACACCTCTAGCATTGAGTTTCTTGTCGGCGATCAAAGCATCATCAAACGCAACCTTATCGACCTTGATGCCAGTCATCAATGTTATATTGCCACGTTCCAAGGCTGGCTCTAGGAATGCAGTGCCTGCATGGCTTCGCTCGCCTTTTGAAGAGTCAATCGCATTTGTGACTGTGACGGCTCCGGGAGAGCTCTCAGTGAACCCCGAAGTATCTGTCGAATGGCCGAGCTCCTCAAAAGCTTTCAGCCAGTGAGATTGAAGGAGACCCATGGTGCGCGGGTATGATGTCTGCACACGATCCACATCGTCATTGACTCTAGGCCTGGATTGTTCTGCCTGCCATCGGCTGTAGCAACCTCTCATGCCCTGCGAGCTCCATTCTTCGCTGCCCGGACCCGATAAAAGCTCTTCCGCGATACGATCATGCCACTCATGATTTGGAAAAACGACACTGTGACTATTGATTGCACTGCTACCACCCACCAACTTCCCTCTCGGATGCTTCACCCTCCTGTTGTTCAAGCCCGGCTCAGGCGCGGAAGAATATTGCCAATCGTAGGCAGGGTCCGACATCAGCGTCGTCGATAGACCAGGTGTTTGGACTTTAGGATCATCGCGAATATGTTCTCCCGCTTCTAGGACGAGAATTCGGTGATCGGGTAGCTGCTGCGAGAGACGTGACGCGATCAAACATGAGGCTGATCCAGCTCCAACCAGGATGAAGTCGTAGACCTCGGCGTTATCGTGAAGGCTTCTGCCCGGCATTGTTCAAACAAATGTGGTGAATGTTGCGGGACAGAAAGCTGGAGGCTGCGCAGCAGTTAAGGCTACCAAGCAGTGAGGCTAAGCAGCGCGCTACAGTGTTAGCGGCAGATAAGCTTCACAGTATACTAGCAAATTTAGGTAGGTGTAAGTAGTGACCAGCGAGTCTCGTGCGCGCCTTATCCTTGTGGCGGCCATTCAAGAGGAACTTAGGCGCTAGCACCGCTGCTTCAGCAGTAGCGCTTATGCAATGCTCGCTAACATACAAGGAAATAGCATTGAACACAATATCCGTCTTTGCATGTGTTCAATGGTGTTATGACCATGATTTTTTTTAAAACCTTCTCTTGTATCTGGGTGGACATTTGCAAAAGAATCTAGAGTGCCGAACGAAGGCAGGCCTAACGAGGAGAGCGTTTTTGACAGCTCGTCAAGACGTATCCGCAAGGTTAGGTATTTTAGCCGCTTTCAGTTCAGGCGTCCAGTATGAACCGCCGAGATTATGCATGTGAGGGGTTCGCATTTCCATCGAATATTTACAAGGCAAGCTGCAATCTAGATAGTCTCTCCATAGGGCGCACCCTCAAGTTTAAAACCACCCGGCTGCAACCTTTGGAAGACAGCAGTCGGGTCGTATTTCTTCGCAATGGACTTAAGCTTTGCCAGTTTCTCGTCTCCATAGCTCGGAATTACGTTCTGATACGGTCCAGCATAGTTGAGGTAAATGTATTTGGTGTACACATCTCGGTTCTTCGCCTCAACCTTGGCAGCTTCCATGAAATCCAGTGCAGCCTGGTTCAGCTGATTGTCTTTAGACGCATCATCCCAGACCATATAGAGTAGGGTGTGCATCAACGGGCCATCATCGGGAGAGAGACCGAGTGCGTTACCGCCCTTCTTGCTCATCTGTTCCATAGCCGGTATGGTGAAGGCCTGGAAGGTCAAAGAACCCTGGTTGGCCAAGGGACCTACGTCCTTTTGGTGGCGTGATTGTAGCCAGCCCATGAAGTCGCGATCGAGCTTGTATGTAGCCGCCCAGAAAGCGTAGCGGTGGCCACCAGGCATCTGATCAGTGAGCATAACGGTGTCGTTTGCCAACGTTCTGTTTAGAGTATTTGCTCGAATCGACGGAATATCAAGGTACTTCTTGAGGATAGCCGGTGGATTGGCCTCGTCAACAGGTTCGAGGTACTCCAATTGTATTTGTCCGGCTGCATTGCCGGCTGTCATAGCGAACGATAAAATCTGAGCCGATTTGGGATCTTCGGTAGCACTTTCAGCCATTGATGCAAAGGCATCGATAAGCGCAGGGTAATCAGGTGACATATGGACACGAGTCCCACCCCACATGGGCCCTTGAGGGATTGTCTCCAGCTCGAATCTAGTAACAACACCAAAGTTGTTGCCTCCTCCGCGAAGAGCCCAGTATAGATCGGGGAAAGCAGTCGGAGTGACTTTCAAAATGATGCCTGACGCAGTAACAACCTCGTAGGATGCGACATTGTCACAAGCGTATCCATAGATACTAGACTGGTGCGCAATGCCACCCCCAAGAACAAGGCCAAGGCCGACATCCGATGCGCGTCCACCGATGACAGCAAGGTTCTGCTCTCCAAGCTTAGAATAGACAGCTCCCCATCGATTTCCAGGTCCGATAAAAGCAGTCTCCTTGTTGCTGGAAAGAGCAATCTCGTTCATCGCCTCCAAAGTAACAGTTATGCCATCTTGGATGCTTGAAGCGCCAGGGAATGCGGTGTGTCCACCTCCCTTGACTGCGAACGGACACTGCGTAAGACGAGAGACTAATATCATGGTCGATACTTCGATCGATTTAGAAGGTCTGAAAACGCAGGCTGGGTCGACTGAGGCTGCCTGGGATGACCAATACGCGCTTGTGAACGCATCATAGGAACCTGATCCGCTAGAGAGGAGCTTGCTTCCGAATATGAGCTTTAGTGAGCTACACTGTCCAATGAATGAGCTGACATGTTCTAGCAGGGGGAAGTAGCAGATTTCTTACAGCCGCAGTACACGGACTAGAAAGCGAACGCTTCTCATTGAATGCAGCCAGGTCGGGGAGAGCGGAGACGTTGACACCGTTAGCGATAAGGGCTTCTGTAACGTTAAAGTCAGAAGGCTCAAAGGCGTTTTGTGAGGCCGCACAGGCAGCAAGAGCTCCAAACGACGCAAGGATAGAAGCCTTCATGCTGACTAGGGCTAAGTGTTCGCTGATCTAAAACTCGCGGCATTCCAGGGCTATTTATTTCATGTTGCAGAGGCTCAGACCAACTGTGGGATTCGGCAGACTTTCAGATCTCCTTCCTCTTTGCGACTCGAAGGGCGTCTGGAGGATCGTACGTCGCTGTCTAGAAGAGCCGCGACAAACATCCACCGCTTAGCTGCATACCGTGCCGCACTTCAATTCTTCCATGAAGGCCAGCTAAGACGAATGAGTATACTTCAATCTCGGAGCATTAGCTCAACGAGAGTCGGGTGCAGGTATGCGCACTTCCGAGGGCTTGTGTGATGAGACAACCAAATAATAGCATCCGTTGATTAGTGCATTCTTGATGCAGATGTAGGCATGGATGGAAGCGAGATGCAAGGCAGTATATGAACCATTCTCGACGCGTTCCAGACAATCGATGAACTACTAGCTGGTGTCAGTTCGTCTGGTAGCTTTGTGTGATACGCCCGGCCAATGCGCTGGGTAAGAGAGGATGTCGTAAGCTATAGGCCATTGCCGCAAGAAGTTTCATCGCGTATTTCGGAGTAAGTGGGTGGGTATTTGCACGCCGAGACGGCGCTAAATCCGTGCCGCGCACCTGCGTGTACCTAAGCGGTATTTGAACAACGCCACGCGTCAGCTCCTTGATTTCTTCCTGAAGGGATTGCTCAACTCGACAACAACGACGTCTTGCCTTTCCACAAGCGAGCTACACTATCGTGTTATAAGAAAATTGTATGCCTCGGCGGCAGGAGGCGAGACAGGAGAGAGGAGCGGCACAGCAGACGCGTTGCGCAAGCAATGGTATCTTCAGGGACACTTCTCATATACGGAAGTATTTTGTTCTATTATCAATCTCAACGTGTCGTTCAAGCTTCCTTGCTTAAGAATGTCTAGTTCCGGTGTCTGGAATCCAGGTTTTTATGTTTCTGGGTTCGTCCAGAGCCGGTCAGCGTCTGGCACTCGGCAACTTTGCCGCACATGATCTCAACAATACTGTTATCGTGCAAGAGAGTGTTTTGAGCGAAGGATATCACAACTGAAGTAGGATCCCGGAAACCCTCGCCTAGCCATGGCTGCGTCTAAGCAATCAGCAATCGCGAATCCCCGACTGGAAATTGGGTATGGCCCCTTGATCAACGTGATCCCCTTTGCCGGTAAATACGCAACCTGACAGTGGTACTTACGCCACATACCTGCATAGACTGGAACCGAGATGGCGTCAGTTAACTACTAGGCTTTAAAGCACATTGTTTCGGACGATATTCTCCGTTGTATAATTGCTGCTTCCAATTCGTTGTAAACCAATACCATCACAGCAAACATGTCGGCGAAAACAAATGGTTTCGCTCAAGGGACAGTCCTAAAGGTCGCGTACTCTATGCTTGGCTTGACAAGTTCCGTTGTCCTTACTAGAATCGTTCTCAACATCCTCAAACCAAGAAGACTAACAGCTTCTGACTACTTTGTTTTCATCGCTTTCGTTTTTCACGTTACCAAGTGCACCCTTTACGTTGCACTATCGCCCTACATGCAGAGGGTGTATGCCGTCTCAAATGGGGAAACAGAACCTTATCCAGAATTGTTACATGACAGGATTTTGATGGCCAAGATGGTCTTCACCGCCTTCTGCATGTTCTGGGCGGTATTGTGGTCGATCAAGTTGTCTTTGCTCCTGATCTATAGAAGACTACTGGTTGGTATCTCTCAACGCTACACCGTTGTGTGGTGGTGTATAGCTGGAATCTGCTTAGTAGTAAGTTACCTACAGCATCACAAACCCAGCTTTCGAAACATTCACGTATGACACAGCTGATATCTGGGACAGACTTTCGCTGGCAACTACTTCTTCTACTTCCAATCATGTGGCACTATACCCGGATTTTGGACAGGAGGATGTGTGAGTCTTTCTAGATACACAGTATGGAGAGGACTGCCTACTAATCTTGCTGCACTACAGACTGGTAAAGGTCCGCACAACACCCAACTCATCAGCCTTTACTACTCCTTCTCAGCAGATACATCGACAAACGTGATGAGTACGTCACGCCACTCTTTCTTTCAACTCAGGTATCATCTTCTCACTGACGACTTGTGTAGTCATGGCACTTCCGATGTGGCTCACATGGAATCTCCAGATGCCACGCAGCAAGAAGGTATCAATATTGTGTCTCTTTGCAACGGGTGTCATCTGCATTCTCTTCGCCTGTCTCCGAGTCACTCAGGTTGCGATCAACGCAGCAAAGCCTGAAGCTATAGGTCAACCACTCGATCCTACCTGGCTTGCTATCTGGGGTATGGTGGAATGTTCTATCGGTATGGCAAATTTCTATCCGGCTATTCATGTCAATGCTCATTTCTATCAGCCGTTATCATTGGCTGCCGCCCTGCGTTCGCCGTCCTCGTCAAAGCTTTGCGACCGAAGAACTCATACGATTCACGTGGCTACCGGAGGCAGACCAATAGCAACTCGGATAAGAAAAGAGGGAGCAGATTGGAACTTAATACGATTGGGTGTAAAAGAGACCTGGATAAAGGTCTTGGCCTAGATACGACTGACTTGCACTGGGCCGATGTGCATAGTAGTCAGGAAGAACTAAGAGCGAAGCATGACGGCATCCTGGTTTCGACCACAGTGATGCACGAACAAGACTCCATAGATGCTTTCGAAAGAGCATAGTAATACCTATGAGTTTGCGCATGTACGTCACTCCCCAACTACTCGATGCCGGGATCACCCCATGAATTCTGCGTACCTATGCGCCTGGTCTGATTGTCGCGGGTCTGAGGCTATGTCGCTTCGTACATCGCATCCTCCATGTACGAAGTACCTAGGTACATGGACGAGGGGTGCACCAACATCTAATCGGAAGCGGGGAGACAAGCCACCCGAGAACGCGTAACACTAATCACCACGTTCCCATCACCACTAGGCTTTGCAGCAGTCTTACGATCGGTGTTCCGAGAGCCCGTCGAGAGCTCTGGTAATGTTCTGATGTGAGTGTTGTTCTGCAGATTCCTATGGTGGAACCCTCAGCCCCAGGTAGTTTCTAAATTTAGTCGGCGGAAAGCACCTCCCATCTCTTGGCAATACCAGAACCCACTGGACACAGTCATCATCTAGGGCATCCAATGATAATGGTGGTAGCAGCGGTGAGATGAGGAATAGTCGGTTTGGGATTTATGCCTAGCAGTCTTGAATGATATAACCGATTGCGTGGTACCATTTTTCCCCCTCTCTCTCCATCTCTGCCGTCCCCACTCATACTTCTCAGCCTTATCTTTTCAGTATCTATCCTTTCATCCCACACTCTCTCGCATAACCGCCAACATTATCCGTTATCGTGTTTTCTGGAAACAAAAGGAGCGACCATTTGGAGTGATTTCTGTGGTTCCACAAGATGACATTCGAGAACGAAAGGGCAGATCTCGAACAGGGACATCAGTTGCAGGACTTAGGTCCCACGTCGGATGTAAGTAGTCCCGATACTCCATTCCTGCAAGAATAGGAATCGTGGTTGCTAATAATCGAGGCTCAGTATCATCCGCTCCAGTACCACCCTAACAGCGAACAAGAAGAGGCCGCTCAACACCTGCTCAATGACTCACTTATCCCTACCAACGACTACTCACGACGTCAGAGCGCGACCCCATCATCAGTGTATAGCCTTACGGAAACCTACAGTGCAATACATCCCCCGACCACCGCAGCGCCGGCTTATGACAATTGCGAACAGAACAGAGCTTACGACGCTGGTAAGAACTGTTCCTGTACGAACCACATGTGAGATTTGAACTGACTTCGTACATTTAAATATAGGTAGCTATGTACAATCCGAAGACGACTGGGTTCAAAGGCAACAGAATCCGCCCACCATGCCTGTTGGTATTGGCGTGAAACGTTCGAAGACACGTAAAGTCAAGTTGATTCAAGGCTCTGTTCTTAGCATCGACTATCCTGTCCCCAGCGCGGTTCAAAATGCCATCGAACCTCGCTATCGTAACGCTGAAGGAGCGTACGAAGAGGAGTTTACACAGATGCGGTATACTGCAGCAACTGTAGATCCAGACGCATTCACGCTGTCCAATGGGTATAACCTACGCCCAAGAATGTACAATCGCCACACGGAGCTACTCATCGCAATCACGTACTACAATGAAGATAAGGGGCTGCTTGCTAGAACACTTCATGGAACTATGAAGAATATCCGGGATATTGCCAACCTGAAGAAGTCAAAATTCTGGGATGTCGGCGGTCCTGCTTGGCAAAAGATTGTCGTTTGTCTAGTCTTCGACGGCATCGACAACGTGGATCAGGAAGTCTTCGACGTTCTCGCAACCGTCGGAATTTATCAGGATGGAGTGCTGAAAAAGGACGTCAACGGTAAACCCACAGTTGCGCACATCTTCGAATACACAAGTCAAATATCCGTCACTCCTGACCAACAGCTCGTTCGACCTGCCAACGATGGGGGCACTGCAAATCTACCGCCTGTACAATTTATCTTTTGTCTTAAGCAAAACAACAGCAAGAAGATCAATTCCCATCGCTGGCTCTTCAATGCCTTTGGCCGTATACTGAATCCAGAGGTTACGATCCTCATCGACGCCGGCACCAAACCAGGACCACGCTCACTTCTTTCGCTGTGGGAAGCCTTCTACAACGACAAGGACCTTGGAGGCGCCTGCGGTGAGATTCATGCCATGTTGGAGGGCGGTAAGGCGTTGCTAAATCCGCTCGTCGCGATCCAGAACTTCGAGTACAAGATTTCCAATATCCTTGACAAGCCTCTGGAGAGCTCCTTTGGCTATGTTAGTGTGCTTCCAGGCGCATTCTCAGCATATCGCTTCCGGGCTATAATGGGTCGCCCACTAGAACAATATTTTCATGGTGATCACACGCTCTCGAAAAAGCTGGGCAAGAAAGGCATTGACGGCATGAATATATTCAAGAAGAACATGTTTTTGGCAGAAGATCGCATCCTATGCTTCGAGTTGGTCGCAAAAGCAGGGTCGAAGTGGTATATCTCACCCACTACCTACGAAAGACAGATATCTAACTTCGCATCTTCACAGGCATCTCTCGTATGTTAAAGCATCCAAAGGCGAAACCGACGTCCCGAACTCAGCAGCTGAGTTTATTGGCCAACGTCGGCGATGGCTCAATGGATCGTTTGCTGCATCCCTCTACGCTATCATGCATTTTGGGCGGCTCTATGGCTCAGGGCATGGGATTATTCGTCTCTTTTTCCTTCACATCCAGCTGGTCTACAACATTGCCCAGACCATCTTCACTTGGTTCTCTCTCGCATCATACTACCTTACCACCGTCATCATCATGAACCTCGTCGGCACACCCGAGCCTTTGCTTGATTATCACGGCTGGCCATTTGGCGACAAGGTAACGCCGATCTTTAACCACATCATAGGATATATCTATGTGGCTTTCCTCATCTTGCAATTCATTCTTGCGCTGGGTAACAGACCGAAAGGATCTCGCCATAGCTACATGGCCTCGTTCATTGTTTTCGGCGTCATCCAAGGCTACATCCTCATCCTGACCATTTATCTGGTCTATCGCGCCTTCAGCTCAAAGCCAATCGGCGAACAAATATCCTTTGATTCAGGCAAGGCATTCTTCGAAAGCTTCTTCGGTGGCAGCACAGGCGTTGCGGGGTTGATCCTCCTCGCACTAATAACCATCTACGGTTTGAACTTCCTCGCGTCCTTTATCTATCTCGACCCTTGGCACATGTTTCATTCGTTTCCACAGTACTTGTTTCTCATGTCGACTTACATCAATGTACTGATGGTGTATGCGTTCAACAATTGGCATGACGTTTCCTGGGGTACAAAAGGTTCCGATAAAGGTGACTCGTTGCCAAGTGCAAACATTATCAAAGGCAAAGGCGACGTCATGGTTGAAGAAGTGGAGCAGGAGCAAGAAGATATCGACAGTCGCTTCGAGAAAGTTGTTCATAGGGCACTTGCACCGATGGCAAAGACGGGTGACGATAAGCCAGCGAAGAAGGATACCGATGATTCCTACCGGTCGTTCCGTACTGGCTTGGTCTACTCGTGGCTGCTGTCGAATCTCGCACTCTGTGTCGTAGTCACGAGTGACGATTTTGCCACTATTGGCGTTGGTGTAAGTACCAGTGAAGAATTCAACCTTGTGCACTCTCACTGATTTATGTCATTAGGAAGCCTCACAAACCCGTACACCGATATACTTCCGCATTCTATTGTACGCCACTGCGATACTTTCTATCATCAGATTCATTGGCTTTTTGTGGTTCATCGGACGGACGAGTATCATCTGCTGCATAGCTAAAAGGTAGTTGTAGACTTGCAAAGTAGCAGCTGAATTGTATGTTTGGTTTCGTTAGTACTTTAAACACTCTTAAGCTACGATCGCAGGGCTCCGCGGTGTAATCGATGACGTCACAGACCTTCATTGGGGCGCGCAAAGCACGGCATTTCATCGAGAAATCGCAATCTTGCCGCGGAATACGCTTTTGGCATGTCTTGAGCCCAAATGGTCATGATTAACCCGAGGGGGAAAGGATCGAAGCAGGGAAAACACGGGATGCGACCAGATGTGGTGGGGTTTGGAGATCATGATCGCTCCGGGTAGCATGGATTCTTCAGATCAACGCGTTCACCCAAATATTGGGAAATCCCAACGCTGTGATGAAGTGACTCCATAGTGACAGAAATTAATACTGCGTTGCTAGTGTTTAGCGCACGTTTTGATCAGCCGCAACGGTGTTCAAGTGCAGAGTTCCAATCTAGCGGCGCGTGCCTCTGATCGCCACTGATGCATGTGGCTTGCCGTCGCTAGTGCGTGCATGACGTAAAGGGCGATTGCGGCCCTACGCGTCTTTCTTGTTGGTATGGAAGCGAACATGTTGCAAGGCTACCGTCCTCTTTACAACACTCGAACTCCTATACCTTTGTACCTACGCCTAACTGACGCTCACCACTGAACGTCGATATGTCGACCGGAGGCGTGGTCTACAAAGACCTACTACCCATCCCGGATACGGATCCTACAGAACATGAGGGGAAGTCTACTACGCTACGCAATGCACCGACAGAGAGCCACGCGCTAGCTCTAGATGCTGCGAAGTCAGCGCCTCCAGAGGAGAAAGGTGCAGCGCAAATAGCCCATGGAGATGAGGTTGTCGACCTAGGATGGAACGAGCCAAAGGAACTTGTCGCGAAGCCACTCGTTGGGGGTTTGGGCAACGAGGATCTGTGGTTGTTGGTCCGCCGATTTAACAAAGTGAGGGCACGTACGAGTTAACGCTACACTTCGATACTGATCTCGTGCAGCAAATGTACCATGTCAAGGAGATTCCAACAGCGCCCCCTGGGGGCTTGGACATGAACATCGCCGATGAGGAGGAATTTTCGCCAGACAAGCTCCGTGCAAACATTGAACGGTTGTACATGACCCTCGTAAGCACCTCAAGAGTCAACTACGAATGCCGTTAATTTAACTGTTTGTAGGGCATTGGTCTAATGGGATTCGGCAAGCACATCGTTCGCATCCGCTCATGGAGGGAGAGTCGCCGCACTGCATGGTTCTGTTCCGCATATTTTGCTGCCTGGTTTCTCGACATGATTATGCCACTGATAGCGGTAACATTAGTCACACTCATTGTATACCCGCCAGCTCGAGACACAATGTTTCCGCCAGCACCTATCGCCCTCGTCAGCTCCAAAGGAGGTGTGCAAAAGCCCAAGTCTGGAACTCTGGGCAGTACAGATAGTGCTACCGGGGCGCCTGAGAACCACAAAGGTGAGGCTGTCGAGCAAGAGGCTTCGAACTTCGTCAACGGTTTCGCGACGATCGCGCTATCGAGTGCGACTGGTAAACACCCCCAGGGAGAGCCTCCCGATGAAGACTCTCCTGACAGCAGTGTGCCGGATCCTACCAGAATCGCTATCAGTGCTGCAGACGCAAAGGATCAAGCTGCCGGCGTCAAATCCGACAAGCATCATGACAAGACCAAGGTTCCGATGGAGACTGCCATGTGGACAAAGATGAGGCCTATCATGCACGGAATCGCAGACGTCACTGATACGTGGGAGCGATTCGCGAAGTAAGCAAGCACTGGCTAGATTTTATATTTACTTACTAATGCCACCACAGCATGCTTGAACCAACCTCTCCGTTTCCAAAAGACAAGTTTCATCTTCGACTCGCCGCAGTGGTGGCACCGCTCGTTCTTGTCTCATTATTTGTAACCTCTTACATGTTCATGAAAGGTGTCACCTTCAGCGTTGGCTTTGGCTTCTTTGGCGATCCTGTCATCCAACGAGGTCTGGCACTCCTGAACAGAAAGTTCCCCAATTGGCAGAAACTACTTGAGCTCCGTAACACGCTGCTCAAGGGCGTGCCAACGAATGCCCAACTGACCGTCACCCTCCTGAGAATCGGCGAAGCAAACAAAGCCCCACTCCCACCACCCCCTCATGTTGCACAGCCGCCACCAGAGAAGCCTGTAGATATCAACGAAGAGGAGCTGCGCGCCACAGGTGCCGATTGGCCACTCAATGCAACACAAGAAGAGCTCGACGAAGCCATGGCACATGATCCTACCACCGCGCACGAGACTGGCGGCGAGGATATTGATAATGCCAAGGACAGTAAGCACGGCAAGAAAGGAACTAAGATCCTCAACTTCTTCCGTGGCACCGTCAAAGGTGGCGTTGAAACCACGATGACAGCCGACAAGGTCAAGGCCGCCGCCGGTTCCACTCATGCCAAAAACAGATTGGGTGCGGTACCACCCAAGGGAGTGGATCTCACATCCGGTCCTGTCGAGTTCAAAGCCCGCCATGATGGCAAGCGAGGCCATGTCTACATTACTACGAAAGCAACAATCCCATGCATCGCCTTTTCCACGGATAAAACTATCGAAAAGATTGGTAGCGCAGATAGAGAGGATCTACATCCGTCATGGAGTCTTCCTGTTGGCGAAATCATGGAAATGAAGAAGGTGGGTGGCTTCGGCTGGAAGGCAAAGTTGGTAGTTGGCTGGGCTATGGGACGTGAGGTTGCTGATGGCTTGATCATTATTGACCGGCAGCTCAACGAATACCGTATAACAGCACTTCCGTTGAGAGATGAGCTGTTCAATCGGTTGGTAGCGATGGGTGGTCAAAAGTGGGAGTGCTGGTAGTGATTCGACACCGTTGCGAAGTTTCCGGGGGTTGATATCCAGGAGACACGACTCTGTTGATGCATTGTCAGTATCAAGGGTTCTGGATGTTGTCGAAACACAAACGGATTTGATTAGGGATGGACACGTACATGTATAATAGTTCTTTATTATGACTACCACTAATTGTGAAATAATCTGGTTGAGGGCGATGGTCACAAAGACAAAGCTGAATTGATCAAGCATGAATATGGGTTTCTAGAAGTGAACTACCCAACTCAAATTTCCTGTAAGGATTACATCCCCATTAACTGTGCTCAAGCACTGCACGTGTTGTCTACCCTGCCGTGACTTTCCTTGTCCTCCATCCCTCATTACTCCACTTCCAATACCCCGAGATCATCCAAGCCTCAACCGATCAAGAAACACACTCTACTCCTCATTCATATCCATCTCATCATCACCATCTTCCTCTGTAGACGCAGCTATAGTGTTTTTGTCGTAGGAACCATAAGTTCGGGCCTCAGCCAAGGCCAACTCATGCTTCATCTGTAATTTACTGCCGTTCGCGTTCAAGCCCTTGGCGCGACACATCTTCTTGAGGTCGTTCTGGCTGTACTCGTCATCCGCGTCCATAAGTGCTTGCACAAAACTAGCCTTGTTCCTCTTCCTCGGAAGATCTAGACCGCGCTCCTCGCAGATCTTCTTCAAATCGGAGACCGAGAGGTAAGAGCGTGGGTCGGGGGTCTCGGAAGGCACCTTCTTGGCGTTGGTGGGAGTAAGGGGAACATTCTTGTTTGCGACGGGCTTCTTGGTCTCTCGGACTTTCTTCTGATTCTTCAGCTGGGCATTGCGCTGAGATTTGGCATTGACGTTCTCTATGGCTCGAGCAGCGCGAATTTGGGCTTGGGCAGCGCGGGTCATCGCGCGATGAGCCTTCTCCGATTCTTTGTTAGCGCGCTTGTTGGCGATATCCTCAGCCTTTTGAGCGTTCCGGAATCTAGTTTCGTTCTTAGCTTTAGCTTCAGCAGCTTCTAGGGCGTCCTGCTTGGCCTTCTCTTCGTTGCGGGTCTTCTCGCGGGTCATACGGAAGTTTTCCATTTCTGCACGACGGGCGTCAGGATCATCATCTACCTCTGTGGGAATACGAGCAGTGCCTTCAATGATGGCATTGTAGCGCTCACGACAGGCGAGAGCAGAGAAGAGGGCGTCTTTGTTAAGCCGGCGCATGTACTCGGACACTTTGCGGAAGCGCCAGGCACGGATACGTTCAATCTCGTAGTTGATCTCGATGTCTGCAAGAGCATGAGCTTGAAGTAGGAGTTCGTCCTAGGCATCTGCATTAACGAAGTCACAAGGTGAAAGCCGATTCAGGAAGAACTTACATCGGCGTATTCCCATTCCTTGTAGCCTTCCTTCAGAAGGAAGTCAACATTGTCAGCCTGTGCAAGGCGAATGCGCATGATGCGCGTAGAGATGGATTTCTGATCGTAGCGAACACGGCCATCTTTAGCAAGCTTGTCGGCAATCTGGCGGTCACTGAAGCCCCTCTCACGCATCTGCATCATTAGTTCGTCATCAGAATCTAGTTCATGAGAGACACGCTTGTGGTACGCTGGAAGACTCTCTCCCTTACGACGGTTATGACGGCCGAAGGTACCAGGAACGCGGGAAGGCTGTTGGTATGAGAAATCGTTATCTTCGTCTAGAATGAAGGCCTCTGCATTGTCGGTCTGAGCGCCGATGACAGAGCGTTGGAGGGACGTGGTAGTCTTGGAGGAACCATCAAGCCGGGCGCGCTTGCGCTTCTGACCGGCGATGTCGTCGTCATATTCTGGATCGTAGTCATCTGCCTCATCCTCATCTTGGGAGATACCAAGATCGTCGAAGCCGTCGAGCTTGAAGTCACCGTCGTCGGACTGTCTGAGATCAGCTATAATTTGATGGTCAAGTTCTTTGCTTACATCGTCAGCTGCTTGGGCAGTGTCGTCAACGAGGTCATCATCGTCGCTCAAGTCTTCCTCAAAATTGCTGTGGCCAAGCGGCTTGTCGCCTATAACATTGCGTCAGTAAGAGGTGTCGACAAGGCAAACACCAAAGTACTTACCGTCGAAGATCAGAGCCTCGTCAGTCATGTTGTTGGCTGTAGCGCTAGGTACGGCCGTGATATGTATAGTATTGGTGCTGTGAAGTGGGATACGGCGCCTAATTTGTGACTGCGTGTGTTGAATTGAGACTTTGGATCACCACGTGGTAGTCTATTAGGCAAATGGTGAGCGTGCGCGTCAGCAGGCTGTAGTCGCCGAAGGTAAAAGTGGACAGCCAGGTTGCAACTTTGTTTGGTCGATGGCTTCAATGAGACTATCGTAGCTGTTGAGGACTGACTGAACTGGTATTGAGTTACTCCGAAATTGTAGTAGCAGTCGAGTGGGGTGGAAGAGAGACGGAGAAACCGAGTGAAATATCGTTTATACAGCGAAGGGGGTGTTAGCAGCAACAGAACGTGCGTGGTCTGAATTACCCCTCGTCGGCTACATGTAAGAGAGAAAAGATGGTGAGTGTTCGATTCTGAAATCTGGTAGCCATTTTGGTCAGAGCTTGAAAAGATGCCGGCTGCCCTTGTAAGGTTATGTGATGTCCTCAGAAGTTCAGATGTTATGGCTTTGGAGTGATCAGGGAGCAAGCTAAAGTGGAAGGTCGTCAGCACCAACAGATCTACTTTTCGAGCGACATCCACCATCAAGATTACCTGCGACCGATATCCCCGTGTGGAACACGATCGGGCTAACGAGATGAGCATGGTCCTAGTGCAGTGCGTAACCCGGATCCTCGCCATTAACAGGATAAGAGATGCCAAGTGTATTACAAAGAAGCAAAACACAGTATCTCTCACGAAGGAAAATAAGGTGTGATCATCAGTTCGAAGAACGCCTAGTCTTCGTCATCTCAAATGCCCTGATAGACACTGCTCAATCTTGGCGTTACCTGCCAGCGGACTGAAGTCAGCTCAGAGACGATTGATTCGCTGATAACAGCTCTTGTGTAAGCCAAAGCAATGTAATGCAGCCACCTAAGTCCGGCTCCAAAGAACTGCCCATCGCATGTTAAGCCAGAATTGAAACGCGTGTGGAAGATGACCAATAGCTGACCCTGTACATTAAGACGAGCGAGAAAGAGAAGAGAGCATATGTTTGTGTTACGGGAATGACACAGGAAGTATTAAGCATATATCGAGCGTCTGAGGTCTTCTGAATGAATAGTGACCATGAGTCGGGAAGCCCAGTGTGGGAGGCTGGTGATTCGCCGACGTCGTTCCGTGAGAGGTTAGTGGGATAGAACAACCAGAACTGGCAGCGACCGGAAGCTATGGAGAGGGACGCGAATATTGGGTAATTCCGGACCTGTGGACGCAGGTTGGTCACAATTTTATTACGCGAGCTCTTGTAATGTTTGTGGAGTTCAGGAGTGTCGGAGTTGTCGCGCTTGTCGCCCCTCGAAGCGTGGCGCGAGCTCTAGAACGGCACCCCTGCCCATGACGTAACGCCTGTAAACGCGGGACGTCAATCAGGGCTTCTACCGCGCCCACGACGACATGTTGAGTGCTGCCGAGCCTTGAAGATCGCCCCCAAGAAGTTCACATCAGATATAACATAAATCACATATCCTGCAACCGCCCATTCCAAAGCACGACCTCCTGGTGTTCCCATTCCCTGCCGACATTCACCATGGCATCCTACCTGGAGAAGATGCGCCGACAGTCAAAGCAGCTGTTCCCTCAAAACAAACAGAAACCCGGCGCGCCACCTATCGAAGAC
>Ga0268250_10000105_pt1 | contig 39090 bp, 44 predicted proteins | sample AgamicAsSfe_FD_200448 | JGI IMG/M metagenome (GOLD analysis project Ga0268250, IMG submission 200448) | Agave microbial communities from Guanajuato, Mexico - As.Sf.e (v2) (version 2) | ecosystem: Host-associated > Plants > Phyllosphere > Phylloplane/Leaf | place: Guanajuato, Mexico | collected...
GGTTACAACATACTGACGTTACGCATGTTCACATGAACTCCTTGCCCGATGTGTTCAACACGAGCAGATTCCCGGACGGTGCAGTATCGTGCATGTACCTAAGCTCCATTGGATCGCGCACTGGAGCCATGTCGATATATCAAGCTACCGCCGACGGGTTATCCCTTCTCAGTTTCCGCACTAGAGTACCGCCAACGTTTCGCTGCCAACGCCTTCCCTTATGGATGATATGCTTGTACCTGACAAGCTCCGCTCTAGGGCTACACCTAGCGTGGCATTCGTCGATCACGAAGTCGGGAAAACTGGATACGCAGGCTGCATAGGACGTCTTCTTCATTGACCGCATTGTCGAATACGAATTCTTTCGTGGTTTTTAAGGCAATCTAAACCTTCTCCACACCGTCAGGAACGCCGGTGGGTACCATTCTGATGGCCGAGGTTGCGCCGTTCTTTACCATGTTGGACTCAGCACTGACAGTATGGAAATGGCCATGAACTTGTGTAGTTGTCTTGCCCGTCTCCAAGATCATCATCGAATTCTAAATCTCAGCTGAACTGACTCTCATCCCACCACAAACATCGAAAGTCCTCAAACTCGAACATCAGGATGTACGCCTCTATCCTTTCTCTCGCCCTTGCCATTGCACCCGCCGTACTCGCAGCTACTCCCTCCAACTACGGCGGCTGGAATATCGCTATTGAGGACAACAACTTTGAGTACGGCTACCGTTCCACCCACGTCGATGTTTTATATATAGACGCCAACACTGCAAGTGGTGAGCCCGTCGCCGCTGACTGCCAGACTATCAAAAGGCCCGGTGCGGCTCCAGCAGATACTGGATGCGCTCCTGCCAGTTTCAACTACACCTTGGACGGCGACGTCGGTGTTGCCGGATCATACTGTAAGCTACCCTTTACCGCCTCTCCAACACGTGAGACTGACTTTATTCACAGCGTTTGCGCTTGAGCAGACCGTGACGCTCAATGGCACCGAGGTCACTGTATATGGTGCCAAGCTGATCGAAATCAAGTGCACTCCTCACTCCGAAGATGACTTGACATACACGCAGTGCAAGGGTAATGCTATCGTTAGAGTGGATAAGACTGGAGATGAGATCATTGACTAGGCGCTGAAGTATTGTGCTGCATATTTGTACCGGGGTCGAGTGCACATGTTGTATTGTTTATGGCATGTATTCTTTCAGTATTGGACCCGTGGTTAATATGATTAGGGTCTTTATATGTGCATACTTCAGATTATTTCGTCGAATAGAATATAGACTGTACGAATTTCAGCAAAAAGTCTGGAGCCTCAACACATGCTTGGCTGTCATGGTGATGGCAAGGCTGCCTCGGTCAAAGCTTGTAAGTTTATTACGTCCAATCATTGCAGGCTTACATACAAGAAGCAAGAAGGGCCATTGCTCACACTACTCCACTGTCCTTCCAAGCTATACTCCAAAACTGCCTCATACAGCAATTAACGTGGGGTCCGTCGAACCTAGCACTAACAGCCACTAACGACGCTGGTAAGCACTTCTGGCACTAGCCTTGCAGACTACGCCGCTACGCCGCAGACTAGCATATGAACGGGCTAAACAAAGCGTGAAAATGGTGTGAGGTTTGGGGTGTCAGTGGCTTGGCAACATCAGGTAAGAGGCCGATGTAAGTGTGGCGTGATAACCTTGGAAACAAAAGTGGAAGCGTGTTGGTGGCTTTATCTGGAGTGAGACGATACAGAGATAAAGCCGAGAAAGATTATCTTCGTGAAAGAACGTCCAGTTGTGAAAGTCTCACGTTCTCTATTGTATAGGTAAGGCTTGGTTTGCTACTTATCAACAGAGCTCTTTGCTTGCGCATCGAGTTATAGCTTATCAGCCTCATCGTGCTACAATGCTGCGTGGCTGCATTCAGACTAGAATATTCCACAGCCTTTCAGCCGACGTCTAGCAAGGCCTGGTATGTCTCTTCTATTTGGGGGTTGACATTCACCATCTGAAATTTGAGTGTACCTCTAACTGCGCACGTTACATGTTCATTATGCACACCGCACTGATAACGAACATTTGGAAAGGCAACAACCATTTTATATACAGTCTATCATGCTATTTACAGTAGATTACAAGTCCCGCAACCGATTACAGTACTAGGTTGTGCTGGCGACAAGTTCAAGCATGTGTTGATTCCACCCCGAGTACAGCGTGTAGAGCGATTTGTTTAAGGCGATATTTTGTAAGTCAGGCGACGTGATTTAGTTATAAAGGAGTTGATGGCGTCGGTGAGGTGGTGGGACGACTTCGCGCTTGCCTGTAGGAGTCCATTAATATCGCGATGGTTGTTCATGGAACCAAGTAAACTTACGTCTGTGTCACCGTCTGGCGTAGCGGCACGGTTTACAATGGCCTTCTCGCTCTCAGTGAGGAAAGTCTTGATGGAGTTGTTGGAAGAAATGTGTATCGTGTTGCCGTAGCCATCGTATTCTTCAGTCTCCTGGGCGGGGTTCTGAGCGGCTTGTTGTCGAGCTGCTTGCGCACGTCTTCTGTTCGATCTCATTACCCAGACTACACCCAAAGCAATAAGGATGGCAATAAATCCTTTGTTAATGTTAGTCTCACTCTGATGAAATGTGGACATCTACCTACCAAGAACGCCGAAAAGGATGAATAAAGATCTTGCTAGAGGTGTCAAGCCGCTCTGCGGCTCGACACTGACGGCTGTAGCCAGGCTCGAAGGTGTAGCCGATCCAACTACTAAAGAGGATGCCGAAAGCGATGAGGATGCCGATTGTGGTGCAGTGACAGCTAGTGGAGCGGGCACGGTTTGTGTAGTTGTTTGAGCATCTTCTTTGCCTTGTGCAGTTCTTGTAATCGTGACAAAAGTAAGAACAGGAGGCAGCGTTGAGGAGCTTGTCGTTGTCGAAGATTCTGTGGACGACGAAGTAGAGATAGTCAATGTGGGCGGTAAAGAGAAAGAAACCGTAGAGACATCGATGGTACTCGAGATGGTTGCGCTCGTGGTTGACGAAGTCTGTGCGATAGTCGAAGCAGAATCACTCAGGATTGTCAATGAGGCTACTGCAGCATCTGCTGTAGGTTTCGGTTGCTTCTTCCCTGGCATAGGCTTCTCTACTGTCATCGCAGAAGTCGAAGGGGTCGCTAACGAACTTTCAGGAGCTGCGGTCGGCGTTACTGCGGGTGCGGTCACCAAGAGAGGATCCTCTGTAGAAAGGAAGATAGGAAATCAGTGTTTGTCTCACACGTATATAATCCGACCTGGACGTACCTTGATTCATTCCGGGAACCGTCACTAACAATGGGTCCTCTTGATTCATGCCTGGAAGCGCTTCCTCATTTATCTTCGCGCCAGAGTCTACAAGAAATGCTGGCACCGTAGTCGAAGCCGCTCGTATGGTACTTGTTCCATTGATATTGACATCGGCTTGGGCGGTGAGGGTGGGTCTGACGGCAGACGCTACCAGCTCAGGCAGAGCAGTCAAGGTAGCATCCGTTGATATCGAGGGTATAGATATAGCTTGGAGGATCGTTTCTTCTGTACCGACAGGCGTCGGCATGGCTAGAGATGAGAACTGTTCGGTCCGCGATGACAGTATTTTCTCCGTCTCGGTGGGTAGAGTTGTCGGTTGTGGTGGTGATTTGGGCGGCTGTCCTTCCCACGTTCCGTTCATGATCGCATCCGATTGTTGAAGTCTTGTCGCGCCTCTGCGCTTGTTCGTATCCCTAACCTTTTCATCACGATCCTCAGCTACGATGAACGCAGCTGCCATCCTTGGAACATCACGGCGTACCAGCACCGGTCGGATTTCATATGGTCTGCTCGGTGCAGCCATAGCAAGGGGGAATTTCCATAGAGGCGACGAACATTCACAGCATGCGACGATGTTGAAGCGGTGGTAATGCGGGCGCCAGACCCCAGCCGGCTAACAATGGTTCCATACAAAAAGTACGAGATCCCTGATCCAAAAACGTGTTGAAGCTGGTGAACGTTTCGGCATGGACAACAACTTGGGGCGATGGTTGGTCGGGGGAATGTCCGCCATAACCTTTTGCTACCAAACAAGGTGATCACGATCCCTGCACCATGAGGATGTGTGGCTTTTTTGAGACCATGAAGTGCACCAGTCCATTCGTTTGGGAGATCGTGTCCACTTGATGCGGGTTCTCCAAACGTGCGCTTGTTTCGTAGGAGAAGCGAAAGTTTATGGCGACACTCGAAACGTAGCGCATGCGACGGGAACTTCGAGACCGGTCTGAAGATCGAGTGCCACGAGGACGGCCGCGTGGTATGGAGATGGTTCATGGGGGAGGCCCGGTTAATGACACAAGAAAAGGAATGGTAGCCTCGCTGTCAACTCATATAGATCAAATGGCTTGTACCTTGGATAAAACACCAACATATTGTTGATTCCTGCCCTGAAAAGTCGTTGTCAGCTCCTCCTGTCTTGCTCGCGATTGGAAACAATAGTGAGATGCAGCTCATGGTTATGGAATTGTCGCGACATGTTCGGAGTTGCAGAATGATAGGGCTGGATGTCTAGCTTGTGGTGGTATCGGAACCACCTGCGTATCTGAGGCCTGTGGCGCGGCAGAGTGGATCAGTCCATCATCCTTCCGAGTCGATGATGCTTGCCGTGCGCCACTTTGGTCCTAAGTCAATAGTCTCTCGTATACCCATCGCGTTTTTCGGTATCATTTTCAACATGATAGTCGCGTGTGCATAGCCGCTGTCGTCGTTCTTTTCCCATCTGTACCCCCGAATGGCAGCACGCGACACTCCCGATCGCGTGGTTCCGGAGACCATCGACCTGGAGCATGGGACCAAACGCGATGACAACCGCGATCGAGTTACACCGAGTGGCCAGAGCACAGAACTTGTCGCACCGCACCGCCAGTCCCGTCGTACCCCGCCATGGACAAGGAAGCTGGGGGAATGCACGCCAGCACCTGTCGCTCGTTGGGGCCGGAAGGTGGTCGAGTGGGTGAAGGGGCCGAAGCCGCCGAGCAGATACACCATCACGCCTTTTCTCGAGCGCTGGCAAACACTGCCTGTCCGGTTGCTCGCGCGACTGCCAGAGTGGGAGCGCATTTGCATCTACGCTATCGCATGTGTTGTATGGATTGTCACGTTCGCTGTAGTCGTCAGTGATGGTGGGCTTCCTTCTGACATTGGAGGGTTCGGAGCGCCGGTAAAGCTGTCGTGTGTCAACAATCTGTGGTATGGCTTCTCCTCTTATACCCCAAGCTATCGTGACTGTGCTGATCGTCGCCAGGCCATCCCCAGAAAGCTGTGGGCCCGACGGCCGTAATTGTTTCCCCTTCTCCAATGCTTCGTTTGCCTTCAACTGCCCCGCCGGATGCTCGAGCGCCCAGGTGCTCAACCCTCGCGCAATCGGACCGCAAGTCATAAACTACCGATCCTTGGTCGTTGGAGGTGCTCCAGGTCCTGAGAATGATGCGTTGGTATATCGCGGAGACTCATTCATTTGCTCAGCGGCTATTCACGCTGGAGTCATCAACGATGGCTACGGTGGCTGTGGTGTCGTTTCTCTAATAGGAGAGCGAGACAGTTTCGGCGCTGTTACACGGCATGGCATAAGCAGTATTGGCTTTGACTCGCACTTTCCAATGGCATTCACATTTGGTCAGGCTTCGGCCAAATGTGAGGATCCGCGCTGGAACCTGCTTATCCTCTCGACAATCTTTACTGCTCTGTTCGGCATCTTCACCACAAGTCCTGTCACCTTTTTTGCGCCCATTTTTACAATATTGTTCTTCCAGACTGGTATGGCATCGGATCCGCCTTCGTACTCGAACTACGCCTCCTTGGCTTCTACAACACTCGGCCGCTTCTTGCCCGCTGCGTTAGCTGCCGCCCTCTTCTATCAATTCAGTGTCCGCAAATCCCTGCGCAATTGCAAGGCACAAGTTGAAAAGACCGTGCTCTGGGTAGGTGGGGCTTGGGTTGGCGCACTAGGGAACTATACGTTTGAACGTATACCCATACAGCGGCTCACAGGAAACGACATCCGCCAACAACCGGGCGCTATCACAGCATTGGTAATCATTGTGATTATCCTGTTCGCTGTTGTTCTATACCAAGCATGGTGCTTCCGCAGGGAAGGGCGACTGCCACGCTATCTTGCATTATATGCTACACTAGGCCTTGGCCTGGGTATACTCGCTGCTATGCCGAAACTCACACTTAGGATACACCACTACATCATTGCTCTCTTACTCCTTCCAGGCACCGCGCTGCAGACCCGCGTGAGCTTGTTGTGCCAAGGTCTGCTGGTCGGACTGTTCGTTAACGGTGTTGCACGCTGGAACTTCGATTCCATCCTACAAACGGCAGCGGCGTTACGAGGGGATGGACAGCTCGGGTCGGGTATCCCAGCTATTCTTGAGCCTGTCATTAATGGCTCGAGCATCACCTTCGCATGGGAGAGCCTACTCCGCGGATACCAGGGCGTGAGTGTGGTGGTCAACGATGTAGAGAGATATCGTGGCTCTGGTGGGAGTGATCAAGGTAACTTCACTTGGAATCGGTCAGACGGTGGGCAGGATGAATATTTCCGGTTTGGATTTATTAGCTACCAGTTGTTCGGCAGCGTAGCATACAGCGACTTCACTAGAGCAGGCACATGGTTCTCAAATGGGACCTGGGGTGGAATTCCGCCAGGTCGTACATGAATAGAAAATGAACTGATCGTCCCCAAACAATGTATACGCTCTCTCCATACATAGACCGTTTACGGAAATAATCTGGCAAGACGCGGATGTCAATATCGCAATGACGAACGAGTACTAGCGCGTTTACGTCACCGTTCACGACATGGAAACCTTGCAAGGCAGGCTTTCAAGACGGCGATCGGCATGCTGCAAGCGGTGATCCAACGGTTATACAAAAATGCCTTGGCCAGCCATATCGTTCATCATACCCCCTTCAGCGACAAATCAGGTCTGGCCCGGAGTGCTCTTGCCTCTTTTTGTGCGGGGGTAGTCTCGAACAGGACCATGACGTCACAAGAACCAGTTGCTTGATGACCGCCGCGTTCGCACTTGCACTAGTCGTATGCCACAAACACCATGCATTCTCTCCATCGGAATTTCTACTACCTGTGACATTCCTCTTACACTTTCCGCAGCCTCCACGGCATGGATTCCACCGCAAAACGTGAGGCGCCGGCCGCTTCCAAACGAAAAGCGGTTCCTTCGCCGACTACAGATGCGCCATCGATTGAACAAGGGCGAGAACTTACGAGCAGACTGATACCGAATGCCTTCCTCGCCGGAACCCTCCTAGCAGCACTTTCTTTCTCCTGGCCGTTGCGATGGGTCATCTCCGGAGCGCCCATATTCGTCTACGCAATCCTACTTGGCGAGGCGTATGGGCATCGCATCCTGCCTTTTGTTCCTGTCTGGACTATCTTCGCGACAGTAAACTTGGTGTACGCCGTATGTGCGACTTCGTGGCTTCTGTACTGGGTATTCTGGGCTTTTTGTTGGCCTGTACTCTTCATTACCTGCCTCTTCCAATTTGAAGCACCTGCTGCACTGGCACGTCGCACTTTACGAAAGACGTTCCTACGAGACCTCCATTTTATCAACGATCAAGTAGCCTTTTTTGATCTGCCTGCCCTGGAAATCGACACCGAAGTCAAGGGACTCTTCGTAATCCGCGGGGTTACGCTTTCGCTTTCAACAATGACACTCGTTGCTCATGGAGTCGAGGCTGGCATAAAGCTCTCGGACGATATCGAGCTTGGCATTCAAGTTGATAAAGTTACGGTACCACTGTTCCGAGAGATAACTGTTGACGACGTCTATGCGAATGTGAAGGGTGGGGATTGGGAAGTCACCTTTGGGGATGTGCAGTATGGTATCCCGGAGCCAGACGACGACGATTCCGTGGTTGTCACCAATACGGCTATTCTCAGAGCAGCGACAATGAAAGGGGGAGCCAATGGCCGCCCGGCTGATATGGTCCGAAACCTGACAGCTGGAAAAAAGCCAATTGAGGCTGAAGATACTGCATCCGCATTCTCGTCCGTTAAGAAAGTGTCACCAGATGAAGAGCAGGCCCATAAGAAGTACAAAGAGCTAGTACGCTACATCAACGACACAAGTGCTATTACAAAGGCGAAACAGACACTGGTAGAGGCCTCGAAAGCACGAGCTGAGGCTGGTTCATCCGATGACGAAAAAGACGCCAAAGATGCCAAGAAGTCGAAAGAAGAGCCAGGCGTCCGCTTGGACATTGATAACATGGATGACTTCCGAGCAGCAATATGTACCCAGATCCATGGACAACCATCCATACCTCACCCACCTACCAAATCGATCAGAGTCTCCACTCTTCGGAAAACATCATACCCGAACGTAAAGAAATTTCTACATCGGTTGCCTTTCCTATACCGATTGATGCTGAGTCCCATTTGCTACTTCCATCCTGTCAAGTTCAAGTCCATTACTGCAGCTGGGTCAGGGAAGTGGTTCACGGCCTTGATGCGACAGTACTTTTTCAAGCACTACTCATCCCAAGACGCGGAGATTCGTAGATTGGAGGCGCGGATATCAGCTTGGTGCGCAGATGCCAACTTCGCTGTAGAGCTGGGCCCGATGGCTAGCGAAGCCCACTTCCCCATCAACACCAATTACAACATTCAGACTCACTTCAAGATCTCCGACGTCATGGCCTACAGAATCCTCCCAGACGCCGTCGAGCTTAAGCAAGTTGTGCGGTTAGGAGGTGCCGATGCCGTTCTCACAATTCCAATGTTCCTATTTCCACACCATGAGCACATCTTCCCTGAGAAGAAGAGCGACTTCGACCTTTTGGAGATGGAGTCTGCCATCAACGAAGCCGAACCTACGCCAAAGCAAATCCTAGCTCGGAAAGAGCTTGAAAAGCTAAAGAAAGACGAAGCGTCCATGCACGTTAGTGCACATGCTCACCTCCCAGCGCAATTCCATCAAGATCTTCTTAACTTCGTCGCTGCGATCGTGAAAGCTACCAAAGTCATCGAGTCGGACAAGGACTTTGAGGAGGCCAAAGTTCTACGCGAACTGAAGCGTGTCAGCACTACTGATAGCGAAGCAAGCAGTCTTGCTTCAGTCAATACTAATAACAGCGAAATGTCACAGACCACGCTGAATGGTAATGAGGACAAGAGCTTCAAAGCATTCCTCAAGAAGGTTGACACTGGCTTCAAAGAAGCATCAAACAAGACTATGGTGGGCATGCGAAAAGCTGGCCAGAACACTGTACATGCCATGGCCAACGATCGCTGGATCGCACGGCTGGTAGGCAAAGTGACAAGGAAATTAGAAAAGGCGCAAGGCGAACTGGGGTACAGCGGAGAAGTCCCAATCGCTCTGGCTAAGTACCGCGAGCGACATGAGTTTGAGCAGAAACTCCTACCCTAAGGGAACCGGATGCTGGGAAGGCAGTTGTCGAGTTGCATGATACCCCGTTAGACTCTGCATGTTTGAGTAGTGTAGTTTTGTAAGAGAACATGAACCATTGTCTACATTGCATTCTGGATACATGACGTGACATTGTTCAACTCGTAACACGTTAACTGCGATTTACATATGCCACGATCCTTAGACTTTCGACCATCTCAACAAGACTGCTGCCAACACCACAGGTAGTACACTGACCAGTTCCCCGAGACCCGCGAACTCCGGCGGAATCCTCGCGTGCACAAAGGCGCCCGCACCCAACAGTACAGCGAAAGTGTTGTATACGAAACTCCAGCTAAAGTTGAAAACGATTCTATGTATCGCTTTCCTACTCACATTGATAATGGTCAGTACGCCTGACAGGCTAGGACGGACAAGAACTACATCGGCAGCGGATTGTGCGATGTCAGTACCGCTCGACATATGAACGCCGATTGTGGCCTGAGCAAGGGCAACAGCGTCATTTGTGCCGTCCCCAACGAACATGACAATCGGCTTGCGGGACTTGCCAGTCAGAAGAGCTGTTGAAGGTGCTGCGAGAAGGCTCTGAATATAAGTTTGCTTATCTGCAGGTGAGCAACGAGAGCGAACATTCTCTTCTGGTACGTCGAGCTGTGAGGCAATCCCCTTAACAGCGCCATCATCATCGCCAGACAGTACATGGACGTTGATGCCGCTGCGTTGGAGATGATCGATGGTGGATGCTGCGTCTGGTCGTAATGTGTCCTGCAGACCATAGATAGCTACTAGAGTGCTGTCGATGGTGAAGCAAAAGGTGGTGAAACCCTGGGACAGCATGGAGCGGACACGCGGATCTTCGGAAAGCGCAAGCCATCTCGAGTTACCGGCGCGTAGCTTCTTACCATTGGCCATCCCATGGACACCTCTGCCGGTGACCACCTTGGCGTCTGGTACGGTTGTAGCTGATAGACCTCGCGACGCGAGATGTGTTGCAATGGCCGCCGACACGGGGTGTTTGACATTGCCAAGCAAACCCAAAAGTAACTTGGCGTCATCCGCACTACCACCCTGAACATACTCCTCATGCACCACCGCCAGCTTTCCTGCTGTCAAGGTACCCGTCTTGTCGAACACCACGTCGGTCGTTCTATACGCGACTTCGATGCTACCTGCCGTCTTGAAGACAACACCGCGCTTCGCTGCGACGCCGGACGCGATCACGATAACCATAGGAACCGCGAGACCGATAGCGCAAGGACACGAGACAATTAGGACTGTGATGGCATACGTGATGGCTTCGATGGTCGCTTCTGAGCCTGATTGATGGCGTATCGCAATCCCAATGGCGACCCAGATGACGAAAGTGATGATTGTCAGGGTCACTACAACAGGGACGAAGTAGCTGGCTACAGTGTCGGCAATCTCTTGAATCTTGGGTTTGGAAAGCTTTGCTTCGTCAACCATACCCGCAATCGTCGTGATGGTATTATCGCCAGGCAGACGGGTTAGGCGGACGGTAAGCGTTCCGCTTCCGTTGATGGTTCCTGCAATAACGGCCGACTTGGTGTGCTTCTCAACGGGCTGAGCCTCGCCCGTTAACATCGATTCATCAATTTCCGAAGAACCCGAGATGACGGTACCGTCTGTCGGAATGCGCGAGTCTGGAGCGACCCTGAAGATGTCTCCATATTGCAACATCCTAGCATCGATCTCCTTCTCCATCCCGTCGTCGCTGACCAGCATGGCAGTAGGGGTTTGTAAGGAACGAATACTGATGGACTCTGCCGCTTTTTGTCGCGCCAACGATGCCACCCATCGTCCGACCATGATGAGTGTCACCAACAGCGTACTTGTCTCGAAGAACTCGCCCGTTGATAGAGGGTTTCCGCTGACTAGGTAGCCGAACGAAACAACTGAGAAGATGTACGCGGCGCTTGTACTCAGTACAATGAGCAGATCCATCTCAATGACCTTGGAGAACACCAATGCCTTGAGCGCTTTCGGGTAGAAAGGACCGGCGATGACAACTTGGACGACAGTAGCGAGGGCGAGTGACGCGGAGCCATAAGCAATCTCGCGCTCAGGAAGAGGTGCCCATGCCATGACCAGTACGGGAATGGTCAATCCGGCAGAGAGCAACGTCAACAAGCCCATGTTTCGAACATGCCTATTGCCAGCTTCCAAAGAAGAGTCTGGACAAGGCGGTGCAAGTTGCAACGACCGACTCCACTCGTCACACATCAAGTCCCTCGCCCCCACAATCTTCGCATCGTATTCCACACGGATTGTATCTTTGTTTAGGCGGCGTACGTCTGACACTCCATCCGGCCACTGCCCATCGACAAAAGCCGCTGGGTCTCCCGAACAGATAAGATCCAGACTACAGCCTTGGTTGGAAACGATCTCGCATTTGAACTCGGTTGTGCGGTGGAGATGTTTGACCACATCGTCGGCAGTCGCAAGCTTGGTGTTGATATCGAGCTCGACGCGGGCAAGGACCAGGCTGGTCTGAAGTTTGCTGACGTAGTCGAGACTACCCAGTGTTCGCTGTAGCTTTGTCTCGCATCCTGTACAGGTCATGCCAGATACGCTGATGACAAGGTGTTCACGTGTAACGCCGCCCTTCTCCAGGTCGATGTTATCCGAACCGCTCGCAATCTCAGTCGCGTCGATCAGGGCTACCTTTTTGTCAGGGCAGCGTTTGGAAGCGTTTGTGGGTGAACAGCATGATGTCTCGGCCCCGATAGTTGCGCATGCCTGGGGTGACGAGGTGCAGCAAGATGCTCTCGATGTTTTCGTAGTCGTGCCCGCGCAATCACTCCGCCCAGGTTCGCAACAGCTACTGGCACAGGTGTCTGCAGGGACACTGTACCCATCGTCTGCGCAGCAGCCATCCGTAGCGTCGGCACTGCAAGCAGGTTCAGGATCAGCCTTAGTCGAACTGCTGCTGCTGTCGCCGCACGCCTTGATTTCCGTTTCGAGCGGCGTAGGTGATTTGCAACATGGGGTTGCTGGCTTCGGCTTCACGAATCCTGACGGCGAACAGCATGAGCTGGTAAGCTTTGGCTTTACAGATTCTGGTGACGAACAGCAGGAGTTGGGTGCCTCCTGCTTTTTGGGTGTTGATGAAGAACAGGAAGATTCAGATGCTCTCGACTTCTGAGAGTCCGATGGCTGACAACATGCGCTGGCTGGCTTTGGTCCCACAGGTGTTGAACTTGAGCAGCAAGAAGTGCTTGGCTTGGGAATTGCTGCTGGCTTTGACGGACTGCACGGAGACTTCGACGTGTCTGACTTCGTAGGATCTGAAGGTGAACAGCATGAACCTTTCGGCTGCATTGTGGCATATTTCAGGTTGGCGACAGCAGGCCAAGAGGCTGTAGGTTCGGAATCGGAAGGCGTCAGTGTTGCATCCACTGCAGGTTGCGTCGTCGCTATTGCGTTACTTGTCGTTTCCGTCGCCGCCTCCGTGAGCACTCCAGGATTAACTTCTGGCTTGACAATAGCTGCGGTTGTACTCTTGGGGCCACAGCAGCCTCCCCCACAGGCCATGTTGAAGTTGTGATTGATGAAGTCTCCTATGGAAAAGATCGCACGAGGAAAGTCAAGATGCAAACCGTTTCCCCTTACATCTGGTATACAAGGCGCAATTCCTGCCCGTGTAAATAAGTGAGTGGCGATACGGTTGGCGAATTCACAAACGATATGTCACCGATAGAGAACCTCGATATGTCACTGCTTTCTCAATGGTCGCCGGCTCTACACCTTCCTTTTTCTGGATCGGCATCACGACAATCAATTCTGCATAGCGAGCAAGATCTACATATCTTTGCATTGCTAGTGCACTAGAGATTTCATGCTTGGATAGTGCGCAGCAGCTGTCTGTGGTATTGTCAGCCTGTATTATAGTGGAAGGCGCAAACCACACGCAAGATCGACAGAGAGCTAGATCAGACACGTGCAAGGAACTGCCTCAAGCCTAAGTCATGTATTGTGCGCAGTCTCAGGAAAGAACTAGGGCCATGTGGGTATGTCTTGCAGATGTCACTTCTTGCGGATGTCTGAATGACTCCCATCTCAGCCGTCGAACATTCACGCCAGTTCGCACTCAATCAGACTCTCCTGCGAATGTTTGACACTGTAAACACGCACAATCTTAAGACCAATCTCGGGTGACTCCAACAGCTGGCTCCACTGGGTATACGTCCGCTCTTTTGAAGAAAAGAGTGTGATCATCATCATATCCAAGGCGGTGGCCTGCCAGTCTGCACCCGTGTCTGGAATGACGTTTTCGTTGATCAGCAGTTTGCTGTAACCTGGCTTCATGGCGCCGGCAACCTGCTTCAGAATGCTCCTGCACACATCGTCGGGCCAGTCGTGCAACACGGAGTGCATATAGTATGCTCGAGCCGCTTTTAATGGCTGTTCGAGGTAGAAATCGTACTCCATACGTTCGATGATGGGATCCAGTTGCTCAATTCCTTCGATAACGGACGGGCGATCCTGTAGCACAAGCCTACCAGGGACTTGAGGATACTTGTTTCTGGATGTATCGTCAGCAGGCGAGTCAGACTTAGGCTTGCACGACATCCTACCTGAACTCTTGGATATCATGACCGTAGCCTCCGCCGATGTCTACCAATAGTACAGCGTCTTTGGAGGTGTCCATGCCACGGATGAGCTGCTCTTGAACTGGGTAAAAGTTGCTATCCATCCAACTTGGTCGACCCTGCCGATAGCCACCCATGTGGTTATTGAATTGCTGTCCCAAAGGCGGATGGGTATCCAGATACCGAAACATATCGAGCTCCGTCCCGAATGCGTACTGGTATGGTCCGTTTGTGATATCGGTAGTGAGTTCGTAATTGTTCTTCTCCAAATATTGTGAGAATTTGCTGCAAGACTCATGGGCTCCACCAGCACTGATTTAATTAGCCCAGTACTCATCTTAACATTGCGTCAATCACGCCACAACACTTACAGGGCTGGGTAGCCATCTCCAATGATAGGTATGGTCAATGCTTTCGAAAAGTTTGTGGCCTTGTATTCATCACTATTTGTCTCAGTGATGAAACCCATGGCTGCGATGTGCCTCATCAAGCGAGCTGGCAGTGTAAGCGAGTAACCGGAACGATTTGCCAACATGAGAGCCCACCTAAGAGCTCGCGAGGCTTCCCGAGCTTGCTTGCAATGTCATCGACCTTCATCGGTTGGTCTCCGAGCACTCCGAACACACCTGCATTATAGCAAGTTGTGATGGCAGTATGGCAACCCGGCTAGTAACACAGCTTAGCTCAGGCGAGGCGAACAGCGATTCAACACATACCTGCGCCCAATTCTGTTCAATCATGGTTTCGCGGGGAGTCTGTAACGCCCTGACAAGAGCTTTGGCGTGCGAAAGCATTGCCATACGAGTATCATTGTGATCAACAGAGGGTTTACCCCCGAATTCCGAAAGCTTCTGTAGCAGGCATGGAACGGCACCTGGATCGTTCGCACGTACTGCAATGCTGACGTCAACCAGCATCTTTGCAAAAGTTTAGACACGATCCAACGTTATGAAGAAGGGGTGGCGGAACAGTGAATAATGGTAAGGGTGAAAAGATCCCAAATGTGTTTAATGTATTGCCGGAGACGATGATGGTGCTCTCTTTCCCTTATAAGTCCGAGTCCGTTCTCTCCAGTCAACCTTGCCACAGAGATGCACTACACCATTGCCAACATGGTTAACAGCTCTTGATTCATGGCACCACCTTATCAGACGAGAAGGATGCCATGACGGACGGGAACAACAACCCGATGTAGATGATAGCTTGAGTTGGCATACGCCGGCAGAGCGATGGTGAGTCCGCGGAGCATTCGTAGCCAGAGTTGCGTACTTCGACCAAGGGGAGAGACATTTAGGTAAAGTCAGTAGGCCTAATCTCCACTTCAATGCTGTATCCCATCTTGGCATCATCGTTATGGCTTTCCGGTGGTAAAAGGGATTACCTGATACGAATTTCTAGGATTAGCTCCGGTTCCTCCATGGGCGCCAGGTGGTCAACCGTGATTGTTCTGCGTCAGTCATCAGGTCTCGCGTTGGTTGGTATTTCTAGAAGGTCTTTGAGAACTCTAAAAGATCAGCAAGAGAAGGCTATACAGATGCCGCCATGGAATAGATACCCGGCACGCGGCATGTGCGGGAACGGATGTTTCGACTTGCGCAGGATAATGCGAATGACGCTGAGAAAAGACTTGATGTGGACCAAAACCCACAATACGGCCCGTGGCACTGGAACCGAAGAAGGGTGCGGCACGGCGACCAAGGCAATAACCGCTTCGGAACCAGTGGCATGTGGATACCGAACCAGCTGATCCAAGCGCCGCAACGCTTGCTCCAGGAGTCGTTCTATGGTATCCGTCAGTCAGTGAGCGACCAAGCGGATACCGCCATTGCCTAGCAGCATACTCCGTACTAATCACAGCTTGTTCCTTGCTCCTTATTGCGCGAGAAAACAACGACGGAAGTCACGTTGTCCACACGAAGCTGGAAAAATCTACCTTATGTTGTATGCAATCATGGCACAATTTCGTCGCATCCATGCAACCGATGTACGTGCGAATACATGTGGGACCTTAGTCCACCAGAGCGGCTCAGCACTGGATGATCGTTGCAACCCCTACCTCAGAAAGCGGCCCATGGCCTGATGGGATCTCTTTGTCTTGCTGTGAGTATGCAGTCGTCTCAAATCGGAGCCCCCAGTCAGAAGGCAACAATGCTTTTGTTCGCACGCGCAATGCATAAGACGCTTGAGCGTCTGACGTCCCGTTGGGCGAATATCAAACCCAGATCCAAGGGCGTATGCTGCAGTAATACTGCGATCACTTCATTTTCATTTTGGCATCTTTGCTTGTTGCATCATGGCAGCAGCACAAGAACTCCCCCCGGAACTCGCCCACGAGGACAAGGGGCCTATGGTTCTGGCGGTATGCATCGCACTAACGACAGTCGCTACAATTTTCGTTGCTGCGAGACTCTATGTCAGATGCAGAATACTGTCAATGATGGGTCTTGACGATTGGCTGATCATCTTGTCAATGGTAAGTGCTCATCGAAGCACGCGTAACGGACCCAACCCGCTGACGCTTCGAACAGATGTGTGGCTACATCATGCTTGGCCTCACTATAGCAGCTGTGCAGGCTGGCAACGGGCGTCACTTCGCTCTGCTCTCCGATGAACAGAAGTCCGGCGCAATCTTGTACACCCTCGCAGGCTTCTGTCCCGGGATACTCTCGTTCGCTATTCCTAAACTAGCTGTGGTCGCGCTCCTGACGAGAATCACCAATCCTAGCAAGAGACACAAGATAATCCTGTGGAGTATATCTGGTGGTTGCTTGATAATCCTATTCGGCTGTGTTATTATCATCTTCGCGCAGTGCACGCCAACTCGATCGCAGTGGGACTTTTCCGTCCAAGGCACCTGCTGGAGCCCATGGATTCTGATATATTACGCCATTGTAGCCGGAAGTATGTCTCCCACGAGCAAGCCAGGCCAATAACTGACCATCGTGAAGCATTTTCCGCCATAGTGGATCTCTACCTCGCCATATATCCCGCTATTGTCCTTTATAAACTGCAAATCAACTTCAAGAAAAAGGTTGTCCTTAGCGTTGCGCTTGGGCTAGGTTCCATGTAAGCTCGCATATGTTATGTGGTAACATTCGCTCACGCTTGACCTAGTGCCGCAGTTGTAGCTGTGTATAAATCGACTCGGCTACCTGCGCTTGCGAGCGCGGATTTTAGCTGTGAGTAGAGCCGCGTTCGAGGTCAATCATAGATGCTGAAACTACTGTATAGACGATACGGCCGATATTACCGTTTGGACGAGTATCGAGGGTAATGCTATCATCATCGGCGCATGCATACCAACATTACAGCCACTGTTCGACCAACTCCTTGGCCACGGCCTCTTTAGTAGTTTGGGAGGTGGGCGGGACCGAGGTGGCTACAAATCGAATGATCGATCTGGGTTGAAGCTCGCAACGATCGGAAGCAAGACTCTTCGGTCAACAAAGCAACATGGGAAGTCGGGTGTTTCTGAAGGGACGCTGGGCCACGATAGCCAGGACAGCATTCTGGGCCCGAACCATCGACCCGGCAGTGACGAGAGCCAGAACGTCAAGCAAAGCTCCGGCATCACGCGAACGCAGCATCTGGTGGTCGAGTACGAGGATGCGGGTGAGCCGGCGCGGGCGGCAAAACCAGCCTACGATCTCGGCGATACATAGAGATCAAGACAAAGATTTGAGGTAGATTGACAAGGGCGTAGGCATCACTCCGTCAAGCGTGGTACAGCGTCCGTAGAACCTACATCAGCTCTCGAATCGAAAAGATTAGGCAAGCCTACCGCGAGACAATTACATTTGAACATCTTAACAAACGTGGCCACGATGATGAAGAATATACCTCTGGGTCCGCTAGAGGCCTAGTTTTGTGTACTAATGGTCATTGTTAACAAGGATGGCTCTTACTATGCAATTCTTGACATGGCTGAGTACCAAAATTAGGACTTTAGTAGTGGATCTGACTTTTGATGGTCTACCTCGTACCGAGTTCAACTTTGCAAAGGCCATGCTGAAAGCCAAGGCGGCAGATACCTAGGTAGCATCGAAGGAGCCATTTGCTGGACCTGAAGCACTGGCGTATTGATCACTATGCTTCAATTATTGGCCCGGGCCAGCTACACGCCAATGCAGCACAGGGAAATTTCGTCTCGCCAACACCCATGAAATGTCAGTGACAGGTTGCCGTACGGCTTGGCTGCCGACTCCCGACGGCTCCGCGGAGGTTACTGTGGGTCTCGCTTGGACTCCTTCATGCAACAGACGCAGGATGAGGTCGGATGTTAGTCATGAAGGATTGCAAGAAGGAGAGAAGCCGAAGGTAGCAGTGGGTAATTGCCGCCTCAGATCAAAAGTACAATCTGAAGAGGAAGGTGGTAAACGATACTCCACATCAACGTTTGGAACGATAACTCTCGGCTCGAGCTGCCAAGGACACAACCTCACACTGTCCTAGTAGTCTCCTCCAAACCAGCTTACTCTCATTCTCAACCATTCCAGCTTCTACACCAGCCAGTGTATTCTGGTGCCCGATCAACACAATCCCAGCTTTCGCCCTTGTCATGACTACGTTCAATCGTCGCATGTCAGCCAGGAAGCCTAATTCGTAATAAACATTGCACCGAACAGTGACAAACACAATGATATCTGCCTCACGACCCTGAAAACTGTCGATAGAGCAGACTTCGACGTTGGGGATTTCGGACGTAAGCAAATCCTTCTGGCGATTGTAGGGTGTCAGTATGACGATAGATGGGGATTCGCCAGGAACTGTCGCAGCCGCAGTCGATTTTGGAGACGGCGGTGGTGTCTTGAGAAGTTCGATGATACTTTTGCAGATTACGCCTTGGCCAACGTTCCATTTTGATTGGCAGTACAGTTCTTCAGATTCCGGACACTCAACCCAGACCATGCGGTTCTTCTTAGGCCAGGGAAAAAGCGAACGACTCAGAGGACGCGCGTCTTCGGCCACAGCAGTGTGAAGTTTCCCATCGTAGAATTCGGAAGAACTGAAGTCACAAATGGAGCGATGCATGCGATACTGCATATTAAGCATGACTTTGGCAACGTCCTCTCTTGGCGGTAGTTTGTAATGGCGTTCGAAAAGCGAGATGTCGTAACCTGTCAAGACAGCATTCTGCTGGACCGTGGCGCGGAGCTGAACGTGGTCTCCAACTAGTATCGCACGCGAACACCCTTTCACAAGAGGCACAAGGGTAGCGGGTTCCGTGAGTTGTGAGGCCTCGTCCACGATAACGACATCGAAGTGTTCGTTCCTTAACAAACCTAACGCAGCACCAGTACAGGTTGTGAATATCAGACGTGCGTCTTTGATGCGCTTCTGCGCTTTACGGCGGGCGGGCATGTTTGCGCCGAGATCTTTACCCAGCATGGCATCACACGTGTATGCACGTAGGTCTTGAGCGACCTTAGAAAGCTTGTCACGATGTTAGAAGGACTGCTCAGACCGTTTGAGGTGACAGCACTTACCTGTGTTGACACCCTGATCGGCAGGACTCCACCTTTCTTTGCACCAAAGCAGCTAACAAACCTCCTCAGTAAGTTGTCTACTGCATTTTGCGTTGGCGCCGTCACAAGAAATCCTGATTCAGGCAGTTTTTCCAACAGCTGGGTTATGATAACAACAATCGTATGCGTCTTTCCTGTTCCTGGAGGACCCCATATGAACGTCAATGAATGTTTCATCGAAGCCATCAGCGCAGCACTCTGACTCTCGTTCAGTGATGTGTCAACAGTCAACGGTAGCTCGACGTCAGTCGGTCTTCCTTGTCTTGTTGGAGGAAGACCAAGAAGCATTGGATAGATTGTGGTACAAGCTTCACGCTCCGTGTAAAAAGCGGTTACAGCGTCGAATGAGGCCTTGGCGGTAACGAACGATCCACAATGTGTAACTCTCCATCCACATTTGTCAAGATACAACGGCGGGTGATGGAGGCATCGAAACGTAGCTTTGCCTAATTCAGCAGACGATACAACCGCATCCATAGAGAGCAGCTTCGCGTCAGCTGCATTCCGCGGCGCGTCGGATGCCGTGAGCCGAACGTGGTCTCCAGCTTTGAGTATCGAATTCAAAGAGGAGTCGATACGGAGTATGCTCTTGACTATCGTACAGGCGTCACTGTAACTATCAATGCTGAGGTTGAGATTTTCCTGTGAATGCAGGTTATCACTCCGAGACGCTTCGTCTATATGATCAAGCGCGATGCCAAATAAAGACGACGTGAATTGTCGAATGGCAGTTGGTCGTTGAACTAGAAGCCGTGAGCTTTCCGGCTCTAGAACTTCGAGGAGAAGATCCAAAGCAGTTTCGGAAGAGCGAACGGTGAGAGAAATGAGCTCCACAAGCTCGGCAAATTCATGTAGCGAGATGCATCTTAATTCTTGTAACAGTATTTGAATCGGACGCCGAATGAAGCTGCCCATATCTTGCGACAGAAGAACGAGCTGTCTCAGTAACCTGAAAGCCAAGTGGACGAGGTTGTCCTCCAATACTGACTTATGAGTCCGCCAGGTTTGGGATCGGAAAAATGCGGGGATGAGGTATGCCGCGTTCGGCAGGAAGTCGAGCAGGTTTGATGCTACTTGATTGTGATCTAGCAAAAGTGACGAGCTTGCCTCCAATGTAAGAAGATGAGAAAATGTGTCGAACAGCATCTTCTTTTCACCATGGTCATTGAGCAAATCAAGGATAGTCCGCAGCTCTGCCAACGACTCCAGTTTTCGAAGATGAGCAAAATCTTGGTCGCGAACCACGGCTACCACTTCCTCTGAGAAGTTGTCCCAATTTGTAGAGTGTAGCTTAGAAATTTCGTAGTCCATGGATAGTTTTTCGAATAGTGGTAGAATTTCGTCAGTATCGACGAAGTTTAGCCACTCATCCAGTACTTGCATCGAGTCGACGTCTCTGTTGCTGATCACGTATATCTCCTGTTTTCTGTCAGTATTACACAGATCAGATCACACTCAATACAGGGAGCGTTGGCTCACCGCACCCAAGACGCCATTCTGTTTCACTTTACCGATATGCTGCTGAAGTCCTCGGCTGACTTTGTCTAGAGCAATGCTTGCTTTGCAGTCATGGTTGGTTCCATCTCGCACAGTGCGTTCCCTTGCTCTGCGTTTGTCGCCTTGATTCTTCTCGCTTCGGTAAAAAGAATCGTCGGCCTGAGGACGCCTCAAGAAGACCCACGTGTTACTCCGTTGACGTTCGTACAACTGAAAGACTTGCTCATCGCAAAACAGTCTGTAATTGACCTTGGTCGGCAGTACCTTGTAGTTTGGTGACTGTAGTCCTTGGGAATGTGGGAAAGCGAAGAACCTGACGCTCGTATTTACTTGCACCTCACTTGCTCGTTCAATGATTTTTGGTATATAGATCGCCACAGTAAGCCGTTCGTCTACCGATAAGACGATCAACTTCTTGTGGAAGGTTTCTATCACTTGCAACATGGTAGGTAGGAATCTCCCCATGCGGTCGACAGAAGATCTGAAGACGGGCTTCCAATGCAGATGCGGCTGGTCGAGGTGAAATTTGTGCAGTTCCTCGGGGGTGACCAGGTTCGACTGTAGGAGTCCATTGTGTACCAGACTTGGCATAGTCGCAGAAGGTGGAAGGTAGTTTAGAAGCCAGATCCGCTCTTCATCGCTCAAGGCACTGAAATCGAAGAGATGGGTGTATTGTAGGACATCTTTGCCAGAACGTTCGCACCAACGCAGCACAATCTGCAGCAACTCAAATTCAGTTATCGCCATCTTGTCTCGTGTAAGGAATAGTTCCATTACATCGACTTCCTCGCTACCATCGGGTCGTATGTTGTCAGCTTGAAGAATGGATTGGGTGCAAGCAGCGTGCAAAACGTCCAGGATGAAAGGAGAAACAGTGTCCTTAGGTTCGGGAGGATCTTCGAGCTTCTTGAACTCTTTGAAGTTTTCAGGAATGCGGATGTGATTTCCATCCACACATTGTGAAAAGAGCCGATTGAGCTGCTGACACTCCGGCCTCATGGCGTTCCCGAGACGTGCCCATTTCATATAAAGATTTTTGACTTGCCCCAACGACGCATTGGTATATCGAGCAAAGTATTCAGCTCGGGCGTCACCGGTTACTTGCCCGAAAGTGACCAGCTCCTTACCTCCGGGGTACTGAGCGGGTTGCGCCATCGTCCTCGGGATGATATCCGGATCCCAGGTAACGAAGACTAGATGTAGTGATCAGTGAGTATCATCCAGATGCAAGGAAGAGATTTACATTTGTCCCCATCCAAGTCACCACCAGACATGAGATCAGCGCTCGGTCTGCGTCCTTGGGTTGAGAAGACGATACAGTCAACTAGATGACTAAAACCTGAGACGTCTACTGCTTTGAACTTCTGCAGGTCGCCTGGATGCAGACATGGATTTCTTGTCACCATCACCTCGGTATTGATGATGGTCTGCGCTAAGCCATTACCATCGTTGGTTATCCGTAAAAAGCACTCCCCTTCTCTGAGCTTTCCAGGCTGACCATTCTTGCTTGTGGGGTCACAGACGCCAAAGAGCAGTCTTGACTTGGGAATCAGGATTCGACATCGCCGTTCGTCTCGTTTGTTTAGCGTTCTCTCGTATTCTTGCCGAACTAACGCTCTCAACTGTGAGCTGACGGATTCAATACCTTCCAAGAGAAGCTTCTCGGCTACATCAAGCCTGTCAGAATACGAAAGATACTGAAACGCTTTCCTAGGATCACCTCTGCTAACGTCGCTCAGGAAACTCAGGTGCTGCTGCTGTTTCTCAAGAAGCACGTCTGTAGAGATACCTAGCGTGTGTAAGAGCACGACCACCTCATCGTTGAGGCTACCAAGAGCGTACGGCTAAATCAAGTTAACCAGGCGGAGTGAAAGAATGGAAGCGGACTAACCCTGGAGTAGTCTACAACCGCGAGGCTAAGGTCGGACGCGTCTTTGAACTTTCTCATGGATTCTCGGAACTGAACCTGAATTTTACCATGAAGGGTGGTATCTAGGGTCAATACGCCCTTGTATCCGCGATATCGGATTTGGAATACCGAAGGTAGATAACGCTTATTGCGAAATATTATGTTGCGTCTTTGGGCCAACTGTCGAGCAAGCTGGAGAGATACCAGACCACATCCGTCAGTGAAGGTGTAATCATCCCGGTTGACATCTTGGATATCCTCGCAGCGTTCTGCTGGCAGAATCAGAGCATTATCCGCGCTCGAGAAGAGAAGCCCAATCCGTTTTGCTTTCTTGCCTACGGATTTGAGTTTGGAGAAGTCCCCCATAGCTTCAATCTTGGCTGATATGTCTTCCTTCGATGCGGCGTACATGAAACATGACCTCGACTTCAATTGACTATTTGAGTGGCCAAAGAAATGGTAATGGACCCTGTTCAGCACAACGCCAGTAGTAAGCAGCCTCGTGATGTAGTCGCCGTTCTCTCTGCCGGTAGCTACGCGTGGCAGATCATCTGGAGATTTCGCTGGCCATCGCAGAAAAAAGTCCGCGAAGGAGATCAGGAGCAGCTTGTCCAGTGGCTCCCTGCGCGTAACACGGTTGGAGGGTGCCCTCTCAAAGCGCAGCTCAAATTCCTGCTTCTTATCAGAGAGAACAAGGGAAAGGCACTTGATTAGTCCATCAGCATTTGTACGCTTAGCCTGAGGAAGATTGTCGATGAGATAGTCCCATGATGTGGCTTCTGGATCGACTTCTCGTAGGATGACAGCACGGAAATTTCGCACATTGCTCATGGTGATGATAGATGACGCCCCGCAGTTTTGCAGAGTCAATGGCATGATGCGGGGTGAGGACTCACATGCGTATGCGTGATTCGTAAAGGGTTGCACGTGCATATGCGACGTTACACAACCGCGCCACAGTAGCAAGCGCGAATTCATGATAAGGGCACCGCCTGCTGCCCGTTTGCAGGTCCTCTTGAGCCTTGACAATAGACAAGATGGCAAGTGAAGTAGCCCAAAGTCCGTGCCTCTACATTATCGGTGCACAATGCACTGGAAAGACGACACTTGTGGACGCACTCGAAGACATGTTCGGTTCAGGCGAATTATCCAATCATTTACAAGGGAAGTCCTCGAGGCCAGTGATCATCCGGGAGGTCGCGCGCACGGTATTGAGAGACAAGCACTTCAGCCGCGACGACATCACTACATCGCCGTCGCGAGCGTTGCAGCTCCAGAAGCACATTCTCGACGCGCAATATGAAGCCGAACAGACTGCCATCGGCCCCGACACTCGGGCAACATGGTATATTTCCGACCGCTCCGGTCTCGATCCCATCATATATGCGCAACTGTTCGTGGGCGAGGAGGCGGCGCAAGAGATGCTGGCATCGGAGAAGTGGGGACAGCTCGAGCGGCGTATGAAGGCGGGCGTCGTGATGCTATGTGAAGCTGGCTGTAGTTGGCTTGTCGACGATGGGACGCGCTTGATGCCAACTGGAACAGAAGAGTGGACGCACATCAACGACGCGTTCCGAAAGCAGCTTGCCGTTCGTGGCATTCGTTATACGCTAGTACCCAATCACGTGGTCAGTCTCGAAGCACGCGTACAATTAGTGCGGGAGTGTTTGAGCAGCTCATGGCAATCATAAGAAATATGCACCGATTTCGTCTTGCACACCAACGCTCCTAGTCTGTCGCGTTGCCGCCTTTGTGTGAATCGTCATGCGTCTTAGCGTCAAGCTCGTAGTGGGTGTCTAGCTCCTTCCTCAGGGGGATACTTCTTTCCACCCAGACCAAGCAGAAACGTACAATGCTAATTCCCATGCTTAGCCACCATATCCTGCGTAGATTGCGCTGATACGCATCCATCACCTCGGCTCAGATTCTAGGTGCTATGGCCCCCCGCACGAAACTGTATGTTGCGGTCGAGGAAGCGACATCCGTCTCAGGCAAACGGGCTATGTCTTGCCCACGACTGTTCTCTACCGTTGGTACAATTCCCTATTCTGGCAGATACACATGGATTACATCGTATCATCAAAGTAGCGATTATAGGGTTGCACTCGATACACAGATAAGCAAAGCATGTTTTGTCCTATCTACGCAACTGTCGGCCTTCGACGCACTCGGATCTTTCCACCATGTAACGGAAGCTTCAGCCATACAGTATCCAGAGGTTTTGGTCTGACTGCCATGTGCTCAACGTCATAGTTTAGCAGCATGTGTGCTATGAAGACCTTCATCTCATTCAAAGCGAAGAATCGTCCAGGACACGCATGCCGTCCAAACCCAAAACCAAGGAAAGCGTCATCAAGAGTAGCAGTGGACTTGCCTTTACGGTCGCTTGCATCGGCTTTGGTGGCTTCGAGATCATCCTTGGTTGCGAAATTGTCGACAATACTAGTAACGTTGTTCGGATCCGCAAAACGAAACGCGTTGAAGCTGCGTGCTTGAGGATAAATGCTTTCGTCATAATGAATCGGCTCCATGGGAACTGCAATCATGGTTCCTTGTGGTACATGAACGTTGGACACCGGAAGTCGGATACCTTCGGGATGCACGACCTGCGTCTTATTAGTTTCAGTTCCATCGTATCTGACAGCATACATACTGTTCGCGGAAGTCCAACAATCGCAAATGGATTGAGTCTCATTGACTCACGGATCATCGAGTCAATGAGCTTCAGATCTCGCACTGCATCGCGTGTCCATACACCACCTGCCTTGGCAAGCACCGATGCAGCTTCTTCGCGTAGTGCATCAACATAACCCATTGCTGGATCCGAGCTGAAGAGATCCAGGATCACATTCTGTACAGTAAAGCTGGTCGAATGCAGAGAAATGTCGTTAACCAACAAAAGACGATGTGCCACTCGCTTCGGGTCCAGTTGCCCCACGTCTCCTTTCGCGGCTGCGGCGTAGCACTCGTCGATCAGCCATTGGAGACCGTCTTTCTGGGATCGCGTAAGTATATTGATGTGCATATCTCATGCAAGGGGGAATCCTACGGGTGGGGTCCATCCACATTTCGCATCAGCCTTGAACTGGGCAGTAGCATTTAATCTTTCTGTTACAAAAGGCAAACAACCCTTCATCGCTTTTCGTCGCAAGTACCAGCAGGTGGATCCTACGAGAGCACCAGTGACGGGTTTGAGCGGTTTGGGCGTCGCGTTGATAAGCATAGCGCCAGCGAAGATGCTCATCGCATGATCCCTAAGATCATTCAAAAACTGCTCGTCTCGACCTACGATAGAATCAGTTTCTAAATCTCTCATGTTAGGCACTATTGCCGACTTACACAGCGGTGCGCCGCAGAAGGCGCCATTACTCGCACCGGCAATCAACTTCAAGCACGCGTCCCATACCGCGACCTCCTTCCACTCGGTGTCGTCTTTACCTCCCCACCACCGCTCGAAGCCTCTGTCAAGTTCATCGGCCATCAGCGGCGTCAGGTGCTCGAGATTCCGTGTAATCTGATGACGCACAACGTTGATCTGGAAGTCATTGTCGGCTACCTCTTTGTCCCAGACTGTCCATTTCGTTTGAATGGTCTCACTTTGCGTCGCATGGATGTCGAGCGTGCTTTCCGGGAGCGAGTAGACCTTCTTGATCAAACGTGGAGGTAGGATGATCATCGCTCCTCTGTCAATGCTAGGCAGAATAAAAGGGCTGTTCACGGCAGCAAACTGCAGTAGCGAGAATGAGTATACCTCTGTCAATGTCGACGACAATCATACCTTGCGGTAACCTTCGAACGCCCAGTCCTGTGTCTTTCGAATGGACTTCAACGTTGCCCACACCCATTCGAACCATCCTTTCTGAAGGCCTACGACCGGTAGCTCTTCCCAATGCTTTGATTCTGCTTTTCCGAAGAACAATGCTCGAATTGCGTGGTATACTAGGAACAGGACTGACAAAGGCACAAGTGCTTGCGTGGGCGTGATGATAAGCTCCATTCTTGGCCGAGTTAGGTCATAGAAACAATGAGGAGTATTCGACAATCTACACGCTTGAAGTACACTGTCCAGCACGACGAGCCTTCAACGGCAAGAGTTGTACCGCCGTCCAAGTTTCTTCGGACAGCCTCTGCGTTAAACCGGATATTTATTGGGCGCTGTGAAACGAGCAAGGATTCCTTGCAGCAGGTATGTAGTAGCCGAGTCTTTCCAACAAGCTAGCACTTTGCTTTGCATATATTGATTGTAGGATTGCAGACGCGGCTACTAACCTGTACATTCTACCGAATATGCCGTTAATTGCGGCGTTCACCGAGCTGACCGAACCAATCATCGAAGGCTTACCAACTCGAATTCTGCAATCGATAGGCCCCCGACGACCCATCGTGCTGGCGCGGCTCAGTGGGCCATAGAACGGCATGATTTTCAGGGTAGCAGAGTTGCTCCGGTGTTGCAGCATGCAATGCACTTGCTGCAGACTACTTGCACAGACTGTCACAGTAGTTTTCACTCTTTGAGGAAGGTTGTACGACAGTGCGTCAGCCGCGCGGCTCCACACACGGCTCGGGTCGGCAGACTTCCATATCTGGGATAGGCGTGGGGTCGTCCACAGCAATATCACAACCATCTGGTCTTTCAGAGGCCTTGATTAATCTCACATGTTAGTCAAACCCATAACGTCGGTTCGAGATCACACTCCAGGAGCGAATCGCGTGGGGTCGGGAACAAGACCATTAACCAAAGGTTTGGTGCAAAAGTATGGTGGAGCTGTGGTCCAAGTAGTCTGAAACTGGCCCCAACCATTATCAATCCGACAAACCTCGGCCAGAAGGAGCTGCGTCATATGGCGCGATCTATACAGATGTTTGAGTGCATCTCGAACTTGAATGTGGAGATGGGTCCGTATCGAACACCGATATCTTCGCCCGGCGCACACGTATGCTGTGTGCGCGCTAGTTCGTCGCTTCTCGAGTTGTGGCCGGAGCTTTCCTTCACATGAAAGCCCCAACTACTCGCTATCTTCCGATCAAGATCCAGTAGATTCGCCTGGAGTCGATTATACATGCCAAGGCACACCATGGTCGCTTGGATCTAGCTGCTACAGTTATGGATTACGGGTTCCTTCACCGGTCCTGCTAAAGACATGCTACTACATGCAAGCGTCTTCGTATATCTCAATATGTAACAAGAAAGCATTCGAGATATGTACACGAAACCCGTTGACTTGCTTCACCATAATCAAGCCAATGCATGTTCGCACGTGCGCAAGCATTGTTTTCCGGGATCCAAGCCGGGCCAGTGGGCGACCGCGTCATTTGGAACCGGACACGTGGGAAGAGTGTTGCATAATCGAGTGAAAAGGAACCTATGGAGAAGCGGGCCCTCGAATTCATTGCGTGCAGACAGTCTTACCCGCGATGTTACCTTTACGACCCGCTATCGATATATTCGTCTGCGATGACGATTAAACCCTGCAACGACTTGAAGAGATCCTAGAGACATGAAGACGTGTTAGATCACCTGGCCTCTCACATAAGGACGACCGAAGTAGGACCTTTTCCCAGAAGCATTGCGGCCAGGGAATTAGCGGTAAGTAGACTCTTTCCTCCCAGTTGCGTCTTTAGTTGCAGTTGAGGTACATATCACGATTCAAGACCGACGTCGGATTTGACTCCACTAGACTCTCAGTCCTCCAATCAGACACGGGCCGTCGGTCTTATGTCTGGGTAGTGGTGCCGTGTGGGGCAATACTGCTTAAGCGCGCTTTTGCATCTGTCATCCTGGAGCGCGATAACTTGCCGTGGAGACGTACCTATTCGCCGTCTTCTTTGACAGCAATCAATCAACGATTACGGCATGATTTAGCCGTATTAACGGCCAGGGGGCCTCAAGAAGCTCTTCCGTCATTTAGCGCACGGAGTCTTTCCTCATCTAGCTCTGATTCGACCACTCGTTTGCGCACTGGCCTCAAATTAGAGCCGCAGCCTCGGACCCGTCCAGACGTTCAACCGTTTTCCCCGATTCCCGCGCTACACCTTTGTGGATCGGTCCGTTGGCTATTCCGGCTTTGTGGACGCATGCGCTTCGTGTTTTCTGTTGTAGTTGCATCGGGTCTACTTACTTTCTAGGATAGCAGACGCTGTGATAGCGCTAAGAGAAGGGTCAGTTGGTCGCCTTTCTGTCGAAAGCGAAACACAACGATAGGTGAGACCTCACATGAAGTGATGCAGCTTGTGTAGCATGCAGGTGGGCTGATATTGATCGGTTTTTACTGCAGGACAGCGGCACAGTTCAACTAACTAACAACGAATTTAGTTCACTGCATAGAGGCTTAGACGTAATGTAACAGTTCGCTTCAACCGGCCGTTCCGCGTAGCAAAACCTGTAGCTAGAGCACCGTCAAGATGGTTGCTTTGTATATGTACCAATGCTAAATACCCTACGTCCGTTAGCCTCAATCTAAATTCTCACTCTCAAACTTTACTGCCATCATGGAGTTTCTAGAGATGCAGAGCATACATCTGCCTGGCCTTAGCCCATTGGCAGTCAATGCTGCGAGCAGCATATTCGGTTTGATATCGATTTTCTTTTTCTACAAGGCCTTGGTCGCGAAGAAGCTGGTATGTACCAAAACATATTCCTCTCTTTCATCACATTGACCAGTCGAATAGGCTTCTTCTCCAGCAAAGATCCTGAAGACCATCTTCAGGCCTGTCACCAAGCGGTACAAAGCATGGGCATATCTCTTCTGGGGTCCTGAGATCATCCAGAAAGCGTTTGATGAGGCGAAGGGAAAACCATTCGAGCTCTTCGCCCCGGACAATCGCTATGTCTTCGTCTCTGATCCTCAGCAAATCAAGGAGCTAGACAATGCGCCAGACACGGTGTTGTCCCTCCAAGCAGCATCGAAGCAGGTATGCATCTCGATAGGCTTTGTTCTTCTTTATGACTAACAAGATGTAGATGCTACAGCCCATGTATACTATGTAGGATGACCTTTGAGTATCTAGATGATGCTCGTCTTGCATTAAGCTTACTAACGCTCCACAGGCACGGCTTCAACTGGTTTGACCGGCGTGGTACTGAGGGTGTTGGATTCATCCGCGCCCTTCGCACGCTTTTGACCAACAACCTGCCTAAGATCCTTCCTGATCTCACTTGCATCATCCGCACTAGGTTCCAGGAGCTTCATGCCACACACCCAGTCATCAATGGTAATAATGCATGCAATATTTGACTTTGAATCCGAACTGACGATTATTGACAGGAAAGAAGCAGTCGGACGTATATCACATGACTGTGAAGCTCGTTGTCCTATCCAATGCAGTGTCTTTCTTCGGAAAAGATCTGGCAAAGGATGAGCAATTCATGGTCTCCGCCCTCGCATACATCGAGGAGACCCTGATCTGTGCTGAGATTGTCCGCCTGCTACCTGGGTTCATGGCTCCCATCGTCGGTGGTATCATTGCCCGTACACTCAAGTCACATGCCACAATCTTCAACAGGCTTCTACCAATCGCACAAGAGCGATGCATTGAGCGAGATGCAGCTAAACTGGGCCAAAAGGTCCCTCAACACGCCGACTGCATCCAATGGATCATGGAGACCTCACCCAAGAATGCGCCATGGACACCTCAGCGTGTTGTTCACGAACTGATGGCGATTTGGTTCGGTTCTGTTCATGCCGTCTCTACCACTGTGACCTTTGCTATTCACGACCTTTGCTTACATCCCGAATATGCGGAGCCGCTGCGAAAGGAGTGCGAGTCTCAATATGCCGCTTTTGAACAGAGTGGTGTAGGACTTCCTCTTCTTGACAGCTTCATCAAGGAGTCTGCGCGTCTGACACCAGTCGAGTCACAAAGTACACGTCGTTCAGCACTACAACCCTTCTCGCTCAAAGACGGCACCCACGTCAACGTCGGAGACTGGTTCTGCACGCCCGTTCGAGCCATCATGACGAACCCTGTCGATTACCCCGAGGCAACAACCTTCAGTGGTTTCCGCTTCGCCGACCCGCAGCTCGTCAAGAGTCTCGAAAATGCTAATGGCGCTTTCAATATCATGCAGAAGAAGCCTACAAAGCTGACTGACTTTGACATGACTTTCCATGTCTGGGGAACCGGAAGAATGGCCTGGTAAGTCTTGAGCCTAGTTGATCTTTCCTGTTTCACATGAAGATCTTGCTAACGGAATATGTAGCCCAGGAAGATACTATGCCTCGGCTGTTATGAAGGTCATTCTTGGCCAAGTGATCCTCAACTACGACTGTGAGCTTGTCGACCCGACGGCGAAGCGCTTGTTCACTTGGAGATCGACCATCCTGCCCAAGCCTAGTGCCAAGGTCGTTTTCACTCCGATAGGTGATGCGAACTAGAGATGGAGAGAAATGGGAGGATCGTCTTTTTACGCTCGCTGCTGGAATTGCAGAGCGATGATATAACGAATGATGGAGGCACGCTTGTTTTCTGTTTTGTAGCCGCACGATTTCCCCTAGGTGTAGATATGATACAATGATACACACATATAAGCGTATGCATTGTTACTTCACAACAAGCCACGCGTCACGAAGTCTTGTGATCTTGATTTTGAATTACATTCAACACTAGTCTTAAGAAAAATCAACTGAACACCGCTTCGTTGCCAAATGCTCAACCTGTTTGACCACTTTCGCCTAATAGTACAGTGTGCTGCAATGGTAAGAGAACAGCATGAGCACGGCCGACTCTCGGCCCGATTCAACGGGACTAGGACATGCCACCTGTAGCTCAAAGTGTTCCAATTCGGACCACGTCGCAATTCGTAATCCAAATGTGGAGCCCACGCTGCGACAACTACGCCCTTTCTAGCCCGCGGGCACTAGGCCATGAAGAAGCAGTGATAGCTTAGACGCCATTCGCGCGAGCAACAAGCCCCACTCCAATGCTCCGGAAGCAAGAAAGAAAATCAAGAAAACCAGGAAAATAAGAAATCTAGATCTCAACGGCTAGCCTGAACCCCGGTAAGTGGACGCGATCCATACTTGGTTATACAGGCTGCGTAAACTCGGTCTGTCCCCACCAAGTCGGTCTTGAGTGGGAGTATTCAATCTGCAATAGCTCAAAAGACATTTTGCTTCTCAACCACTACAAGCCCAGTCCTCCAAAAGGGTATCGATGTCCAGCATCCTCAAGAAAGCAGTGGCCAGTCTGGCCCTTGGTCCACTCGGCGCTGTACATACTGGTGTTTCGCGCCATCCGAGCGCCAGTCCGAGGGTGTAGCAAGTTGGTGTCTGACTGAGATTTTGCGAAAGGCATGGCATCGGCAGTGATATTCAGTTTGTTCCAATCTGCCCAAGCATCTCCGTCGCGGTCCAGCAGACTACTGTCAGAGTTGTTGCGACGTTGGGCGAGCGGGACGATGTGCGAGTTGCTTGCTACTTTGAAGCCGCATTGGACTGCTCTCGCGTCATCTGCATCTCCTTCGAGGACAGCACGGCCAATGAAGTCATGATAAGGCGCTTGAAGGATGTTGATGGCATAACCCGGGCGATCAATGACCCTGTTCTTCTTACGGCGAGTTTCTGGAAGGACTCTCGGGAGTTCGAGACGTGGCAGTGGAGGTAGGACAACGTCTGCTTCGGAACTACTGCGCTCTCTAGCCCAGGATATGATAGAGATGGGTTGTTCGGGAGTTGATTGAGGAGGACTGTCAGACTTGTTGGATTTGCGTCCCGCAAAGAGACGAACAAACCATTTATGCCATGGTCCCAGAGAGGGTGCTGCTGTGCTCTTCATCACCACTGGACCAGAATTTGGTGTCGGAGCTGCCGTTACTAAAGTCGAGTTTACTGTAGTAACTGCCGCGCCTGGATGTAGACCTGTCACAGTAACTGTTGCCGCTGATGACGAGTCTGCTGCGACACCTACCGATTCTGATGATAGATCTGATATAGTCTCTGCCGAAGCTGACGAGAGATCTGATATAGTTTCTGATACCACTGACGACGAGACGGCCGTGTTATCTGCTGTCGCCGATGACGAGACTTCCACAGACTCTCCAACCACTGGTGATGAATCTGCTGTACTATCTTCTGTCCTTGGCGATGGATCTATTATTGTCTCGTCCTTGGCTCGATATGGATCTACCGTTGTGTCTGTCGTTACTAGTGATGAATCTGATGTACCGCATTTCACCTCTGAAGATGAACCTGTTGTAGTCGCTGGTGCTGCAGGAATAGAGTCTGCCGGAAACCACTCCGCCGGCCACGCCCATAGTGGTGCTTGCATCAGAAGGGAGCTGGGTGGTTCGTCATTCTCATCTGTGACGCTTTCTGATGCGTCTAGAATGACTGAGACAGACGGAACACAGGAGTCTTTCGGTTCAGCTAAGTGGCCGTCATTAGAGGCGCCGCTCGGCTCGTGATCGTACTCATCAGCATCGCCACCAGCGATATCTGGATTTTCTGTAACCAGAGAGATCCTGCATAGTATTAGTGCAGTTCTAAGACCGCTTTTGAAGGCGCCATCAGACTCTTGATCATCAGTAGTTAGTACACGCTTCTTGAGGAAAGATGCCATATCATCGTCAACAGAATTGCTATCATCATAAATTCGATTGTCGATTTCAACAGGAAACATGTACACTGAGCCGGTCAGCGGGTTCGTCTGGTGATAGTAGCGTCCGAAGCAAAGGTCTCTACCTTTGGGGGCTTTTGTCGGACCATGCGTATCGTTGTTTGTCTTCTTTGGTTTCGAATTTTCTGGAAAGTGTTTTCTGTTCTTTCTATCTCGCTTGACCCGGCCGGAGAATCGGACGCGGGATTTAACCCTAGCGATCGTCATGGCTTGGGTGACTGTTAGGCTGAATCAGTTAAGAAGGTTAGTGCATGCCAGTCACAGCGCAAACGATGCGGGCGCGGCGATGCTCGAAAAACTCTTAAGAGCAGGTTGAGAATGATTGTAGACACGCGTGTTGTTGTTGTGCAGGTTGAAAACAGCCGCGCGTCGAGATTTCCACAGCGTTTGCACCGTTCAACAGCGCAAAGCGCATCGTGGTAGCGCTGTGCGCAGGTGAATCCGTCTTTTGACAGGGACTGTAATTCTAAGAGACAGTGACGACATGGTGAAGGGGAAAGTGGAATGTGGCTTTTGTTGAGTGCGAGAGACAGGTTTAGAGTCGTCACCGACGGCTAGATTGGGGTACAGCTCAGTGAAGGTGAGTTCTTACAAAGGATCGGCCCTCACGACTATTACCAGCTGCGCCGCCAGACAAGTAGTCTTGATCCTGCATCGTTTGTGGAGGCGTCGAGTGCATATTTTATAATGGTCGTTCAAACTCTCATTGACGCTTAGTTATGTGGATAGCATGGTTCATCAATCATCACATGGGGCCTGTTACCGCGATGCTCCTCCAAAAAGAACTGCAAATTCATAGTTCTTCATGCATTGTCTGCGCAGATGTATGTAACTGAAGGTGAATTAGTACAAAGCGGAGTGAAAATCTGAGTGGAGGATAAGATACCGTTGTTACCACGGACGAAAGCATCCCCCCAATTCCGGGTGACGCGTCCCTCGGAGACCTCTTTGCATCGTTCCAATGCGATATTCATGTAGCCATCTACTGACTGGAGATCACCTATGTAGACATTAGCAGTTGACGTAGATGCAGGGCACGTGAGGAAGTACCTTTGTAGATGATGCCAGAGTTCAGCTTGACAGTGACGGGAGCTCCGATGATCTCGCTGAGAAATCCGCTAGGATCTCTTGAGTCGCCGGCGGCTTCGGGTGCTGGGCTTTCGCCGTTGGTGGACATGGTGATGAATCTGGTGACGTGTGACTTCCTGAGAAACATTTAGCAGCTCACTATGCAAGACGGAGAGAACAGCTTACGTGAGTTTCTGATCAGGCGTGAGCTGATGGTTCCCAAATTCGGCTGCTGGTGGGTATGAAAGTGGGAAGACGGCGATGTTGGATGGTGGAAAGGAAGAGTGCACAGACCAAGTGTGTTCCTCATCTATCGCGAGAAGCGTGACTGCGCGTTGAAGCCCCACCTGCACCTGCCCGCGCCTCCCCAACACACATCGATATTCTCCTCGCCTGGACGCTACCTCGGGATAGTGCAAACATTATCCTCTATCCAACTCGGCTGCTCATGACATCGCGCGAGCAATGACGGACTCGACCGCAAGCGCCGCACCACCCAAGAAGCGCAGCCTGTTCAAGCGCGCAGCATGGCAAGATGCGCCCAAGAAAGACAGCGAGGACATGTTTAGTCACTCCAATGAGTTCAAAGACATAGTTGCCGAGCAGGCTAGGACAAGGGCAGAGGAGAAAAAGAAAGCTGAAGCGGCGAGAAAGCGCAAACACTCTGAACCGCGCGACCAAAAGCGACGCCGCATATCAAACGACAGCGAAGAGCTTGTCCCACCCAAGAACGGCTCGGCCAGCAAGGAACGGGTGGGCAGGACCGCTGCTAAAGCGTGCGCATCTCACCTTCGTCTGACCGTCAGCGCTGACAATTGCCCAGACGCAGCATCACATCTGTTTCTCCAGCGCCATCCCGTCCTCCACCTGATTCGCTCACAGCACGCTACGACTCCTTGACCAAGTCCGCTTCCTCGAGCATTTCGTTGCCTCAGAGAGAATCTCACGTGATTGACCTGGGCGACTCAGACGAAGACGACGACTCCGGCTACGTCTCCAAGCCTGTCAACGACAACCCTGCCATTGACTACAAATCGCCCGCTTCCGACTTCAGACAAGACATAGCCGTCCGGCCATCGAAACCGTCTCCTATAGAGATCAAAGACGACGACGACGACGATGACGACGATGAAGACGGAGACCCCGCATTCGCTGCATTACGGGCAAGGGCGCGAGCGCGTGTCGCGGCAGCTAAGGCGCAGGCAAATGGCGACGCTCCCAAGGCGCCTATAGTACAGCTATTGATTGATCCACAAATGCCTGATGCGAAGCCATTGATGGTCAAGGTCAGAGTAGACAGTACCATCGGGAAGCCACGGCTGGCATGGTGTGGGAAGGAGAAGTTCTCGGAGCAAATGACACGCAGCGTCTTCTTCACGTGGAAGGGTACACGTCTCTACGACAGCACATCAATAAAGCGATTAGGGATACAAGTCGACGATAGCGGAAACGTCTCTGTTCAAGGAGACTCCAACATATACGATGACGTCAATCTTCCCAAGATCCATGTCGAAGCTTGGACAGAAGACGTCTACAAGCAGCGTAAGAAGGAAGATGCCGCTGCAGCTCTAGCCAAGAAGCTGGCAGCCGAAGCAGCTGTTGTGACGAGAGAAAAGACTCCAACTCCGGAACCGGAGCCCGAACCCGAAGAGAAGCGGTTCCGTCTAGTCCTAAAAGCGAAGGGCTACTCCGATTTCAAACTGACTGTAAAAGAGGTATGTCGAGATTGTTCCTTCAGCGTATGCAAAGACGCGATACATCCAACATGATGGCCTATGTCCATATACTAACTCAGTTGTCAGAGCACCACCGTTGCACACATCGCAAGTGCTTACAAGACTCGCCACAAGATCGATAAAAACCAGCCAGTCACACTCATGTTCGACGGTGATCGAATGATGCCCTTGGATACAGTGGCCGACTACGACGTGGACGAAGAAGAAACGTGTATGATTGAAGTCCTCTTGAAATGATAGTGCCTCGTTGTCCGGCCCACGCGCACCATCCTTTCTTACCCGACACTTCTTAAGGTTGGGATTCCTGCTTACTCTAGCGTTGGTTTTCTGATACAACTGCAAGCATGGCGTTGGCGGCGTATCGCACTTGATAACAACCCTCTGTTGCGCATGCATAGCTCTCAAGTTGGCTTTGCGCATGTCTTTATTAATCTATGCAGACATCTCAAATATTGGGATTCTTTCTCCGGTTTGCACCGCCGTCCAAGATCAACTCCTGTCCACTCAAGAAGCCTGCACCCATGACGTACTCAACCATCTCAGCGAGATCTTCCCCCCTACCCACTCTGCCGGCTGGGTGTTGCTTGTGATAGAGTTCATCCAGATCTTCCGCCCAGGCCTTCATCCTTCGCTTCACCGCTTCCTCCTCATGTGGTGCGACCTCTTTGTACGATCCGTTCTGCATTTCCTTGATCTGCAAATCGCGAGCTTTACACTCGTGCTGTACGCTAACCCAGCCTGGCGAGATAGCCAGGACTCGGATACCCCAACGCTGGCATGAAACAGACATGGCCTGTGTGAGTGCCAGCACACCACCTTTGCTTGCAGCATAGCCTTCACAATCTGGGTCTGACTGATGTGCGCGAAAGGAAGCAACATTGATGATGCAGCCTCCCTCTTCCAACTTGTCCTCGCCATGGAGGTTCAGTGGCAGCTGGTTGAACTCCTCCGTGCGCTTCAGATCCTTCGATCGATCAACGCCTGGCGCACCGTCTTTTTGTGTGTTCTGACTCTTCATAAAAGGGATGACGGCCTGGCTCATGTAGAAGGGCGCGCTGAGATTGGTAGCAATGTATGCTTCCCATTGCTCTCCTGTAGCGATGTCTTCCATAGTCCCGTTTCCTGCGTTGAAGAATCCTCGAGCGACTCCAGCATTGTTGACCAACACATCTATCCGACCACCGAAAAATTCGGCGGCTTTGGCGACTGCGCTGCGAATTTCTTCCGGATTGCGGAGGTTGGTGATCGATGAGCTGACACGTGGTGCGTAGGCGGCTAGATGTGTATTAACTGTGTATTCGAGCTCGTCCGCATCAAAGTCGATGATGAAAACGCGATGCGATACTGGCAACGAAAGCAGGTGTCGTGCTGTGCAGCGACCAATGCCTCGCGCACCGCCAGTAATAATGATGTTCTTGCTTTTAGTAGACGGCATGTTGTAGTATTGGACTTGTGAGTGCGCAAACGCAGAGTATCGAAATACCAAACACAGGCTCCTTGTATCTTTTATATCGACGTCGAAGACGTTCCACGTGGTGGCGTCTCACGCGCGGAAGCAATATCAATAAACCAACAGCGGGGACGGAACGCCCTTTCAGCCTATTCAGCCCACCTTGGCTTATTTTGATAAACGTTCAAGGCCGTTTGTCCGCGAGATCCATCTATCATGGAAAAGGGCGTATAGATGTGCGCGTTGTTGAGAAGGCTTAGGCCACATGCCCTGCATGTGATGGTGTACGTATTCCGTGGATTGGAAACAGGCCCGCGGTTCCGTCATTTTGCGGTCTAGCTTACTCCATCGAAGCGTTCTTTTGATGACTGCATAGCGCTGTACATACTTCCTCGGGCTCAGTGTCTGAGCATGCTAAGCGACGACTACTTCAAGGTGCTTGGGTGCCGTCGAGGGGACGCAAATTTCGGGAAGACGGAGCGGCTTGCGGGCCGTAGATTGTCCACCAAGGGAAAGCAGGAAGTGTCGAAACCTCAGACTCTACTTTTGTTCACAGACCTGCGACTTCTCAGAATATCGCGTTTCGTGTTGCGACGATAACGTGTGAGATACTTCACGCGGTGGCTATGAGATCCACTTCTCCCGTCTTTTCACTTTTGCCGAGGTCAAACTGGACGGCACAACTGCTATCACGATCGCTCTTCTTAATCACCATATTTCATGGTATGAGGTTCTACAGCGCATCGATGCAGGACTGTAATGGGGTATCCCACCCAAGTAAGCAACTCGCTGATCTTGAAAGACGGGCACCTTTGGGATGCCCACAGCCCTACTCCGTCACATCGTCTGGGTGTTGCCAAATGCTTGCAGTACTGGAGCCTATGTGATACCAGCTCCTTCATTGGCGTCCTATTCAATGGTTGAAATCTTCCCGCAATGTTTGCTGTCTAATGATCAAGACTCTTCTGGACGGATCGAGGAAGCCGGTGGAGGTCCACCCTTGTAATGGAGCCCTTTTTTCTTGCTTCTGCCCTTGAGCATCCATGCATTATACTCTATACTGAAAGTATACGATATATGTATTCTGTCGGTTCCATGATATAAAACTCTATGTATACCTCTAGATTAGGGTCTGGCGCTTGAGGGTAGAACTCAGAAATGAGCCTCTCCGTGTTCATGTTACTATGAGCGAATGATGTGCTGCACTTTCAAGCTTGAATCAACCGAAAAGAGCACAC
>Ga0268250_10000109_pt1 | contig 38406 bp, 47 predicted proteins | sample AgamicAsSfe_FD_200448 | JGI IMG/M metagenome (GOLD analysis project Ga0268250, IMG submission 200448) | Agave microbial communities from Guanajuato, Mexico - As.Sf.e (v2) (version 2) | ecosystem: Host-associated > Plants > Phyllosphere > Phylloplane/Leaf | place: Guanajuato, Mexico | collected...
GCAAACATCTGAGCCAGCACCTCAGGATCAATGCCACCCATGCCACCCATGCCACCCATGCCACCTCCTCCGAAACCACCGCCCATGCCCTCGCCAGGCTCCATGAGGTCGACGCCAGAGTCATATCGCTCCTTCTTTTCCGGATCGCTCAATGTTTCATAGGCCTCGCCAACATCCTTGAACTTCTCGTCCGCTTTCGGGTCATCCAAATTCTTATCTGGATGCGTCTGAATCGCCAGCTTGCGATACGCCTTCTTGATCTCGCTATCGCTGGCATCCTTCTCAACGCCCAGAATCTTGTAGTAGTCCTTCCGCTTCGCCTTCTTGAGCTCAAGCTCGGCGTTCCGCACTTCTTTCGCTATGCCGGCTTCTTCCGGGTGATCTTCCGCAATCTGCTTGTAGGCCTTGACGGCTTCTTCCCAATCACCAGACTCTCCGATGGCTTTTGCTCGCGTTCGTCGTGCTTTCGTGTAACTCGGATCGAGGCTGATGGCGCGGTCACAGTCAGCGATTGCTTGAGAGTATGCCTTGAGCTTTGTGTTGCACACGGCACGATTCTGAAGTATCTTCGAGTTCGTGCCGCGATTTGTGGGATCGACTTCTAATGCCTCAGTGTACTTGTCCACTGCCGCCTGGTACCGACCACTCTTGAAAGCAGAATTGCCCTCCTCTTTCGTCTTGTCTAGCTTCTGCGCCAATCTCATGTATTTGACAGCATCTCTATAGTCCGGGTCGCATGCTATTGCCTGTCTGAAATGTTGGATAGCTTTGTCATTTTCACCTTGTCCATATAGTGCTCTTCCTCGTAGCACAAGCGCGTCCGGATCTTGGTTATTTGCTCGTAATAGTCCCATGGCCACGTTCGCAGCATCTCCCAAGGCATTCTCGTTGCCGAGCTTCAGATAAGCCTGCCCACGCATGAGCTTCCATTGCCGAGGGGTGTCTACACCAGAACCGAGTCCTCGTTCTGCCTGCTCGATAGCATGCAAAATCATGGACCCACTCGTGCCTTCTTGTAATTGCTTCTGAGCAGATTGGATATGTTGCAGCATGGCTTGCGCTTGAGCACGATCGGCACCTGATGGCGGAGGATGTATCTTGTCATATGTGCTGACAGCCTCTTCTGGTCTTCCTAGTGCTGTATATATCCGTGCTAACCGCACAAGGATTTTCGAGTTATCGGGATCACGTTGATCAGCAGCTCTGGCGTCTTCTAATGCGTTGACATATTTGTTCGCCGAGATATATGCTGCAGCCCTGTTCGATCTATATGTCGCGGATGTAGGATCGGCTTCGATGGCTTCACTCCAATCAGCCGGCGCAACTCAAACAGATGAGCATTGCAAGACCAACCTTTTGTATACTCTTCAATTGCCTTTGCGTACTGTTTCGCCTTGAAGAACTTATTACCAGATTCTTTGCTCGCCTCTGCTTGTTTCCTCAATTCAGCCAGCTCTTCTTCGGTCTTTGGCGGAGGACCGGAGGGTGTCTTATGTGGTGGGGGCTGAGGTGCTGTGTTTTCATCTCCGTTCTGCTCGTGGGTCACACCCTCCATGGCGTCAGCATCATGAAATACAGGCTTTTCCTCCCCGGGTGTTGACGAGCCACTCGCACTGCTGGAAGACATTGGAGAAGAGCGCAAAGACGCTTAGAACGTATGCTTGGCAGGATATTTCGCGCTCCCGCTGAAGGAAGATTCAATGGATGATACTTGGTCTCGTGCTGTCGCTCGACTGAAAGTTTTTCCGTTTCCTTGGGAGTCTGTCTAGATTCTTCTGACCAAGGTGATTTGGGGGAGCGCGCCGTAACAGGTTTACTCGATTTCACGTTGAGTGCCTGTAACTTCGTATGTGAAGGCGTGGTGAAAGTGAAAGTGAAAGTGAATTAGACAATAAAGATTTGTTAACACAGTCCGGCAAAACGACGGCACGGCGGTCAGTGACTCCGGAGAGGCACCCAGGGCGTACCTTAGACAGCTACACCCCTCCCACTATCTACATATCTGACACACCCATCTCACACTCGACACAGCTGCTCGAATCTACTTGCAACATATCCAGATCCAACAGAGCAAACGACGCCCAAGGATCCGCCTCGACAAAACTGGCTCCACTGACGGCACACCCCGCGATCAGCTGAGGATCACGACTGGACTCATCCACACCTGGACTGGTAGCTGGACGAACACTACATCGACCCTACAACAGATCCGACTTATCGTCCAGCGCTATCATCAGTCTCTCTGATCGCCACAGTCGACACTTCACATTCGCTCGTTTCTCGACAAGAAGGCAGACAAGGCCCTTGCTGGGCGAAGTAGCAATCAGCACATAGCACAAAATGGGACTCGTCTATAACGTCTACCTCAGTTCACCCACCCGTGTTTACGGTTGCAAGGATTGCAAGACGCATCTCTCTACACAAGAAGACATCCTCAGTCGCGTGAGTACACCCCAAACATTGCATGCATTCCGGCGAGCCTGTATGACTAATACCACTTGCACAGAACTTCCGCGGCCAACATGGCAAAGCATTCCTCTTCGATAACGTCGTCAATATTGTCCTTGGTGATGCAAATGAACGCAGCATGACGACCGGCAAGCATGTCGTCCGTGATATCTGGTGCCGTCAATGCAAGACAACTGTCGGCTGGAAGTACGACAAAGCTTATGAGACTGCTGAGAAGTACAAGGAGGGGAAGTTCATCCTGGAGGCGGAGTTGTTGCTTCCTGTGAGCTGAGCGATTCTTGCAGTGATGGAGACCAAGAGGGTGGGATTGCGTTCGTTTGAGGAGTATCTGTTCAGGTTTCCGGCAATGGCGGTGTTCGGGGACTCATGGCTCGGGCAATGATAATGACACTTGCAGCGACTCGTCGCTATGAAATACCTGTATGGGGAGCTACACATCACAATTTCGTGCTCAAATCTAATATCACATCAAACACAAACACAAACACTGATGGTGCATACACGATAAAGGTACCTACCTGGTGAGTACCGCTCGCTACTTGACATATATGGCACTCCACAAGTGACAAATGCGGGGTAGTCAGTACTGGTGCTGGACTAGCCGAGGAAGCGCAAGTGCGTAACACTAACCACCTGCAACATAGACTTGCAATCATACTCGTCTCATGTTCAATCTTATATCCTTGTGAGCCGGATACAGCAGAATCATCATGGCACTCACCACAATGAAAGCAGTAGTGTACAAAGGTTTGAAGCAAGTCGTGGTTGAGGATCGGCCTGTACCGAAAATACAGGATGGCAAAGATGTGATATGTAAAGTCAGAGATGCTGGCTTGTGTGGGAGGTACTGTAGTGTCTGGCTTCTCAGCAACGCTCGGTACTTATAACATGTCAGTGAGTTGCATGTATACAGAGGCCACCAGCCTGTACGTATTGCTAGCACTACCTGAGGTGGACCCTATTGTATGTACTTGTACTGACGCCCTGTCAGAGCGGGACCGACTTCATCATGGTATGCCCTTGATGCTTAATCTGAAAGCGTGTCTAAATGTTTCTTGCTCACTGTCTCCATCAGGGACACGAGTTTGTAGGCGAGATCGTCGAGGTTGGCGACGATGTAAAGCAGTATACGAAGGGTGATATAGTGGTTGCACCCTTCACAACCTCCTGGTGAGTATGGCTACCAAGTCATGAGACAATCAAGGCTCACATGTGTAGTGGCGGATGTTTCTACTGCAAGAATGGATTCTCGTCGCGGTGCACGCAAGGGACGCTCTTCGGGTGCCCAGCTCTGGACGGCAGTCAGGCTGAATACGTGAGTCTACTATACTCCCAGACATTATGCTCAGATTCGAATTCAAGTCATGTCACGAACGGAGCTGCAAGTCACTGACGCTTCTGATAGGTTCGAGTTCCTCATGCCGACAGCACATTATTCGAAGCACCCAAAGACATACCGGATAACATGCTTGTTCTAATGGCGGACATCGTATGACACCGAATGATGAGCCCTCTCTGCTAATCCACTGACGATTTGCAGTTTCCTACTGGCTGGTTTGGCTGCCGGAACGGCTTCAAGGAACTCTCCAAAGAACAGATAGCAGAGTCTACAATCGTTCTCATCGGTTGCGGTCCTGTAGGACTTTGCTCTCTGGTCAATATTGTTGACTACAAACCGAAGCACATTCTTGCAGTCGACAGCATCCCCTCTCGACTCGATCTGGCAAAGTCACTCGGAGCCGAGCCTTGGAACTTTCAGTCAGACCGGGAAGGTTTGAACAAGAGAGTGCTGGAGCTGACGGAAGGGCGAGGAGCAGATGTTGTGATCGAAGTCGTTGGACTTTCCCCTGCACTGAGGATGGGATATGAGCTGCTACGGCCGTGGGGAGTGATTAGTAGCATTGGTGTCCACAATGCAGAGGTCAGTGGACTGGTCTGCCAGTGAAGTATGCGCTAACAGTTTCCCTCCTCAGATCCCCTGGACCGGCATCGAGGCATACAATAAGAACATCCGAGTTCAAATGGGCAGGTGTCCTGTGAGATCGATCTTCCCCGAAGCACTCAAAGCACTGAAGCGAAAGCACCAGCTGCTTGGTTTCATGAGTGACAAGATCATGGGTCTTTCTCAGGCTATCGAGGGATATGAGCTCTTTGATGCTGGCAAGGTTCAAAAGGTTGTCTTCGATGCCACGAAATAGCGTAGCGTAGCATAGCCATAGGACATACGAGAAGAGTTCTGAGGATGGTGCCATAACTTGAGGTGCTTGCATGGATGCAGGTTCTAGCATCGAGACTCTGCATCATTCGTGTAGATTGCTACCACTCTATTAGTCCATCAGCCTGAGCAGAATCTCCCAATGGCACTCTCCAGAATTGTTAGACAATCTAGTCTGTGACCCGTAAAAGGCAAGAGCGTCTAAGGAATTGGGAGCTGGAGACTGGAGACCCTTGAGAAACCGAAACGCTTTGAAACTCGACCCCACCAAGAATTTGCACCAACCTCTCTCCGACTGATCACTTAGATTGTCATTTTATCTGACTGCTGTACATCCGATCACCGCCGTACGCTCGTAGTCCTCACCTTCACACTTCATCACCTCCTCTTCGCCGACCTTGTCCCGCCCACTGTAAGTGCACTTCGCAACATACGAGAAATGCGACAGTAATAGTATCACCAAGCTCTTCATTGCAACAACACTAACACATGATTGCATCCTTCGCAGACCTCTATACTACTACTCTTCCCGAAACAAACTCTTCATCCAACTTTCCCTTGCACTCAATATGTCATCCGAAGACGTTAGAGACTCCAGCGACGCGGTCAACGACCTCTCAGATGGCATCGGCCGTCTGAACACGGACTCTGCGCCAAGGACGGAAGAGGAATACCAACAAGCGCAGCTTGCTTTACGCGCCATTGTCACCTCAAGAGAGGCTGGTGTCATCATTGGCAAAGGTGGCCAGAACGTTGCAGACCTGCGTGACGCGACTGGTGTCAAGGCAGGTGTCAGCAAAGTAGTCCCTGGTGTCCACGACCGAGTCTTCAGCGTCACCGGCTCTTTGGACCAAATCTCTAAAGCTTATGGAAAGGTTGCCCAAAGCCTTCTCGAAGGCGCACCTTCAATGGGTATGGGTGGCATCATCTCCGCGAATGGAACACACCGTAAGTTAACCATATGCCCTTGAACAAGGTTTCCTCCGCCTCGTCTCCAAAGACGCAACCCCAACGCCATTTCACCCATCCCTCGACATCCTACCAGGCCACGCTGACCACCTGTCTGTTCCAGCTGTCCGTCTTCTCATCTCGCACAACCAGATGGGCACTGTCATTGGCCGTCAAGGTCTCAAGATCAAGCAGATCCAGGATGCATCTGGAGTCCGCATGGTCGCACAGAAAGACATGCTCCCTCAATCCACTGAGCGTATCGTCGAGGTTACTGGAACACCCGAGGGTATCGAGAAGGCTATATATGAGATCGGCAAGTGCCTCATCGATGATGAGCAACGTGGACTCGGAACTGTTCTTTACAACCCTGTCATGAGGGCTCAGACAGGTGCTGCTGCACCTATCAGTAACGCTACAAGCTACGGAGCCAGGGAGAGATCATACAACCGTACTGGCGACGGTGCTGACTTTGCCTCTTCTGGATACACTCGTCCACCCCGTCAGGACTTCAACCGCGGCCCTCCTCCTACACACACTGAGGACGGCGAGGAGCTTCAAACGCAAAACATCAGTATCCCTGCTGACATGGTGGGCTGCATCATTGGTCGCGGCGGCAGCAAGATCAGCGACATCAGGAAGAGCTCTAGTGCTCGTATCTCCATCGCAAAGGCTCCTCATGATGACACTGGCGAGCGCATGTTCACCATTACTGGAAGTGCTGCTGCCAACGAGAAGGCTTTGTACCTACTCTACGAGAACCTTGAGGCTGAGAAGGTGCGCCGCAGCCAAGGCCCTCAAGACCACGAACAATGAAGCAGGCTTCATTGAATTTTCCCACATTCGACGTTCCATGATCAACATGGATATATACCCAATCGAGGCGAATCGCCCTGTCATCGTCTCCCTCTAGTCACCAAAAGTTCTACTCCTTCGCTATTTGCTCTCAACCCTTCGTCCAGGGCTCGCCCTTGCTGCATAAACCATCTTGAGATGGACACTATGCACGATCACTATTCTCACCCAACCTAACGACTGATGAATGACGGTTCGATGCTCGAGCTACAGATGTGGGAGGTCATTTAGGTTTGGGAGGTACACCATTGCAGCACAGGTATAATGCCGTTCTTCTACTAGCTCCGGCTCGAATTCAGGTGAACCTGCTTATATGTGGGTGTCATCTCGGGCTGAGCTCGACCTCGTCATTAGTTTCTATAGTTTAGCCATCCTACTGAACTATCCCATATGCAATGCAGTGGTGCAAGTCTTCTTTTCTCGAGCCCCTTCCGATCTGTTGTGGGTTGCATTTGCCGAGGGAACTTGGAGGGGATGACAAATGCGGGGAACGACGGCTACGTCCTAAATGCTCGCCATGCCTCAGGTTGTAGGTGCGTCGACAAATCAGCATACTAATGTAATCTCGTAGAACCAAGGGCAGCATCATGTCGAGCTCGGCACAATCGCGGCTAAGCATACTACTGTCACACTTCCTGCCTTCGTCGGCGTCTCCCACGGCCGCCGATGACACAAACACCTCGACCTTCGAGCACCGCCACAACTACCACACCCTTTCTCCTACCATCTTCCTCCCACGTGCTGCTGAGATCGAACCTGAGGTATGTAACTCGTGCTGAAGTTCAAGCACCTTGTTCGGTCCAGCTTCAATCACCCCCTGGGCAATATCAGCGTCGATCGAATCATTTCACAGGCCCGGCGCAGCACAGTACCTGATCGGGACTTACGAGACCACTGTAGGCACCGGCCATCTACCACGAAACTGCAGATGGCGTTGTTCTCCGCAAGTCATACCGCGACTTTGCCGACAGAGCTCGTGGCTTCGCATACTATGTGCGGAAGCAGGGCTACAAACGTATAGGTATTTTATGTACCAACACGCCCGCATTTCTTGAGGCTATATATGGCATTGCTGCTGCGGGGAGTGTGCAGATCGGTGAGTACAAGATAGCCTCCGTTCCGAGTGGAAGAGCAGATCGAGGTTGGAAGACATCGACGTCTGACCAGTATATACAGGCATAAATTACAGACTCAAGTCATCTGATATCAGCTACATCTTCACACACGCAGAAGCCGATGCTATCCTAGTAGACGCTGAATTCATGCCACTACTCGCAGATTATCGTGCCGCGAATCCGACTGTGCCAATTCTGGTAGACACAGATACTGCTTCAAATAATGGTCCTTATGATCAAGCAGTACTAGAAGGCTTGCAGATTGATGCAGATTCTGGTGCCCATGGATGGGATAACCTCGCCGTGCAAGCAGAAGACGAGGAAGCCACCTTCGCCCTTGCATACACATCCGGCACTACGGCTCGCCCCAAGGGTGTCGAGTACACTCATCGTGGGGTATATCTTGCCGCTCTAGCAAATGTCGTAGAGAGTGGCCTCAACATGCTTGATGATCGCGCCCGCTACCTATGGACGCTTCCCATGTTCCATGCCAGTGGGTTCAATACCTCCCACTATAAGAATGGTCATCTTACTGACATGCTTTCCAAAGTGGGCTGGACATTCCCCTACGCAGTGACCGTTGCCCGCGGCACGCACTACTGCCTCCGACGCATTTCGTACCCCGACATATGGCGCTTGCTCGCCTTTGAAAGCATAACGCACTTCAACGCTGCGCCTACCGTCTGCACACTGCTCTGTGCTGATTCTGATGCCACACATCTACCTCGTCCGGTCCGCGTCACTGTGGCCGCAAGTCCGCCTACAGCTACGCTATTTGAGGCCATGGAACGCCTAAATCTGCGTCCTGTACACGTATATGGCCTCACTGAGAGCTATGGCCCTATCACCAGAGGTTACATACTCGACGCTTGGCATGCACTCCCAGCACGCGAGAAGTATGCCAAGATGGCTCAACAAGGCTTCGGCTTCGTGACGTCCAAGGGTGTGCGGGTGGTGCAGTCAGATTATCTCGACGCTAGTGGTTCCGTAGTCGATGTAGCACGCGACGGCAAGGAAGTAGGAGAAATCGTCTTCTCCGGCAATATCTGCGCCAAGGGCTACTATCGCGACGTCGCCGCAACGCAGAAACTGTGGGCTGGCGGCGTTTCGCATTCCGGGGACCTTGCTGTATGGCATCCCACAGGCAGCATCCAAATCATCGACCGCGGAAAGGACATTATCATATCCGGTGGCGAGAACATAGCCTCGCTCGCTGTCGAGTCGCTCCTCGTCACGCACCCGGCTGTGCTAGAAGTGGCAATCGTGGCTGTGGCTGATGAGAAGTTTGGCGAAAGGCCGAAGGCGTTCTTGACGTTGAGGGAAGCCGACAGGGGAGAAACAAGTGGTGAGGACATCTTGCAGTGGGCGAAGCAGCATCGTGAGATTAGCGGGTTCATGCAGCCGAGGGAGGTGGAGATTTTGGAGGAACTGCCGAAGACGAGCACAGGGAAGGTTAGGAAGAACGTGCTCAGGGAGTGGGCTAAGGAGAATATAGAGGAGGTGATGGTGGTGACTAAGCATGTATTATAAGCTTATGGTGCTACCTTTGATGGCGCCGAATGTGGTCGCGCAGAACGTGTCGAGTGGATTATCCGAAGCAGAGACACTGCTTAGTGCACGACTAGAATGAGAATTAGTCCCAATCTACGAGAGATCAGGTTGTGTAAAGTACACTCTCTATCTCAATTTAGCCAATTATGTCTCCACTGCGTGACTACCCAGGACAGCCCTTGACAGTGTTGTTGTTGTCGACTACAATATCAGGAAGAACCAACACATCACTAATGAGATCTCATAGAGAAGCACAGTATGTCCAGAGACTGTCGCGACGTGTGATGCCTCGCCTAACATTATCAGAATAAGCTGGGATGCGATCAAGCAGTTCACCACCCTCGATGGTCTATGTGATGACCTCCAGTCTGAGACACCCTCCGTGAGCCGCTCAGCCTGTTGGAAAGCATGTCTGTTGTTTCACGACCTGAATACTGCAGAATGGGCTTCCATATCAAAGACCTCGCGCGAGACATTTAACTCGTTGCAATCGCGTTATCTGCGTAATATAAGCAATCCCGACGAGGTGGAGAGCTTCGATGACCCTTTGGGTGAAGACTCTAATGTAAGCAGAATTACAGAGCTCGTCCCGAACTTCAGTCTTTCTGACCAGTCACTAAAGCCACGTGAAGTCAACTTGGGCGAGCTTACGCCAAGATGAAGCGCTTCGAGCCGAAATCTCACGCGATGTTGAGAGATGCATGCCAGAGAATCACTACTTTCGTCAGCCGCAAACACAGAATATGCTGCTAGATATCCTGTTTATCTGGTCCAAACAGAATGAAGACGTCAGTTATAGGCAGGGCATGCATGAGATTCTGGCGCCTTTATTGTGGGTGATTGAGCGAGACGCCATTGATCCTGAATCATTGGTAGAAATCCCATCAGCAGACAAGGCAGTGTCCCAGCTATTTGACTGTGACTATATCGCACACGACACGTATACTCTATTCGGAATCATTATGCAGCACCACAAGCAGTCCTTCGCGATAAGCTCAGCGAAGCCAGCGGTAGCAGCAGGAAGTAGGGCCTTTAAGGACACGGAGTCTCCTATGGTCATGCGCAGCAAGAACATTATGCAAGTCTTGCTGATGCATGCTGACCCCGCATTGAGTACGCACTTCGAATCACTAGACATCGTGCCGCAGATATTCCTAATGCGCTGGATAAGGTTGCTATTCGGCAGGGAATTCTCCTTCGCTCAGACTCTGCTTCTTTGGGATCGATTGTTCGCATTTGACAACTCTTTGTCATGTGTGGACCTGATATGCGTTGCTATGCTACTTCGGATCCGGTGGCAACTTCTCGATGCAAGCTATGATCATGCGTTGCCACTCTTATTGCGATATCCAGAACTTGCAGACAATCGCTCTATTCCTATGCTCGTTGAGGATGCTCTATATCTTCGAGATAATCTCAACCCGGAGGCAGGTGCTCGTCTCATCACAAAGCATACAAACCGCACTCCGCCCGTCGTTCAATCCTCAGCTCGTCCGAGCACGCCGAGAGTGAACAGCAGACAGCAGACTATACATCAATCGACTCCTCGACGAACGTTCTCCCCATTCAGTACTCCGAGCAGACTAATCCAAGATTCTGGCGGCTTCGACTCAATCTTACAAGAAGCAGCACGTGGTATGTACGACCGTGGCGAGAAGTGGGGAGTCAACAAAGCTGTTCGTGATGCGGTGGGTGAAGTGCGTAAGAATGTGCAAACACTGCAGTCTCGTGCTGCTACCCCTGGTCGTGACGCAGCAGACACTGTGCACACTAATTATTCTACTCCTGGACCATCTTCACAGGAAGAGTTACTTCAGAGAATCAACGAGCTTGAGACAAGGAATAAGGCTTTAGGCAAAATGCTAGGAAGTGCAGTCAGTCAGCTATGGAAGGAGCACGAAGATACTCCCTCGAAGGATGCGAAGACCAATGCGGCCACTATGGCGATCGCGAAAGTTCAGCTAATCCAAGTGTACCTTGAGGATTCCACTTTGGCTTTGACAGCAGACGAATTGGCACTAGCAGGGCATGCAGCTACCGCTGTTGGTGCGGTGGAGGCTGCAAGAGATGACATGAAGTCACAAGTACCAGATGAGCCACTTGAGATTCCTCAAAGACAGGAAGAGTTAATCGCTATACGCGAGACTGGCTCAGCAAAACAATCTCATCCAGCGCAACCTATCTTCGCAACACCAGCCTCATCCAAAGCTACTACCACTATCCAGTCGAGTCAAGCTGCTATACGCCCCAGTCGACCTCGAAAAGTCGCAGCACAACCTCAAGCGCAAGCACCATCCGAAATACCACAAGCACAAGCAACGCCCGAAGCACCACGACCCTCTCTACAATCCTCGTTCTCCTGGATGCTGGGCCAACCTCAATCTGATGCCTCTCCCCTTTCCACCACTGCGGCTCAAGAGAGTTCTCGTTCCCTTTTCGATAGCCCATACACCACAGCCAGTACTTCTAACCGCCCTTATGCAACCTCGCCGTCCGTTGACTTCGCACGTGCTTCTGGCACACCTAAAAGGACGCCTGCGCGAGCCAGACCGAGTTTTCTGTTCGGCGATCCTGAGGTCGAGGAGAGTGTGTCACCCTCGGTACTAGCAGCGAACGGGATGGGGGCTGCTGTGGTAGAGCGTGTTCGAAGTTCTGTAAGTCAGGTAGCGGGAAAGCAGGGCGATGGTGAGGGGAAGTCGCAGGATGAAAGTGGAGGGGAAGTGCTGAAGCTGGAGACGATAAGGAGGTGAACAACTCTATATACGAGCCTTCAATCGTCATATAGCATGATTCTTAAATGCCGTGCTGCCATTGTCCCGCATTACATGGCCAATCACGCGTGGATAATCCTGATACTCAAAGCCGATGGTGTTACACCTGGAGAAATTTGACGTGCTCATCTTGCTTCAAGATGTCATAATTCATGCACTCAACCTTTCAGATGAGATCGACCAGACCTTGTCACACTACGAACTATGTCAGCATTATGGTCGGCATTGCGTGGAAAGGAGCTTCTCGTCCTTGGTGCTGCTTCTCTCCCAGTAGCCACATCCACTTGCAATCCTCATCACGCTGATGCAGGCCGCCACGTACTGGTCGTCCCCCTGAGACTGGACTTAGACGTCCTCATGGCTGACACCAATGACAAATACTGCTTCATGGATTAGCTATCACGTGCCAACCAGCTTCCTGCGGAGCAGGGCCCGTGACGAAATAAAATGTATCGACTGCGACGATGTAATAGCCAATACTTGACATTATGGCAAACACATCACCAGCTACGCCAGCTTCGAAGCAGGTGATCGCCGATGATCATACTCCTCCAATACCAACTGCACCGGCTTTGGATCAGGCGATCGCCGACGGTCACACTCCTCCATTCACATACATCCCCAACCAAGGCTACCAAGACCAGCTGCAACATACATCTGAGAACGGTGTGCAATTTAAGGAAGAGCAGGAGCAAGACTACGAGGACGAGGAAGAGGATGACGCCGACCTGTTCGATGACGAGGAGGAAGATGTCGAGCAGCATGGACAGGTAGATGCAGACATCGCCGCAGCGAACCCCAACGACTACACGAAAGCCTACAATCGACAGCGCCGCCTCAATGATCCCTCCATTGCCGCTTCGCAACTCCCAAAGACTAATTCCCAGAAACCCAAAGCCAATGTGTCGGCAATGATTGACGATCAACTCAGCTCACTGTCAAAACATGCTGCTAAGCTGAAGCTGGACAATGTGGAGGCGGGTTTCGGGGGCAAGAGTGAGAGAACTGGGGATAGAGCGGACAGGGCAACATCCGAGCAGGTGCTTGATCCCCGCACCCGCATGATCTTGCTGCAGATGATCAACCGCAACATCGTGTCCGAGGTCAACGGATGTGTCTCGACAGGAAAGGAAGCCAACGTGTATCATGCGACGTCCGTGACAGAACCCGAGAACGATTCAGAACCACCGCGAACTCTTCAACGAGCCATCAAGATCTACAAGACGAGCATTCTCGTGTTCAAGGACAGAGACAAGTACATGACAGGCGAGTTCCGGTTCCGTGGGGGCTACAATAAGAGCAGCAACCGAGCCATGGTGAAGGTGTGGGCTGAGAAAGAAATGCGCAATCTACGGCGTCTTTATGCTGCCGGCATTCCGACACCAGAGCCTGTATATCTACGCTCCCACGTCCTCGTAATGAGCTTTCTCGGCGACAAGAAGGGTTGGTCTTCTCCACGGCTGCGCGACGTCGACTTTGCGAAGGAAGAGGCCGCAGAGCAGTGGCAGAAGCTTTACTTCCAGCTCATTGCGTACTACAGAATCATGTACCAGAAGTGCCGCCTTGTGCACGGCGATCTGAGCGAATATAATGTTCTCTACCACCAAAGCAAGCTCTATATCATTGACGTCAGTCAAAGCGTCGAGCATGACCATCCTCGCAGCTTAGAGTTCTTACGAATGGACATCAAGAACGTCTCGGATTTCTTTGCGCGCAAAGGAGTCGATACGGTATCGGAGCAGGGCGTCTTTGGTTTCATTGTGGCTCAGCAGGGAACGATCGAGATGGTAGAAATGGTGAGGGTGCTCGAAAAATTGTCGCAAGCACCAAAAGAGACCGAAGAGAGTCAGGCGGCGAATGAGGTCGACACGGAAGTGTTCCGCCGACAGTATATGCCTCAAACGCTCGAACAAGTCTACGACATTGAGCGAGACGCCGAAAGGATTGGCCAGGGTGGAGGCGAGGACCTTGTGTACCGCGATCTCCTAGCTGGTTCTCTAGCACCAACGCCGCATAGTGTTGCCAAGGAAGCCGCTGCAGTCGAGGATGCAGAGTCTGGAGAGGACGACACCGACAGCGAAAGCGCGGATGGCCAAGGGTTCCCCGAGGACGATGGCCCACCCAGAGGCAAGCGCTTCGAGGATAAAGTAAGTTCGAGACCTGGATCATAGAGCATTGGCTAATTTTGGACCAGGATGCGAAAAAGGCGCATAAGCAGGCAGTCAAAGAGGAGAACCGCGAGAAGCGAAAGACCAAGATGTCAAAGTCTGAGAAGAAGTCCATTATCAAGAACGGTGGTGGTGGTCGCAAGAAGAAGTAGTGGCATGATTGACCCACGACATTCAGGACCGCTCGTATGCAACCGCGGACGTACAACGCCATGCAATCAAGAGGCCAGCAGTCACGAAAGCCCGATGATGCGCCACATCTCGTAAGTGCGCTTCTCCAGCCTGCGACACCCTCCATGCATGACCTGATGAAAATCCAAGTCCAGCGCTTAGTCCAAGCGGCCGTGTTCCTCTCTCCTGTGCAGCAACCTCCATTTGTGCCAAGTTGCTGGCACTGAGACCACTGTGACGAACGAAGAGAGCACTGACAAGTCATGTCCGCGTTTTCGACTATCCATGAAAGCACGAAGACGATACGTCTGCTAATCTTGCGTGTGGCAGGTGATCTCGACACATTGGTGGTAATATCAAGCTTGTAGCGCTGCCTCGGACGACTTTGCGGGTGGCTCGTACGGTGGGCCGGGGGAAATGGCCGACTTGATCTCATACTGGACTGGCTGTTTCTCGAGCTCAGGATAGATATCTGAGGGGAGAAACTCACCATGCTCGAGTTTGAATTCTTGGCGTAGCGCGATGTCGTCTGACAGCCAAGATTAGCATTCGAATCTGAGGTGGAAGATAGGAGAAGGAGTTGTGGAGCTGCGGACTCCGAAGAACATATACAGTGATAGATATGCACATCACACTTACTTTGATTGAGCTCCTGCACCTCCTTCATTGCTTCCTCCAACACCTTCTCAACCTCCCTCCTCGCTCGTGCCCTTCTCTCTATTTCGCCCTCCAGTGCACCATAAGCTCCCACGCAGCCCTCATAGAACAGCCGCAACCCCTCAAGCTCGCCCAGTCCCTCTTCGATCGTGACTCGCTCCTCTTCCCAGCGTCGCGTCCATATCGCTCCGGCCTCAATATACAGTGGCAATTTCGGTGCCAGCACTGCAAGCTGGGATGCGGCTATCTGCAGATCCGCGTAGCTTTGCGTGAGTGCATCTACGGCGCGCTGAATGTACGAGTACGAAGATGTGAGCGAGGCGGAGCGCTCCAAGATTTCTAGCACGACGTCGGAGACCTCGCTGGAGTCGTTATGAAGGACGCGGAGCATGTCTTCGCGTTCTTCTTGAGGCATGGCCGCCGCCAAACTGTACCGACGTGATGATTGCTCTGCGGATCCGATGTCGAATGAATTCGTGTCAAGACTAAGTCCAAGCCCGATAACAGGAGCACCTTCACTTTGCTGTGGGCCTTCGACTTCCGTCGCCATTGCATCGCTGCCACCTTCAGTATGTCGCAAGGCCTTGATGCAGAGTTCGTAGTGCGTTACCAGGTTGCCAAGAAGGTGCGCCATCTCGGTCGCGTGGTCTTCCATAGCGCGAAAAGTTGCTGCGGTCTCTGAGAGCTCTAGCTTCTTCCCAATAGGCTTCGATACACTGGATGTGACTGAGAAATCGCGGCCAAAGTGACTGCTGCCAGATGGTAGTAATGTCGCTGCAGTCACAGTCTCGAGTAGACCAGCGATGGAGTCTAGAGTGGTGCTGAAAACGATGGTGCTGGATTGTAGATTGTCTTGCGCAGATGTAGTGTGGTCTATGGAAGTGCGGAAGCTGGCGAGGATGGTCTCGACTCCGGTCTCGTCAACGAAGTCGAAGAGGGTCCTTTGTGAAGGGTTTCGAGCGATCTGGGAAGCTCGGAGACTGTTGGAAGCTGTGCCTGACTTGTCCAGGGCTTGTTCAGAGCCATTCCCACCAGGCACGGTGGTGACGGCAATGCTCCTCAAAGTAGTCAGACATTTTTTCATCTTTTTATCTGCATCATCTAGTTGTGATAGGACTTCGCGGAAACTTGTGTCTCCAGCCTCGAATACACTTTCCAGGCCATGCTGGATGGCACGAACTGTGACAAGCTGGGCGTGTAAAGTGCGCGAGAGGAAAGTCGTGCGGGCAGAAAGGACCGTAAGTTGAGTCAAAAGCGGTGTAGCCGATGTGATGAGGGAACGTGCGTCTGAGAGAGGAGGATAGGAGGTGCTGAGAGCTCGTTTAGCAGCTAAGAGATAGACGATCAGATCGTTGAGGGTAGGGAGAGTCGGCTTCGATGGTGGAGAGTATGAGGATGTCGTCGAGCCACGTAGAGACTCGTTCATGTTGCGTCAAGTGAGAGGAGTGTGCGGTCATGATACATGATCACATCTTCGAAAGAGTGTGTAGTGATCATGAAGTGAATGGCAATGTTGAAGTGAAACTCCGCGGCTTAACTTCGGGAAGACGCGAACTGAAGCTGGAACGACTCTCAAACGTGGAGTCTACCAGCTCTCCAGTAACTTGGAAATCTTCATTACTTACACAACTATCGAACAAAGCAACGCAGCACGTACGCCATTGACATAACATCGGCGAAGCTACATTCCATCAGGATGCCGGGCGTTCGCAGCACAGTCGACCGCCTAGACAGACCAAGTCAGTACGGGCAGAAGTCTGTAAGTACAACAGGATTGAGATCACTGCACAGCTGCTTGACAATACTGCCAGGCAAAACGCAAGCGCTACAATAACGACCGTGCTGGCCAGGAAGAGCCTCCAGAAGATCGCGAGCAGACACCTGACTTCGACGAGAAGCTGAAGGTAGCAACGACTCTATATGTTGGAAATCTGTGAGAACGAACGCCATTATGGCTGCTTATCATTGGCTGACCTGAGTCCAGATCATTCTATACTACAGAGGAACAAATTCACGAGCTTTTCTCAAAGTAAGACACTTCGAGTGCATATACACCCTCTGCAATCTAATGCTCAGCCGTCAGATGCGGCGAGATCAAGCGAATTATCATGGGACTAGATCGCTTCCAGAAGACACCCTGCGGATTCTGCTTCGTCGAATATTACACTCACCAGGACGCGCTCGATTGCATGAAGTACATCGGAGGCACGAAGCTTGACGAGCGTATTATCCGCACTGATCTGGACGAAGGCTACAGTGAGGGTCGTCAATACGGGTATGTCCAGTCGTGTTCCGAGCTAGTAGCAGTAATACTGACTCAATTCAGACGCGGGAAATCCGGTGGCCAGGTCCGTGATGAGTATCGAGACGAGTTCGATCCAGGACGCGGAGGATACGGGCGAGCATATGCTGAGGAGTTCGGTGACGATCAGTAGTTGTCTCCATCTACACCAACGACGACGACACAGGATGACTCCAGAATCCAGATTTTGACACGATGGCCTAGCAAGAGGTACTCCCACCTACACGATCGCTTTGTTCTTTCGCGCTGCACATCCATCACGACATTCCTCCCTTCAAAGCAGCATCTCGAACACTCTCCAACCACCAGACATGTATCCGGGCATCATTCGTAAGCTCAGGATGAAAACTGGTACCGAGAACATTGCCTTGTCGGACTGCGACAATGTCCCCTCCATGAGCTTTTGCCTCATCTGCTAATTCTGCCGATACATTCTTTCGTCCTATAACTGTGGCGAGGACTTCAACTCCGGCATTGACAAAGGCCGGAAGAACATCTTCTCGGGGTTGTTGAGATGGAGCGACAATCGTATCTGGTTTCTCTGCTTCATCTACTTGCATTCCTAACTGTCCTGGCAATATCCTTTCCACGACGGGTGCCCTTATGAACACAGCTTTGAAAGGGGCAGCGTCAGTAGCAGTACCAGTGTCTTTTGTGGATCGAAGAAATGGTAGATCGATATTGGTCTCGAAGCTTTCAACCTGTCTTCCAAAGTGGTTGCGGTTGACTCGGACATCAAGGCCACCAATAAGGTCCTGACCGCCCTTCTTGGTTCTGTTGGCTGCTTCTGCAAGGAGGATCAGGCCAGCGCAAGTTCCCCATGTGGGCTTTCGTTCAATTCTGGGATTGAAGTTGAGTAGGCAAAGATTGAGGGATGATATTGGTGAACATACTTTACAAAACTACGAAGTGGTTCGAGCAAGCCGGATCTCGCGGCAACAAGTGAGATAGTAGTGCTCTCGCCACCAGGCACAATCAAGGCATCACATTGATCTAATTCCTTTGGTGTCCGCACTTCAATGTAGTTCCAATTGACCTTGACGCCGCCTTCTTCCTCGTTGACTATGATGAATGCCCTGCGAAGTAGTTGAGTGTGTTCACTGAAGGCTCCTTGTAATGCAAGCACTCCGATCGTGAGCGAAATGGTCATGTCGAGTTGATTGTTGAGGTATTGCAAGAAGGCTCACGGGCTCGTCGAAAGAGAAATTGGGGTGACGGTTGATGACTAATCGATAAGAGTGAGCGACGACGGAGAGAGGTGAGAACTTCGGCAGGAATTAAGCACTTACAGACTAAGATGTACAGCTCATCTGTACAGCCAGTCTTCTGGCTACTTGATGTGCGCAACTTATGGCCCGGCGACAGAATCTCAGAAGCAGTAAGACTTGAGTCACGCCGACTACAATGTCATCAAAGGATGCCGACTGATTCAAACAGGCTGGCGAAGCATTGGACTGTGTAAGCAGCGAAGAGCAGCTCAAGGCTAAGAAATTCTACTTCATCAGAGACGCCCGGCTCAGTCTAGGCTCGTCTCTGCTCAAGCGTCTCTTCGTGGTGAGGACACAAGCTTTACCTTGGGCTGAAGTCACCTTCTCGCGTATTGGCCACGAGAAACACGGAAAGCCATGCTTCGCACCTGATGGCCGGAAGCATCAGGTCGATTTCAACGTGTCCCACCAAGCTGGTCTAGTTACACTAGTGGGTTGTGCTGCCAATGATGCTCTCATTGGTGTCGACATAACCTGCGTCAATGAGCGAAATGAAAAGCGCATGATTGACAAGGAGGGCTTCGAGAGTTTCGTAGATATGCATGTCGAGGTCTTCTCACAAGCAGATCTTGAAGCGATGAAGGCATGTGCGGGAAGTCTCGATGACAAGATCAGGACGTTCTACGCGTACTGGGCGTTGAAGGAAGCATATGTGAAGCTTGAAGGTGAGGCTTTGCTTGCAAACTGGCTCAAAGAAACAGAGTTTCGCAATGTCAATCCACCTCGAGCAAGAAGTCAGACATCATCAGCTGTCAGTGACATACAGAAGTCCAGTATCGAGGTATGGTTTCGTGGCAAGAAACAGGATAATGTAGAGATGTTTCTCGAGGCGTTCGAGGATAATTACTTGATTGCTACTGCTGCTAAAAGACCGGAAGGATCTCAGTTTAAAGGTCTACCCACCATGAAGATTCTTGACCTCGAGCAAGATATCCTACCATTCGCCGACTGATCATCCAATACCAGCTGGACTTGACTACAACGCTGTGCGAGGACAGAATGGCTCCATGCATGGAAAGGGTCAGCTTACTTGAGACCACGTTAACAGATACTGTCTGCTCCAAGGAATCATGAACGTATCTACTGCAGAGGATCATCGGGCCTCGCTACCTTCTCCATGCAGTCGGATTGTATTCCCTCGGTCGCCCACACTGCGGTCCGAGCTTCTGAATGCTGTTGGCAACACGTCAATTCTACGGCACATGTGGTAGGAGCAGGAAGGAGGAGGTAGCGTGCATGCAGCTTGAGTCACAACAAGGTCGTCGCGTTAGGGAAGACGCAAACACGTATCACCAATAGGTAGCGTGCCAGGCTCATGCGGGCATGCATAAATCTTGGCATGTCGAGGTTGCACTGCGGTCTCAGGTGTCAGGAGCGTGGGGCTCTCCCTTCAGGAGACGAAGTAGGTGGGTGGATGATGTCGGTGAGCAGGCGTGACTAGAAGATCCAGGGCCAGGAAAAGGTATGGCTATCTTGAGAGCCTTCCGGACCGGTGTTAGACCCTCTAGTACTTCAGCATCGGTCCTGCTTTGCGACTACTTTATTGTTCATCCCAAATGTGTCTGCTGCGGCCCAAGTATTGCCTTGATATGCAAATGACCGATACCGCCTGTCCGTCTATCCTAGTATACCCCAAAAGATGCATGTGTTGCGCCACGCTCATCCATCAAACTTCACCCGCCAATCAAAACATCCTAGTTGTCCTGCCTAGTATCCTGCTCAACCCACTATCCCATCACCGCTATCCATCTTGACCGCAAACAACGCACCAATCAGCCTCCCCAAATCCGCATGTCCTTCCGCCCTCCCCAGCCCATTAACAGCCCCAAGCTGATCCATAATCGCCTTCCATGTCTCCTGACTAACGCCCCCTTTCCGCCTCGAATATAGATCCAGCCCTGCCGGCGTAAATACCGTCTTCGCAAAATACGTGACCATCCACTCCTCCCCCGGATCATCTTTCGATCGTCCCCAACCCAGCACTTCCCACTGCGAGGACGCTACAGCCAGGAGACCCGCGCCTCGCCAATTAAACACGCACGGCACCGTTGAGTGCTCGGTATCTGTGCCATGTACTGTTTTCGAGGCGGTTGACGTGAGGGTTTGGTATTCGACTAGGTCGTCGATGCGTGTTGGCGGATTTGGCTTGTCGAATGTTGGGCTGGACTTGAAGGGGAGAATGGTGTAGGTTATGCGGACGTTGCGTTTCGAGCGCCAGAGTGGGAGGGAGCTGTGCGTCACCCACCAGGTACCCACCATTTGGGCGGGCGTGGGAAGGGGGACGGTATGTGTTGCGGTCGTGAGGTGGTGAGGTGGGCGGAGGGCGACTGAGATTGGTGGTGTTGATGTGTCCATCTTCGTTGAGGGTTTAGCTGGTTGTCGCTTTGCTGCTCAACTTGTCTACAGGCTGGGCTGGAGTCGAAGACACGCGGACACAAGGATGCTCAGTGTGTGTGCTGCATCAATAAAGTCAAGCTCGAGACATCTGCAGTAGTGTACTGTAGATCTCGCTTCGTAGCAAATGCGAGAAGGCTGGTTCAGCGGAGCTTTAGCCACGTGTGACGAGATTGCTTTGCGTTCATTGTCGGCCTTCTACTATGCTCTGGCGTAGATGGATCCAAGGCTATTTTCATTCAAGGTACGTGAAGATGATGCAGTGGGATGCAGAGTGAAGCAAAGCATAAGAAGTATGACGATGTCTTGGTCCAATGAAGGAGAGGAGGAAGCGCACGGAGTGCGGGCCGGCCCTGACTTGGCATTTGCGGTGGATCAACCTTATCTGAAACAACATCATCGACATCGATATCGCCTTTGCTTATATGGAGAAGGGAAACAGCAATCATGGTGGCTTTATACTCCAGACCAAACGTATGCAATTGCCGCCTCGAGCGCGAGCCAGATCGACTCACAAAGCCATCAAAAGCAAGAGACGCCATGCTCGAGCTCAGAGACCTTGAAGTAGGGCGACATGCCTATGTAGCAGTCAACATCTCCTCCACTCGCCATGTGAGAAGGCTACTCGGTATTGCGACTGCTACTTTAGTTCACAGCGCGACCATCGATACCCCGACCAGGACAGCTCCACCAGAAATCGCAGCCATCATCATCCAGCTACCTTGATTCCCACCATAGCTCAGCGAGGAGGCAGCCTAGTACTCATTTAGCCAAGTCTGACACCACTCGATTGCATACATGACTCACACTTTTCGACTTCGCTGTGGAGCTAGGCGTCGCGGCAGCAGTCGCAGTACTTGCAGCAGCAAGCTTAGAAGCTCCGGCCGTGATGAGGACTTGGTTGAACACAACACTTGAGCCCGTCAACGTGGCATCAATGGTAGTACTAGCGGCCAAGCCGGCTTCGGACCCCACAATGGTTGCTGTGCACACGGCCTCGGTTGTGTTTGTGAAAATGCACTTTTCCATAACTGCGCGGAACGTCCAATTAGATGGTGATGCTGAAGAAGTCGTGTTGGAGCGAAGAGAATTACCTTGCGCATCGATGCCCGAAACTAGGCTGGCAGCGGACAGGAGGAACGTCGAGCCTTGCTCGGTGACAGTTTGCTAATATGATCAGACAGGTCTTCACCAAAGCACACTTCTCAGATGTGGTCGACTTACAGTAACGGTGGACGTATCACCACAGTCATGGCAGTTCAGCGCATAGATTGTTGATGATTTGTCAGCGCCGACGATTGAGGCAACGAAAGTAGCAGGAGTTGTCGCTGCCAAGAACAAAGACGTGGTGATAACGTTGGCGGTCGTGGTCGTCGTGGTACTTTGTGCCAGAGCAGTCGCGGCAATGGCCACGAGGAATTTTAGTGATCTGACCATGTTGTCGTTGGGATCTCCTATGACATTTGCCTGTCGTGGTGATGTAGTGGTGCCTGACACGACAACTCAAGGTCGCCGAGCTGTGTATATATGCAGGATTGTCCCTGCATTCCTAGGTGTGTATGGTCTTCTGATGCTCGGCGCATGGCAACGATGGAGGAATGCACTCTTGTGACCTCATGGGCTGCTTGGCTCCCTCTGTAATGTCCAAGTGCGTCCAGTAGGTTCATTGAGCCCTTTTCTCGTCTGATCGACTGAAGTTGGATCTAGCCTCATGGGTGCACTCTCCAATTCCGTTACTGTGTTGTGATGCCATATTATTGTGTACGTTATATACTGCCTAAGAGACGCCATGCTTCCACATACAACCATAGGAAACTGAGAACAGGCCATCCCGTCCGCTCTGGCGTACTTAAGCAGTTTATCGGCTGCGTAGTAATTGGGTGGGTGACCACCAGTGAATTTCAGCTGTTGTATGTTTTTGCCTTTTTGGGCCGTGTTTTTGCCCTCTTGGCGCAAGCTGACAAAACACATCACCTCAGGCGCAAGCGATATACGCTATCTTGCATACACCGATATGGGCTTGTAGTGAGCTTTGACTTGTTGAGGACTACCACCACCCTTTTAAGCATGCAGTCCCTTCCATTCCATGCGGGCGAGCTTGAGCTTCACCACATCTGCGCGTTGCCTTTCACCGAGCCCCGAGACAATCCCACGCTCCCAGGCAGTGCCCTGTCCCGTTATGCTGGCTGGCTTCAGCGAGCTCCGCTCGTCGCTGTTGGTACTCTAGATGCACGCGGACAGGTATGGTCGACTTTGTGGGGTGGAGAGACAGGCTTCCTTCTGTCACCTGGTCGGGACATCCTGGCCGTGCAGGCGCGTATTGGCACCGTAGTGGCGAATGAGGACAGTGACAAAAAGACACGGACAGCGGATGAGGACTCCGAAACGGGGACATCAGAGCTCTGGAGCTGGGCAGCTGATCCAGTTGCGGCGTCTTTCTTAAACAGTGCCTCGGGAGTGGCTGCTAGTTCTAGGATGGTTAGCCTATTGGCAGTGGACCTGGAAGCACGGAGTCGAGTCAAATTGTTTGGGAATCTGCTTGCCTCCAATGCGAAGTCCGGTGACGAGATCAGCCCGGGAGATCCAAGAGATGTGCAGCTGGTGTTGAAGATAGAGCAAGCGCTGGGTCAGTGTCTTAAACCAATCCTCCTCCGTTCACTATGAAGGCTAGTGACTAATCTGTCGTGTAGGAAACTGCCCGAAGTACCTTCACAAACGGAAGTTGCTACCTTGTAAGCCAACGCCGCAGCTGGCGAGCGAGGGAACTGAGCTATCAGCTGCCGCACTCGACCTTGTAGCCAAGGCAGATATGTTCTTCATCTCCAGTGCAGTGAGAAATCGCGCCTGATAGCATGTATATCTGCCCGATCCTGACATAATATCCAGAATGCACATGAGGACATGGATACCAACTACCGTGGCGGGCCGCCTGGCTTCGTGCGGATCCGGCTGATCAGGACCGGCAGCAGCACAATCAGTACGACTAACACCTTAGGCGACACTGCCACCCGTCACGAGCTCATTTGGCCCGAATACTCGGGCAACCGTCTCTACCAAACTCTGGGCAACCTTTTCACCACGCCGAAAGCCGGCCTCATCATTCCTGACTTAGCTACAGGCGACGCCCTTTATGTTACAGGTACCACAACGTTACACTTTGGCGAGGATGCCGCTGCTCTTATCTCGCGATCCAACCTCGTTGTCTCCCTTGCCATTACCGCTTCCCAACTCGTACGCTCTGTTTTGTCATTTCGTGCCTTACACACAGATGATGTAGACATGTCGCCATATACGCCCCGACTCCGCGTGCTTGCAAGTGAGAATGGCACAGTCCAGACACAGCGCAGTCCTACAAAGGATGCTCCGCAGGCAACACTGCTTTCGCAGACACGTCTGACGCCTACAATTTCTCGCTTCAAATTCTCGCTTCCTGGCATGGTGACGTGGAAGCCGGGGCAGTATGTTGTGCTTGACTTCAGCGCCGAGCTCGCTATGGGATATGCACACATGCGCGATGATGATCCCAGAAGCTTGAACGACGACTTTGTGCGCACATTTACAGTGTCGTCGGCGCCACCTGATGGGGGGCTCTCACAGTCACAATTGCAGGAAGCATCACGTCCTTGCAAGACTCGAGATACAATCTTCGAAGTGACGATGCGGCGCATCAGAGATGGTCCTGTGACAGACTTCCTCTTCAAACAAGGCTTGGACGAGCGGCGTGCGACAGCAATACCGCTTGAGATTGGCGTCCTTGGATTCGAGGGTGTCTTTGCGTTCGATCAGGCCGGAGGAGTGTCGGAATCATCTCGACTGCTATATGTGGCAAGCGGGGTTGGCATTACCCCTCTGCTGGCACAAATGGACATGCTGGCCACAGCGGGTCTGCTGGGCTGCCTACAAGTGTTCTGGACACTGAGAGTTCAAGATGCAGGGTTTGCGCTTGATGTACTTGATGTGCTGAGTGGTCATGGTAAGGTTAACAGGCAGGATGAGATCACTTGGCCAGCTACCACTTTGTTCATCACGGGATCTGAGGCACGAGATAAAGGCGAGGCTAAGAACGACGTTGTCAGCCAATTGGAGGACAAGTGCAGCGTCCTACGGCGCAGGTTCGCTGAATTTGATTTCCAATCATGGCGAGAGCCAGGAGAAGAGTCTCGTCAGATAGAGCAGGTTTTGGTCTGCGCCAATCCATCTCTGACGACGCTTGTACGGCAATGGCTAAGACGAATTGGCGTGGAAGCAAAGTCTGAAGGGTTTGGCTATTGAAACCATGTATTTTCATATTTTGAGCTGCCGGTAGGTCAATCAGAGACGTCATTCAGGAAGTCAGCCGATCGCAATCATTCACTTCATCAGATCTCATGTTTGACAAACTGAACAATTGAGCAGTACAACCTGACTCGTTGCTCGCCAGTCCAGATATAAGAGCCGTCTGTCCTTCATCCTTCACTAATTTTCCTTCCACACACACACACCTCAATCACAAAGCAATCAATCTGCACTCACAATCAGCATAATTTACAACTACTTCCATTCACATCATAGCCAGTATGTACGGCCAGTACAAACTTAGCTTGAACCTTGCTGACAGAAGCTTCTGAAGATCATGTCCGGGAAGGGTTCTAAGACCGGAATGACCAAGGCCGATGCAGGTCGTTTTCAGTCTAGTCAGGTAGAGACTTCACTTACTTGCAGCGCAAACACATCGCTGACATGCTGGCAGACCATGTCTGGAGGCGACATGGGCAGTGGTGGCTTCGCTTCTCGTGCTCAGGCCGCTGGTGACAAGAACGCCAATGCCGCTGGAGGTCAGACTGGTGCTGGAGGTGCCGGAGGCAAGGGCGGTTCTGGTGACAAGAAGTGAGACGGCGCTCGCACAGATCTGAGGTGTGGTGCCAGAGTGAGACGATGTGGAAAAGCTGCTGAAGTCGGAAGGCAGAACTCGCTTCGAGAGTCAGATCGGAGTATTAATGGCATGAGAAGCCCAACTTCCGCTGCCCATTACGGTATCAATGCATGACTGTCACAACCACATTGAAACCCCTGACTAGACAATGTTGACTTGTTGTGAACTGTTTGCTCAGGCTTGCGGTTGTGTGAAGTGTCGTCTTCACCTGGGCAGCTCAAGATCTGTGCGGTACTCACGAGATAGCCAATCTTTGCGAGTGAAATGCAATGGACGCAATAGGCGAACCTAGTAAGGGTGGAAGAGAAAGAGTAAAAGGTGGTTCGAATCGTGTCTGAAACATCACGTGACCCAGCACGCAGTTCACCTTGAGCCTTCTGGCCATGGTGAAACACTGTATTATTCCAACACTCCTCCCTCATTGTGTCTGAATTAGCATTCCTCATGATTGGCGAGGACAATATAGTCAACAGTAAGGTTCAGAATTCGGACATTCGCACGCGAAATAGGCGCAAGCGATATCTCTACATGAATCCAGAGTACTTCTCTCGTGATCTCGAGTTTGCAGGTCGGCATCTCACTTGCACATCTGACGTATGCCATACTGATTTACCCAGACCCTCTACTGTACGATAGACTGATCAGGCGGTTCCAAACCTCAGAAGAACGTGCAGCAGAAGGTCGTGCCAAAGGCTACGCTGCCGTCCTCCAGGCAGATATCCTCCGTTCAGAGGCGAAAATGGATGCCTTGGCAAATCCAGATCCCAACGTATCACTAGCATTCAAGCGCGGTCCTGATGGCGGCATCGTCGAGGAAGACATCAACGAAATTCCCGAGACCAAAGATGAGGGACGCGAAATGTGGCGAGAGCACATGGCTGCGCGTTTCGTGCAGGGCAGAGACACTGATTTTGACTACGAGCAAGTCGATGAGAATGATGAGTATGACGATCGCGCAATCCAGGAAGAAGCTGCAGAAGAGAGTTACTTTGCTGCAGAGAGTCCTGATAATGTGCTCGACGAGCATAAGACCCTGGAAGGCGAGTCTGGCGTGCAGGACTATTGATTTCATCCACCTCGCTCGATGTGTGCGAATGGCTAGGTCGAATCATGTCAGGTACCGCAGCAGAATCGGGATCGCACTACGGTCTGGTATAAAGTGATGAAAACACGATCGTGCCTTCCCTTCAGATCAAGGAATGTCTGCAAGTGACTGACCTCACTTCCGAGGGTCTATGCCGCACAACCATCATCGCCGCTCAAAAGATGGGAGCATTCCTAGCAGCGTGCTGTCTCTCCTTCATTTGCGTCCACGTCTGCGTCCGGCGTCAACATTGATGCCTTAGATTACGACCTCGACGATACATTCACAGCCTGCCCACAGACGATGTGCTACCTGGACGTCATCTATTCCTCGATACACCCAGATCTTCCACGACGTCGTCGTGCGGGCCCATCTGCTGTAAGTCCCAGTACTCCTTCTGCGATACTCAAAACTGACATGAAACCCCTTTCAGGCGCCACATCTCTACCATCCACATGCCCTCAATCTGTCGGCCACCTCGCCAACAACCACAGTCTGCTTCATGTTGACGAGATACCAAGCCTCAACGCTTGAAGGTGTCGAAGTTCGAAGAGCATGGAGCATCGAGGGATTTGCCTCGGCCACTCTCATGTCGCTCAAAAAGATTGGTTGGCATATCCTGAAATGCTCAATCATCTTGTCTGACACCCTGCAGCTCGACGGCTCACCCACGCTGTCATACAATACGATGTCGTACATGCCCTCGATTGCTGACATTGTGGCTGTGGAAACAAGGTCAACAAGGCCGGGGGCAGCTGGAGAAGCTCGGTTTCGGCTGAGATGCAGTTGCAGCTGTAGATTCAAGAATAGCAGTAGACAAGCGCATCATATGTGGGCGATGACAGTCGAAACATGGCTTTTGTTGCCGGGAGTTGTATCCATTGAACCTAAGACGAGGCCGCCTCCGACGTCCGTAGATTATGCGTCAATATACCATACTCATACATTCCCATGTACATGTCCTCGCTCACATCATAGCACACCCTCCAGCCGTCCTAGCCCGCCGCCTCCTGCCGATACCTACGCCGTCGGACCCCTCACCTTGCCCAAGACCAGCTTGCGCCTCATCTGCATGCATCATCTGCGCTTCCCTGACCCTTCTTCGCCTTCGCCTATTCCCCGCCAAGCCCAGTGCGCCCAGATGCGCATTGACATGTCCAACGCCACCACCAGTGCCTACGCCCATAGCAGCGCCGGCTTCCTCGCTTGCCATCATATATTCTGCCCATTTGCGCTCGAGCCGCGTTGCGGCCGCATAGTCGCCACGGAGTACACGCCTGGTATGCTCTTGGACAGTCTGTTGGTAGCCGTAGAATACCTTTAGTGCGATGATCTGGATAGGCGCCGAGGGGATTGATGTCCTTGTATTAGGAAGCGGTGGAAAGGGTATAGTACTCTGTGCCGTGGTTGGGTATGTGGTATCTTGCTCGTGAAGACTAGCCTCGCCAGGCTCTTGCCCCAAGAATACAGGTGAAGTTGGGCTTGAGACCCTGTGGGCCGTGGCAATGGACGATCGCCAACTTCTGACCTGTGAATTTTGTGACAGAACTTCGCGAATTCCCTGCCAAGTCACATTGGGACAGTCGAAAATGGTCATTGAAAGACCAATCTTAGGCCTGGTCGTACGTCTAATACTGCGGCTACCTTGTCGATTTCGGCCTCCAGCTAAGCTCGTCGCCACGTCGCCATGTTGCAAAGAGGACGCAGATGCGCTTATCCCATCCCAAGTCACAGATCTGAGCAATGGCTGGGGCTCTACGCCTCGTCGCCTGATCTGTGCTGCGGCTTCAGCCAATGTTAAATCCGTCACTCTCGTATTGTCCAGATCCAAGTGTCGCCTGGAAAGGGCACTGATGTTAACAAAAGTATCTCACTTTTGCCCGCGCTACCGGTGGTCAAAACTTACAAATTGGGGCAATTTCGCAAAACCGGGATCATTCCTGCATCGCCCAAATGTTCACAGTAACTGATAGAAAGATGTTGAAAATTGCCGTTGCATGGAGATCGTGCAAGTTCTTGCAGCGTAGCGTTGGAAAGACGGTCCAGCTCGTCTACGTCGAGGTGCGTAAGCAAAGGTGTCGTCGGGAGAAGCAAGATCAAGGAACGATCCGTGACATCTTTGCAATTCGATAATTGCAGACCTTCCAACTCAGGCACGTTGCCGACCAGAGCCTGGATGCCGATATCCGAGATCGTTCGACACCTTGCGAAGTTGATATGCTTCAGCTTCCGTGGTGGTGCAATGCGTCTGCCCGTGATATAGTTAATCTCCGTAGTCGTGCCTTCGAAGAGGATGGCAAGAGACGCATCCTGTAGTGATACACATCCAGGTAAGAGCAAATATTCCAATGTGTTCCGCTGAAATATCAGCTCAAGAATCTCAGCATCATCCCATCCACTAGTCTCCCCTGCTCTCAAGTCTTTCAGCTCCTCACAAGCTTCAATAACAAGCCGTAAGCCGCTAGTGTTCACATTTGTACACCAATCCACATTCAGGCTCTCGAGCTGAGCACAGTGATTGGCAACAGTCTCCATTGTCGTGTACGTGACTGTGGCAAGGTTCGATAGGTTGATATGTCGCAAGCGTGTATTCGAGGCTAATAAGACATGCATGGAGTGATGATCAATATGGCAATCCCGCAAGGACAGGTCCTCGAGGTTGTAGCAGGCATCCACAAATCCCGAAGGAAGCCATCGACCCCAAAGCTGAACGCAATTGCGCAGATTCAAGTCTCGCAAGAAAGGACCAGCTCTTTTGACAATGTTGACAAGACCTTCTGCAGGAATATCACGATAAAACGGCTGAGTATCCAGGTCAAACCACAGCTGGCCATCAAAGCACATCTGCTGCCAATCTCTGGAAACAGCCGAGCATTTGATAATCTCTTTTGGCGTCAGAAAGCCTAATATGTGCATGCGCAACTCATAGGGCAGGTCATGCCAAAAGTCAAACCCTGGTCGTCCTCGGGCGTTCCTGGTGTGTATCGGAAGAGAAAAGTAGTCCCCAGCGATGGTGACGTCGGACGTTTTCGAGGTGGTGTGTGGAGCTGGAGACAGTGTAGACCGCAATCTGCTGGCAGCACTTTGATCATAGAATGGTGTGTCAGCCCCTGGTGTTCCAGCTGCTGAAGTAGGTGCAGTGGAGAAGCCACTTAGTTGATCCCTTGACGCGTTCGCAGAGCCAGAAGTAGGACCATATTCAGCCCCGGCGGCTGCAGTCAGAGAGACGCATGACGTCGAAGCCCTCCCATTGCTGCGGTATAGTGACGATGAGGATCTTACCCGTGCTACCGGAGACGTCGAGGATAGCCTTCGAAGACCTAGTAGAAGACGGCGGGGACCTTTGGATTTTGGCGTTTGGGGACGGTGACCCGTGGTGACAATGCTCGTTTGGTCGGGGAGGACATGGACGACAGTGCGTATTTCAGCCATGTTGCAGCTTCTTCATAAGCACTCGAGAGTGTCCTCTGCAGGACTTGATCACAGGATCGGGCGACAGATGAGCAGGTCCAGGTCCAGTAAAGCGGTGGTCGCAATCGACCGAGCTGGTGCGTCCAGATGTGCACAGTGAGGGCACGAAACCGGATCTGCCAGCAGATGGCCCAAGTAGTCCAGTCACTCTGCTATGACCGAGGTATGGGAGGGACCGAAGACTTTAGCTTCACAAGAGATGGAACAGAAAGAACAAATAGAAGAGTCGAGAGACGAGTGTATAGCAAAGCGAAGGATGCTGGGGAAGCTGAGGAAGCTGAGGAAGCTGCCCTGGAACAGCAATTTGGAATGCTTCTGGGACCTCGGTGCAGCCTACCTTATCAGCAGAACGGTCGAGACCGCAAAGCTGAAAGGCCTCTCGAGCAACTCAATGCCACGCCGTCGCTATCATGCGACATTACTTCCGATTCCACTTCCCATAGAAGACAGTAAGTCCACCAGCACCAGCCATGTCAAGACACGCAGCGGATCGAAGGTGCGCGGGGAAGAAGGTGGTACCATGACTCGTACCGCATGGGGAAGTGGAAATCGCATGTACCCCGCGCCAGGTTAAATACATGCTTTATCGTTTAACAAGACATCTGACATCTGATATCTGACATCTGCATCCTGGTATCAAAACACATTGTCTTCGAAAGCTGTACCCACAATCTCGAAGCAATTTTCTGGCCTCTTCCTCTTGTACACCATCGCTGCGAGGAGTACCCAACCTTTCAGAAGCTGATACCTTACCAAAGTGCCAACCTGTTCCCAACCTGTTCTCCACATACGCCTCGAAATATGCGAACCTTCAGCATAAACCGACGCTATGCATCATTGTACTTGGCAGGACGACGCACCTATCCCTTACCTGTTACTCGTATGTGTAGTTTTGTTAACGCTCCTCATATCTTTTTCCCAAACTCGGAAAACAGCACGCAGCCTTGCACTCTACTCGCTTTACCACTCTTTTCATCGAAGATATGGCAGCCGTTCGCCGCGTGAGGAGGGGTGTATACTTAGGAGTAACGTCAACAGTGATCATGCTATGCGAAGTGTTGACTTACAATGCAAAGACACTGCTAACTGCTCTGAATTAGGGTTGGCTACTTTATGCAAGCCTAGAGCGTCGGACATATAGGTCACCTCATTCTCTCGAAGCACAGTTTCTCGATTTACTTCAGGCGGCGATGAAGTCCGTCCAGATCTGTCGAGCGCGTCCGGCCAGGCATAGAGTGTCTCCTTGAGAGAACCGTAGAGCACCTTTGTCAACCGTCAGGAATCCTGCGGCCATGTAAATCTGGTACCTTTAACTCACCTTCATCACACAATGAGCATCCGCATGATCGTGAATCGGGCTACTCTTCCCTGGAGACCATACGAGAACCATCAGATTGCTCTTGCCATTACCTTTGTCGACCAAGTTACGAGTATACGGCCGCGAAACATCTGCCCAAGCGTATTTGTGCCAGTCTGATAGAACAGAATTGTAAGACTTCATCAGCTCGACTATTCGATTAGGATCCACATCGGCAGAGTCCAGCCCGGAGGAGGGACCTAATATGTCAGACAGATCGCGGACAAGTCGCTGGAATTCATCCGATGTGTCCTCAGATCGGAGCTGCGTCACAGCGGCGGGAATTGTTTGTGTTGTCATGGCGTAGTGCTTTGGCTGGATGGCCAGGCTCGGGCTCAAGTGCTTCTTTTGATTACAGATTGCACGATATGCGTAATGGAGAAAACTAAGGTAGATATGTGTACACCGTGAAAATTTATAGGTTTTACAAAGTCAGCATGCATATTATAAAAATAAATGATGATGTATTTCGGCGGAGTGGTCTCCTTTCACACGTGTCAGAGCGATCGACCGAGGTAGCAGTGAGAGACTGGTTTCAGAATTTGCAACATCCTTTCAGCCTCCCTACTCGACTTGCGTACCAGATCTAGCACATACCCCCAATAGAGCACGAACTATATCCCCTCCTTACGTCTATCCTCTGTACAATACCGCAGACGCCGCAATTCACCTCCCAGCATGGCGACCACAGTAGATAAGGTATGAAGTAAAGGCAGATCCGCTCCTCGCGGTACACGAGCAAACTGACGCAATGCTACACAGATCAAGGATGTCGAGGCCGAGATGGCCAAGACGCAGAAGAACAAAGCCACATCTTTCCATCTTGGTGCGCTGCCGCATGTCGAAGACTACTACATAAGGGCTCATTGGACATTGCAGGTCAACTAAAGGCTAAGCTTGCGAAGCTGAGGAAAGAATTGCTGGAACCCTCGGGAGGCGGAGGAGGCGGCGGTGGTCAGTCATACTGCAATCGATGTCGAGATGCCAGCAACACTGATAGCAAGAGCAGTGGGTTTCGATGTCGCGAGAACTGGTGTTGCTAGTGTGTAAGTGTACAGTTCGTCGTCATACCGGGAGGCTGTTCTTCGTGATGCTGCAAGCTGTATGCAGGAAAAGATCTCAGCAAGCGGAAAACTTGAAGAACAAGGGAGGTTGCTGGGTTCAGACATTACCACGACTGCGGAACCGAGCCATGAAACTAACCTTTCGTCAACAGGGGCTTCATTGGCTTCCCATCGGTGGGCAAGAGTACACTTATGAGTCGGTTGACGGGCCAACATTCTGAAGTCGCCGCATACGAATTCACAACACTCACAACAGTGCCTGGACAGGTCATCTACAATGGTGCAAAGATCCAAATTCTTGACCTACCTGGTATCATTCAGGGAGCTAAGGACGGAAAGGGTCGTGGACGACAAGTCATTGCAGTTGCAAAGACATGCCATCTCATTTTCATTGTGCTCGATGTCAACAAACCACTGACAGATAAGGCTGTTATTGAGAATGAGCTTGAGGGATTTGGCATACGTATAAACAAGCAGCCGCCGAATATTACTTTTACCAAGAAGGACAACGGAGGCATTAACGTGACATCCACTGTGCCTTTGACGCACATTGATCACGACGAGATCAAGGCAGTCTGCAAAGGTGAACTCAAGATATCTTGCCTGAAGACATTCCCTGTGCTGACGAGTATGTTTCAGAGTACCGCATTGCAAGTGCAAACATTGCAATTCGCTGCGATGCCACCATCGACGATGTTATCGACGTACTGGAAGAGAAGAGCAGAGCATACATACCTGTGATCTATGCTCTGAACAAGATCGACGCCATTACAATCGAAGAGCTTGACCTTCTCTACCGCATACCGAACGCATGCCCGATCAGCTCCGAACATGGCTGGAACGTCGATGAATTGCTGGAGATGATGTGGGAAAAGCTGAACCTTCGACGTGTATACACTAAACCGAAGGGTATGTTGACAAGAGCCGTGTAAGCTACACGATACTGATTGTCCTAGGCAAAATGCCTGATTACACGGCACCAGTCGTGCTACGGTCCACGGCTGGTACAGTCGAAGACTTGTAAGTGTCACGCGACGTGTAAGGTAGACAACTCTGACTCTTTTCGCAGCTGTAACCAGATCCACAAGACCATTGTCGACGAGTTCAAGCACGCCATCGTGTATGGAAAGTCTGTCAAACACCAGCCACAAAGAGTCGGCTTGAATCATGAATTGGCGGACGAGGATATCAGTAAGTCTAATATCATGAGGGTCCTCTTCTCTAGCTGGAAATTTTGCTAACATAATGTGACACATTAGTCACCATCATCAAGAAATAGGGGACCACAATCTTGACCCCGCCCTTTGTTGACATGACCATGACCATGACCATGACGCGACAAGAAGGTCTCTCGGGTCGCGTTTGATTGGATGCGGTCAGCACGTCCGATGGAGGCTGCCAAGAGGAAACTTCAGCTTCGCATTCTGGCTTCAATTCACCATTATCGCAAACACCAGACAGGCTCGGCCAAGTTCCAGGGCACACCTCACAGTAGCGACAGCGATCTCGCGGACCAAGCAGTCACAACGGGATTGACTGAGCGAGGGACGGAAGAATTCGCAAGTGCGGCGGCAGGTGTGCCCTAGCTTAGTTTGGTGGAGAGAACACGAAGGCGTGGATGAACTAGTGGAGTCTGCGGGATTTGCTAGGAAGGTGCACAGGTCACACGGGTGCTGACGGGTTTGGGACGCCACCGGGTACCAGCACAATCACGTCGTAGGGCGATATATGCAGACTCAACCTGGAGATTTACTTGTCCTTTGTGCTACACCATGTATGATTATTGCGTGGAAATCAATTGAGCAGCCATTGACAACGGGAACGGCTTTGGTCAGATGTATTCTGCGCTATCCAAAGTATAAACAAGACATTATTCATGCTTGATGTTTAGCATGGACCAAATCAAGCGTTCCTTGCGCGACAGAGTCAGTGTCAGAGTCAGTGTCAACGCCAAGGTGCGGCAAGCAGCCACAATAGTAATCACAATCGCCGTGCTATGAGAAGGTGGAGGTGGCCAGCCAGGTTTGAGTATTTGGATTACTTATGCCGCACGAGCACTGCCCAGACACTTTGGAGTTTGCCGAGTCTTGGAGGCGGCAGGCTGGAAAATGGTAAGCAAGTATATACTAGTAAGTAACACTTGCAGCGCAATCGGAAAAGGTTGCTAAGCGAGGAGCTTGTCCCTGGGGCGACTCTTGCCATGTATGCGCGATATTATTGTTTACGAGAGACTGCGAGTGTATAATGCAGTGAGTGTCCTTTGAGCTGCCAATGCTCGGACAAGACCCGTCCGAGCTGGTCCGTGTCATCATAAATAATGCATAGAGGATGTCGTCTGAGAAATGAATCTAGGCCTTGACGGCCAGACAGCCCCGTCATGCAGAGCCCGTGCACATACTACTGGGCCCGGCCCAATCACAGCGCTTAGATGGGGAAGAAATGAAGTATGCAAGGTGCCAGCTGGTCTGAACGCTTTGCTATCATTGGCCGATGGCGACATGCTTGCGGGGCATCGTGTATGTATCACGTCCCCCATGGGGCAATTGGCGATATCCCGTAAAAGAGTGGTGCTGTGCTTCGGAGCCCGTTTTGTGCATAAATCAGAAGAATCGGCGGTGGATTATCTTTCAAGTGGTACGGTACGCTACGCTACGCTACGCTACGGTAACCTCTTAGTCTCCGTCCACCGAAGTGCTTCGAGCGGGAGAGCAAGCTTTTGATCTAGGACGAACCTGTGCTTGTCGGAGTAGCGCTCGCCGAAAAGTGAAGCTTTGAGGACTCGCAAACGATGGTCATTGATGCGGGCATTCCTTTGGTGCCACGGATGTCGTCGTTGTAACTTGTCGTGGCAAAGTGTCCAGTGCTCCTCTGTTCGCCGTGCCTCACACGGGGGCGAATTCTCGATAATCGTGAGAAGGCTGGCAAGAATTGGATCGTCGGCTGTTATCTCTCTGACGTATTATTAATCACTCACATCAGGCACATACGCACGACAGTACAGATGTCAGCTGCATTTCACGGCCAAAGCGGGACACGGGCCTTGTCGAGCCTAGATTGCTTCCTCCTCCTGCTGTTCCACAGTACTGGCTCCCCTGCCGCGCTCTATCTTAACCTTATAACTTGGCTCTTGGCGAGGTGACAGGAACCATTGGCGTTCGTGATGGACGACAGCGAGTGAACTGAAGACTGCCGAGTCAAGAGGGGGGCTGGAATACACATTTTGGAATTTCCAGGTTGCGATTTTAAGATTCAAAGCTGACATGCAGGGCCATGTCATGACATGACATGCTACGTGATGAGACAGCATCGTGATCAAGTCCCGCAAGTGTAGGACGATAAGGAGCCACACCTAGCAATACTGTATCAGGTCGGGAACACTCTACCTTTCTGCCAACACAGCAAGCAAAGCGACAACACAACACAGCACAGCACCAAGGACTTGGCTATTATATTCTACGCCGGACACCCTTTTGGCTCCGATCGTTTTTTGCGTTCGCATCCCTCATCCTCCAGTCTCCAGCCTCGTTTCTGACCTATTTTTTCCCACTTTTTGCATTACGGAATCGCCAAGTCGTCGTTGGCAGTTCCAGCAGTTCCAGCAGTTCCAGCTTTCTCTTCATCCACTTTCAACTTTTGATTCGCATCAACAAGCAGGTGGAGATCATCCATCATCCATCATCCATCAACCTCAATCTCCTGCCTTGTCCTGACTCCTGCTGCGCCAGCCGTCTATCCAGTCTATAGTCTATGCAGTCTAGGGAAGGTTTTCAGTACCGGTCCATCCAGTCCATCCGGTCCATCCAGTCTGTCCAGGTCCTGCCTTGCCTTGCCTCTCTTCTCCGCATCTCATGCTCGACTCGTCACCGGCTATGCTGCTATAAACCAAGCGCCCGCCCCAAAAGCACGAGCTAATCACCAGACCCTCTATACGGCTGTGCCTGCTTCTTGATCATCATCCAAATCCCATCATTTGCCTTTTCAGGTTGGCCTCCTTCCTCCGCTGTACTTGAGTTCGCATGGAACTCCAGTACTGGTGCTTTGAACAGGTCCGCGACACTCCGTGCTCGAAGTAGTCGCGCTGCCGTGCGAGGCCAGGCAGGGCAGCTTCACTCCACTTTGGTCACGCACTTCGTCACTCAATCACTTCTCATCTCACGCTCTTCACACAACCTCGTCGACTTTGCTGCTCTTCCCTGCTGCACCTCTGCCTCTGCCGACCTTGGTCACTTCAGCCCTTCGATTCAGAGGATCCGTGGCACAGTCGTTCTCGTTCCTTGGAGCCAAACCCTCCACAATCCCGTCGCTGAATTTCACCTCGAACACAAGGATATAGCCATGTGCGACATCCATAAGGTTCTGAATCACGATCGACTAGAACCATGCTTTGATTGTCTGGAGTGACGGTACCAGTACCTGCTCCAGAACCAGAAACAGAAACAGAAATCGTTCTCGCTAAGCAAAAGCTCCTCGTCTTCTTCGCCGCATTCTACTTTCCCAAATGGACCCGACAGAGCATCGTGACGACGAAGATATGATCCCGGGTCTTCCCCAGCAGACTGGCTGGGACGAGCACGGTATCTATCATCCTGCTCGGCTGTCGCCATCACAGCACTATTCTTCCTATCCCTTCGATCACTCTCTCCAGCAGCATTCACACACTCCGGCCATGTATCCCACATCTGGTGGCTCGAGTATACAGCCTTCGACACAGCATCAGGATCAGTCACGAATGCATTCGTCGTGGCCCACCACTTCATACTCCGACACATCAATCTATGCTCAACGCAGTCAGCCAAGGTTCGATGCTGGGACTGTAGGCCTCACGCATTCGTCAGCGATCGAGGCCTCGTCGAGCCAACCATCGTCGCTGCGTACCACCACAAGAGTGGGACCGCGCAAAACACTGACAGACGAAGACCGCCGTGACATTTGTCTGTATCACAGACAGCATCCAGACAAGAAGCAGACCGAGATTGGAGGTATGTGGACGGCTGACGATCGTGCTTGGACACTGGCTAATCATTCACTTGCAGAAGTCTTTGGTGTGGAGAGAAGGTGATTGGTGTCGACAGCTTGGTAGTGGAACAGACAAACTAACACTGCTGTCAGTACAATCTCAAAGATTCTTCGCCAGAAAGAAAAGTACCTCGGCGCAGAAGGTGGCCCTGCCACGAGGCTTGCTACTGGGACGGACCAGGGATTGTTCGCTTGGGCGCAGGACAGGGAAAGAGCAGGTACTAGGCTCACTTCGGACATGCTGAAACGTCAAGCAAGAATCATCGCAAACTCTAGACGCGTCGACGGCCCGGCGATGGCAGTGCTGGAAAGCAGTGACTGGCTCGACGGCTTTCTACAGCGGAACCCTGGCCTGGTGACTATTGCTCGCTCACAATCTAACACGCTTGCTCCACAGCATCAAGGACTCTCCATGCCATCTACCACAGGCTCTGTGGATCGCATGCAACCTTCTATGCCGTCACAATATCTCCCTGGTATCTCTGCAGGACGTCTAGACGTCCCTGGAACCTTCACATTGCCAGGCCAATCCACGTCATTTGGTGTGCGGGAAAGCTTCTCTCAGCCACAATCAGCAGCTTCAGCGTACAGTTCAGGCAGTGGATATGGTTATGGTGC
>Ga0268250_10000110_pt1 | contig 38365 bp, 31 predicted proteins | sample AgamicAsSfe_FD_200448 | JGI IMG/M metagenome (GOLD analysis project Ga0268250, IMG submission 200448) | Agave microbial communities from Guanajuato, Mexico - As.Sf.e (v2) (version 2) | ecosystem: Host-associated > Plants > Phyllosphere > Phylloplane/Leaf | place: Guanajuato, Mexico | collected...
GGTGGGTATCGGACTTGTTGGAGATGTGTTTGAGGGGCTAAGAGTGACTCAGAGCAGGGTGGTTTGAGGTTATTAGAGTGCAATGACGTCACCAGGTCCGCTGGCTTTGTGGTGCTGTCTTCTCTAGCTATACAGTATTTGCTCAATCCTTTACGTCCATTCCAACACCACAGACTACCACTCGCACTCGTCTCTCCTCTTCCGCTCTCCAGTGTTGTGTTCCTCGCATCTCCTGCTCCTCTCCTCCACCCACTTCACTTTCACGCATCTCCTGCTCCTCTCCTCCACCCAGTTCACTTTCATTTCGCTCATCTCGTCTCCCTTCACTATTGTCCGCATCTCCTATGACATCAACGCCCGCAATATCCGCCACCGCAGTATACATGTTTTGACCCTTTACCACTTGCAGCCCATCTACACCAGTCTCACTCGCATCAATGCGAACATGCCAAGTCTTAAGGCGCTGGTCATTGCTGGCTGTTACGATGTCCAGTTCGACTATGTGATTGATGACGCGGCGGCCCTTGATAGCGATAGCACGCACGGCTGCGGTGTGGGCTCGCGAGAGGATGAGGGTCGAAGTGTGGACAGTGAACTGCGAGGTTGGTGCCGATTGCGACCAAGGCGAGAAACGAGTGAATGCGAGGGCATTGTCGTCGCCGCCGGTCATGAGTAGGTAATCTTGCGACCCCTCATTACGCGATTCCGTATTGCAGTGAACGAGCTGAGCACATATTATTGCGTTTTGATGCACTTTGACTGAGTGATGTGGTCTCACAGGACTCTTCGACACGTTCTCGGCTCGACTTGTGCCAGGGGAGACCACATCGAGGCTCCAGAAAGAAATGAAGCCATCTGTACCAGCAGTAATAATGGGAAATGGATCGTGAAGGTTGAAGTGGTCGGCGTGCGTGCGGAGGTGGAGGACTTGTGTCAGACAGCAGGTTGTATAGCGGCCATCGCACAATAGTTGCCAAGCTGGTCCTTGGGATGCGTTTGTGTATGAGTAGACCTTTGAGGATATTTGTCAATAGGGATTGAGCTACAGAAGCAGCGAATAAACTTACCCTTAGTGTCGAATCAGACAGGGCAATCGATATGATGAAAGCTGTATCGCTCTCTTCTGAATCTGGTTGTTCGGATGACCCTATATCAAGCACATCGAAAGCCATAATCCTCAGATCAGGTAGCTCGCTCGCGGGAGGGAGAGTCGAATCCACGACGATACCTACTTGCACAAAAGGGACCTCACGGATCCTCCACACGAAGAACTCTTCAGAACCACCGCAGCTGAAGAGGTATCGTCCGTCTAATGACCACTTCAGCTGCTGGAGTCCAGTGTTATGTTTCTTAACGATGCTGATACATTTCAGAGGCGTTTCTGTCTTGTCATTGAGAGTGAAGAGACGGATGTCTGTGTCTTCAGCTCCTGTTGCGATGATATTGCTGGATTTGCTGGAACTCTTTAGCTGTGGTTGTACAGCCACAGCCTTGATTTCGCGCCCATGACCGCCTTTCTTGGCACGACTTGTCTGGACGCGGTCGTCCCTGGACATGCATAGTATCGACGCTCTAGTCCAGCAGAATGTACCAACAGATATTGCATCTCTAGAGCTGGTTGGCTGGAAACTCCAAACGCGATGCGCACCGCCACATTCGACCCTCATAATTTCTGTATGGTCTGTTTCGTCATACACGACAAAGTCCTTGCTGCGGAAACCATAGAAGATCAAGTGTGGTTCACTTTCTGCAGTGAAGTAAAAGCCTTCTATGAGAGGCCCAATTGGGAGGGTTGTTCGATGAACTCTCTGTGGTGGCTTGCTTCCAGTGCCATCGTAGCGGTGAATAGCGTAGCTCGAATCCCGTGCCGAAGATAAAAGATAGCCAATTGCATACTCGTGACCACTCGAAGCAGCCTCCGAAGTGGTCCAATGCATAGCGGTGACCGCATCACTATGATGATTTGTATAGCTAACTAGGTGCGGAGTATTTCCCAAGCGATAGCATGCGATATGCCCACTCCGTGTTCCAATAAAGAGCAAAGACTGCGCATCGCCGAGTTCTTCAAGACGCATGCCGGATATGGTGACATCAGATGGTAAGTCAAGCTCAAGCGCAGCGGGTGGCTGCTCAAGACCTCGCATATGCTCTCGATTCAATTGGAAGAGGTATACCTTGTGCAGGGCAACAAGCGACACCAGAAGTGCTACTCTGCTGTTGGATGGAATACCAGTGATAGGATGTGTATATAGTCCTCCAACCTTGCCAGGTACTTTGACCAAGGGTGGCTGAACAAATACGCCCTCACTAAATGCATATATGTCACCAGTAGCGCCTGCCACGAATCCGATTCCAGACTTTGGTGATCCTGCAGTGATAGAATACGATCGAAGAGAAGGAATTGTGGCTAGGTGATGCCACGAAAGTTCAGCGTGATGGGACGTTTCATCTTGCAGACTGATGTCAGACTTAGACTCTCCCAACAGTACGTGTCCTCCAGGCGTAGTCATCAGCAATTTTGTTTCACTCACAAAGCTGTAGGCCTTGGCGGACATTACCGCAGAGTTGCTCTTTTGAGTTTCGGGCGCGCCAGACGGCGCGCCAAAGGACGCTCTGTCGGACTGCAGCACGACTTTCGCTATGTCATCTTGACTCAACTGCTGTACCGAGTTTCTGTTTGCTTCGACGCCAAATTTGTCGCGTCCTAGTTGGATCACTGCAACGCCCCCGTCAGCTCCACCTGTGGCGACATTGACAGCCTCAGAATCGTAGGAAAATGCATGTGACCAAATGTTTTTGCCAGTATGACCCAGGAAATGCTCATCATCTGTCAGTCGCCACGTTGGATCATGCACGGTGGCCGCTTTGAGAGTCCAGAGCTGATGAGTAGCATCTTCGCCAAAGGACATAAGCTGCGTACTCGGTTTATGCTGGAAAGGGTCACTGAGGAATGCTACCTGCCAGATCCGAGAAGTATGGCCCCAAGCTTGGACAAGACAGTCTGCTGGGTTTTTAGAAGTGATGAAGTCATTCATAATCTCTGCATGAGTATCATGGTCCAGGCTGCCATCCACAATCGAGGTCTTACCCTTGGCGGCAGAAATGTCCCATATTCGTATCGTGCGGTCGTCGCTACAACTAGCTAGGATGAGCCTGTCATTTTGACCTTGATCTTTCACGATTCCAATGTCAAGCCCGAATATTGAGCCGTCATGGGCAGGATACGTGTAATGGACTACATTACGTCGATCTGTGTGCTTTTTGTCACCATCGTCTAGTGACAGACTACACGACCAGACAATGATATCTCCAAGAGCAGAACCAGCTGCGACAAGGAGCACTGAAGGCGAGAGCCACTTTAGCGCAGCAGCGTAAAGCAGGACTCGAGACGATGCACTGAGTGTAACAAGATTTAGGGAAAGTCTGAAGATCTGTCAACCAATCGTGATAGTGAAAAGTCTTCTAGTCCTAGCTTACCCATCAACGGTCTCGTTTAAAGCGACCTGCAGCAGCAGCAAAGCATTATGAGCAGTCACGACAGCTACGTCAAGTGATGAGCCCATTGACGCTGCTGTGTCATTGGCTTTACTTTTACATGAAAGCACCCAGTCGGGCGCATCGATTCGTGCTTTACAGAATATCGAAGGCTTACTGTACTATGTCAGACTCCGCAGTCTCCGTACGAATGCGACAAATACTTTTCCGTCTGCGGAGACTTCACGATGAGGATACAGAGCTGCGTCCCTCCCCACGCCAGAACAACGTAGCCATCTTTGACTGTTGATAAGACAGTCAGACCATGAATGGCTTGAGCGTTAAAGATTGGGCACTGCACCGAGCAGGATCGCTCTGTTTGTACGCGTATGATATTGCCTTCACCGACGATAAGCAATTCACCAGCATATGTCAGTGCCGTCACTGTCGAGCACTGGACATGCGACGCGGGAGGGGAGCACTTCGGAGCCTGATCAGAGTACTGATCACTGGGCTCGTTGTTACACATAGCACGAATCCATCAGGTGATTGAAACATTCTCAGTTTCAGTGTGGTTTTGAAATTCCTGAGCTTGGACCACCTCCAACACCCACCACCTCTGTTGACTTCAGCCACTTTACATTTGTCTTACCAAGCATATATTGACAAAACCATAACATTAACGAACGATCCGTTCGCATCATTAGACTGCCAACCTCCGCGTCTCGTGCCAAGATCGTGTCCGCTTCGTAGCACCCACGCGTCCGCGTTTGCAAAGTGTCGCGTCGTCACGTCTAATGAACAAGCCCATTCGTCTTATGTGTGTCTGGCATGATGTCGCAGACTCCTGCAGGGACGCAGGGGAGTGCCGGCAAACTTATCTACGATCTGATTGAACTCGTTGACTCCGATGATCCAAACAAGAAGACCAGCGTGAGCAATGTGAAGAATCCTCCAATCAAAAGTGAGGGGCACTCCTCCACGTCCAAGCTCAAGTTAAGGACCGTGACCCAAGCTCAAAAGGATGAGATTGCGCAACGATTCGGCGAGCTCGATGATGAGGGCATGATACAGGCTGCCAAACTGATCAAGAATGGTCTGCATAAAGCCGGAAAGCATGATATAGCTGATGAAGCTGATAAAGCCCTTGACGCAGGAGACAATATTGATCTTCAGCTTGACGAGATCTCCAATGAGAGTCTGCACGACTTGCTCAGACTAGTCCGCAAAACACGATGGAAGAAGGCTACAGCTGATGTTGTTGTTCTTGACGATGAAGATGCGCAAATCGTTTCGTCACCTTTTCAAAGAAGTCAATCGAAAGGCACGGGGTGGCCCTTACGGACGGGGAGAGTGCCCTCTACCTCCGCTGCTGCCAAAGGGCCGAAGCTGTTTCAAACGTCAAGCCCTCTGACTGCTGCTTCGGCGAGATCCTTGCCACCATCTGCGACTTCCAAACCTCAATCTTCCTCTTCGAAATTGAAACCTGAAGTCTACGATACTCGCCACGCACCCACAAAGTCACCACGAAAGACAGTTCTCAGGGAAAAACCTGGTGCGGATATACACGATTTGACTGGAGATGTTGAAGTTATAGACCTTGATGACGAGCTCCCGGCTCAGCCGAAGCGGCTCAGTGCACATGAACGATCGGCTATACAGAGTGAAATATTAGGAAAAGAGCTGTCTAATTGCACTGTAGCAATGCTATTGCTCCGGGAACAGCAAAACATTAATGAGGACCAGTGGAGGAAGTCACTGCAGCGAATGAAGACAATATTCGAGCAATTCCCGGGAACTCAGTCAAGCATAAGCAATTTTAGGAGCTCAAGAGACATGCCAAATTATAATGCATCCGCACGATACGCGCCTACTCCTCGACCGTCGACGGTGCCTGGAGGAGTGCGAAAGCTAGCTCCTACGGCACCACTCCTAGCCGAAGAGGATCGCATGAACACAGCTTCGAGCCTGATCGCCAACCCACGTCAATCTCCTCGGGCAGCTTACCAGCTTCAACTGCTGACGCCGGGTAATAGTACACAATCGTCCCCCGCAGGCGTTACTCAACCACCAAGAAAGACTACACCTCCGGCACGCGCAAAGAAGAATCCAGGACACGGCACGATGAGAATGGTCAAAAGTAAGATGAGACCAGGCATGGCTTCAGAGAAAGAATCAAATGCTGGTACGGCTTCTCCGATACTTCAGCCCATCACAGTACCGGCGGAAGGTGATCATAAGCAAAATCAAAAAGACACAAGTACTATCGTTCCTGTACAGTCCATAGAGGACAGCATGTCGACGCTGCCTCCAGACCAGCAAGGCCCGCAGCTTGCGATGTTGAATTCCCGCCAGTTTCGCAGACTACAAGCCCCTCACATCGATCGACCTATTGATAGCACCGAACGAGTCAAACGCACCGGACGACAAGTCTCGACTTCCAGTACTCCCGACCTAAGACGAAGTGAGAACACACCAGATATCATTGGTTTGGGACAGGTGGCAAACACCATGCAAGCTCATATCGAAGAGTATAAATCGGGTCATGTGACCTTGGTCAAGGTAAGTGGCGCAGTGACTAAGTCGCAATACGTTGCTAAATAGTTGCAGGCTCTTCTTCGATCACAGAATAACTCCTGCCTACGCAAACCCCGATCGGATACAGTCAGCTATTGCTCATTCGACAACATGGCTGGTATTCCAGTGCCTGTATCAAAGGCAACGTCCACGCAATTCACGCAGTTAGTGGACAGGTATGATCGCAAAAGTTGCAGACCTTACTCCAGCCATGGTCACGAGCTACCATTTTTCTCAATCTATGCTCCCACACGTTCTTCTTTTCTAACGCCAAATCAAGAGCGGCTCAACACTGTACCTTGGATCAATTTAGGTGACAACGGTGATGGATTCGAGGAAGAGGTTCGTGAGGCGTATAAGCTCGAGGATGACGACCAAAGAGAGCGCAACACGATCGCCAAGCAACATGCCATACAGCTTGCTCCAACAATGGCGAAGTCACTCAAGACACTCGACTTGGACGAAAAACAGATGCTCAAGTACTTGATTGACTATCAGATGAATACGGCTTGGATACCCGATGATGTGAAGAGTTATGTCATCAGGGATGGACACATTCGGTCGAAGTGGTCGACAATGCTACGCCAGGTTGCCCAGCTAACTTCGGCAGAGGTCGAGAGGGCTAACGATGTTTGCCAGGCCTTCTACAATAGCGAGAGAAGAAGTATTTGGTACCTGATCAGGCACCTTTTCGAGAAAATACAACTCACTGAACCCGGAGCTACGTCTAGGGCAATTCCAGACTATTCAAGCTCGAGGTGTAGAATTTGTCACATCTTTTACTGCTTGGTGCATGGCGAGATCGTAAGCTTGCTAGAAGACTCGCAGCGAGACATTGGTGATGTTGCTGCAGGTGGCTATTCTGATGAGGAAGACCCTGCCACGATCAATCATCAAATTGTTTTCAGGCCCCGATATCTTGGGGCGCCCGGCAGTATACACATTGCATACAGATGGTCGGAGGAGCAACTCAGCCTACCGCTCGAGTCCAGAGATCTCATGTCGTTTCCTGGAGCAGAAGGTTCCATCAATGTCAGATTGGAAAGTACCTACGCAGGATGTGGAAATATGTGCTTCTGGTTAAAGGACAACCGTCATCCCTTTCCAGACTCGGACTTGACTGCAGGAGAGCAAGCTGATCTACGTCAGTTACTTTCTAGTTACGGCTCTAGCGATCGCGCCCCTTGTTACATTTCCAAAATTATAGGAAAGAGCTGTATTGCAACCTTTGTCGGGATACTCCGCCTTGCTGAGACTATTCCAGAACCACCAAAGAAGCTCCGACGCGCCCTTCCATCAGGCAAACCGTGGTATACAAGCCAGGAACCAACCAAAGCAGAAGCACGCGAACCATTCAGGCCTTGTAATCACGAAGGACCTTGTGATCAAGCCGACTGTTCATGCGTACAAGAAGAAGTGCCCTGCGAAAAGACTTGCGCTTGCTTTCCAACGTGCGACCATGTGTTTAGAGGCTGTAGCTGCAAAAGAACAGGGCAGATCTGCTGGCAGAACAAGAAGTGTCCTTGCTTTATTTACAACAGGGAGTGTGACGAAGACCTCTGCGGGACTTGCGGCGCAGATGAAGCACTCGACCCGCTCAATCGGTATCAAAAGCTCGACAGAGTGTGCGGCAACGTTTCGATCCAGCGAGGCATCACTAAGAAGACACTGACTGGAAAGTCAGAGGTTATTGGCTTTGGACTATTTGCCGCCGAAAGCATGAAGGCAGGCGACTTTATCTCAGAATACATCGGCCAGATCATCACAGAGGAAGAGTCGTCCCGCCGGGGCCAGGTATACCATAGACGCAGCGTCTTCTACGAGTATAGCATGGGCGCAAAGCGTGTGACAGACGGTACGAATGCTGGCAACAAGTCCCGCCTCATGAACCACACCCACAACGTGCGCCTCATCAATGTCACATCCAAACTACTGGTATGCAACGGCATCGTGCGTCTAGGGTTCTTTGCTGTCCGAAATCTGGAACCTGGGACGGAGCTCGTGTACGACTACGGCGTGGACGACTCCAAGACGAAAGAATGGATGGAGAAGATTGATGGGCAGCTTGTACCTATGGCAGCTCGCAAGCCTGGTAAAGTCGTTCGAATCAAGATACAGAAGAAGAGCAAAGCGCAGGTAGCTAGTGCTGCATCTGTTGGACACTCTGTCAGCGATGCAGCTGTCGCAGCGTTTGCGGCGAGCGATGAAAGTTCGTCTGCTTCTGACTCGGAGGATGAAGACCCAATGGATCTTGATCTGGGCCCTGTCTGTGTCGACGACTCTGCGGATGATGACTACGACGAAGCCGGATCGGATAGAGCAACTAGCAATGTACAGCGACGATCTGCGAGGACGGCGAGGGCAGGTACTCGATCGCGAGCAGCCTCTCCAATAAACATAGATTTGGACATTTCCAGCTCAAACGAAGCAGCACCTTTACCAAAGCAGCCTCCACATGGCCGGAAATCTCCATCAAATCCCCTCCAGCGCGAGATCGACCGCCTCAAAGCCACTCCTTGGGCCGTCAGCTCCGCAGACCTCCAGAATGCATTTGGTGCGGAGTCAGCGAGCAATCTCAGTCTCCTTGCGACTCTACGCGACCAAGCTACCACACACGCTCGCCACATCGACTTCACCAGCTTTATGAGACTCGCCGCAATAGAGCACGAGCGCAGATGCGCTAATCCTTCACGCTCGCCAGCTATCTGGACTCCTGGAGATCTTGTGAAGGCGGGTGAAGCTGCCTTTGGACTACGAGGGAGTGCCTCACGGGGTGAGAAGAGGAAGCGTGGGCAGAGCGTGGGCTCGGTCTTTGACCACGACGACGATGATGACGATGATGATGATGACGACGATTGAGGACAAAAGATTCTGGGTATGCTGGCGCACATGGAGTATGTGAGATGGGAAAGCATTGCGAAACTGCTGAAAAATCAATGGGCCAAGATACGGCAAGGTACCAATACACTATATCGGGGAATAGATCTTCAGGTCGTGGCTTGTACCACCCCTCTTGGCGTGATGTTCATAGAGCCTGGACTGAACATACTTGATACTGTCCACAAGGTCATCAAGCCTCGTGATTCAATGATCTGCCCATTTACCAGCAGTCTTTCAGTACTTGAGTATTAGTCTGAGCAGAACTGCTATGGCACTGTCACTGAAGATCTTCTGGACTTTTGCTCTGTGACAATCTGAACTGCCATCGATGGTGTCTGACCGCAAGCATCTCGGCCATCAAGGTTGAGAAGACTTCACTGCAACACTTTTACACATACCTGCAACAGTTGCACCAACATACATTTGCTACAGCTTGCACCTTTCGCGCCTGCGCGACACCGTCGCCGTCCCCAAGCTTTCCCTCGCTCTCTCTCTTTCGCGTTCTCTCTCTCTCTTGCTCTCTCACCCTCTCTTGCTCCACATTCACTTGTCGTTCACTTGTCAATTCCATATTGTTCACGTATCATCCACTAACATGCTCACATAAACTGGCCCAAGCCCTTTGTGTCCGCCTTGGCGGCTCAGGTCGCCGCCCTCAACGCAAGACATATTCTACAATCTCACACTTTCCATATCCAAACGCCAGTCATAACACATTAAAATAGGTGTCCATGCATGCTGACCACATACGGTACTCTCCAGAAAGTCATCAAGCCTCACTATTGAAGTTCGAATCGCAGACGGTCAGACTGTAAATGCTCAGAGAGTATGGGATCAATGTTCTTGACGTGTATAAAGACCGGTGTTATCCCCCCTCCTCCTTTCTATACCTTACTTCGTCATCGCCCTCGAGTCTGCACAATCGCTGACAATGTGCGGTCTCAGACGTACCTTCAAGGATACATTACTCTCAAATTGCAACGGTACTCGCCACTACGTGTACTACCTCCTCGCAATTGTGGCTACAACGAGGAACGACGATGCTGTCGCAATTCTAAGGGCTTGCGCGTCGTGTGGAGCGGGTCCGCGGGAACGTAGCCAATCATGATGAACTGATACTCACTCAGTACACGTACTCGTCAGTCTGTGTCGTCTCCTCCCTCATGTCTTTATGATTGTTCAACATCTGCTCTCTATACTATAAGTAGTCGCTGTACGAAGTATAGTCGTGAAGTTCCCTCCCGCGATCGAGTGCGCGACAGCGATCACGAAGATTTCCGACTACCTAAACACTGCCCTGGACCCTGCGAACCGTCAGTTACGACTCAGCCCTGCATTGACAAACAGGACCTCGACTGCATCACCTTCGACTACGTTCTACTTCTTGCCATACCTACTCGACCTCAATCATAGCAACTCACTGGTACACCCGCGACAGCGTCAACAATGACGCCTCCACCTGTCCCCCGGAAGCCTGTCCCATTGAGAACGCTAGCGCCATCACTGCCGCCGGCATGGGAGAAAGATCTCACTGAAAGATACCGACAGCTGCTCAGCACGAAGCGCATGAACCAGCTTTCAAGCCGACGCACGACAGGTCTGGGTCGCTCAGTGTCGAATTCATCGCAAACGTCTACCCTCGAGGCACAACATCCACAATACCTGCCACTACGCCATGGCTCCGGCGTACATCCTGCTCGATCTGCCACACCGCTCGACGACTTTCCTCTCGGCGCTCCCTCGCAATCAAGCGCACCATCATTACAAAACATACCTATCATGGCTACAGCGCCATGTCGACAGTCTCACCACCGCTTCCGCAACGAACTTCACATGCTCTCAGAAACACCCTGCAAATGGGAGAACCCGGGACCCCTCGACGAAGCCATGCGCACACTACCCCTTGAACGTCTATACCGGCTAGCAGAAGAAGAATCGGAGTACTTCAAGGCCGCGGCTGCAAGCTTGACCCCACCGAAGAAACCGTCATGGGCATTTCAAGATTGTCTTATCCGTCAGCTGCTGAAGTGGTTCAAGCGGGAGTTCTTCCAGTTTGTCAATGTCCCGAAGTGCTCGCGCTGCGGCGGGAACACAATGCCGGTGGACAACGGAACTGGTACCGGAGTTGCACAGGTTGCGCCTTCGCCAGATGAGCGCGCTTTGAGTGCGCACAAGGTTGAGCTGTACTACTGCCCGCGACAGACATGTGGGGCACGGACACGATTCGCAAGATATAACGACGCTTTTGTGCTGATGCAGATGCGCAAGGGCAGAGTGGGCGAGTGGGTCAACACATTCAGCATGCTCTGCAGGGCGCTGGGCTCGCGAGTGCGATGGGTGTGGGTGTTATGGAATAACAACGAGGATCACAGCTGGACGGAAGTCTACTCGGATTACAGAAGAAGATGGATCCATGTAGATCCGTGCGAGGAGAGATGGGACAACCCGACAATGTACACTGAAGGTGAGGCGCCACAACTCCCATTGCTTTAGTTGACGATCTCTAACATCTGGCCATTAGGTTGGGGTCGCAAAATTCGTTACTGCATTGCTTTCGGGACCGATGGCGCAACAGACGTCACAAGTCGATACTGCCGGAATCCTCTCAAGCATGGCGGCGAACGCACAAAGTGTCCCGAAGACGTGCTATTGTTCATACTCGATGAGATTCGACGGATACGGCGGCGCAACATGGATAAGGATGCCAAGTTCAAGCTGGAAGTAGAAGACAGTCTCGAGAGCAGGGAGATGAAGCACTACTACGTCAGCGCACTGATGGCGGAAGTCATTCAGCTGGTGCCAAAAACAGGGGAGCAAAAGAGGCTGGATGATGCGGATAGGCGGAAAGCGGAGGAGAGAAGACTGGAGGGTATGTTGGCTGATATTCCAGTGCCATGAGCTCCAGACTAACGCATGTTCCAGCTATTCAAAACCGCGAACGAAGTCAAGATAATGGCCGAACGAGTCCGAGGACACATCCAGACGTGCCACCTCCACCATAGTTCAACGCAGAATACGACACTTATCACGACCGCGACATGACGAACGTGCTTACGCAATCCATTCCTTCGGATTTTTTCGGCCACACCGTGGGCCTGAACGTACTCGACCACGTTGGCTCCGGAAGACGACGCGTATCATTCCGCCAGATCAGGCCAATTTTCGTACTTCTTCTATTCTACGCCTTCACAAATGGGGTGCGTCCGACGCTGTCGCTGTATTTCGGCAACAGCCGATTTCAATGCTTGCAAACTGCTTGCAAACTTCTTTGTCCTTAGTTGGAAGGTCTTATGGGACGCGCTGAATCATTTCGGGGCTCATTATAGGGGTTCTATTTTCAGCAGACTAGCTAGCGCTGCGGGTGGTGGTGATGGTTAGCTAAAAGCTTAGGTGTATGTGGAGGATCTTGAAAGAGTCGAAAGGCTCGACGTTTGCACAAAGGGGTAAATCTGATGTAGAGACGAGACTATGAATGAAATGCATATATCCATACATCCTCTCGTCAACTTTCTGTTTCGTCTCGCTCCTTGACTCGGACTCGGACCGAGAGGTGTTTCAAATTTCTTATCGATACATTTTTTGATGAGCATGCAAAGTCCTCACGCCTAGCACTTACACTATCCTTCGTAGCAGGTCTCTATGGCGAGAATTATACAGTAAACGGATCTCATCAGCGCGATAGTACAAAGTTGCGTCCCACCACCATGGACATCCACCGCCTCCGCACGATCCCCTTCCCTCCCTCTGCCATAAACTGCCTGGCCTTCTCCCACCCCACAGGCTCTTCCCTCGGCGGCCAACCCCTCCGCCTCGCCATCGGTCGCGAGAATGGCGACATTGAGATTTGGGATCCTGCGAATGGCTCCTGGATCTGTGAAATCACATTTCGTGGCGGCCGCGAACGTGCTGTGCAGGGCTTAGCATGGGTAACAGATGAAGATGAGACGGACGAGCGAGGTTACACAACACATGGGCGTCTGCGCCTGTTCAGTATTGGGTACTCGAGTACGGTGACAGAGTGGGATCTCTGCACTGGGTTGCCACGAAGACAGAGTAGTGGCAGTCATAGCGAGGTGTGGTGTTTGGCTGCGCAACCACGGCTGAAGCGCGCGAAGAAGAGTAGCTCGAATCTGGAGGCGAGGATTGACGATGGGCAGTATAAGGGACAGAATCTGGTTGTCGGGTGTGCAGACGGGTCCTTGGTGCTGCTGTCGACGGCAGATGATGGACTGACGTTTCAAAAGTACATTGCGAGAGCCTCGAAAAAGAATGCAAGGGCTTTGAGTATAAGATTTAAAGATCGGAATACTATCGTGGTTGGCTTCTCGGACAGCACAATCCGCGTGTATGACATTAGAAACGGCAACCTCATCAGGACAATGGGACTCGGTGCCGGCGCGCAAGGTGGACCAAAAGAGAAGCTTGTTTGGGCAGTGGAGTGTCTCAAGAATGGAGACATCGTGTCTGCGGACTCGTCGGGCAATGTTGTATTCTGGGATGGCAAGACATATGGCCAGCTACAGCGAATCAAAGGGCACGAAGCAGACGCACTATGTCTGGCAGCAAGTCAAGATGGCATGAGAGTGTTCAGCGGCGGCATGGATCGAAGAACATGTGTGTATAAATGCACAATCAAAGCCTCGAATCAGCGGAGGAATTGGGTCAAGTGTAAACATCAGCGATTCCACAAGCACGATGTCAAGGCGATGGCAGCGTTCGACAGCAATAAGACGATGAGTTTTGTGGTTAGTGGAGGTCTGGACACTCAGCCGATCATTATACCATTACGGGAGTTTGGAAATGAGTATCACCGCGCGTTGCCCTTTATACCTCAGGATCCACCGATAGCAGCTGCGAAGAGGATGTTAGTGAGCTGGTGGGAGAATCAGATTACGATATGGCGGATAGGTAGGCGGAAGCAGGAAGCAGGGGACTCTGAGACGATTGACGGCGAGCCGAATTATCAGTCTGTCGCTCAGCTGTCCCTGAAGGGCGAGGAGAACATAGCAGCCGTCACGATATCTCCCGCAGGCGACGTACTGGCTGTTGCAACGTCAGCAGGGATCAAGCTCTTTTCGCTCGAAACACGGCCTGATGTTCCCGGAAGTCATGCTCTGAAGATCAAGAAACTCGAGCTCCCAATTACAATGCGCAGTACTGGAGCACGGCTTCTGCAATTCTCCCAAGACTCAAAGTGGCTCCTCTTCCTCCGACACGACAGCACAATTCACCTAGCTTGCATCGCTCCGTCTGAAGACAGCGAAAACAGTCTCACTGTTTTGCCCACTACCATCCAACTGGAACGACCTTCTGGGGTTCGTCTAGGCAAAGACGGCAAGCCCTACCAGAATTGCCTCAATGGCGAATGGGGTAGCTATGACCGAACAATAAACCGCGCCGCCTTCTCCTCCGACAGTCGCATCCTTGCTCTGTCAGATCTCGGCGGCAACATCGACACATTCATCCTCGAAGGCAACGAAGATCCGGCCGCACCCGCCATCGACATTGTCTCACCTACAGCGTCCGCCAAATCAGCAGCATCCGACTCCGACGACGAAGATGACCTCCGAACCATCGTCGTTTACGGTCAACACTGGGCACCTAACCCCAGTTCTCATCTTCTACCACGTCTACCTTCAACCGCTCTAATCCTCTCCTTCCGACCCAGCTCGCCGCAGCAACACCTACCTTTCACAAACGGCAACCCTGGCCTGCACCCCACACGACACAACCCGCACGCCCATTCTTCCGCGCTGCCCACGTCTTCCACGACCGAACCCCGCCTCTTCATCGTAACATCGCAGCACAAGCTCATCGAATACAACGTCCTCACTGGCCGCCTCACAGACTGGTCCAGGCGCAACATCGATACGGTCCGTCTGCCTGAAGAGTTCCGCCTGGTCCGGGATCGCGCCATCGGCTGCTTCTGGGATATCCCGGATGTGATCAAGGATCGTACAGCATATGAGCGTGTGTGGGTTTATGGCGCAACGTGGCTCGCCATGTTTGATCTCGCACAGGACCTGCCTACTCATCGGACTACTGCGACGTCAGCGCATCATGGCACGAATGGCACGGCGATCACGACATCTGAATCTGATGAGCAAGCTGCTACGCAGGCAGTGGCAAAAGCACAATCGCAGTCACAACGGCCACTGAAGCGCAAGTTGTCGACTTCAGGCGACGTCAGACCCGCACAGCGTATTACTACTGAGCTAGCGACGAAGAAGGGCGTGACGTCAGGCGCGGGAAGTCGCATCACTAAGGCTGAGGAGTTGGGCATGGGTGTTGCGGCGGCGAAGGTGCATCGATATGGTAAGGATGGCAAGGAGGTTGTTACTGCTATGCCGCGTGCCATCGTCGCTCAAACCGGAGAGGATGATGAGGATGAGGACGAAATGGACGGTGATGACAACGATGATGACGACGCAATGGACGATGTCGTTCCTTCGACTGTCGCCAATGGTGCTAATAAGAATGCCAATACGCCGTTCTACATGACATTGCGGTATCGACCCATTCTCGGAGTGCTGCCCTTGACGCCGCTGGATGCTTGGGAAGCCCGGACTGGAGGTAACGGAGAGGAAACGAAGTATGAGCCGAGTGATGCGAGTTTGGAGGTTGCGGTAGTCGAGAGGCCGGTGTGGGATTTGGAGCTTGGGGAGAGGGTGGTGGGCAAGGGCGATAAGGACAGGAGTGTGTAAGGTAGATGAGTGAGATAGGGTCAGGATATGTGATATGTATGGTGATCGTGTAAGTTCAGATATGGTATTTGGGGCCTATGTTTCAGGTTGGGATCACCTGATTCGACTTCCGGTTTCAGCGTTTGTCTGCTGCTGCCTTGTGGACCCCACTCTTGTGCGTTTGACCATTAAGCTCACAATTCCTTCCTCATTCACTTCTTCACCTCTCTCCTCGCATCCTTCTTCACCTTTCATCACGATACTCCTCCAGCTATCACACTGTACCTCTTTCCAAACTCAGACTCTGTCACGATACCTTGTCCGTTTGTTTTGTCTGTTGACTGTGTCCCTTTTCTCCACTGAGCCTCGCTAGCAGCTCCACAAATAGAGCTTCAACAAGCTATCAATCGATCAACTCAAACAACCTCCTTCATCAAACCCACCAACAAGCTTTCAGCATGGGTGCCTGGGGTCTCGGTCTCTTCGAGAATGACTCCGATGCCGACATGGTTTGCGACTACTCGCACGAAGCCGGCATCGACACGGGCGACGATGAGGAGAGCATCGACATGAGCGAAGATGAGCACCTTGCTGTTATTCGCGCTCGTCTCGACAGTGGTATCCTCGACAAAATGGTCGCCAAGCGCTGGCCTGATGCAACTAACCCCGCCAAGATCGAGCGCGGCTGGGGCGTTACGGAATCACCAGATTATCAGCTCGTCATCCTTGGGGCCTGGGCGATGGAGTCTGGGGCGAGATTGCCAGACGGTCTGAAGGCTTTCATGAAGAGGACATACCCGGGTCTGGGTCTGCAGAGACATGGCAGGATGCAGATGGAGAGTGCTTGCGATGAGTATGATGCTGCTCTTATCTTGATGAATCCTCGACACAGATCATGACGACATGCTAATACAACTCATGGAGCTAGGTACGAGGATGGCACACCTTACGACTTCCATAACCCGGCCCTTCGAGCCAAGATGGAAGCGACCACCACAAACGACGTCGACATGCTGTACCCTGGCAATGGAGGTGGATTCACTATGCTCAACATGCTGATGCCAGGTCAAACACCTGGAGGTCAGGCTAGCTGGCGTAAGTCATGGGATCCCCCTTCATGCCCACGTAAATCGAGCTAATCAAGTAACGCATAGGTGACGCGATGTCTAAGCTGAACATCGGTGGTCTCTTCGGTGCTGGCAAAACCAACAGCAACCCTTCTTCTTCTGCCGGCCCAGCTCCCCGTGCTCATGTTCAGCATCCTCACGGAACCTGTGGCAACTGTGGCGCCGAGGATACCAAGGGTCAGCTTCTCAAGTGCAGTCGCTGCAAGAATGCTGTGTATTGTGGCAAGGAGTGGTGAGTACCTTCAGGCAAGAAAGCTGACCGACAAAAAGCTAATCGTGTCGCAGTCAGAAGGAACATTGGAAGAATGGAGGACACAAGGAAGCTTGCAAGGCTTGAATACTGCTTATGAATCGTTCCAGGCAGAGCTTGTGATGTACGATGAGCGATGGACAGCATGAGTGAAGTGGACGTCGAGCATGTCGATGATTTGCTCTCGAGCTACGGCCCAGCTTGCTTGGTACAACAAGATGAAGGACTTGCGACAGCTCTCGGTGCTTTTCAGGCATACCGGTCTTGTCAAGAAGGTGAGTATGCAGGATAAGAGCCACATGTACAGCAAAGAAGATGCGGATGTACGGTCATCATGACTATAATAGAGTGAGATGAGGGAAGTGCTAGACATGTGCTGGGTGTTTCTGGCACAAACCTGAAGCCAGAGAAATGTTGTCACGTGCTCAAAACGACGCTGGCTCCCTGTGCCCACAATATCGAGATCGATCTCGACGAAATCTCAGGCACGCACACCCAACCGGCTTGACCTCCGGAACAGCCACTGTGTCATGCACTAGTGCCTCCCTCTGAAAGCTTTATCAATCTACATAGACTTTCACTCATCACCATTCTATCGATCGTCACTGCTTGTTTGATATCATACTGAAACATACAAACTTCAGACGACGACCCAGTCGCTCTTGCCTTTTACGCAAACGTACCTTACTTTCCGAGCCGGCATGGCTCCCTACATGGGTTTGCGCGGCTCTGGCCTCACCATCGCAATTGGTCTTGTTTCTGGTCTCTGCTTCGCGTATGGATGCCTAAGACATGATAAAATGCAAAACGTCACTAATATCTTGCTCATAGACTCTTCGGCTACTGCCAGGGTGACTTTGGTGTTTTCCTCACAGACGACTCGTTCCGCGCCCAGTTCCCTCAGATTGACACTATCGGACATCCAGGCGACCGCCACGTCGCGACTCTTCTAGGTGCGTACAGGAGTAGGACATGAAAGACATACAAGAATAACACATCACCAGGAATCACAAACGCGGCGTGGAATATCGGCTGCTTCGTCAGCGCTCTCTGCACAATCTACGTCGGAAGCTTCCTCGGCCGCAAGAAGACCATCTTCGTCGGTGTCTTCTTCCTCATCATCGGAGAGATCTTGCAATGTACTTCATACAGCTTAGGCCAGCTCATTGCCGGTCGTGTGCTTGCTGGTTTCGGTAAGCTCTTCAAAAAATCTACCAAACTAGAAGGACCAGTACTAACATATTTGCCACTCTAGGTAATGGTTTCAACACTTGCACCATTCCCGCCTGGCAAGCCGAGACATCTCGTGCCCATCGCCGTGGTACCCTCGTCATGATCTCTGGTGCCTTCATCACGTTCGGACTCATGATGTCCTACTGGGTTGGATTTGCGTTTGCCTGGATTGAAACATCATCCGCCGCATGGCGTGTACCAATTGCATTCCAGATCCCCATGATGTTGATGGTCGCTGTTATTCTCTTCTTCCTTCCTGAGAGTCCTCGCTGGCTCATCCTGAACGGTCGGGCCGAGGAGGCTCTGAGAGTCCTCGCCGCACTCGATGACCGCACTCCAGAGGATGCCGTCGTGTACAAGGAGTTCCTTGCTATCAAGGATGCCGTCATCGAGATGGGTGCTGGTGGCTTCGGTGCTATCTTCAACGGCAAAGGTGAAGCACGTCATGGACATCGCACAATCCTTGCCTGCCTCATTCAAGGTTTGCAGCAAGTCTCTGGTGTTAACCTCATCGCTCAGTACCTGGCCCTACTCCTTCTCCAGCAAACAGGCTACACACCATGGGTCGCACGTTTACTTGCCGGCTGCATCGGCACAGTCGCACTACTTGCATCCTTCGTACCAGTCGTCGGTATTGACCACTTCTGGGGACGTCGTTCTCTCATGATCTTCGGCTCTTCCGGCATGACCCTCGCCATGATCCTCCTCGCCATCATGGGCAAGGTCAACACTGCCGCAGCTCACATTGTCCTTGTCATCTTCTTCTTCGTCTTCATGGCTTTCTTCGTCATCGGCTGGCAAGGAATGGCATGGTTGTACTCTGCTGAAATCGTACCCCTACGTATCCGCGGTCCAGCCAACGCTCTCTCCACCGCCACAAACTGGCTTTGCAACTTCTGGGTTGTCCTCATCACGCCGATTGCCTTCGAGGCTATTGGCTACACAACCTACATCATCTTCGCCGTCCTCTGTGCCGCCACAATTCCGCTCGTCTGGCTCTACTATCCCGAGACAGCGTACAGAACCCTCGAGGAAGTCGACGTCTTCTTCCACGCTGCCAACACAGAGCCAAACCCATGGCGAGCAGTCGTCCACATCTCGCAGGAAACACCACTCTGGTATGGTCGTGACGGCCAAATTGACTTCGACTACGAAGCCAGTGAGTGGCACCAGCGCGCCCAGAAGAAGCTCGACAGCAGCAGTGGAGGTAGCACAGGTGATAGCCAGGAGGCGCCTACCAACACAAGCAGTGATCCTGTTACCAGCAGCGACAGTTATGGCAATGGATACGGTGGAGACAGGATGATGGAGAAGGATCATGAGAGGGGCACGTTGATGAGGAACAGCGGGAGTGATGAGACAAGAGTCGGCCGTGAGAGACAACTGAGGGATGGCGAGGCCGAGAAGCAAGCGGCTATGGGACTGGGACAGAACCAAGGCCAGCTTAATGGCCAGCAGACGACGGTGATGGGTCAGAGGGAGCAACCGAGACGGGTCAGGGAGTACAACGATATGGTATGTTTCGGAGCTAATCGCTTCGCATGATCTGTTTTCTAACATCGTAACAGGCTCCTGGAGCACCTTACACTGAGCTGAGGCCTGGTGTCAAGGCCTGGATCCTGAGAGAGCCAGGTAAGGGTGCTTAGTCTTCAGGATCCCGGGGATCTGGTAAGGGGGTGCGGTGGTAATGGTAATGATATGGTGTCATCGGTGTTGAGGGACGGTGTCATGATCTCGCACTCAAAAGGCGCTCGATCATATGGAAACAGCTCGATGGCTTGATGACTTTTCTTTGTACATATACACTTTCGGTGGACGAGCTCCCTTAACTTCTCTTTTTCTTTAGCTCGAAAAGATGCACCTTGCACATATACATTCGAACGGAATACATCTGCAATTCTGATACTCTGCGTCGCCGGGATCTTGTGAGATGAATGAGTAGTATCGATGCAATAACTCAGCTATAGACTGTGACAATCGCTCCACAAGCAGCTACATCGTTGACACCAGCAACATGCTATAATCACCGATCTCACTCGGGGACATAATGCCGGAAGACATAGTCACCATCTGTCATGTCATCGAGTTTCTCCACAAAACACCTTCGGAAGCTTTTCGGAATGCCACCGAGTGCAGACAGCTCACCTATCTCAGCTGCCAACTCCTGACCAAGTTGTTCTGTCCTGCTACCTCCGGCTTTGGGCTTTGGGCTTTGGAAGCGTGACACCACGTGATTTCGTCTTTGCCGTCTTCATGCAATAAAAATGCCCCGGTCGATGATGGCCGTCCTCACCTCCATCCACGCTTCCAATGGAGCCCTTCCCTTCCTTGGGCCAGGCAGAATCGCTCTCTTGGTCGGCGTATCCGGCGGGAGGGCTCGCGACTTTGACTGCTATTGCGAAGAATGCAGATGAACCGAGGATTTATACCGTCGGCAGGAACGAAGCACGGGCTAGCGACAATTGTAGCAGAGTTGCAGGAAGTGAATGAAGAGGCCGCGTTTGCACCGATCCTGACGGACATCAGAGTGTTCCTAATATGTCGATGCTGCGTGTAAGATGTTTGGAAAGGACCAAGAGAAGTGGGGACGTGGGAGGTTGGGTGTGCTGAGCATGAGTGTGGGACGGTTGAAGTTGGGACGGCAAGGTATGTGGGAGGAGTGTGAGCAGCGGACATTACTGGCATGCTGCCTGTTGAAGGACGAAGGTCATACACCAATAATCACGAACCCTCCTCCCCACCGAATGTGGATGTGGTGAGGGCAAGTGATTGGGAGGTTGCGAGTAGGTGTTATTTGCTGGACTGGGATGGGGAGGAGCTTGGAGTTGATGGAGAGCTATAGGAGGACGGGCATGGATGAGAGGATTTGGGAATAGATCAGGGAGGTGTTTAAGGGGCCTGCGAAGGGTGAGGGCACTCTACTAGGGCTATGAGGGAGATGGAGCAGCTTGTGGCGGAGCTCGTCTAGGTGAGATATCTGGGGGCACTGTTCAGACATCGTGGTGTTAGTCTGACGAGATTACATCACGGCACTTTTTACGTCCTCCATATTCTTGTCTCCAAACCCATTCGCTATTCTGTTTCACACGAGATACTGTGACCATGCCATACAGGCATCATGCTTTCAGTTCGGCGAAACATATCACGGTATCCGCCAGTGTTCCCTCCCTCAGTTACACCTAGAAGCAGTAATATCCGGCGTACCAAACAAACACTTCAAGCATTAAGGCAATGAAGCATAAACACTCGTAGCCCTAGTAACGACGACCTCTTCTGCTACACCTGGCCTAAACACCACGGTATGAGGATTGACTTTCAATCAGCGTGCTCTGAGCGTCTCGAATCCTGGAATATATATATCTCAGTGGCAATCCCCAAGTTTCGACTTTTGGAATCATACACAAGTCGAAAGATCAGGCCCTCTGTTGCTCTCTGTTGCTATAAAGCGCATTGTATTGACTGAGTATAGGACCTAGCATACTTATAGTACGGCACCCTCCTGGACTCTTGTCTTGTCACATCTACAAGTGAATCTACACTCTACAAAGTAAGCTGCTTTCAACATGTCAACCAAATAACATACTGACCAACGTGCAGATCTAAACCGACGGTACCTTTCAGCACCGTTATCAAGACACATCACCGACAAATACACACCCTTCTCCAGGTAAGTTCCCCTTCCCATCCTCGTCAAACCAACATGCTGACCAGCCCAGCCCTCGACATCCACGGCACCCCTCAAAACCCACCTCCAATCAACCTCCAGCACCTCGTCCTCCCATTATGGACGCCCCTCCCGGCGACGCTTTCCCGGTCGACTACGCAGGTACCCTGGTCTACAACGACTGGTGCCCCACCCTCAATGGTCTCGGCCTTGAGCACCTTCCGATCCAGCACTGTTGGGACGAGCACTACACGGATGAGTTGTGGATCTCCGTCCTCAGGCGTACGGATACTGTGCAGTGGGGACCCCCGGTCGAGGAGAACGACAGCATGGGGAGGATGGGCATGGCCTCCGCCAGCAGCTCCAACAACAACACCAGCGCCAACAGGGCCAGTGAGAGAGCCAGCAACAGCGAGGACAGCTGGGCTCATATCCGTAGTGTCCTGATAGGGGAGGACAGCGTAGGGAGGATGGGCATGGGCGCTGCCAGCAGCGTTGACACCAATGTTAGGACCGAAAGCCCCTATATCCTGCTGGGGGAAGACAGCGTAGGGAGGATGGGAATAGGCGCTGCCGACAGTATTGACACCAATGCTAGGACCCACGCTCCCTATGTCCTGGTAGGATACGATAGCGTAGGGAGGATGGGCATGGGCGCTGCCAGCAGCGTTGATACCAACACCAGAAGCAACTCCAATGCTAGCACGAGCGAGGACAACCAGACCAGAACTCCATATGTCCTAGTAGGGGAAGACAGCGTAGGGAGGATGGGCTTGGGTGCTGCCCGCAGTGCCAACACCAAACCCAAAAGCAATTCCAACAGTAACACCAGCCGGATTGGGCAGAGAGGCATCACCAGCGACGACAATTGGAGCCGCATCCCAAATGTCCTGGCAACGGACGTCGACAACCCCAGTTCCGGTACTGTGATGCAGGAGAAACGTAGGGGCGCGATGTTGGAGGCATTGCAGCAGGAGTCTGCGAGGGAGTGGAATGAACTTTCGGCGGAAATTGCGGTGGAGGCTGGCGTTGGACATCATGAGGAGGACGTTGAGCATAGGACGAGCGATGAGAGTAGTCTGCTTGACTGGTCTGGAAGCGTTGATGGGAGCGTATCTGGAAGCGTTGGTGAGGGCGTTGCTGGACGTATGAGAATGAGCTTTGGTGAAAGCTTTGGTGAAAGTGTGGGTGAGAGTGTTGGTGAGAGCTCAGGTGAGAGCATGCACGACATCGCTAGTGAGAGCATCGACGATGGCGCTAGCGAGGATTCCGATGAGAGGATTGGTGGGAGTGTGGAAGAGACTTTGGGCAACTGGGAGTGGCCAGTTGAGCTTGGAGAACATCGGGTTTGGTGGTCGACTGCCTCGGTGTGATGAGGAGATTGCAGGAGCGATACGTTATGGTTGGCTCGAGGTCGGTTGAGGAAGTCGCGAGTGAGCGATCTGCGGCTATTTGAGTTGCGACTAATCGAGTTGCTACGAATGAAATGTCAATCTGGCTTGTCATGAGCGAAGGTGTAAGCTCACTGATAATTTCAGTAATAGTGGTTATAATAACAATCAAGAAATCTCAAATTGTTGACCTGTACATTGTATTGCGCCAGTAGTGAGCGAAGCTTGCACATTTGAATCACCATCAACAAGAAGATTCGTGCAGAGTATGGAAAGAATAATGCAACAGAAGAAATCACGAGGCAAGAATTTTAGATTTACTATTCCCTTTTCATACACAGAGACTGGGTATCGAATGTCTCCAAAGCTAACCTGTATCTAAGACTCTGAAGCGGCGGCACCAGTAATAATCTCGACGAGTTCTCCCGTGATGACAGCTTGGCGAGTACGATTGAAGAGAATCTGGAATCTGTTGATCATGTCACCCGCGTTCTTGGAGGCGTTGTCCATGGCGTTACGACGAGCAGATTGTTCGCAGGCGTGGCCCTCGGCAAGAGCCCAGAAGAGCGAGTTAGCGAGAGCGTACTCGCGGAGGTTGCCGATGACTTCGTCGTCAATCTCGAAAGTGGCGAAGTTGGCTGTGCTGTGTGTCAGTATACTGCGAGCGTTGATTGGTGTTTTACCTGAGAATACGTACGAGATGCGGTGATAGCCTCCTCCGAGAAAGCCTCAATGGTGATTGCCTCGTATGACTGAGCGTTCAGGAACTTGTTGTACATGATCTTGATGGAAGCGTATTCCGTTGGCAATTGGGAGACCTGGTCAGCAATCGCCTGTGCATCGGCGAAAGTGGGGACGTCCTTTCCGACACCAGCAAAGTTCATCACCAAGTTCTTGGCGTTACTCCTGCCGAGCTGCGCCTTGCACTTCTCACCCAGAACCACAAGGTCGGCGTCGGGATCGTTGGCCATGAGCCTGCGGGTTGCACGGGTCATACCAGAGTGGATACCACCGCAAAGACCCTTGTCGGACGAGCAGATGATGTAAAGTGTCTTCTTGCCATCGGCCTCGACGCCCTTTGTCTCGGCCTCTTCGAACACCTGGTTGGATGTCTGTCCGTAGGTACGAGAGCTGGTCATGGCACGTTGCGCTCGGGTAAGTTTTGTGGAGGCGACAATCTTCATGGTCTTGGTGATCTTCTCGATATTACGGATGGACTTGAGACGGCCCTCAATCTCACGGAGGGTGGCATAGTTGGCGGAGGGAACGACGGCGGGCCTAGTCAATTGGGTTAGGACGTATCGCAAATAGATCGTGAGAAGTGGACCAGCCAGGCAGTGACGCACCTTGCGACAGCCGTGGCACCAGCGCGGAATGCCGGACGAGCAGCTCTAGAAAGCATGGTGACTAGCGAGAGCAGAAAGGGAGTGGAGATGGCGGAGGTAACGTCGTTGTCGTCGTCGGTCTCTAATGTTCAAAGCTCTTTGACGTTTCGGAATGAGGATCAATCTTGAGTCAGTTTCACGTGACTTCTTCAGCTTGGTCTCCTTTTCAGTCTTTGGTCAAAATGCTCAATAGTACAGATCTCTCTCTGATCTGATAAGGTCACTTCTCACTTCCTCTTGACCAGTCCTTTGATAGGAATGACTTTGAGTAAGAGATCCACACTCAATTTACTGCTCTTCTTGATCGATCTGGATTCTTGTTCTCACTTTACATCGAGTCGACTCACGTGACTTACGCCTTCTGCTGGAGATCTGTGGGGTAGCCTCTCTTTGTGACTCGGCACTTTTCGCATTCCATCCTTTTCTCTCTTCCTCGCCTCACCCTCTCACCCTTCGATGTAGCACTGTGATCTCTTCACTGACCATCACATACGCTCTTCATCATTCCATTCTTGCGCTCCACCTCACTGCGCTTACTTCCCAGGACGACCATATCTCCCTGGCACTCTTCCACCAAGCTACATCGACTACCTTCTCGATCATTGACTCAGCTTACGCGTCAGGACTCACCACAGAACTTCCACCGGCTGTTCGCAATGTCCTCTTCAGACGAAGACGCGCCACTTGCTCGTCGAGGCAGAGCCAATGGAGCAAATGATCATGCGAAGCCAGCCATCTCTATCGTCAACGGTCATCCTGATGCAGAAGAGGATATGGATGTCGATGGTGCTTCACCAGCCAAAGTCAAAGACGCCAGCAACGGGAAACGCAGACGCACGTCGGCTGGCAAAACCTACAAGGAGGCTAGCGCATCAGAAGACGACGATGATGTTCCTCTGAGCAAGCGCAGGAAGACCGCGACTGCGAAGCCACTTCGACTCTCAGCTGGCCATGCAGGTGTGGACTCGGACTCTGATGCACCTCTCGGCCAAAAGCTAGCCAAGGAGAAGGAGAAGATTGAGGCCAAAGCGGAGAAGACAGCAAAGGCTCTCCGTCGGGAGGACGACAAGGAGAAGAAGAAACCAGCCCCTAAGAAGAAGCCGGTCAAGGAGGAAAGCGACGATGATGACGATGTGCCTTTGGCGAAGAAGAAGAAGAAGACTCCTGTGAAAGCGACCGCAGCTACAAAGACAAAGGCCAAAGTCAAAGCCGAGACACCAGTCAAGAAGACCGCCAAGAGAAAGGGTGTCAAGGTTGAAACAGAGGAGGATGCTGAAGCTGAGGAAGAGGAGGAAGAGTACAAATGGTGGGAAGATACCGCCAAAGGGGATGGCACAAAGAAGTGGGATACTCTAGAGCACAACGGAGTTGTTTTCCCGCCGCCTTACGAACCGCTGCCAAAGCATGTCAAATTCTTCTATGATGGCGCGCCGATTGACTTGAAGCCAGAGGCTGAGGAGGCAGCTACGTTTTACGGTAGTATGCTGCACTCGACAGTCAACATTGAGAATCCGACTTTCAACAACAACTTCTTCCAAGACTTCAAAGAGGTTCTTGACAAATCAGGGCATGGTGTTGACAAGAACGGGAAGAAGGTTAAGATCACTTCGTTTGAGAAATGTGACTTCAAGCCGATTTTCGAGTACTTTGTCGCCGAAAGAGAGAAGAAGAAGGCTTTGAGCAGCGCCGAGAAGAAGGAGAACAAGAAACTGAAGGATGAAGCGGAGGCAGCTTACATGTTTTGTAAGTGGGATGGCAGGAAGCAAAAGGTGGGTAACTTCCGTGTCGAACCACCTGGACTATTCCGTGGTCGTGGTGAGCATCCAAAGACCGGGAAAATCAAGCAGCGCGTCTTTCCTGAACAGATTACGATCAACATTGGCGAAGAAGCTCAAGTTCCAGCGCCGCCTGAAGGTCATCAATGGAAGGAGGTCAAGCACGATAAGGAGGGCACCTGGCTTGCAATGTGGCAGGAGAATATCAATGGAGCATACAAATATGTCATGCTGGCAGCGAACTCCGATGTCAAGGGACAGAGCGACCACAAAAAGTTTGAGAAGGCTCGCGAACTGAAGAAGCACATCGACAAGATTCGCAAGGACTACCAGCGCGACCTCAAGTCCGAGATGATGGTCGATCGACAGCGAGCGACGGCTATTTACTTCATTGATCAGCTGGCCCTTCGTGCCGGCAACGAGAAGGGAGAAGACGAAGCAGATACCGTGGGCTGTTGCTCTCTCAAATTTGAGCATGTCACACTCAAGCCGCCAAGTACTGTTGTGTTTGACTTCCTCGGTAAGGACAGTATCCGATTCTACCAAGAGGTGGAGGTCGATCCCCAGGTTTTCAAGAACCTCAAGATGTTCAAGAAAGCGCCCAAGGTCGAAGGCGACGACATCTTCGACCGACTGAACACAAGCAGTCTGAACAAGCACCTCAGCAGCTATATGCCAGGACTCACTGCTAAGGTTTTCCGTACTTACAACGCGTCCTGGACTATGGCCACGCTTCTGAAGGACATGAAGGTTACAGGCAGCATCCCCGAGAAGATCAAGGAGTACAACGACGCTAATAGGAAAGTGGCCATTCTTTGTAACCACAAGAGAACAGTCGGCGCTGCTCATGAGAGTCAGATGGGAAAACTTCAAGACAAGATCAACGCCCTTCGGTACCAGCAGTGGCGAGTCAAGCAGATGATGCTGGACGTCGAGCCAAAGCACAAGAAAAAGAAGGGCGCCGACTACTTCGAGCTGCCCGAGGACATTACACAGGAGTGGGTCTTGGAGCACCAAAAGAGTCTTGTGGAGGAGAGCCGCGAGAAGATCAAGAAGAAGTATGAAAAGGATAACGAGAAACTTCTTGCTGAAGGTGGCAAAAAGATGAGCAGTAAAGAGCTTGACGAGCGACTCGAGGTTCCGGATGAATTGGAGAAAAAGTTTAAGAAGGAGAACAAGACTCGCAAGGTTGAAGCTGAAGGAAAGAGTCCCGATTTGGAGAAGCTTGAAGGTCAGCTGGAGAAGCTCCAGCAGCGTATCGAGACCACTACGTTTCAGAGTGAGGACAAGGAGAACAACAAGGAGGTGGCGCTTGGAACTTCTAAGATTGTGAGTCTTGACCAAGAAGATCTCTAAATGCAGCGACTAACAAAACTTTCAGAACTACATCGATCCTCGCTTGACTGTAGTCTTCGCGAAGAAGTTCAATGTGCCCATCGAGAAGTTCTTCTCAAAAACGTTAAGGGAGAAGTTCGACTGGGCCATCAAGAGTGTTGGAGAGGACTGGGAGTTCTAGAACTGATAGCGGACAACATAAGATAGCGGAAAGAGTGAGCTCGCTCTCTTGAACTATTACTGGCTGAAGTGCTCAATCAGGGGATGAATGCACGACAAACACGATGAAAAGCATGGCGTACATGGGTCGCCCGAGAGAAGCATTGCGAGATACCTAGCATTTAGCACACAGCATAGATTAGAACTATATTGCTTACGATAGTTAGCCTAGCAATAGAACCACTCGAAAAGTTGCACTTGAATCATGGTCGCTACCAGTTGAGCACGAGCTGAGGGCAGCCCGCATATAAGAGAGTTTCAAGCTTTCAGAGTTTCAGGCTGGCCATGGATCATCTGTTGCACTACTGCAGAGACCCCTTCATGCGAGAGCGGGATCAATCTATCGAGTCCATCATGTGAGATCGATGTTACAGTATGACGTGCAGCCATTATGCTTCTGTCACTAATGGAGTCTTCATCGGCTTGCCTTTACGACTCCAGTAGTCCTCCTCGCAACTTGAACCTCAGACATGGATGTGAACAGCACGGTTGACTCGAGTATTCAGCATCAAGCCGCACAACCTGTCGCGGGATCTCCAGTGCCACCGACTTCCACGCCACCTGCGATCGAGAAGCCCAGCGTCCTTATCATCGGTGGCTTAGGCTACATAGGGAGGTTTCTTGCTCGCTACATACATGAGAACAATCTAGCTTCGGAAGTCCGCCTGGTCGACAAACAGCTCCCCGAGCTAGCATGGCTGGCACCAGAATTCAGCGAAGCATGTGGACGTGACAAATTCATGCAAGCGGATGCTTCACGAGAACGTAAGATCGACTCAATGCTCGAGAGATCTTGTGTTGAGCGACCAGACTGACACGCGTATGACCAGAATCTCTCGCTCGGATCTTCACCCGCCCAGCTCCCAATGCTCACAAGCAATACGACTATTGCTTCAACTGCGGCGGCGAGACTCGCTACTCCCAGCCCGACGACATCTACCGCCTCCGCTCACATGCTCTATCTATGAACATCGGCCGCGAATGCGCACGCCGGAACATATCCATCTTTGTCGAACTCAGTACAGGACAAGTCTACAAGCCAGATCGGCAGCCACGAAAAGAGAATGACAAATGTAAGCCCTGGCTTCGGTTGGCCAGGTGGAAACTACAGGCGGAGGCAGATCTTGCGACGATAAAGGGACTGAATTGTGTGATAATGCGGCTTGCGAATGTATATGGACCGTATGCTAGTGGTGCTGGACTGTCTACGGCTATGTGTATGGCGAGAGTGTATGAGAGCGAGAGAAAAGAGATGAGGTGGTTGTGGGATAAGGAGTTGAGGACGAATACAGTGCACGTGGAGGACGTAGTGAGAGGGGTCTGGCATTCGGCAGAGTGGTATACGAAACAGACGGGCACTCATATTTCGCTAAGGCCGAAAGATCAGGAAGTGCCCCAGGCGTCGACGGATTTGCCGCCACGAGGATTCAAACAGAATGGCGAGACACCGGTCACTGCCATGCCCGGTGCTAATATCGCCGCAAATACTGAGGATCCGGCAGTGGTTGCAACGCCAGCACCCAGCCAGGTACCAGTACAGGAGCAGTCGACAGCAGCAATCTCTACTTCGGCTGTCAAAGCGCCAAATCCGCTACCGGCACAATCAATATCTGCTATACGACCAATACCCATTTTCAACATTGTCGACCACTCTTCGACCTCTCAAATACACCTCTCAAATCTCCTCTCTACGCAATTCTCGATCACATCCACTTTCGCCGGCACTCTGCTCTCAACCTTCGCCCGCCTAAATCTAGACAGTGTCGTCGCTGACGCAAACGACGAATTATTAGATCCGTGGGCGGAACTGCTGAAGAGTGCCGGGATTACACGGCCAGGGCCAATCAGTCCGTTCATGGAGCGAGAGCTACTTGGAGACAAGGAGTTGAGTCTTGATGGTGGCGAGTTTGAGCGGCGGACAGGCTTTGTGTATAATCATGAGAAGCTGAGTATCAAGGAGGTTCAGGAGATGGTGGAGAGTTATAGGCGGATGGGATGGTGGCCGTGACAAGGCTGATTGAGCATAAGGACTAGGGTTGTGAAAACACCTTTTCTGTCAAGGCCTCGACTCATGGGAGAAGAGTCCCTCATCTCAAGCATTGGCACTACGATATGTCATTATATGATAATACGTGTGTAAATTGTTCTACGTCTCTGTCTGAAACAAACATCAGTCGAGAGAAAGGGTGTGAGTTCGCGAACAGGGTAGCCTCTGGGAAATCTGAAACACTCGATTGTCATACTCCTTGGAACCTTGTGACACAAGTGACAACATGGAGCTTCGCACTTGTGCCTCACGGTTCTTTCGTCAATTCTACGCTCACAGCACACAGATCCATGCTGGACATGGTGTCTCCCGACCCAGAGTATTCTTCCGTGCGGCCGGTACATACAGCAGGAACCGCAACAGCCGACAAACAGGAGAATTAGTGTGGAAGAAAAGACCAGGAGTCTTACCAGAGGACCGCCTAGCTGAATACAAACAATATGACATGGTCACTGCAGACGACCTACGTACGAGGAAGAGGCGGCCAAAGAGAACAAGACTACTCATGAGAGACTTCATCGAGGATAGTCTGTACAATCCCAGCTATGGGTACTTCTCGAAAGAGGCAGTCATCTTCAATCCAGGAGAGCCATTCCACTTTGGAGAACTCCGGGATGAGGCGGACTTCCACGCCCAAGTAGGCAAACGCTATACAACCTTTGAAGATGAGCTGGATGCGAAAGAGTTCAATGACACGCGACAGCTATGGCATACACCGACAGAGCTGTTCCGACCACACTATGCAGAAGCCATGGCAAGATATCTGATCTCGAACTATAAGCTAGCGCTGTTCCCGTATCACGACCTGATCATCTATGAAATGGGTGCTGGGAATGGTACTTTCATGGTGAATGTCCTCGATTATATTCGCGCGATAGACTCTGAGGTCTATGCACGTACAAAGTATCGCATCATTGAGATCTCCACGCAGCTTGCGACGATGCAAACGAGCCGATTAGCTCTTCCCGCTGCAGGTGCACATGGACATGCAGACAAAGTCGAGATCATCAATCGGTCAATTTTCGCTTGGGATACCTATGTATCTTCGCCATGCTTCTTCCTTGCACTGGAGGTCATCGACAACTTCGCCCATGACGTGATCCGATATTCTCCTTCTACAGAGCAGCCTCTGCAAGGCGCTGTCCTCATCGACAGTGATGGCGAGTTCTACGAAATCTACTCTCCCCAACTGGATCCCGTGGCTGCGCGCTTCTTGCGCGTGCGTGATGCTGCGTGCAACTTCCCTTTCACACATCCACTACGATGGTCCCGCATGATGCGCGGCGTTCGTGCAAACTTGCCCTTCGCGCCAAATATGTCAGAGCCGGAGTGGATACCGACTCGGCTGATGCAATTCTTTGATACACTGCAGAAGTACTTCCCGGCGCACAAGTTGCTCCTGAGTGACTTCCATACACTTCCGGATGCGGTGCCAGGGATCAATGCGCCAGTAGTGCAAACGAGGTATCAGCGGCAGACAGTGCCTGTGTCGACACCAATGGTACGCCTCAACACTTGATGTTGACCAAGGACAAGGCTAACACGCAGCAGGTACAGCAAGGATACTTTGACGTATTTTTCCCAACTGACTTCGAGGTCATGGAGGGGCTATACAGGGCGGTCACGGGTAAGCTGACGAAAGTGTTCACGCATGAAGATTTCATGAAGAGGTGGGCATATGTGGAACATACGACTACACAGAATGGGGACAATCCGCTGCTTTCGTGGTATCAGAATGCGAGTGTGATGACGACGGTGTGATGATGGTCTATGTCTGAAGAGGAAGTATAAATGCTCAGGACAGTTATCACTTGTCGTCCGGACTGCCAACTCCATTGGCCTTGCGGCCTCGTGCTTTTTGTTGTTCTTGATCACGTGCTACTGTTTGCTTCACCATACAACACCAGAGCTTCCCGTCCTGTGCCCTCACGATCTACCTCACTCCAGCGTATCATATACCTTCAGACGCTCTCGGCATAGTATACTCTGACATATCTTCTCATCTGTACTCACCTCAAATCGCTGCCCATCCCACGCGACCACCGAAACAGGCTTCTGACTGTATCTCGCCAAACACACCTTCACCATGTCCCTCGAACCCAAAGACGTCCAGCGCCTCGGCGCAGACCTCGTGAAAGCCGTCTCCGCCTCCGAACCCACCGATGTCATGCTATCGATTCTCACACAACTGCGCACCACCGTAACCGCAACCGAAGACCTCCTCCGCACAACCAAGATCGGCATAACAGTAAACAAGTACAAAGTGCACAGCACGCCCGAAGTCGCGCGCGCAGCAGCAGAGTGTGTCGCGAAGTGGCGGCGAGATGTCAAGACGAATGCTGCGGCGGGTACGGGCGACAAGAAGGCGGGGAAGAGTGGGAGTCCGGCGAGCACACCTGCGAAATCAGAGGCTAATGGTAGTGGTGTGGGAAAGAGCGCAGGGGAAAAGGCAGATTTCAAGACGAGCGTGCCGCTGGATAAGAGAACGAGCGTGACGGATAAGGTGGACACGGAGGTAACGGGAAATGCGATACGGGATAATTGCTTGAAGCTGATGTATGATGGATTGGCGAACATGTCGGAAGAGTGTGAGTCGTCCTGCACCGGTCCATCCCTTTGGCTTTGCGAGCCGCATCCAGGTTCACTTGAGCGAGGATTGCTCAAACGCAGCGCTACAATTCCGTTCACTACTAACACAATTTCCCCACACAGCACCCACCACCGTCCTCGCTCACGCCACCGCCATCGAACACGCCGCCTTCACCGCCTACGCCCCCGAAACCTCCGACGCCTACAAATCCAAAATGCGCTCCCTCTTCCAAAACCTCAAATCCAAATCCAACCCCGGTCTGCGCCTGCGCATCTTCGACTCCTCCATCACCCCCGACCGCTTCGTGCGCATGTCCGGCGAAGAGCTCAAGAGTAAAGAACGACGGGAGGAGGACCGGCAGATCCAGAAGGAGAATATGGATAAGGCGATGGTGGCGCAGGTGGAAAAGAGTATCTCGAGTAGTTTGACGTGCGGGAAGTGTGGGCAGAAGAAGGTTAGCTATAGTCAAGCGCAGACGAGGAGTGCGGATGAGCCGATGACGGTGAGTACATGTGGATGCGGGTTGAGATTGGGAATGGAAGGCTAATGCCGTGAACAGACGTTCTGCGAGTGTACGGTGTGTGGTAATCGGTGGAAGTTCAGTTGAGAGGCGGGCATGGCATGTGTGGCGCTGGGACGAGATTTTGCATGTCGGCGAATTAGCAGGTGGTGGACTGCGGAATGGGGTTTGAGGCAGTCTTTCTGAGCTGGTTTGAGCTACGCAGAGCCAAGGTTATGGGGAATTCCCAACAGGATTACGACTTCATGAAGCAGACAGGAGGGGATGACGACTCCAGAGGCGGAGAGTATGAGATATGCCAGCATGATACTAGCATGATACCAGCAGCTCTATTGCTTAGCTGCTAGCAAGCGAACAGTCGAGGGGAGCAAGGTTATGCAGTACATCAACACCGACTGTATTCAATACATCAATACCAGATGTACCACTTGCCCGTCACGATTGCTTGACCTAAGGCACATTATCCCTCATTGCCTTCACTGCCGTCACTGCCTCTCTCCCGCCGTGCTGGCATACGCCAAGAGCAGCTTCAAACACGTAAGCACGCTCTTACACGCCCTCGTCCAATTCGCGTCCCCACCCAGCTTGATACTAACATCATTAATGACATCGCCCCTTATGCTGTATGGCAATCTTAGACCGCCACTTCTTCCCCGCGCACCCGTGCTCGAAGCTGCACCACCAGCCTGCGCCTGCGCCTTCGTCTGCGCCTCCTCCGCCGTAATTCGCTCAACATGCGCACCCAACTGCTTGACGCAGTCCAGAAACGCTATCATAGCGGTATCGAAGTGGCGGTTCCAGAAGGCGAGCGCGATGGGGAGGTCGCTGGAGTAGTGCAGCGGGAGGGTTTCGAGGACTTTGACCTCTTCTGGTGGACTACCACCAGTAGTGGTAGTACTTTTGCTCCCCTGGAGACGTCCGCTCGATGTTGGGTTTGACGACGAAGCCTTGGACTCAATGCGCTCAACGGCACTCACACTGCCCATCGGCTTCAGACGCCACCCTGTGAATTCAAAGCCCACCTTCTCCGCCACGACTACCAGAAGGAAGCACGTCTGGCCCCATGCGGCGTTGATCTCGGCCCATTCGACATTCTTGCCTGGCAAGCGCCCCATTCGCAGTCCATTGATCGTGCCGAAATGCCCGTCGTGCGTTATGTGGAAGGCGTCGTGGTACACGTTCGTGCGTTGAAGTCGCTCGAGCACATGTGCATCGTGAGCGAGGCGTAAAGTTAGACTATCGCGCTCCTCCGCAGCCGCGGCCACGTCGGCGGCGAAAGCGTTGTGGGCGCGGAAGAAGGCTATTTCCTCCGCTTCGAGGGCATCGGACTCGGTAGTTAGAGTAGCGAGCTCGGCAAGGAGGCCGTCGTGCTCGGATTCGAGGTCTTCGAGTTCCCGGAATGCAGCGCGTTCTTGGTCTTGAAGCGATGCGAGCTGGGAGGTGGCTTCCTTACGTTCGGCAGGGGTGGGGTTGTCAACTGATGCAGTGCGGAGGAAGGAAACGTAGGCGTCGCGTTCTTTGGTGGCAAAGGCAAGGCGCTTTTCGAGGCCGGACATGAGGAGAGCGGTGCACTCGGTGCAAATGGGGTGATCGATGTCGGAGTGGGAGGAGAGGACGGAGAAGAGGCGAGCGGTGGTTTCGACTTTGTCGGAGAGGAGGTTGGACGTGTCGTCAGAGTCGTGGAGACTGCTGTTTGATCGGCGATGTCGTGCTCTTGGTGATGGTGAAGCTGGCGGCGTGGGTATTTTGGATGGTCCAACTTGTGACTCGGTGAGCAACACGTAGGACATTGCTGGATGACCTGGACTCTGCCGCGCCCCTTGTTTGCCATCCTCGTACGGGACACCATGACGGCCAGGCGTGATGACTCTCTTCAGTGTTGGACTGCCTGCGGTAGACCGAACTTGGTCATAGAGACTCTTCTGCTGCTCTGTGTAGAGAGGTCGAGATGATGAGTTGTCCTTGAGTACCCGCTTTGTCGCGGAATCAGTCAAGAGGTTGAATGCGGCAGGACCTAGGTTCTCAAGGGAGCTGTCCAAGGTGAGAGGAGTCCTGCATTTCTGGCAGAACATGCTGCATCTTCAGCTGTCTTTCAAGCTATAGATGCGAACCCTCGGAGAACGGTCAATGAGGTCAATGAGCTGAAACTGATGTGGAACGTGGTATGTTTGAAGTGGGATGATCCGCCGGACTTGAGCCCGTCAGCACGTGATCATGTGCTTGAAATGCGCGACTTGAGACTTGAGCCAGGTGGATACAACATCATCATATACATCTCCATCAACTTTGCTTAAACTGAAGCCCTATGTAGTTGGCATTGAAGACGTTCTCAAATTCGCACCATCTCCAGCTGCGTCCACTTAGCATGGCAGGTCCAGGGCGTCCACCGAAGCGGAGACGTGTGTCAGCAGACCAGGCCGATCAGGCGAGGATAACAAACACTGCGGTCCCTCGCCGTCAACATGATCTCCGCCTAAAGTCCCGCTTCGACGCCATTTTCAACAAGTATGGCCATGACTTCAGTGGCATCGGAGACGTCATAGACATCACCAGTGGAAACATCCTCGTCGATAATGGCCATGTCTCGCGGATGCGGCATGCACGAGATATCGGCGTCGAGGTGATTCGGACACAACCAGCTGCGATATCTGCAGGAAAGCGTCGCAAAACTGTCGGCCATGTCGAAGATACTGCGCAAACGCAAAGACACGGAGCACTTCAGGAGGAAGACCATGACGAGCTCACCTCGCCAGCGCGACCAAGTGAGCAAGATGCTGCGCAAGGCGGACGCAATAACGAAGGCAACGACGAGGAATCGGAGTCCATGATCCTGGCTGAACAGTACGAGTCCACATCCCGAGATCTCGGTGGAACCCCTCAGCCACGCCAGAACTCTCCTACAGCTGACGTCGCAACTCGAGTACTAGAACATGTCTTGCCGAAAGGACAGCAGGTCAATCTGAATGACCCTGCACAGCTAGCTCTCTACACACAGAACCTCGTTCAAGAGATACTCCGTCAGACTGGCAAGTCATCACCGCACCCTACATTACTACCCACACCGCCGGCAAGCGCAAGAAGCGCACCCATCAAACCTTTCAGATCGATCTGGGGCGGGGAAGATAGGTATCATTCCGAGGACGAGGACGAAGATGAGCCTGAGGACGTAGACGCGGAGGGAGCGATGGAAATACCGCCTTTGCAGGAAACTACACGACGTGCTCGACATACATGGCAGTCAGATGAAGTAGCGAAGCTGCTGCAGCTACGAGATGTAGATGGTCTATCCTGGTCGGGTATTGCGGAAATCTTAGGGCGGCCGCCTTCATCTGGGAAAAAAAAGTATGCTGCATTGAAGAAAGGAAGACATCAAACGGTAGAGAAGTCCCTCTCAACTAAGCGGGCTGTGGATTATGGAAGAAGAGCCACCTTTGCCGCTTCTGGGATCGACTCAATCAGGACCAGCAGATCGATACAAGGCGAACCAAGTACGCGGCCGGAAAGAAGAACACGGCAGTCGTTGCCGGCAATACCTGTCATCGTTCCACATCTGCAAGAGACTCAATTGAGAAGTCTTCGCCCGCGCAGGACCCTGGGTGGCAACGCACTCATTCAGTCATTGGTGGGTGTGTCAGCCACTGTTGCCGCGCAGGCGTCGGATGAGAAAGTAAATTCTCCGGAGATAGTCAACACACCGGCGGAAAATCGCTCGCCAGAGATACCCGTCCAACACAATGAGAAACGTAGAAGAAGGGGACGTCCTAGCAAACAAGAACCCAAGCTAGCCACGGATGAGGAGCAGCATCTGAAAAAAGCCTCTGGAGCTACAGTCGCCGATAAAGAGCACATAAAATTTGGCGAACGGAGACGAAGAAGACGTGGAGGTCATGATAATCCAGAGCCTCAGCTTGTAACAGATGAAAAGCAGCAACGAAAGGAAATACCTGACCCGACGATTGTTGTCAAAGAGCGGTCCGAACCTGGTAAATGGACACATAGAAGACCTGGACGTCCTCGCAGACAAGAACCTCAGCTAGATATAAATGTCCCGGAGCAGCAAGATGACACCACTACAGCGCCTGCGATCGAAACTTCAGCTACCATTGTCCAACCCGAAATCGGCAAACAAGCATCACCACCATCCGCGCGCAGCCGTCTCCGTCGAGTCTCACAGCGCCTTTCTCAAGTAGCAGCGACGGCAAATGCTCCGGCTCCTCAATATCCTGCTATGCGATCCACTGCTTCTGAATCTCCCACGACACTGCTCGATCTTACTGATGGCTCAGCTCCAGTACCTCCTGCAACTCTTACTGCCAGCATACTTCCACCATCTCCTGCAGCCTCAATCGACGTTGCTGCTAGTATACTTCCTCAAGGTGTGGAAGTCTCCGCCTCGGAGCGAATACCTCAGCGAACAGCACGATCCATATCAACCCCAGGAGCGAGGAAAACTGAAAATGGTACTCGGAGAGTATCTAACGGTCCTTTAAGTATACCGCATAACCCAAGCAATGTAGCACGACTTAAATCGGCGCGAGCAAAGAGAATGAGCGGAGGTGATGTACGACGAGTATCTGGCGTGTTGTCTGCAACGCCGCGGAGAATAGTGAGCAACGCTACCTCAGCGACGCTCATGATGGGTACTGCTGGCTCAGCAACACCAATGACGGGTACTGGTACCTTAAGCACGGCTGTACGCCGGCACGTTGTGCCGCAGGACGACTTGGGGTCGGAGGACGAGCTGGATCAATGATATTTCGGGGCTAAGGGGTTTCTGGCGAACGTCTTCCGAGTGTTGCAATCCGACTTTGAGCTTTGGAATATTGGAATTCGGTGTCAGGGTTAAATCGCGATGTTATAGATGCCCACGACGGACGACCCTTACGGCCTGCATGATTTATAGCTATACTTGACATGCCAATGCGTTCACTGCTTTTACTAGAAGTAGGGTTTCATTGCAGTCCACTCCACTTTCCGATGTCCACTTCCGCCACTGTAGCTCGTTCATTTTCGTGCTTACTTGATGGCATGCTTTTCTGATTGTCCTCCTACGCAGCCATCACCCACTCCAGCGTCATCTCTTCCTCCCCATTCCCGTCCTCGCCCTCCTTCCTCTCTTCACTCATCTCGACGTCCTTCCAAAATCGCCCCAGCCCCCTCGTCCCACCATCACAAAGAATCGTAACGATCGTAGCTCCCTTGCCCAATCTTCCTC
>Ga0268250_10000111_pt1 | contig 38291 bp, 20 predicted proteins | sample AgamicAsSfe_FD_200448 | JGI IMG/M metagenome (GOLD analysis project Ga0268250, IMG submission 200448) | Agave microbial communities from Guanajuato, Mexico - As.Sf.e (v2) (version 2) | ecosystem: Host-associated > Plants > Phyllosphere > Phylloplane/Leaf | place: Guanajuato, Mexico | collected...
TTTATAAGAGACAGGTCATCACTCGGTTTCAGCGCCTCGCCACGTATCAGCAATCGTGTACGTGCGTGCGGATACCGAGAGTGGAGGTCGTGGAAACACTCGGCGGCGCTTTGGCCGCTGCCGACGATGGCGACGTTGTAGGCTGCAAGAGGATCTGAGAGAATTTTGCCGATGGCGTGGGCGTAGGTTGAGGAGTGGATGACGCGGGGGTGGGATGATGGGAAGGGGGATGGGATTTGCGGGCTCCCGCCCATGGCGAGGACGACAGCCCGGCTGGTGAAGGTGCGGGTGCCGCGGGTGTTGAGGTCGCGGGCCAGGATGTCGAAGCTCTCGACCTTTCCCTCCGCCTCCTTATCCCCATCGGCCGGGTAATGCGGCGTCACCTCAACAACCTCCTGGCTGTACCTCACAGACTCCTCGAAGTGTCCCGCACACCAGGACATATAATCCGCATACTCCCGCCTCTGCGGCGTGAACGTGTCTAGATTCGTAAACTGCGCTAGTCGCCCGTGTTCATGCAGATAGTTGAGGAACGTGAAATGACTCCGTGGGTTCCGCATGGTCGCTAGGTCCTTGACGAAGGAGATTTGCATCTTCGTGCCGGGGAGGAGCATGCCCGTGTGCCAGCCGAAGTGGGCTTGGCGCTCGAGGAAAAGCACTTTTGGAGGCGTGTTTCGGATGTTGAGGAGCCCGGGGAGAGGGCGCCGTGCTTCGAGGGCGTCGTGGAGGGCGATTGCTATGGAGAGGCTGGCGGGGCCGAAGCCGACGCAGATGAGGTCGTAGATGTCGGTACGGGAGGTGGCCGTCGTGGTGAGGGGAATGGACGGGTCGACTGCGTGTGGACTCATGGTGGTGTCGTGCTGGGAAAGGACGGAGTGATTGCCCTTACTTGGAAGATTGCCACAGTATTGAGCTCTTCCGGAGGGACACTAGCCCTCGTCTCGAATATGGTGATGATACAGAAAAAGGAACACTATTTTTTTCTCTTTCTTTTCGCAAGATCGATGCGTGGTGATGGCAGCACAAGAGCACACAATAACACGTCTTGGGTTATAAGGGCGTAGTAGTGAGAGAGCCCGATGATGACAGAGGGAGTGTATAATGGAGTGTTGAAGAGCAAAATATTATTTGTAATGGGAAGCGTGGCTGGGCCGATTCGTGATTTCGATGACGAATCGTATCCCCAGTCTTCACAAGTCCGTCGTCCTCTGGCTTCTTTCCCTCCTTTTATCTCGTCGTTATCAAGAAGGAAAGTGTTTCACAAGACTTGCCACACTCTGTAGGACAGCGCGAAACAGGAGCAGACCTGAAACATGCAGACGTGGTGACAAATGCAGCCGCCTTGGCGTCGTCCTTCAGGCGAAAGCGGCGCTAACTGTTTTGAGCAAGATGTGATCAATTTGTTATCTACTTGCAATGGCCGGAACCCGCCGACGTCCTTTCTCCTTTTGCGACACCTCACCCCACCTTCTTCCACCATATATATACACTCCCTCACTCTCCTACATCTTTTGCTCATTTGCTCATATTCTTAGCCTTACTTCGACTTGTCCGTGTTTCAATCTTGTTTCAATACTTGCTCTTGGAGATTTGTATCATTTTTTGGGAAAAAACATTTATGCTGCATACATCCTTTTGATTGTGACTGAACATCGAAACATACTCTTCTAGCACTTTTTAGATATACCCTCCAGGCATTCGCGAAATACTACATCACAATGGCATCAGGCACTGCAGAAAAGAGACGGACAGTCTACCACGGCACCTTCATCCATTGCGCCACAAAGACCTCCGTTTCAATCCAACACACCACCACAATCGGCGTAGACGAACACGGCACCATCGCCTTCGTCACCCCCAACTCGCCCTCGCCCTCCTCCGCCGCCTCAGCCCATGACTGGCCACCATCTACCTACACCACCATAACCGCCTCCTCCCCAACGCACACCACTTTCTTCTTCCCCGGCCTCCTCGACACCCACACCCACGCCCCCCAATATCCCAACACCGGCCTCTTCGGCAGCACGACCCTCCTCTCCTGGCTCGCCACCTACACCTTCCCAATGGAATCCTCCTTCCGCCATCTCGCTCGCGCCCGCACAGTCTACTCCCGCGTCGTCCGCCGCTCCCTCAGCCACGGTACAACAGCTGCGGCGTACTACGCCACGATTCACGTCCCTGCTACTAACCTCCTCGCTGATATCTGCTTTGATCGCGGACAACGCGCTCTTGTAGGTCGTGTATGTATGGATCGCATGTCCCCCGACGAATATCGCGATGAAAGTGCAGCACAGGCTGTGGCTGATTCGGAAGCTAGTGGGGAGTATATCGTCGGTCTGGATCCCAGCGGCACGCTTGTTCGGCCTGTCGTGACGCCTCGCTTTGCACCTAGCTGCACGCATGAAGCGCTGGCCAGTCTCGGTGATCTAGCGCGTCGACGGGACTGGGCTGTGCAGACGCATATCAGCGAGAACAAAGCCGAGATAGAAATGGTGGCGGAGCTGTTCCCCGAGGCGAAGCACTACACCGACGTGTACGATACCGCTGGACTACTGGGTTCGAAGACCATCCTCGCGCACGCTGTCCACCTGACAGGTGCGGAAGTGGCGCTAGTGAAGCAACGAGGCTCACATATCGCGCACTGTCCACTGAGCAATACCTGTCTGACCAGCGGTGCCGCGCCTGTGCGCGACCTCCTTGACGCGGGCGTCAGTGTGGGGTTAGGCACAGATATGAGTGGTGGATATAGCCCGAGCGTGCTGGAGATGGTGAGGCAGGCGCTAGGAGTGAGTCGGCATGTTGCGATGGAGAAGGGGGAGCGGTATAAGTTGACTGTGGAGGAGGCATTGTGGTTGGCCACGAGGGGAGGTGCGGAGGTTATGGGGTTGGGGGAGAAGGTGGGCGCGTTTGAGATTGGAAGGGAGTGGGATGCGATCATGGTTGTAATGGAGGATGTTGATGATGGTGGGATAGATGAAGGCGAAGAGGGGAAGGTACAAAAGGAGGCGAAAGATACCACGTTCAGCACGCCAATGGATGCATTTAAGTGGCAGAAGAAGAATTGGAACGATGTTGTTGCGAAATGGGTATACACAGGCGACGACCGCAACGTTGGCGCCGTCTGGGTCAAGGGACGGCTGGTGCATCAGACTGGAGTAGCAGACGCGGTGCTGGGTGGTACGCTGCATGAGTGAGCTCGCAGCTCTTCGCTGGTCACGCAATAGACACTCTGATCAGGTCGCAAGGCAACATCATGGAAGTTTGCTTGGTAAACTCCAATAACCATGTACAACAGCTACTACACAGGGTCTGATGAGGGCAACCTCAGAGACTGATCTAATCTCCAATGAGACTGATCTGTAACGAGTGGATCGAGACACACCATACACTATCTTTCCAATGGTACTGAAGCTGCAGAGGTCCTCGAGGGGTAGGTATACATTGGTTTCAGAAGCTTCCTCCAAGATATCCCGGCTTTCATAGCTTCGCCCATGGCAACATCTGCTACAGAATTAGTATATGATGATGACCAGCTTTGTAATGCTTTACCTGCCACTACAGGTTTGCGGCTATTTTCCGTACCATTTCGTTGACATCGTGAGCAAGAAGTCTCAAATCATGCGACGGACCCAATGGACCCGAAGGAGATGCTGTGAGCACGATGAGAAATGCAATCGAATTCCTATCGTTCTTGAGGAGGTAATTAGACTCCGCCTCGGCCATCTCGAAGACAATCTCCTCCACCAAGAGAGCTTGCAGAGTCGACTGAGTTAGTGGAACGCTGCCAGTAGTCCGTCGGGATGCGGACCGATAGAGGGTGCTTTTGGTTCTGTGGGTGGAAAGGCAGGAGGGGCCATACTTGACTTCGGCTGACAGCCTCAATATGCTGTTGTCCTTTTTATATCATCGCCTCTACTTTCCACAGTGCTACAAAGAACAACGCCGGGAAAAGGGTGTATATATACCGGCGACAACCACAATATTGGCGCTGTCTGGGTATGACCGGTAGCGAGGTCATCTTCCACTACTTGCACAACAGGAAAGCTGGCTCAGAAGGTACAAGGTTGAATGAGCATGTAGAATGCAACGAAAGTTGGCTCAAAATCGACAGAACCAAGCACTCCGGACGCCATGCAAAAGAGCATACACCAGCCATGACAAGCCCACAGCTATCGACCCGGAACTTTGGTCACCCCTGGTGAATTTTGCGCCCGTCGTTTGAGATCCGCGCGATGCTTCCTTCGACGATTTCTCGAACTCTGACTTCACAAGTCGTCTCCACTCCCTCCCTTCCCGCCTGGCCATGGCTTGAGCAGTGTCTATGTTCGTGTTAGCGTTGTACAGGATCAATCTTGCCAGGAGTCGGGTCCGACTAAAGATGTATATCTTGAGCACCGCCATCTCATGGTGCCATCGTGCTACAAACTCTTCTGCAACGCGGTCTTCGTCGAAACCCCAAGCGAATCGGAACGCTGGCTCGTTTAGGATTTGTTGTGCTTCCGGAGGAGCCTCAGAAACAGGACGCGCAGCCAATGATTCTTGAGAAGAAGTTGTAGGCTCCGATGTGGCCGGTGTCGAACGCCTATCGTCTTCCGTGAGTATGTTTCCAGATTCTTTGTCTGCCTCGACAAAGACATGATCGACTGCAACGAGAGCCTGTTGAGCAGCTGACTGACCTACTGCGCTGGTGCTGGTGTGCCTCAGTGAAACAGCTCGTACAGTCGGTTCAGTGCTTTCGTCAGCCGTCCTGTCAGGATTGCCTATGTTGCCTGGGCTGATGTGTTCAGCTCGTTCTACTTGACCATGCTTGATGGCTTCGACGTGCTGCTGTCCTATGACCATTGCCGGCTCAAGGTCCCATAAGGCGCTGAGTCCGTTGGAAACACACTTAAGCGGCCCAGGCTGGGAACCCACCATAAGCATTGCGAGCTCAGATTGTTGAAGGAATCGAGATGTGTTGGTATTATACCATGTACTCATGCAGTCAATGAATAATATCTGCATGTCAAGGCCACGATTGAGGTCGTCGAACACAACCGTCAAGGTGTCGAGGTCAGCGGGGTTGACTTCCTGAGCGCGTCGAAGATCGTTGATTGCGTCCGCTTGAGAAGAGAGTATTAGCATCAATCTTCCAGTAGATGTGACGTGTCTTACCCAAGTGGAACAAGATCTGCGCAAATGTCTCGACGATTCCGTCACGAAGACCTGAAACAATTGGGTCGGTCAGGAACTCATCCAGAGGCGTCCCCCCAGCAAATTGACCACGACCCCAGACACGATGACGGTTGAGCATGGGCTGCCATTCCACTCGGCCCATGTCCACGAGCTTCAGCATGCCCCACTCTGCTGCCTGCCACAATAATTCGATCTTGTTCTCAGGTGGTTTGTAGAATAGAAAGGGCTGTTGCTCTTCCCATTTGTCTGCATTTGGATGAGGCTTGACAATGACATTGTGAATTGAGCCCATGTAGCGCCACACTTCCAAGAGGAATACGAATGCCTCTAGATCGCCACATTGCTGCTGCAATGTGTTCCTCGACGCTGCTGCCTCTCCTTCGCCAAGTACAAGGTCGAGAGCTTCGTCGGTATGCTGGATGACGCTGATTGCGTCTAAAGCCAGCTTCTCGTAATCCTCTCTTTGCTTTTGAGTCCAGATAGTTTCCAAGTCTTCGAGTCTTGTTCGTCGCATATCGTTACACCAAGCGACAAATTTCATATGTTTCCTGGTGATTCCTGACTGCAGAGATGCCCATTCTGCGAACCCAGGAGCAACTGCGACAAGCCGCTCAATCTTGGCGCCGAGACGAGAAGACTCATTGATGACTGTGACCACGTGGCCAACGATCTTGACAACTTGGAAGCTCGCTGTCGTTGGCATGATTGTTGATGAAAGAAGCAACAGGTATGGTCGGAGGTAGACAGAAAACAACTAGCAGTACCTGTGACACGAGTAGCTCATTGAATTGCGGATGCAAATGAACTTGATGGTGTTGTGTGGAGTAGGGTGATGATGTGTGAAGAATGGGAATGAAAGTTGTTTGCCTTTTATGGGTGCAAACGACGCCTGGCTTGTGTCACGGTGTGACTAAGCCCGCTGACGCGTGCCTCAGCTCACTCCCTGTGTCACCTTGTGATCAAATCTGCTGAACCGCGCGCTAAGCTTGCTCTCAGCCGTACGACGGGGACGTATCCTTCGTGTAGCTACCTCGCTTAAGATCTTAGAGGAAGGCTGTACACAGACCCCTCACCAGGCCGCTCACATGGATGCCTCACACAGGTGACAAAATAACTCACGTACAGTCTTATCAGGCAATGAGTAAATGAGCACTGTAACAGTCTGTGTACTCAAGGCTGACTAAGCACGTGTCGCGTCAACCCTTTCGCTTTTGTACAATGCAAGCACTGCTTTTTGCTTGTGCCTGTCTGCTTGTGCCTACATGATGCGTCGGTTAGTCGACAGTGACTCTGATTGCCGGGCTCACGAGCAAACATAGGTGGTCGAGGTTGCAGGGTATAGTAGGTATCAAAGTACTGGTACATTCACTTTGCGCTTCGGACTCCGAAGTAGCACAGTACAAACCCCGATGCTGAGAGACATTCTTGTGCAACATTGTTTCAGCCACAGCGCTTAGCATCCAGGTATTCAGCTGAGAACCATTGAGATTTCAAATCATTGTGAGACATGGTGCGACCGTCGTACAGAGGAAGTGCCGACCATTTCTAGAGCTGGGCTCCCAGTCTTCCAGGGCACGAGGAAATTTGAGTAACGACAAGCAACGATCTATCTCGAGGAGCTACATCCAGCCGGACATGATAGCTTCATCAGCCGTTACGGCGCCTTTCAGCGTGATTCGTAACTTTATCAAGGATGGTCTCGATATCATCAACTTCAGAAAGAAGGCCAAGTTGGCACCGACTCAATGGCTAATACTGGCCAAGCAATTGGCGACCGATCAAATTATACTTGATCTTGTTGTACAGCAGATGGCACCATTCGTCAGAAAGTGGGAAGACGACAAACAAGCTGAATACACTGCAAGGGTATCTTCTGTCAATGTCCAATATGAGAAAGGCTTGGAAAAACTGCGTGACGAGGCACACAAGAACAGTCGGTACGATATATCCATCATGCAGTCCCAAGCTAATGTCCGCAGATAACCACATCAATGATGCTTTGCGTCGAATCGAACTCAAGGGCGAGGATTATAGGAAGGTCGGTGGGGATCCCAAGAGAATCGTCGACATGGCGGACAAATATCTGGACAGAAGCGAACACATTAGAAGTCTTCTATGCCAAGCGCCGAAAGACTCGAAAATCAATACCATGGCAGGATATGCTGTGGGTACCTCCTTTGTCAGATCCAAGCATTCTATGCTCAAAAAAATGGCCGTGGACGCGCGTACTGATCTCAAAGAGCTCAGAGAGTGGCTTACAAACAAACAAGGATACGCTAACGCGATCGCGTTCGAGTTCGGCATGGTGACTCTGCCACAGTCACACAAGATCAGCGAAGAGTGTGGTAGTACGCTTGTCACACTGCATGAAGACATCGAACGAGTCACCTCCCAATTTCCATCCAACGAACAGCCAGAATGGCGCGTCAGACTTGTTGAAAGCTCAGACAAGCCAAGCAAGTGGTTATCCAGGTTATGCTCCGACCCTTATCGACAAACGCCAAAACCACCCACAAACATGATTGTGCGTGGTATGAGACCGCAGAACCTCAATAACCAGGATAGTCAGACATTGCCACCTGTCTGGAGACTCCTGATCATCGAAACGATCCAGCCTCCAGCCGAAGACTCGAAAAAAGGCGCAAAGTCGAAGGAGGACGCAGATACGCAGAAAGAAGCAGATAAGCAAAAGGACACAACTGCAGAGAAGGATGCTGCCAAGAAACAGGCGACAGACGCGAAGACAGGAGCCAATTCAAAGAGACTGGACAACGTGCCCGAGATCGTGACTTTCACCGAATCTGCGCGACCAGACTCGTGGCGGAAGCAAGTTGGCCCCCAAGAGGCATATCCTGTCGGCAAACACAAACCGGAGTATGCGGAGTGGCTCCACGTACTCTACTTGGTGACAGGCGTGCCATTGAAGAAGTCGAAAGTCAACCTTGCGGAGAAGATCAGATCTTCGAAGAGGAAAGAGGACGAACTTCTCAACCTAAGATTCGAGATGGCCTCAATGGTAGCATTATTCTTCGTCACCGGTCATGATTTGATGGACAAGGTTCAAGCTTGGCCATCGCTGAAGGACTTGGTGTTCATTGTCGAGGGCGATCTTGATGAGGAAGCGCAACAATGGCAAGAGAGACGTCTCGAACTCGATGTATGCTGGGAGCATGACTTCGGAAAGTACACGCCGTTCACGATTGCGAGTATGAGCATGAGGACCGTCGCGGCCAGACATCGCATCGCCCTGGAGATCGGAATATTGCATGCGATCATGACAGGTACTGCGACTGGTATTGCAGCCAACACGACGCCAGCCGGAATCGAGGCAATGAAGCTGGAACTGTCGAAGTCTCTACAGGCTGAGAAGACTAGCATTGGCACTCAGAGTCTGCTGGGCTATGATGCGTCCATCAGGAAAATGTTCAATCGTTGTTTGACATGGACAGGCTCTCCCGTTGACGATCCTGACGGCCTTCAGAGTGAGCTGGAAGCGAAGCAGCATATTTTAGAAGGACTTCGCTTCGCTTGGGACTTCTGGCAGCAATGAGGCGGAACGTTCCCATGATACTGAACTGGACAAGGATGGACCCAGGAAAGGTATGAGAGTGGTGTATGTTGTCGAAGAGGTAGATCCTGAGATTGGACATCCTGGCCAAGCGTAAGAAAGGTGTGGCCGAGAAAAGGTTGTTGACTTCCGACCACAGTCAATGGCAAGGCTTCGAGGTGACTTTCTGTATTATAGCAAATGACATGTATCACATTGGAATGATCGTTGATACTATCTGGTACAAATGATTGGAAGGTCAAACAAGAGAGTGATCAACTCTGGCTAGTATGGAATATTTGCCACTTCCCCCACAACGCGTCTCTCGAAATCTCCGACATCGTGAGATTCACGTCACACTTTGGCCAAAACAACAACAGAGTATGCGAAAAATCATCCTCCTTGCAACGCACTAGGAAATATGCCGCCACGTCAAGGCTGAGCAAGACCGCAGCCCGAGTCAACTCATAGGAGACCACCATTTCTCAAGCCGTGAAAGCCTTGTCCTTGGGAGTTATCTTCACACCTGACAATGTCTCATGAACATGTAAGCAACGTGGACCTTGCTGTGGAAGGATCGCCAGGAATCTTGCACGAAAGACCACTCACCAAGTTTCCCAACCTCTTCCTGGAGCGGACCCCACGCAACGACGATATATTGTCACATCGCGCTTTTGCAGGCTCGTTACTGCCACCTGAGCTCCTTACGCTGGCATGGGCGTCTGTGCTGGGCGGCTATGCCGGAAGTGCGGATGTGCTCTTCCGCATCAACGACAACACTGTCTGTGTGAACACAAAGACTGGGCATGTTCTCAAAGTCCCGTACGAGACTGCCAGGGATCGAGAACCTAGCACCACAACTATTATCACAGAAGAAGACGAGCCTGGAGATAGCTCTCACCTCGACTCGTTGGTTTCTGCCTCGAACGGCTCAAACGACAAATCCGAAGCCTTGTCCAAGCATGGCAACCCTTCAATATTGGCTGGAAGGGCACCCTTCCTCAGACTGAATTACTTCGCCTCGAGCGGTCAGCTCACTCTACACTCACGAGGTCTTCTCCCACCACAGCACCTGGAAGAGCTATGTCGACAGGTCCTGTCTGGAATCAGTCGCCGCACGCAACGGGAGGTCCAGTCGCCTGGCGCTGAGAAGCATGACCCACGACTGTCAATAATCAATGCCGAGCCGCAACTATTGCCTGGTCCGCGACTACTACATGAACTGCTAGCACCGCATCGTGACTCAAAGACCTGTGCATTACAGTACCTGGAAAGTGGTGGGCAGATACACTCATTCAAATATATTGACATATTTTCGCACGCGAAGCTGCTGGCCGGCAAGCTTGTCCGCAAATTGCATGAACGAAGTGTTATTCCTAGCCGGCTTGTCATTCCTGTACTTCTCCCGCAGTGTCCCGAACTTTACATCGCACTGCTAGCAATCTTGCAAATCGGGGCAGCATTCTGCCCACTCGGCACAGATATGCCACACGAGCGGATAAAGTTCATCATAGGAGATGTTGATGCACCGCTCCTGGTCACCTCTGAGAAGAATATGATACTTCTCCCCGATAGCTTCAAGCTTGATGTTTGCCTCGTGGACGATGCAAGTCAGCATGGAGCTGACCTGCAGCATGCACAAGGTCCTGACGAACAAGCTCAGTACACTTTCCGGCAACCATCACCGAGCGACACTGCGTATGTAATGTACAGTAAGCACTTCATGCGTTGCTGGCGCCCAATAATAAGCTAATATGCCTCAGCTTCAGGCTCTACAGGCAAACCCAAGGGCGTTCTGCTTTCTCATCTTGCTGTGACTCAGTCGTTGCTTGCTCATGATACAGAGATACCACAATACAAACGCTTTCTACAGTTTGCTTCTCCTACATTCGATGTATCTCAATTCGAAATATGGTTCACATTCTTTCGCGGCAGTACCTTGATTGCCTGTAACCGAGGTAACTTACTTGACGACCTAGTAGGCGTCATGAACGAGATGAAGGTGGATGCTGCAGAGTTGACGCCAACAGTTGCTGGGAGTCTGCTTCGTGATAGGAAAGCTGTGCCACAACTTCGCCTTCTGCTTACGATTGGCGAGATGCTGACACAAGCCGTGGTAGAAGAGTTCGGAGGCAGCTTCAAAAAACAAGGTATCCTGTACGGGATGTACGGTCCGACAGAAGCTGCGATACATTGCACGCTACAGTCACTCTTTGCGGCAGACTCCAAAGTGGGCCTTATTGGAAGGCCATTGAAAACAGTCTCTGCATTCATCATGGCACCTCACACTGACGGACGCGAGCTCGAAATCGTGCCAGCTGGCTACGTCGGTGAACTTGTAGTCGGTGGCCACCAGCTTGCGGTTGGCTATCTGAACCGTGATTCTGAGACACGATCCGCGTTTATCTACCATCCTCTATATGGTCTGCTGTACAGGACTGGTGACAAGGCTCGTATGCTTCCCGACGATACTTTGGAGTGTACCGGCCGCATTGCAACAGGACAAGTCAAGCTCCGCGGCCAGAGAATCGAGCTTGGAGAGGTAGAGCAAGCTGCTGTTCGTGCCCAAGGCTGCTCTCATGCTGTTGCGGTGGTCTATGAAAACAACCTCGTTGTCTTTTGTTTGATGAGGAACAGCTCGTGCTCTCACGAAGATGTGACAAATGCTTGCAAAGAGTTCTTACCCTCATACATGCTGCCTAATGAGGTTGTGCTGCAGACTGAATTCCCTCGACTACCTTCAGGCAAAGTCGACAAGCAGACCTTGGTGGCGACATATCGAACGTCGGTAGCTGACGCAGATTCGCTGGTTGTGCAGAGCACTGAAAGCACGCTCGTGCTATGTGTCTGTGATATTGTGCGAGGTGTCGTGAAGCACCCTGTAACTCAATCTTCAAGATTAGCTAGACTGGGTATCGACTCCATTGGTGCCATTCGACTGGCCGCGGCATTCAGATCACAAGGATTCGAGCTTAGCGCAATCGAGATCCTGAAGTGCAAGACAGTTGATGCACTGTGCACATTGGTGAGAACAAAGCCCTCACTACAGCAAAAAGAGGACACCGTTTCGAAGTTTCCTATGAAGTCGGATCACTTGCGACCCCAATCAATTCCACTGGAAAAGTGGGAGCTCGTTCAAGGTATGATGCCGTGTACTGCACTGCAGACGTCAATGCTTGCCGAGACAGTGAAAGATCCAGGAGCGTACTGTAATTGGGTTGAGCTCGAGTTTGCATCTGATTTGACCATTGAGAACATCTCTGCCAGCCTTCACAAACTAGTCAAGGAGCAAAGCATGCTGAGGACTGGTTTCGCACTCAATGACGGCCCTGAACAGATGAACTCTGTCGTGTTCGAGCAGTACATCTGGCATGAGATTCATCCTGATATGATTGAGATTGGAACATGTCCACAAGAGTACGCTTTCCGATTGTCAGGCGACGAGTTGCTTCACCCACTCCATATCCACATATTCCAGCAGCAGGCAGCTACGAAAGCACTTATCCAGATGCACCACTCGCTCTACGACGGCTGGTCACTGGACTTGCTTTTAGTTGACCTTTCTCAAATCTTACGAGGCGAGAAACCGTCATCTCGGGCCCAGTTCTCAAAAGTTACAGAATTCCATTGCGACTGGTACGGCTACTCACAAGATCGCGTTCTCGCGAGAGACTATTGGGAAAACCAGCTGCTTGGCTTCAAGCCAGTCAAATTTCCCAGTCTGTCGCCATACCGAGTGAAGTCTTGCCCGTTAAGCACTGCTACGCACTCAGTGGCGATCCCTGCTCAAGCCTTACAACGACCTCATGGCCATGAATATCATGCTCAAGTCGTGCTACAGTCAGCGTTAGCATATTTGCTGCACCTGTATCTCGCAATAGATGATGTCTGCTTCGGTGTTGTCACCTCAGGACGCACGATCGCCGTAGCTGGTATTGAGGACATCATCGGACCATGCATTGCTACCTTTCCCATGCGAGTTGCCTGCTCAGCCAACAGACAACTTGCCGAATTACTTAAAGATGTTCACCTTGCTAATCGTGCCATGCTCGAATATGGTATCCTATCACTGTCAGAATTGAAGCGACTCTCTGACGTAGACCTTAGAGTTGCGCTCTTCGACGTCTTGTTCGTGTGGCAGGAGAGTCCAGTAGATGCCGCAGATCATCCCGGCGTGAAAATCAGTAACTCGAAAGACGACCTTGAATTCAACTTAGTCATTGAGGCTGAAGTATCAGAAGGCAAGCTATGTCTCAAAGCAAGGTACCGTCAGTCTCTCATTCCCGAGGACCACATGTCTGTATTCTTGCAGCAATTGGAGGCGGTGGTGCAATCTATTCTCAAGTCCGAAGATCAAGAGGTGCGGTGCTTATCGAGTACACTACTCGAGAGTACAAACTTGCTGTCAATCGAAAATCCAGACTTTACCCGGCACCAATCTCCAGTCTCGATATCTAGCTATGTCGAGGCTCATGCACTCACTCGTCCCGCACAGCAGGCTATCTCTATAATTGAGGGCTCGCATGGTCGTTTCGTTTCAGGTCCTTCTCTCACGTACGAAGATCTCAATGCACGATCTAATCGCTTGGCGCGTGTTTTGCAAGATCACGCAGTCAAACCTGACGACCTTGTCTGTGTGTATATGGAGAAAAGTATTGACCTCTACGTGTCAATTCTAGCTGTCCTCAAAGCCGGGTCGGGATATCTGCCACTAACACCTACTACGCCAACGGCACGCGTAGCGACGATACTGCAGGATGCCAATGTCAGAGTCTGCTTGAGTCTCACTACTTCACCAAAACTTGCTGAAGAACTACAAGAAGTTCTAGTCATTCAGGTGGACGAACTTGACTTGTCGCAAGTATCTGCCGCCAATCTGGGACTACCGTTCGTGCCTAATAATCTGGCATATGCAGTGTTCACTTCGGGCTCCACTGGACAGCCAAAAGGCGTTCAATGCACGCAGCTGAACCTAGCTAGCAATATAAGCACACTCGCGAAGTTGTACCCCTCATCTTCGGACAGTCGCTTACTACAGTCCTGCTCGCAAGCTTTCGATGTCAGCGTCTTCGAAATCTTCTTCGCATGGTACATTGGAATGTGTCTCTACTCTGGCACGAACGACGTCCTGTTTCGCGATCTTGAGGAGGTCATACGCTTTGCGGAGATCACGCACCTGAGCCTCACACCAACAGTCGCAGCACTTATAGAGCCTGATAATGTTCCCAGTGTCGGATTCCTGGTCACAGCTGGAGAGGCTGTCACCGAGAATGTCTTCCGTTGTTGGGCTGGCAAGGGCTTGTGGCAAGGCTATGGTCCCAGTGAGACGACCAACATCGACACTGTCAGTCCCTTTGTCACTCCCGACCACGCTATCAACAATATCGGTCGACCTTTGAATAATACCTCAGCCTTTGTGCTAGCGGATAGCACGGATTTTGTGGCCCTACCACGAGGCGGACACGGCGAACTCTGTTTTGGCGGCGAGCAAGTCTTTCGAGGTTACATGAATATGCCCGAGCTCAACGCCAGCAAGATCATTGATCATCCACAGTATGGACGCCTGTATCGTTCTGGAGATCTCGGTAGGATACTGCATGACGGGACAATCCTCATTTCCGGGCGTCTTGATGATCAAGTCAAGATACGAGGACAACGCATTGAGTTGGGAGAAATCAGTAGAGCCATACTGGACACTAATCGGATCCCACTTATTGATGGCGTTACCTTGGTCATACCCTCGTCCGAGCCATCTTCGGAACAGCTCATATCCTTCTGTATCCAAAAGGAAAGGGAAAAGGCTGATTGCGATGTCCTGAAGCTCAACAAGGACATGATCGATAACATCAGCGCTTTGCACAGCGATTTGAGGGACTTGCTTCCATCGTATATGCTTCCCAGTGCCATCATTTTACTCACTTGCCTACCGGCAACCACACAGGCCAAGATTGATAAGCGTCGTCTATTGTCATTGTATAAAAGTTTGGATGCAGAGTACCTCAAAACTGTCTCCTTCAGTGAAGCTCAAGATGATGACCAGTGGGAATGGACTGAGGAAGAACGAGAGATTGGGCAGGCTTTGGCGGAATTCAAGAACGTTCCGATCGAGACGATTTCGCGCCACGCCTCGTTCTTTAGTCTGGGTATCGACTCTCTATCTGCAATTCAGCTGGCCCGCTTGGTAAGAAATGCTCTCGAGAGAAACGAGAACGCCTTCGCCAAAACCTACGAAGTCAATGTGTCGACTATATTGCGCTATTCCTCGATTGCTAGGCTCGCAGGACACCTTCAGTCTACCTTGAACAGAGAAGAGCGTCCCAATTCCTTCGACATTTCCAAGGTCTTTTCCGAGGAGATCCCATGGCAGATTCGCGCAGACTTCAAGAGTCATCAGCTCAGTGTCAAGAACGTATTGCCATGCACGCCGCTGCAGGAAGCATTTCTTTTGTCTAATGAGGCATCGAACCAGCATACTACGTTCCGTGTTGTTGGTGATCTCGATCAGTTACATCGGGCATTTGCCGTCGTTTTTGCTCAGCACGATATAATGCGAACCTGCTTCGTGTCGGTGACGGATCCCCGCTTCGCGTTCGCACAAGTGGTGCTGGACGAGTACGATGTGCAATGGGTAGACGATGGCGCACTTGATGATCACGAAGTGAACGCAAAACATTCCACAGCGTGCGTTAATACCGTGGTGGACACCTTCCGTCCGCCCGTCAGTGTAAGCCACTACCAATGCGGTGGTAGCACGTATTTGACGCTCTCCATGAATCATTCGACGTACGACGGCGAAGCGATGACGACTTTGCTAGCAGATATCGAGGCAGTATATGCTGGAAAAGTCCTTCCTCCCTCGGTCGAGTTTGAACCAGTTTTGCAGGAGATTTTGTCGGTGAACCTTAGCCGCACGGATGTGTATTGGGAACGAGTCCTGCAGGACTATGTTGCACTTCCGCTCCCACGATTAGCCACAGGCAAATGCTCCATCAGCATGATCACTCATACACTATCTACACCATACGAAATCCTCCAAGAAACTGGCAGCAAGCTGTCCGTCACACCCTTAGCAATACTCCAGACAGCCTGGGCAAGAGTCCATTCCGCATTCATTCGAACAGACGACATATGCTTCGGCAATGTCGTCAGTGGCCGCAGCCTTCCCGTTAATGGCATTGACCGGCTAGTAGCACCCTGCTTCAACACCATACCAGTGCGCCTGAATGCGTCCACGACTATGACATTGAGCGATGCTGCCCAGAAGCTGCAACATCTAAATGCGGAATCACTTCAACATCAGTTCACTCCGCTCCGTCGCATACAGTCTCGTTGGAGTGATACGGGTGAGCAGCTCTTCGATGCACTCTTTCTCTTGCAGAACCTTTCCAAACGGCTCGATGCCAGCATATGGACCCTCGAGCAAGAGAGTGGCAGCATGGGGTATCCTTTGTGCTGCGAGGTTGTCCCAGATGTGCAGTCTGATGCACTCCATGTCAACTTACACATCGAGCGGTCTTGTTTGTCTGAGGAAGATGCACTGAATCTGGTTACTTTCTTTGACGCTGTGGTACAAGAGATTGTACGACACCCACATCAACTGTTCACAAATATTGCTCCTCCAAAGTCGCTGTCAGCAGCGCTCGATGTCCGGCAGATACTTATAGCCCAGGAAATCTTCGATCTGAATGATATTGAACAGCAGATGAGGTCAAAGATCCCAAAGTACCAGATGTATCTGTTCAGACCTCTGACCCTCAGCCCGAGTGATGATACACTAGTGGTGCTACTGGAAGGTTCCGCCATGCACGAAGATCATAAAGGCGAGCTGCAAGCCACATTGAAGGCTTTCGTTCCTTCACGTTGTAGCTTGGTAGTAGTCACACGGCAAAATGCAGCAGGCAGTAACATTGGCCGTCCGGCGGCACGCATCGTCAAACGCTTGTTGCTCAGAGCGTATCAGGAAGAGGTCGACCGTGCTACCTCGAACGATAGCGCCGCTTTCGAGCACGAGACGAGTGAGATAGTGCGCGCAGTCATCGCAGCATTTTCTCAGTTTGCAAAGGTGCCAATCGAGCAGACCTCTGCGAGCAAGACAATATATCAGCTTGGCCTCGATAGTATCAGTGCCATACAAGTAGCCAAGCTGCTGCGTAACCAAGGTCACAGAGTAACAGCATCAGATGTGCTTGCCAATCCTACAGCAATTGCTCTCGCAGCGCAGATCAAGCGGTCAAGAAGCGAGAACAGCATGACGTCCACACCAGCCTTTGACTTTGCCTCATTCGATGCTAAGTACCGAGAGTCAATATCTGCACAACACAACTTGATCGGTGTTGGGAAAGTCCGACCTTGTACAGCTCTACAGTCTGGCATGCTATCCCAATTTCTGCGTTCCAACGACTCGCTCTATTTCAATCATAGTGTCTACAATATGCAGCCTGGTATAGACATGGCCAGAATGCGTGCTGCTTGGCAATCCGTAGTCGGCAGGCATGAGATGCTGCGAACGGGCTTCGTCAGTGTTGATGACGCTGCGTTTCCATTCGCGATGGTCACGTATGTGTCGTTCGATCTGGGATCTGTGTGGCATATGGAGCATACGGATGCAGCTCCACTCGATAGAATGAAAGCACAGCGTTCACGCTTTGCACAAGAGGTCCGCCGAACCCTGCAAGATCCACCTTGGCGCATTTCAATAGCGACTACCAAGGAGGCAACATACATGCAGTTCTCTGCCCATCACGCGCTGTATGACGTAGAAAGCCTGCAAGTTATGTTGGAGGATGTCTACACTACGTATCAAGGTCATGAACAGAGTAAGCCCGCAGGTATCGAGCCTCTGCTTTCGACTATATTATCATCAGCAGCGGATGCCGATGGGGTTCACGAGCACTTCTGGAAAGAGGACCTTAAAGATGTGCCCGTACACAAGTTCCCAGTCATGACTCCGTTACGAATTGATACGAGACATACAGTATCTTCAAATCACAAGTCTTCGACAAATGCTGACGACTTGCACAAAGCTTGCCGCGAGCTCAATATCACTCTGCAAGCTGCTGTACAGGTAGCATGGGCTCGCCTGCTGAGTGGCTATGTCGGTGACCCAGAAATAAACTATGGTGTGGTGTTTGCAGGCCGCGAGAGCGACGGCGGAGAGGAAGTCATGTTTCCAGCTTCCACGACTGTGCCCTATCGAAGTATTGTCGTCGATGATGTGAACCACATGCTTAAAAGTGCCATGTCATTCAATACTTCGGTCAGGCAGCATCAGCATTCGAGTTTATCACAGATACAGCGATGGGTCGGCCACTCACAGTCTGCGCTGTTTGATACTATACTTGTCTTGCAGGGAGACCGAGCTGACGCGAATAAGCAGACCCTGTTCACATTGGTAGATGATGCTGCTACGGTCGAATACACTGTGTCGATGGAGATAAGCCGAGGGCGCCATGGTCTAGAGTATCAGCTGGTGTCTTGGAGTGATGTACTGCCGGGGAAGCAGGCCGCGATCATGCTCAAACAGTTTGACCTGGAATTGTGCCATGTCCTGGGGTTGGAGACTCCCTCTGAACCTACGCAGTCCGTCGAGCTTTTCTCCCGCCTTCCACCTAGATTGGCCACTTTGCCATCCAGTTGCAATACACTGCATGGTCTCTTCGAGGCTACTGCTGACAAGCATCCTAATCGCATTGCGCTGGAGTGGGTGCCGAATCTTGAGGCAGGCACTCATACGCAGACATGGACGTATAGTGAGCTCGAGTCAGATGCTAACAGACTCAGTGATCTGCTGATTGCGCGTGGCTTCAAATCTGGCAGCATGATCGCCGTCTGCTTCGAGAAGTGTGCTGAAGCAGAAATCGCCATACTCGCCGTCCTGAAGGCTGGTTGTTCATTTGTTGCTCTGGATCCTGGCGCGCCTGTCGCTCGAAAAGCGTTCATCCTGGAAGATTCTGGAGCGAGAGTTTTGCTATCTACCACAAACTTACGTGAAGCTGTACATACTGATCACGCAGCTGATATCATCTTCGTTGACAGCGTAGATATTGCAGGATATAGTAGTCAACGTCCAGACATCGTCGTAGATCCTCAAAATATCAGCTATTGCCTATACACTTCCGGCTCGACTGGCACACCTAAAGGGTGTCTGTTGACTCACGAGAATGCGGTTCAGGCAATGCTGGCCTTCCAGATACTCTTCGCCAATCGCTGGGACGAGAAGTCAAGATGGCTGCAGTTTGCCTCGTTCCACTTCGACGTTGCCGTGCTGGAGCTGTTCTGGAGCTGGTCGGTCGGCATCTGCCTCGTGTCAACACCACGAGATATCCTCTTCCAGGATCTGCCTGGAACACTGAGTACGCTGGGCATAACCCACATCGATCTGACACCAAGTCTGGCACGGCTCATCACGCCTGCAGATGTGCCATCATTGTGCAAGGGTGTCTTCATCACTGGTGGCGAGCAGCTGAAACAGGAGGTTTTAGATGCTTGGGGTGAGACGGGCTGTATACACAACGGGTATGGGCCAACAGAAGCTACCATCGGTGTGACTATGTACACTCAGGTTCCGCACAACGGACGACCGTCAAACATTGGTTGGCAGTTCGAAAATGTCGGCACATATGTGCTGAAACCAGACACGAATGAGATCGTACCACGAGGCGCAGTTGGCGAGCTCTGTATCAGTGGCAAGCTCGTCGGCAAGGGTTATCTCAATCGACCAGAACAGACCGCAAATAGCTTTCCCTATGTGGAGGGGTTTGATGAGAGAATATATCGGACATCAGACCTGGTCAGGCTGCTACATGACGGCTCATTTGACTTTCTAGGCAGGAGTGATGATCAGGTAAAATTGCGAGGCCAGCGACTCGAGCTTGGCGAGATCAATACCACGATCATGTCAGTGAAGGGCATAGATGAGGTCACTACACAAGTACTGAAGCCTTCTAATAGCAAGAGTGATCAGCTTGTGGCCTTTGTCGTCGTCAAGACACCTATTGAGGACCAAGGCGACGAGAGGCTTCTAGCATTGCAAGACGCAGATGTCATCGAACGAGCCAAGCAAGCCTGCGCTGACCACTTGCCGGGATACATGTTGCCATCACACTTCATCATGTTGACCCATATACCACTGACCGTCAACAACAAGAGTGACAGCAAAGCTCTTAAGTCAGTATACCTCGACTACACCTCAAACAATGATCATGCAGCCAGTCAAGGCAGCGAAAGGTCGTTAACTCAGCACGAAGCTTCAATCGCCAGAGTCATATCCTCTTTTTACTCGATCTCTGCGGACACAATATCACCATCCTCGAACATATTTCAGCTCGGTCTGGATTCCATCTCGGTATATCCTTTCACTCGTGCTCTACATAGTGCTGGTTTCGCAGGCGCAAGCCCTTCCCAGGTGCTACAGACTACCACAATTGCAGGCCTTGCTACAGTGCTGCGCCGCGAAGACGATGAAGCGAGCGCTTCCATCTTGGCCGCGAAGCAGTCAATTATAGCTTGCCATCAACTGCACATTGGAATCATGAGTTCCACTCTTGGAGTGTCTATGGACGAAGTGGAGGCCATTGCGCCGTGTACCGCGTTGCAGCAAGGTATGATCGCCAGAGCTATAAGTAGCAACACTGGCATGTACTTCAACAGCTTCATCTTCGAGCTCGACAGGGATATAGATCTGGATAAGCTGCGATGCGCTTGGGAAAGAGTTCATGAAGCCCTGCCGATCCTGCGGACTTGCTTTTTGCAGATCAAGAGTGGTTATGTGCAGGTCGTTCTCAAATGCCCAAAGCTGTCGTGGGTGGACGTAACAATCGCTCATATTGGCGACCTTCACACCCAGCTGCAACAACTAAAGGACGAGTGGCTGGAGCAAAACAAAGAGATAATCGGCGCGCCGTTTCAAGTCATATGTCTCAACGTTGGGGGTAGACTGTACATGCTTCTGCATATCTTTCACGCTTTATACGATGCCAGCAGTCTTCCATTACTACTCAACAAGGTCGTTCAAGCACACAATGACGATGAAGACATCGACTTTGGCCCACAGTTCCTTGATATCCTTCCTTATGGTCCGCTCAAACAGATCGAGAACGTCAAAACCTTCTGGATCAGCAGTCTTGAACATGCTGCGTATACAACTACTTCCAAAGAGCCTGAAGACCCTGACAATAAGTCCTCATCAGCAACTCTTCTCCTGAACGACCTAGCAAGCTTCGAAGCCACCAGGCGACAGCTGGGCTGTACTCACCAAGCTATAATTCAGACGTGCTGGCTGACCGTGCTGTTCGAGTATTTACATGGTCCTACTACGGTTGGCACGATCGTTTCCGGCAGGTCTATCGGCTTTCCTGGTGCTGAGAAGACGATAGGACCACTGTTCAACACTATCCCGCTGTGCATCGACATACAAGCCAAAGATACCTGGGCAAGCGTGGTCGCAAGATGTCACCAGTTCAATGTTGCAGCACTGCCATACCAACACACGCCATTGCGTGATATCACCAAGTGGTGCAAGAAATCTGGCCAGAGATCGTTGTTTGACACGCTTTTCGTGTTTCAGAAGAGCTTGGCCGAGAGGACATCACACCTAAAGACCCCTTGGCATGAGATCGAGAGCGCAGGGCAGGCAGACTATCCACTTTCGTTCGAGGCCGTGCAGGAGGGTGAGCAAGCCTTGAAAGTCACGATTGTAGCACAAACTTATACGGCGAGTGCTTCGACTTGTAAGAAGCTACTACAGACATTCGAAAATAAATTGCGCGGCCTTCTGAAAGATCCTCAAGCTAGTATAGCCGACTACACGAGAGGGTGGTCTCCCATTAGTGATGTGGCCAAAACTGAAAAGAAGCATACAGTAGACCAGACTGGAATGCAGCACTTTGCTTGGGACTCGACGAGTCTTCGATTGCGGGATGAGATTGCCAAGATATCTGGCGTCAACGCTGTTGATATCGGAGCCACCACATCGATATTCGAGCTTGGTCTTGATAGTATTGATGCGATCAAGTTGTCCGCTTTGCTCAAAAAGTCTGGCAATGAGACTCCTGTCAGCACAATACTTCGACTGCGGACTATTGCCAAGATCGTAGGAAGTTTCAGCATCGGCAGTGCGGACGACCAACGTCTGGACGATGATAGCGCTTTGTTCCAGGCTGTTGAGAAGGCGGTGAGGCATCAAGCTGCAGAGACTGGCCTCGATATGTCAGGCGTTGTCCGAATCCTGCCGACCACACCTCTACAGGAAGGTATGCTTGCTGAAATGGTGGCATCAGACTACAAGCACTACTTCAATCACGATCTCCTCCGCCTTCATCCTGTCACAGACGTGGTTAGACTGCAGAAGGCGTGGCAAAGAGCCGTTGCTTCGTCACCGATACTACGCACGTCGTTTGTGATTATCGACCAGCCTGACCTTGGTATATCATATGCACAAGTTGAGCATGAAAGGCATCCAGGCTTGTGGGAAGAGCTCGATCTGTCACACAACGACAGCTTGGAAGACATATATGAGCGTGTCAGACAAGATATGAGCAAGACAAGCCAGTCTTCTCTAGTGCCGCTCCGTCTGACGCTGGTGAAGAGACAAGATGATCAGTTTCTACTACTGTCAATAGCACATGCACTATATGACGGCTGGTCTATTGGCCTACTACATGGGGATGTGAGCAGTGCTTACAATGGGATTACGACGCACCGCATAGATCATGTACAGACTCTGAGACGGATCCTCAATCAAAGTGCTGGCGATGCACCAGAGTCCTTCTGGCGGACTTTGATGTCAGGGGTCACCCCTAGCCTCGTAGCAACGAAGCAGCAACGATTGGCTGGAAGTCACCGCAACGAGCTCGGGAGTAGCATCAGCAGCAAAGCAATGAGAGAATTCTGCCGCGCCCAAGGCGTGACCTTGCAGGCGCTCGGCCAGCTCTGCTGGGGATTCACACTAGCTTCCTACACTAAGAGCCTAGACGTCTGCTTCGGTCTTGTGCTCGCTGGGCGTGACGACGACGAAGCACAGCAGGTCATGTTCCCGACCATGAACACGGTAGTCGTACGCCTAATTCTTCACGGTACTTGCAGCGAGATGCTACAATACGCGCAGGACAATCTGGCAGACATCATGCATTACCAACATTTCCTGCTCCGCAAGATTAAGGCTCTGGCGAATGTGGCTGGGCAGGAGCTCTTCAACACGCTTTTCATCTACCAGAAACGGCCCTCACTCAGTGAGAAGGATGAACCTCTGTATGACTCAGTCGGCGGCTCTTCTGACGTTGACTATCCTGTGGCTATTGAGATGGAGGTTGTCGAGGACACACTAGTTTGGCGATCAGCATGCAGTGCTGCGTACTTTGGGGAAGACGATGCCAAGGAGATGCTGCAACGCCTCGACACGGTTTTGAAGCATATTGTGGAACATCCGGACACGCCGCTGCTCGAGTTCCGTGGCGAAGAGGTCTCTATTTGTGGCCTGCCACCGTTTGCCCACGATCAGAAGGCTACTGAAGCAAAGGACAGACTTGAGCACGTATCAGAAGACCCTATATCTGTCCCGGTCGCATGGACAAGCACAGAACAAGCACTACGTGCAGCTCTTGCAGCTGTTTCCGGGGTACCACAGCAGGACATTTCCAAGCACCAAACAATCTTCCACATCGGACTCGACTCGATCAGCGCAATCAAAGTCGCTACCTACCTGTCCAGGCACAGCTCGATGAAGGTCAGTGTGAGCACGGTGCTCAAGGCTGGCTCTCTGGACAAGATCGCTGCCACGATCGATGCTGCCAAGTATGCGCACATCGTGCCCGTGTCGAACGCGCAGCAGATTGTGCGTGAAGCATTGCGCGATGTTCCCGTAGACGAGCTACTGCAAGCATATGGCATTGATCGCAGTAATGTCGAGGTGACCTTGCCCGCATCTGCCACGCAAGTCTACTTCCTGTCAACCTGGCAGAATAGCCAAGGCGAGCTCTTCTACCCGACTTTCCACTACCGCATCAGCAGTTCTGGCACGTTCAGCGTCGACGCACTGTGCCGAGCGTGGAAGATGCTCGTTACACAGCAGCCTATGCTCCGCACAATTTTTGTCGCTACCGGACGCAATGACCTTCCGGTCCTTCATTGTGTTCTGCATGACATAGAGAGCGATCTCTCCTTCAGCTCGAATGCGTCGGATGAAGACAATCCTCTGCTACAGAAGGGTTCTGGACGTCCGCCTGTGTCGCTGCGAGTGATCGGCCAAGATGAGGTCGTCAGACTGGAGCTGAGGATACACCATGCACTGTACGATGCCGTCAGCTTGGCAACACTGATACAGGACTTGCAGAAGCTATACAACAGCCAATCCACCGCGCCGTCTTCTGTGCAGGACATTGAGACCTTCCTGGCCTCGCACATTGCACCAGATGTCGCCACGTCCGTAAAAGAGAAGAAGACTTTCTGGAAGAACTACTTTGCTACCACGACGCCTGCGCCTGCATCCAAGCCCCTGGCATGGCCATCAGAAGCATATGAGACATCACGAACCTCGTACTACGTTCCCCGCGCGGTACTCAACATCAGTCGTCTCGACCTTGTCCTCCACACCAATGGCATCAGCCTGCAGTCCCTTTTCCTTGCCTGCATTGCGCTTTGCCGTGCCCGCTTATCCGACCGCGATGCAAGTCCCTTAAGAGAAAACGACTTCGCTTCCGACGTCAAAGCAAGTGTTGATGTAGACACGGTAATCGGCATCTACCTCGCCAACCGTGCCGCTTGCCCTGTGCTCCAAGCTCCTACACTTTGTATCCTGCCTCTGCGCGTACAAGTCGTCAGACGCAACACCGAGCCTTGCCAACCAGAAGAGATTGCAAGACGGCCCAACGTCGACGTTCCCGCTCTACTCGCAGCGGCTCGCACAATACAAGTCGACCTGCAGCGCATCAGCGCGCCTGAGATGGCTGGAACAGGCCTTTGGGAGATCGAGGAGTGGACTGGCGTGCGTGTGGATTGCTTTGTCAATTTTCTGGCAGACTTTGAGGACCGCACGGATACTGGAAGTGGTGACCTCAACCATAATGGGAGCATTGACGAAGATGCAGGGGGAAGAATACCTATCACGATCGAGGCGTGTGATGCTCCCGACACGACGCAGACTTCCGCTTCTGGCACACCGACACCATCACCTCCTTCACCATACGCGAATGCTTTGGCCGATACTGTACGCTCCGCATACATTCCCTCCATAGACATCGAAGCCGCGGTGCGCAATGAAGCGCTCGATATCGGCGTCTTCGGGCAATCTGACCTCGTGTCTCCAACGCAGGTTGGTCGACTTGTGCGGGATGTGTGCAGCATCTTGGAGACATGTGCGAATTGGACCGCAGAGGCTGCAACCGATGAGAAAGCTAGTGCGGTGAAGGAGACGGAGTTTCAAACTGACAAGGAGAATGTCCGGAGTAGGGTGACGCACGACTTGATTGAGCGTGAGGACGTCGCCGACATGGAGCAGCGAAATGAGGTAGAAGCCACGGCAGCAGCTTCACCTCGGACTCAGACTTCGTCCTTGGATCCCAGTCCACTGCGGACACAGTCACAATCGGATTTCACGACGATGACAGAATCTACTGCCACTTTCACAGCCGAATCAACGGATACGCTTCCTCCTTTACGTCCTCGACCACGACCACAAAGAGCGGGCTTCAGGTGGCCTCGACCGATCAGTGTTGCCTTTGGACGATCGGGTATGCTGGCTCGCGAAGAGAGCAGCAGTCTGACTGGGAATGGCACCGAATAGTGCTACTATCAGGATGACACTGTGACGAGGAATCGTATCGCGGCACGAAATTGATGGCGTGTTGATAGGCAGAGATGTGCTGTGTAAAAGGTGCTGTAGTTTCTCGAAGAAACCAGGGTAGAATATCATTTAGAAAAGGAAGAAAAGTGCTAAGAGTAGAATAGATACGGTCGAATAATGCATTTTTGAATCATTGTAGCAAAGTGCCGCGGTAATTCCTCTCGGACTACCCATTAATATATTACGTCGTCCAGTTTGCCAGCTCGGAGAAAAACAACGACTCACACAGCGATGGCAAAATGCAGGTAGGTCACTTCATGACCCTCAGATCTTTAAGCAATCATTCTCGAAATCCACCTCATCATCATCAGCATCCGATACAAGCCCCTCCACAGGCAGTGTAGTAGACACATGAACCATCTCTCCCTCAATCCGCATCCCAATCTCAGGCTTCGGTAGATCCAGATACGTCAGTGGTTGTGCCCAATCAAAGTATCGTGCCACGACATGATCACCTTTGCACAACCTCGTAGCGAACACGACAGTGTCCGCAGATTCCGGCAGGAGTACGTCAAGCAATTCCGTGCTCTGATTCTCAGGCACTCGCACAGACTTTCGATGTACCCAAATCTCCCTGCCCGACGTGACTTCCGTCCCACGCACCTCAAGTCGCAAGTCCTCCTCACCCTCCCTCAAACTCGACGCGCACACCTGCATCCTCTTTTCCCCCCTCACATGAACCTCCGTACACTCCCTATTCCTGCCCGTCTCGACCTCTACTCTCGCCACACCCCAAGTCAGCCGCGCGATAGCCCTCTTCCCGCTATGATGCGTGCTCTTCTTCCGCGAATTAAATCTTCCAACGACCAGCTCACGCTCGGCCACGCGTCATTGAGTTCGCCAGACCAGGAACCCCGTGCACTTTTTCCTGCCCACGCCTTTCCACAGGCGGCGGAAGCCGGCGAAAGCGTACATCACGCCTGGACCAGCTGCGAAGCGTAGGTGTATTGCGCTAACGTGCTGCCGTATTTTACGTTCTCCAAGAGATATAGCGTGATGGTGCGGTGGTCCCGTGCCCAGGGTGACTTGGAGGACGCTTTCATGTGGGCTTCCATGCTGAAGGATTGTGGGTGGCGTTCCATAGGATCCGTGATGAATTCCTTGATCGTACGCAGGGTCGGGTAGGACTTCAGCCCAAACTCGGACACGAAGCGGCCTGCTAGCTGGGGTTACCGTTGGTACAGGTGTTAAGCGAAGGCTCTCATTCAGACGTCCTAGGCGTTGGCGTCGCGCCGGCTTCGGCGGAGTTGCTGGGACGTCCGCGCCACGGGCTCTCGGAGTGGTAGAGCGTATTGGGGACGTACTGGCTGCATAGCGAGCGGAAGAGCTTGTCGTAGATGATGCGGGCGGGCCAGTTGGTGCTGAGCCAGTGCGCTGGATCGGGGTCGTCGGGGTCGTAGTGGGATGTGTAATCGTCTGCGAATATATGGTCTTCGTTGTTGTCGCACCATAGCACGAGGTTGCACACTGCCTCCTCCTCGATCGCCTTGAACACCGGTCTCCATGGCCCGCACGTCAGCATCAGAGGATCCCGGCAGATACACATCAGCACAACCATAGCGTAAGTCGTTTGGAGTCCATGTGGAGTTTCCAGTCACTAATGCCGCCCATACAAATACGGCGCGTTTCGCACCTGCAACCGACTGCTATAGCCATTATGACAAATAGGCGGTGGTCCTCCCGCGTCTTTCTCCAGCCTTTGTCCGATCAGAAACGCCGTGCCAAATCGTAACTCGAGGAGGTTCTCGCGTGGCTGCAGGGCGGTCGTGACGTCGACGCGGTATGCTATGCACATGTTCTCGGTCGTCAGGATAGTCTTACTATTGAGGACGACGGTGCAGAAGGTGCCTAGGCCGTCGAAGACGAGCTCGATTCTTGCTGAATGTGCAGCCGCAGGTCTACTTGTCCTGTCTGGAGCAGTGAAAGTGGTGTGAAATGTCAGCTATTCCTCGGCCACCCATTGCGCTCGGGTCTTCTTGTCGTCAAGCAGAGGCTCTGGGATTAGCTTATGGTGTAGTAGGTCAAGATGAATGCAACATGAAAACTGGGCATAAGGGAGGAGTGAGGAGTCCGGCTTTTGGGAGCGCTTGAAGGTCCAGCCAGTGGCCAGGGCGGTGCGTTGGTGGCTCATACTGGTAATGCCGCAGACAGTGCCTTGCAGAGCAGGCTTCGATGACGAATCGAGGATGTGTAGAGGAAGTATGAAATGGTGGTGGTGGTGGCAAAGTCACGCTTCATCCTCATACGGCAGGCAAGTTCAAGCTGAGGTGCACGGTGACCTGTTCAACTTGAGGTCTAACAGAAACCGGAGCTTTCTCGAACTTGAAGCCATCTTCGGGGCCAAGGAGTCTGTGAAAGAGAGTCTGAAGAAGGAGAGAGTCCTGAGTGTTGGGGCGCGGGACTAGTTTGTGGACGAGTAAGTATCTGAGAGGAGGACTTGATCGAGCTCGTTGAAGGTGTTCCAAACAGACTGGGTACTATATCACGGCTTGAACGTGTCACAGCACACTTGGATATATGAGGTCTCAGAGTAGTAGTAGTTTCATGTTTCATGTCTGCATCGAGGAAAGATGAAGCAATGCCGTAAGGTCTTTGAAACAGTCAGCGCCTTCAGTGGTCACGTGACTGGTTAGATTGATTTCCGGCCATCGCGTCCAAATCACGTAACGCGTCTCTGCAACTTTGACAACGGGACACGACATTGGATATCGCTTTCTTGCTACACCAACCTTTCGCTCTCTTTGCTGTACAGACATGTCCCGAGCAGCAGCGTCTGCACGTCTGGCTGAGCTTCGCGCTCTTCGCCAATCTGGAAGGAAACACGAGTATAAAGTTCAAGAAGCAGAGTCTCTCTACGACGAGGTAGACGAGGACGGATACAAGAACATTGTTAGAGGGCGACTGGACAGAGACGACTTCGTTGTTGGTGACTCAGGGGAAGGCTACGTGGACGACGGTCGCGAGGAATGGCAGAATGACAGACAACAGCAGTACGGGTCGGAGAGTGAGGATGAGCTCCCCGCCCGAAGTAAAGCTGGTTAGTGACAGACTACGCGACCATATGACGTGCAGGATCTGACAAAACTTCTAGCCAAGCGAAAACGGGAAGAAGATCGTGAGAAAGAGGAGAAGGTCAATCACAATATCAACAAGTACTTCTCAGCCAAGCCTGCTACAGCTGCGGCACCGAAGGTCAAGGTAAGGCACAATGTTCGCAAAAGAGAGTACCGGCCTGACCATGATCTCCAGCACACCAAGACTGCCGATGACAACGCGTTCCTCGAGGACCTCCTAGGCGAAGTGGGCAGCACTGTCTCCACTCGCAGGTTCACTGCCACGAAACCAGTCAAAACAGAATCTAGGCGGAAAACAAGGCTACTCTCCCCTCCACTACCTGACGCCCGAGAGAACCAAAACAGGAACAGAAGAGCACAACAGCCCGTGGCGGCACTGGATACGCCACCGGCGACACAATTCGAGGAGGATGATGATGCTGGATTACCTCAAATCAATGACGATGATATAATAATGAGCGATGCGGTCGCGCCATCTTCACCAGTGGCACGCGCAGTCGAACGAAAAGCGCAGACTGCTATCAAGATCGAAGAGGAAGACGACGACATGATGGAGGTAGCACAAGCGGTCGGTCATTCTGGAGTAGCACCAACAAGTGTGAACATTGCTGGTGCACGACCAGTTCCAAAGATCGTGAAGACAGAAGCACTGCCGACACCAGAGAGTTCGTCGCCTCCGAGACCAACACCAGAAGTGGACGCATCTTCATGGATTAATGTCACAAGCAAGCTCAATGTGCTCAACAGTCCAGCATCAGAAACTGTTACCATCGGGAAGCTGGCATCACACGATGCTCTAGAGGAAGATGGCAGCTTGCGCTTCTTCTGGTTCGACTATACCGAGATCAATGGGAGCTTGCTACTTTTTGGCAAAGTCAAGAATAAGAAGAACAACACATATGTCAGCTGTTTTGTGAAAGTCGACGGCATCTTGCGAAAGTTGTTCTTCCTTCCCAGAGAGGCGAGGCATCGACACGGACGTGACACAGACGAAGAAGTTGACATGGGAGATGTGTACAAAGAGGTGGATGGGATTATGTCAAAGATGCGGGTCAACATGCACAAGATCAAGCCAAGCACGCGAAAGTATGCTTTCGAGCTTGCCGGGATACCAAAAGAAGCTGAATACTTGAAGCTACTCTATCCCTACGACAAGCCAGCACTGGATATGGAACTTAAAGGCGAGACTTTCTCGCACGTCTTTGGCACAAACACTTCGCTCTTCGAGCAGTTCGTGCTCTGGAAGAACATCATGGGTCCGTGTTGGCTCAAAATTGAAGATGCTGACTTCAACTCTGTCACAAACGCATCGTGGTGCAAGCTCGAGCTACAAGTCCCTCAAGCTAAGACAATCTCAATCCTTGAGGACTCTGGCAACATGGACGCACCTCCCCTCACGATGATGAGTATCGCGTTTAGAACCACAATGAATGTCAAAGCGAACAAGCAGGAGATTTTAATTGCCAGCGCTCGCGTTTATCAGAACGTCTCGCTTTCGGATACCACACCACCAGAAAAGCTCCCTTGCAAGACAATCACTGTGATGCGACCTGTAGGTGATGGATATCCTCTACACTTCCGGACGGACCTCGAGAAACACATTGGAACAGTCCGATGTCAGAAGACCGAAAGAGAAGTCTTGAGCTTGTTCTTGGCAGAGCTTGAGCGGATCGATCCTGATGTGCTGATGGGCCATCGACTCGAAGATCTTGATTACAGTATATTGCTTAGCAGGATGCGCGAACTCAATACACCAGGCTGGCACAGGATTGGACGTTTGCGACGAAGTGCATGGCCCAAGACCTTTGGCAAGGGTGGTAATAACTTCTTCGCTGAAAGGCAGCTTATTGCCGGTCGCCTGATGTGTGACCTGGCGAACGACATGGGGAAGGTCAGTATCCTCTTGCTCGGCTTTGGTAGTCCGTGCTAACAATGTACAGTCTCTCATGACAAAGTGTCAGTCTTGGAGCTTGGCCGAGATGTGTGAGCTCGTCCTCGGTCCGGGCAATGTCAGGCGCGAGATTGACAATGAGCAAGCTTTGAAGACGTGGGCGACAACCCGTGACGGACTGATGAATTACCTGAAGCATTGTGAAGCAGATACTTACTACATTGCAGCGATCGCACTAAGAACTCAGATGCTACCGCTAACGAAGCAGTTGACAAATCTTGCTGGCAACTCTTGGGCGAGGACTCTGACTGGTACAAGAGCAGAGCGGAACGAGTACATTCTGCTTCATGAGTTCAACAGAGGCAAGTATATCTGTCCTGATAAAGTCCTGGGTAAAGGAAAACAAAAAGTCGAGGAAGAGCCTGTTGAAGGTGAAGAAGGCATTGACACCAAGAAGAAGGACAAATTCAAGGGTGGTCTCGTCTTTGAGCCCGAGAAGGGCCTGTACGACCGCTTTGTGCTTGTTATGGATTTCAACAGTTTGTATCCGAGTATCATTCAGGAGTATAATATCTGTTTCACAACCGTCGATCGTTCAGGAATTGTGAGTCATGGCAAATCATGACATCTTGCAACTGTACTGACTGTAAGACAGAACGAGGATGATGACAGGGCGCCAGAAGTCCCAGAACAGCAGGAACAGGGCGTACTGCCAAAGCTCATTTCAACTCTCGTCAAACGAAGACGAGAAGTCAAGCAATTGATGAAGGACAAAGCAGCCACCCCAGAACAGCTTGCCACCTGGGATATCAGGCAACTTGCCCTCAAATTGACAGCTAACTCTATGTACGGGTGCTTGGGTTACACGAGATCACGATTTTATGCACGACCACTTGCAGTGCTCACCACATACAAAGGTCGTGAGATCTTGCTGAGTACAAAGGAGCTGGCTCAATCGAATCAACTGCAAGTCATCTATGGTGACACCGACTCTGTCATGATCAACACGAATATGGATAATGTACAAGACGCCTTGAAAGTCGGTCAAGAGTTCAAGAAGGCTGTCAATGAGAGGTATAAACTGCTAGAAATCGACATAGACAACGTCTTCCGCCGACTTCTCTTGCATGCCAAGAAGAAGTATGCTGCAATCAACATGGTCGAGACGGACGGTAAATTCGTGGACAAACTTGAAGTGAAGGGTCTTGACATGAGGCGTCGTGAATACTGCGCGTTATCAAAAGAAACTTCGTCGAAGTTGTTGAACTTTCTGCTGTCCGGCGAAGAACCTGAAGTAGTCATTGAGAAGATCCATGACTACCTGCGGGAGCTGGCAACCAAGATGAGAGAATTTACTGTTCCAGTGCAAAAGTACACCATCTTCACTGTAAGTTCTCTGTTCACTGCCAGTGTTGGATGCTGCTAATACTCTTACAGCAACTGGGCAAGGACCCCTCTGCCTACCCGAATGGAAAGACAATGCCTGCTGTGCAGGTGGCGTTGCGCCTCATTGCGAAGGGCAAGCCAGTACGAGCCAAGGACGTCATGTCCTTCATCATAACTGGGGACTCTTCCAACTCCGGAGAGAATGCTGCTGCAAACGCCTTTCCACCAGAGGATGTTTTCAAGAACGACTCCGGTCTCAAGCCTGACATTGACTACTATCTACACAAGCAGATTCTGCCACCCGTGGAACGTCTGTGCGCTCCAATCAGTCTGACGAACGTTTCCCGCCTAGCTGAATGCCTTGGTCTCGACACAAGCAAATATCGTGTCTCTGGAGCCGGTGGTCGCAATGGTGGACAGGCTCAGGAAGAGCTCATACAGCCTCTCGACAGCCAGACACCGGATCACATCCGCTTCGCTACATGCACACCGCTCCGCTTCAGATGCCGCAACACGAGCTGCCAGAAGTTCTTGACCTTCCGCTCTTTTGGCGAATCAATGGCAGCCACCACTACTGACTCACCCGAGTCAAATACAAATGCCATTGTCACACACTCTGGCATATCTTGCCCGGCATGCAACACCGCAGTGCCGAATCTCACGATTGTTATGCAGCTCGAACACCAGATACGAAGCCTACTATCACGCTACTACGAAGGCTGGCTAGTCTGCGACGACCCGTCCTGTGGCAATCGCACGCGCCAGATGACCGTGTACGGCCACCGCTGTCTCGGCCCACGAGGTCTCGGAAGCGGTTGTCTTGGACGAATGAACTGGGAGATGGGTGAGAAGAATTTATGGAACCAGCTTGTCTTCTGGGAGCGGGCTTTCGACGTCGAGAAAGCAAAGGGAGCTGCACTGAGAATCAAGAGTGAGGGCGGCTCAGACGTCAAGGATAAGATGGCGGTGTTGGCTGAGGTCAACAGGGAGAGGTTTGGAACGTGTAAAGGAGTGGTGAAGTCGTACTTGGATAAGAGCGGGCGCCAGTGGGTGGATATGGGGTCTTTGTTTGGGTTTGTAAAGGCATAGCGTTTCGAGTTATTGAGTATCTGGGGATTGCATGTATAGTCAGGCGCATGGTATTCTCAGGCACCGGCAGATAGTCATGAAGATGTTGTGTTGATAAGGTATTACTGTGGATCTGTCCTCGGACTAGACAGCAGCACGTAACGCGCCTGTTCCTGATTCCTCGCGTTAGCACATGTGAAACGGGAGTTGATCCAAAATAATTTCTAAAAGTTGTAGCAGGGTCCTCAAGTGTTTCAGTTGAGTATTGGATACCGTAGGCAGCATCCATTCAGCAGCATCGCCACCATACTGACTTAGCAAAGCAGAGAGTAATGCGACGGGCCTTGGTAAGATAAGTTCCAGTTTCTAGCTACTTGCTCCCTTTTCTGACTATCCTTACAGCAATTGTGTATCAGGCCACGCATATTTCCTGCTCTTCGAACAAATTTCACACTCATTCCCACATATGCATCCATACCTATCTCAGCAATGAGTAAGGGAAAGAAGTTTTTCCATCAAGCAAAGCCCGCCAAGCAAGAAGTCACGGCCGAAAGAGCGCCGGATGGTGGTAGGGATACAAGCAGACAGCAAAGCACAAGACAAGATCGTCCTCGAGCAAGATCACCGAGAGCGACAAGTCCAGGCCGATCGTTCGGGGGACGGCAGCAGGGCAACAAGAGGAGGAGGGATGACGAGCGCGACTATAACAGCAATCCGTCCAAAAGAGTGAGGGCGACAGAAGACGAGACGATCATGGACGAGAACCACATCATAAACACACTGGAATACCCGGAGAGGAACCAGTATCCCCATGCTCCACAAGGTATCTTTGGCAATGCCTATAACCTGGTCAACCTGCTCCACAATGCGAATGGTGGCTCATTAAAATTTCGCCAGGAGTATGCCACGCTCAAAGGTTATCGAAGAGGCGCTCTGTTCACATGTACGTTGAAGGCAGAACTGCCGAGCGGCGAGTCTGTTAGTGTAGAGGGTCAGGGCTGGACTAAGCGCGACTCAACGAGGGCAGCCTATGTAATGTTCGTTGTCAAGATACATGAGCTAGGTGTGATGAACGATATCTGGCCGGCGCCAATCAAGAGACTCGACAAGGACACATTAGCAGACGAAAAGGATGCCAAGGTGGATATCTACAACTACTCTGCACGATTCGGCCTTGTCCCGGAATTCACCAGTCGCAAAGTGACGAAACCTGGGAGAAGTGGCAAGATCGTGGTCGAAGTGACGGTCGAATTACAGGAGCAAAATATCAAGGCGACAGCACGCGGTCTGGATATGCGCGATGCGGAAATTGCAGCGTCTTTGAAGTTCAAGGAACAAGCTGAAGCATACCACGCAGAGCACGGAGAAGAATCAATCAGTGTTCGTGATTCTTCAGCATTGAACGTGAGCAATGCGAAGAGCTTCTTCTCATTCTACAAGCTGCAAAATAGGAACGCGACATTTGAGGCGGTGGTAGAGCCCACGCAAGGCATCAAATCAGGCAGTCTTTTCAAGGGCGTCTTCATGGTGAATGGCGAAAGCCTAGGAACACCTGTTGTGATGCCAAGCAAGAAGCACACAGAAGATCTCGCGTGCCTTGTAGCCGCCGTTCATCTGACGAAGAAACAGCCGGACCTACTGAAAGACTTCCAGCAAGCATTGGCTGCTGGAAACGGTAACATTCTGGAATCGCTGAGGCCAATAAACATGGAAGTGGATGAAGATGCAGTGGCAATCATGCAGGAGACGTTGAGGGATGTTCGAAGATCTGGACTCCCGGACATCCGCGAAGAAGTGCAGGCAGATGAAGACGGGGCAACGAGACGGAATACCCGGGAGAGAAAGCGGTTGTCTGCGGAAGACATTGAAAAGCGAAGTCAAGTGCTGAAGAGCCGATACGAAGCTTTCATGACAAATCCAGAGACCTTGAAGTTACGCGAAATCAGAGATGCGCTCCCAATGACACAATATCGAGACCAGGTGTTGAAGCATGTCGGCGGTAATCTCTACAGTGTTGTCGTCGGTGCGACAGGTAGTGGAAAGACAACACAGGTACCTCAGATCTTGCTGGAGGACGCTATCGTAAACGACAAAGGAGCAGCATGCAACATTGTATGCACACAACCTCGACGTATTGCGGCGACTTCCGTGGCGCGACGTGTGGCCGATGAGCGGAACGAGAAGCTGCAAAATACTGTTGGGTATCAAGTACGATTCGACCCGAAGCTTCCAGTACCCGGCGGTAGCATTACATACTGTACAACAGGTATTTTACTACAACAACTACAGCATAATCCAGATGAGGTCTTTGATACTGTCTCTCACATTGTCATCGACGAAGTCCACGAACGCGACATCTTGATCGATTTCCTCATGGTCATTCTCAAGAACACTATCAACACCAGATTGCGCGCCGGAAAGTTCGTGCCGCAAGTCGTGCTGATGAGTGCAACGATTGATTCCGAGCTATTCGCAAAGTACTTCCAGCGAAAGGACGTCACAACTGGCAAGATTCTGCCTTGTCCGTCACTGAGTGTGCCTGGAAGGACTTTCCCTGTTAAGGAGAAGTACTACGAAACTATTTTAGATGAGATCAAGAGTCAACATGGCGAAGCTGCATTGAAGTCTCTACGTAACGACGAAAAGACTCGCGACTTCATGACTGTGGAGTCCAGTTTCAAGGGTTCGGCTCCTGTCAGCACTGCCGAGAACGGTGAAGAAGCGGAGGCAACCATCGACTGGAAGCGTGAGCGTACTGTTAACGCAGATGGCGAGACTGTCGTAAACGAGCTAGAGGACTCTCTCGTGCCTATAGCACTTATTGCTACGACAGTGGCACATATTGCGAAAACCAGCACCGAAGGCGCCATACTTGTCTTCTTGCCAGGTTACGATGAGATCAAGAAGGTCAGAGAGCTTCTCGAGACTACCAGGCCACTTGGCGTGGATTTCAGAAATGCAGAGGCATTCAAGGTTTCGATGTTGCACTCTACAGTGCCAGCGGCCGAACAGGCGGAAGTCTTCGAACCTGTTCCTGCAGGTTGTCGTAAAGTTATCTTGTCCACCAACATTGCCGAAACCTCCGTCACTATTCCAGATATCCAGTATGTCGTTGACACGGGAAAGCTGCGTGAAAAGCGCTACGATCAAGTGCGGCGTATCACGAAGTTGCAATGTACCTGGATCTCCAAGTCCAATGCAAAGCAAAGAGCAGGTCGTGCAGGTCGTGTACAAAATGGAAACTACTACGCCTTGTATTGCAAGGCTCGCTTCCAGTCGTTACGCGCCATCGGTCTCCCTGAAATGCTCCGCTCGGACTTGCAGGAGATCTGTCTCGATATCAAGGCGCAGGCCTTCAAGTCACCTATCCGCGACTTTCTGGCGCAGGCCATCGAGCCACCAGCACCAGCTGCTGTAGATGCATCTGTGATGAACCTCATTGCTTTACAGGCACTCACAGAAGAAGAGAAACTCACTGCTCTTGGTCGACTACTCGCATCAATGCCTGTGCATCCATCACTCGGCAAGATGATCATCCTCGGCATCATCTTCCGCTGTCTCGACCCCATGATAATCCTCGGAGCCGCCATCAACGAGCGCTCGCCCTTTGTCTCACCCATGGAGAAGCGCCGTGAAGCTCAAGCTCAACATGCAAAGTTCCTCGAAGGTAGCAACAGCGACCACTTTGCTGTCATCAACGCCATCCGCACAGTGCGCGACCTTGTCCAGACCAAAGGCGAGTACGCATCTCGTGGCTTCGCCAACGAACGATTCATCCACACTGGCGCTTACCGCACCATTGAAAGCACGTCCCGCCAGATCGAGGAAGTCCTCATGGACAGCGGCGTCATTCCCAAGCTGACTTCCCGTGACCTGCGCTCCGGCGAGCTAGGCGGTGCTGAGTTGAACAGAAACTCCGGCAATACAACACTGATCAAAGCTCTCGCGCTGTCTGGTGTCCACCCCAACCTGGCCGTCGCGACGCGTGGCCCGCTCTTCCGCACGCCTGGCGAAAAGGCAGCCATGATACATCCGAGCTCGCTGAACCATCTGCGTGGCGCGGAGGGCAATTATCCTGTTGGCAGTCTGTTTTCATATGCCACGATGCAACGCAGCAACGATGGGAAAAACATCCACCTGCGAGACACGACGTCGAGCTCGCCGCTTATGGCGGCGCTGTTTGGTGGGCGACTCAGAGCGGAAGGTAATGTTATCAATATGGATGGGTGGCTGCCGTTTTACGTCAAGAGTACTGGAAGGATGCGGGATGTGGTCAAGACGATTATGGAGTTTCGGAAGGCGCTTGATCGGGTGAGTGTTCTACAATGTTTGATTGTGTGATGACATGATGAGCTAACACGAATCACAGGTTCTGACTGCAGCATACGCGGATCTTAAGCACGTCAAGGACAACATGAGTTCGAGTCGAGGTGGTGGCAGTGACAGAGGATATCTGGCCGACGACAAGACGAGAGAGCTATTCGCAGAGGGTTTGGTGGAGGTGCTTGACAGAGACACTGCGAGTGCGCCGCAGCCTATACCGAATGAAGGCCGTGGTGGAGGCGGAAGCTACGGAGGTGGTGGTTATGGGAGAGGAGGTGGCCGTGGTGGCAACGGGTACGTTGGAGGCAGGGACGGCGCTCGCGGCGGAGGACGAAGATACTGATACTACTGGAGTGATTGCATTGTCTCGGCGTTGGGAAGGTACTGGTAGACACTGTAGATATAGGGTAGATATGGGCAGGATTAGGTTGGGGCACTCTCCATTGGCTTTTCGGGCGTCCTGCTACGTGTGGTTTAGCTACACCTCCATCTTCTCCTCTTGTCTGACCGTCGCTGGTCCCTTCTATTGGTGATTTACCTTACCTTGAGACGGCACCCTTCAGCCTCCTACCTGGCTGTATCACGATACGCACCTTGTGCTATAAGATTGGTAGCAGGGGAGGTGGAGGAAGCGGATAGGTAGTAGAGGCAGTAGAAGGGAAGGCACTCTCTAGGAAGGAAGAGGGGAATATCGTGGCGGTGGGAGAGGAGGCGGGATCGAGGGATAGGGAATAGGCTAAGATAATAGCTGAAGTAGGCACCCTAAGGTGCTCGAAGGTATGACGGTACTCCTTATAGAGTAAGCAGGTGTTACTAGTATAGACGTATACAACTCTCTCGATATCACCTTCGTAGGTGGAACATAAGCCAGTATTAAGTGGATAAGAGGTGTGATTGCTTACGGCACTCCCTCCGTCCTGGTTTGACGTGACAATGCAAGCTTAAATCTGTTATAACTGCTCTAATAGGTGGCATGAAACTATATGGATT
>Ga0268250_10000115_pt1 | contig 37714 bp, 33 predicted proteins | sample AgamicAsSfe_FD_200448 | JGI IMG/M metagenome (GOLD analysis project Ga0268250, IMG submission 200448) | Agave microbial communities from Guanajuato, Mexico - As.Sf.e (v2) (version 2) | ecosystem: Host-associated > Plants > Phyllosphere > Phylloplane/Leaf | place: Guanajuato, Mexico | collected...
TTGACGACTTAATTGGCGCCTTCGAGGAGGTGGGCTTAGCGGAGGCTGCAGATGACTGCATGGACGACGAAGGCTTACCACCTCCACTGCTTGCACCAAGTGCAAGAATCTTAGCAGCGGCATGTTCTGCAAGGACGACGATGTAGGATGTAGGGTTGGTGAAGATGTGGCTGTGCTATGTTAGTTTGAAGATGGTTGAAAATTGGTAGGATAGAGCTTACCCGGGGAACAGAGAAGCATCAACTACGTGGATGTTCTGAGTTCCGTACACCTGGGTGTTCAAGTCTACGACAGAGGTTCCACCGGTGAGACCGCTATCGGTTCCGATCTTCGCGGTACCAATCCAGTGATTGGCGCGACGGGCAGCTGGGGTTTTGGGAAGGCTGGCAACGTATGCCTCGACCGTCATGTTCTCAGGAGGTACTTGAAACTCGATTGCCGGGTTCTTTTTGATGGCCTTCATCATGCTCTTGATACCTGCAACAACCACACCGGTGTCGGCTTCGTTCTGAAGGTAGGGTGCTTTGCTGACATAGACGTTGAGAGCACCGTTGATTGAAAGCGTACCACGCGAAGTAGAGCCATGGCCAAGGTACTGGCTGATGGTGAGGTGGTGAGTGTCGTTGGCGCCGGGACCTTCAACGCGAGCAGTCCACTGGATCGATCGGTCAATACCATCACTTCCAGTGATGACTTCCCAAGCAAGAGGGCCGATGTTGGGAGCAGACTGAGCAAGAATACCAGAGCGCTTGCCAAGGTACAGGTCCTTGTCAGCCTCGATAGGGGCATCCCACGCCTTGTAAAAGTCGTAGAAAGAGATATTGGGGTGCTTGATGACAAGGTCGGTGTTGACGTGGTCGTTCAGGTTTTGGCCGACGGGGAGGTTGATCCAGTCAGACTCTCCGATCATCGTCGAGCCATCGAGGGCGCTGTTCTTCACAACGTTCAACTGATCCTTTGGTCCAATGCCACTGCGGAAGAGAACCTTTGAGGATCCGAAAGCTCCACCAGAAACAATGACACGACCTCCAGGGTTGAGGTTCACGGTACCGCAGTAACCAGTACCACCGACACCGCTCTCCAGCTCAACACCGGTAGCTGCTCCGCCAGAGCGAACGATTCGTCGAGCCATGGTGTTTGTCCAGAGCTTAAAGTTCTTCCTCGCCAGCGCAGAGACCATGTAGGTACCGAGAGGTCCCTGCCTCTGACCGTTGTCGTACATAAACGGAGAGTGAGAGTATGTGCGGTTCTTCTGGTTCTGTTGGTTGTTTGCAACGACGCTCTTCCAGCCGTCTGCACCAAGCGCACCAGACAGGACATCAAAACCTTCCTGCTTGTAACGCTTGCCGTCGACGGAAGGAGTGTCGGTACCAGGGATGCGCTTGAACACACGGTCGATCGCGCCCTTCACATCAGCTGACTTCCAGCCGGTGGGGAATTGGTAGTCGAAATCGATGTCGACCGGCTTCCACCAAAGCGCAGCGTTGACAGCAGAACCTCCGCCAAGAACACAGCCAGCCATTTGGTCAATATCAGTGCAAGCAACACCTGCGGAGTCAACCCAGATCTGGTTGCAGAGACCGGGAATGTCGAAACGGGTCAGGTTGTTGCTAGTAGCCCAATCAGGACCCATCTTTCCGCCAAAACGAGCGAGAGATGGCGGTCCCTTCTCGAGCATGAGGACGCTCTTGCCAGACTCAGAGAGTTTGTCCGCTACGGGGATACCTCCAGCACCACCACCGATGACGATGTAGTCGAATGAGCCTGAAGGAGCAGGAGATCCGACGCACTTGACTGGTGCAGTTGGAGTGGGGGTGGCTGATGGCTGGCCCGATAGGGTGGGCGTGGGTGCACCAGAAGGCTGGCCACCTACCAGCTTGACATAGTCAGAGTATTTCGCATTCCTTGCATCCGCCGTGGGAGCACCGAACTGAGACTGTCCCTTGTTGTGGAAGACCCATGTGCCGTCGTAGATCTTGTCGTGCTGGGCCCAACCGATGACATTGACTTCGGTAGTGGGAAGTTGAGAGCCTTCAGCGCCGCCTTGGTTCCAGACCCAGCAGTGCTCGCATCGGTACACAATCTCGAAGTGTGTGTCGGTGACCGAGTGGAAGATCTGGCTCAAAGTCGCGTTGCCGGTGTAGTCTTCAGGAGCAACATAACCACCTGCCCAGACGAACTTGGTCTTGACGGCATCAGTCTCCGGCCATGCAACGAGCAGAAGAGAGTTGGGCATGCCGCCAGCGTGACTGACACCAGACCATCCCTGCCTGTTCGCTTCAAGTGACCCCTTGATGTAACCGATGTACTCGTCGTTGGCGCCTGTGGGCTCTCCGGGCAATACCCAACCCCATTCAAAACCACCTGCTGTCTGGGAGTCACTGACTACCTGGCGCCAGAACTCAATCCCGGTGCCTTCATGGGTGAACTTCTCCTGCGCAAGAGCGACAGGAGCGAAAAGAGAGGATAGCAGCGAAGCCGCTCGAACGAAAGAAGTAGTCTTCATCTTGGAGACTTGTTACCAGCACGTCGAAGATGAGAGAGCTTGACAAGGGCAAGTGAAAGCTGTGCCTTCTATAGCTATGCCAGGGTGTGGACGCGTTATATACATCTCGACTTTATCCTAGACTGCTTCGCAAAAGCCGTCGCGTATGGGGTTGAGACCAATAGCCAAGCCACTACCTGGGGAACTTCCTTCTGGAGGCGGCAGAACTACGCCTTCAACCAGGTACGGGAGACGCGCGCTGGCCAGGGTGAGCCTAACTGAGGGCGTGATTACCGTGGGCAGCATCGTCATTGGTTGTTTCGAAACTAAGGTGATCTGGCCGAGATTCAAGGTTAGTCGTTAATATGTACAAACTACAGGCGGCATGGGTGGATTGATTGATGTAGATTGATAGAAGCCGGGATTGCGACTTGCTCGCCGTCAGCCATGCGCCCCTTACCCGTTCGGGGTCCAGCTTTCCCCACAAACGTTTAGTGGCGGATGTGACAAACCATCACTTTCGCGCTTCCGCCTTGCATCAGCCTCTTCGAATACAACGTCTGCACCACCAGAGTCTTCGGGAATATTAACAAGTCAGTGCCTCTGATCTCGTGCAACCGCCACAGCCTTCTCGGTACCGGCTTCTTTGCGCATGTTCCGTGAGGCTGCCCCAAAATGAAGGACGGCTTCCAAGCCTCCTTCGCAGAACGACAAGATGCGCACGTTTCATTAATTGAAACACTCGACCAGACCAGTAACACACAATCTATTATATTAGCCTTTTCTTCTTTCGCTTCACAGATCCCAAGACTATCTGCCATGATGTCGCGGCATACCTCGGTCGTATCCTTCCTCCTGTAATTAACACTGCGGTTCTTCCATCCAACCGCCGGCTCAAGTTACACAGTCGATCCGTGACTACGTTGGCGCCCGTTACCTATTTGGTAACTGCCGAGGATTCTATGCATTGAAAATCCGTAAAGCACGTGTCCTATGCACACTTTTCCATAACTGCATTGCAGCGGGCAAAGTATATTGAGAAATAAAGGACTCCTGGTCACACGCCTCCATCGCCAGTCGCACACGTGCCGAAGCCGAGTCCCCAACCAACTTTGGACAATGGCTCCGTGTTCCATTTGGACAACTCAGAAAACAGTACACCATGATACCATATAGGAAGATTCGCCGTCGTAGTTGTGAACAGCATTATGATCTTGGGTAACGATTTACACTATGAAGGTCTCTGTGGTCACTTGTTTCTTGTCAGCTAGCGCATCGGCGCATACGATCTTCACTCAATTGCACGTCAACGGCGTGGGGCAAGGACATACCAAAGGAATCCGGGTGCCGGTGAGCATGCTCGTAACAACTTTCCTACTAATCGCCTCCTAACAGCACGACACACAGACCTACGACGGGTAATGTGCCCCACAATCATGTTCTGAATCGCAACTCATTCGGTTTTCAGACCAATTCAAGACGTAACGTCTAACGATGTCATATGTAATGGCGGGTAAATCATAACAAAGCGCAAGGTCAAGCGCTATATTGACCCACATACAGCATAAACCCCTACAGAACGCCTCTTCCCAAAGACATTATCAATGTATGTCGGTTTCGCAATAAGCAAGCTACGCCACATGGCTTCGGCTTACAACATGCTAGGTCAAAGCCGGAGACAAGCTCACTGCCGAGTGGCACCACACGCTTGATTCTAAACCTGAGACGGATAAGTCAGATCCCATCGACCCCGGTCATCTAGGCCCCATTATGGTTTATCTCGCCAAAGTCGATGATGCTTTGTCTACCACGGTGACGGGACTCAAGTGGTTCAAGATCTACGAGGATGGTATGGATGCCAATGGCGAGTGGGCAGTTACGAGGCTTTACAACAACAAGGGTCTAGTAGACTTTGTACTTCCGTCTTGCATTCCGAGTGGACAGTAAGTCGCACCTTTCTCTTCAAATCTCTTCTGCCAAAAGTTGTCATGAAGTTCTGGCTGACACAGTCCTTCTCAGATATCTCCTCCGCGCCGAACTTATCGCTCTCCATGCTGCGAGTAATTACCCGGGTGCTCAACTCTACATGGAATGTGCCCAGATAAACGTAACAGGAGGTGGTACTGCCAGTCCGGCTACAGTCAGCTTCCCGGGTGCATACAAAGCGACTGATCCAGGCATCAAGTTTCAGCTCTACTGGCCGAAACCAACAAGCTATACCATCCCAGGACCGAGGCCGTTCACCTGCTCTGCGAAGATTAGGTAAAAAAGTGAGATTATCAGTTATATGGTGTCTCGCTTCACGCATGAATCGGTATTTCAGGACGCTGTTGTAATTTCGATGGATAGATGAGATGTAAATGCATATGACAATAGTTTGAACCCATCCAAGACTCAAGAACAACATCTGCATCGATCCGAAAAACATACCAATACCCAAATGAAGCATTCGTGTATGCACCCCACAAGCGTCCGAGATGAATCTCACGTGCGTCATGCGTGATCGTTGTTTCCAAGTCTGGTACCTGCATCAGCAGCTCCGCCCAGCTTCCCCACCAACAATCGCAGCTCCACATCCATACACCCCAAACCCCGACGACATCAGCATACCCCGCAGATTCACGACCCATCGCACTTGCAATAGCCAAATATACGCCCTATACAATTGAGTGCTGCTACTTCGGCAAATTTTGGCCAGATTCCACACACGCGTACAGTCCTATTGGATATGCATGACGAACGTGAGTTGTTCTCCAGACCTTCCCACGACGATGCACATCCGCTGCGATACGATGCACGTGTGTAGCCAGAACAGGCGCGCAGGCACGCGATTCCAAACCTGATTTGTGGCTGCGAAAATCGTCGGGTGAGGCTACGAGACCTTGACATCGTCTCGTGAAGTCTGGCCGGCACGGCGCATCGCATACCATCTTCCTACATCCCCTCTACCACAACTATCACAACGTCTCAGAAACCCCTATGCTAACGTTTCCAAATCCACAGACCCACATCCTCTCCTCGCCCAAGTTCCCTTGACACTCTCCCCCTTCCTCTCCCTCCCTACCTCGGTCCCCTTGCCATACTCCTACGTAACCCTACCCTCGACGCTTCCTCCCTCGATCCTCTCCCAACAGCAGCAAGACGGGTCCAACGCGTCGAAACCCGCATACGTCATGTCTTCATCCGGCACGTCAGCGCACCCAGACCAGATTCTCACATCATGTGTCGCACTACAAGAACACTTGTCTAAGCTAGAGGCCGACGCGAGGAAGACATTGGCGCAGTGGGAGGAACGGAGGCAGAAAGAGGATCTCGCCGAGAAGAGGAGAGTTGCGCCGGGTTGGTTAGATAGTGGTGTACATATACTGAAGCCAGAGGAGAGTGATGGAGGCGCGAAGAAGGAAGACAAAGCGCCGGTGCAGAATCTCATGGATCTAGATCCGCAAGCGGAGAGCAAGGCCAAAGAAGGCGAGGAATTGGATAGGGTGTTTGGTGGACTCCAAGTTTAGCTACTCAAACATCACATATACCCATGAGCAAGATTTAGTGACCAGCGGTCTTCATAATAGATTAATACCAAGTTATAGAACTATAAGCTGTGACATGCTGTTTAGCCCAAGCCCAGATACGCGTCGCCTACAGTGTCCCCATAGCGGCGCGACATTACAGACATATGAGAACCGAAGATACGGAAACAGAAGGGGAATCTTGAAGGAAGAATGTGGAGAATTAGTGCGACCATGCTGAATCACTGCACCATCTCTGTTCGTGCAACACCACCAACGCCAAAGGGTGCGTCTAGCGACGACCGTGAGAGCGGTTGATGCTGCCCTGGAGGTTGTCCACCTCGCCCTCAAGACGCTTGATCTCTGCGTGACTAGCCTCGAGGTCCTTGTTGAGGCGGTCGCGCTCAGCAATGAGCTTCTGCTCCCACTGCCTGAAGCGCTGCTCCTCAACCTTGACCTGTTCGGTGAAACGCTTGCGGAGAGCCTCTTCCTCCTCCTTGAACTTGGGGTTGTCCAGCTTCCTTGGGCGCGCCTCGCCAAACTTCCTTGTCTCCATCTGGCCGGCGCGGTAGGCCTCGTAGTGGTTCTCCTCGGTGGTGTGAATGAGGTCAAGCATGTGGGTTCGGATGAGGATGGCGCGGAGCTTCTTGAAGTCGCAGTGCTCCTCGTTCTCGACTTCGGCAACACCCCAGGCGTATTGGCGGCCCTTGACGGTACGGCCGTCGTTGGTCTGAACGTCCTTCTCAGAACCGATAACGGAGAAAGGCATGGCATCGATGAGGCCGCGTGCGTGCTGCATGGCGGCAGCGTCGTCGTCCTCGAGCGGGGGAGTGTAGATCTTGATGCCTTGAGCATCGATCACTTGGCGCACCTAATAGCGGTCAGTATCTGCTCATGCTATCCAGACGGAGCATCTTACCCTCGCCTTGAACCTGGCCAGGTCTGTTGGGCTCAATGTGTCGGCCTTGGCTACAACCGGGATCAGGTTGACGCGTGTGCATAGCTTCTTCATGACCTCAATGTCAAGGGGCTTCAAGGTGTGGCCGGTGGGGCGGATGAAGTACAAGCAGGCGTGAACACGGAGATCGATCTTATCAGAGCGGCGCGGTTGTTGCTCTTGCAGCATGTACGACTCGTGCTGGTCGTCGAGGAACTCGATGATGGGTTGCCACGAGTCGCGGTTGTTGACGTAGTCACCGAAACCAGGGGTGTCGATAACAGTAAGGCGGACTGGGGGGTGTTAGTTGAAGGAGACGGGCAGTCCAATGGTGCTCTGCCTACCCTTGAAGAACTTCTCCTCGAGCTCGGCCTTGGTGATCTCAATCTCGACAGTCTTGTCCATCTGCTTGTGGTGTCGTCGCTTGTGGTCGGCATAGTTCTTGATGGTGGTGGAGAAGAGGGTGTTGATGAAGGTAGTCTTTCCGAGACCCGACTCGCCAGCAACCTGCAAAGGTTAGACTGATTGTGGATTTTGACAAGGACGATGTTCGTACCATTATGGTGAAGGCAGCACCGCGCTTCGCAACAATCTTGTGCCTGTGCTACGTTAGGGTCCGATGCTTGCGTGTCCGCTGTGTTGATAGTACCTCTGGTTTGGCAGCTGCGATGCATGTTAGTATACGAATTGGAGGCATAGCTGTGGCAGAGGGGACACGTACGTTGGCAATGCCAATGGGGGACGCGGACTCGGCCATGGCGTTGATGTGTGGTTGACCGCTGGTGTGTATGGGGTCTGGGGAGCAGTATTAGCTATGTCCAGTCTTGTAGGAGATGGCATGCAGCGTGCAAACGTACGTAAAGGATGCGGACGAGAGGCAATCCAGTAGTGAGGTTACTGAAAGGCGTGTGGTACAGGGTCTGGTGAGGAGACGTGGTGGTGTAGACAATTTGGGTCCCCTTTCTCAGAGTCGCCCATTCGGCAAGCACTGACCCTGAACGGGGTACCGCGACTAATGCAGCCTACCCAACTAGCGCGTCTAAGCATGATCCGAGCTTCGAAAAAGTTCAAGATGCGACCACGCCCGCCACGACATGACGAGACTGCAGCCAAGACATATTGAAGATGAAGACTGACTTTCAGGCAAGTCCAATGCTGCCATGGACGTGTTCGCGACTGACTTTTGTAGTTCTCCAACCTGCTGGGTACCGTCTACAGCAGAGGCAACCTTCTCTTCACTCCAGATGGCACATGTCTACTATCACCGGTTGGTAACCGGGTCACTGTCTTCGACCTTGTAAAGTGAGTATCAACTCGCGACTTCCACAATAATGGACGCGCGCTAATTCTGCCCAGCTCCAAATCACACACACTTCCATTTGCGCACCGGAAGAACATCGCACGCCTTGCCCTCAACCCTCGCGGAAATCTCCTCCTCTCAGTCGACGAAGACGGTCGCGCAGTCCTTACCAACGTCCCTCGTCGCATCGTTCTCTACCACTTCTCTCTCCGCGGTGAAGTCACCTCGATCGCTTTCTCTCCCTCGGGCCGGCATTTTGCAGTAGGCATAGGACGGCAGATCGAAGTATGGCACACCCCGTCTACTCCAGACGTCGCAGAGGGCGATTTAGAGTTTGCGCCGTTTGTGCGACACCGGATATACACAGGACACTACAACAATGTGCAAAGCATAGAGTGGTCGAGCGACTCGAGGTTTTTCCTTAGCGCGTCCAAGGACATGACGGCACGCATCTGGAGCGTAGATCAAGAAGAAGGGCATGCGCAGACCACACTGGGTGGACACAGGCAGGAAGTAGTCGGCGCCTGGTTCTCTAAAGATCAAGAGACCATCTACACAGTCAGCAAGGACGGTGCACTGTTCGTATGGAAATACATGCTGCGGTACGATGCGCCAGCCGACGCCGATGAAAACGACGACGAGAATTTACAATGGGGCATCGCGGAGCGCCACTTCTTCCACCAGAACAACGCACATGTCACATGCGCCAGCTTCCATCCTGAGTCGAAACTACTCGTTACAGGTTTCTCCCACGGTGCCTTTTTCATTCACGAGCTGCCAGAGTTTGCTCAAATCTCCAGCCTCAGCATTTCTCAAAACGATATTGACTATGTCGCAATCAACAAGACCGGAGAATGGCTCGCCTTCGGCGCATCGAAGCTCGGGCAGCTGTTGGTCTGGGAGTGGCAGTCAGAATCGTACATTCTGAAGCAGCAGGGGCACTTCGACTCAATGAACACGATCGCCTACTCGCCAGACGGCCAGCGCATAATAACGGCGGCTGATGACGGAAAGATCAAGGTGTGGGAAGTCAGTTCTGGTTTCTGTGTCGTCACATTCACCGAACACATGGGTGGTGTAACTGCCTGCGAATTTGCGAAGAAGGGAAATGTCCTGTTCACAGCCAGTCTCGATGGTTCTGTCAGGGCGTGGGATCTCCACCGGTATCGCAACTTCCGCACATTCACAGCACCTTCGAGACTTTCGTTTTCATCCTTGGCCGTTGACCCGAGCGGCGAGGTCGTATGCGCAGGTTCTATCGATTCTTTCGATATTCACATCTGGTCTGTCCAGACCGGCCAGCTGCTTGATAGGCTGTCTGGCCACGAGGGCCCTGTATCGTCCTTGTCATTCTCCCCTGATGCAGGCACGCTGGTGAGTGGAAGTTGGGACAGGACTGTCCGCGTCTGGAACATCTTTGCTCGCACGCAAACAAGTGAGCCGCTGCAACTCATGGCAGATATTCTATCTGTCGCTTTCCGCCCCGACTCAAAGCAAATCGCCGTGACAACACTTGACGGGCAGCTTACATTCTGGAACGTCTCCGATGCTGCACAAGAAAACGGTGTCGATGCGCGACGAGATGTTTCTGGTGGTCGTAAGATGTCAGATCGAAGAACGGCGGCCAACGTCGCAGGCACCAAAGCCTTTACATCAGTCAAGTACAGTGCAGACGGGACATGTGTACTTGCTGGTGGTAACAGCAAGTACATTTGCTTGTACGATGTTCAGTCGGGTGTGTTACTCAAGAAGTTCACTGTATCCGTGAACCTTTCACTTGATGGCACACAAGAGTTCCTCAATAGCAAGCTGCTCACAGACGCCGGCCCGCAAGGTCTTATTGACGACCAAGGCGAAGCGTCAGACCTGGAAGATCGTCGAGACACAACCTTACCTGGAGCGCAAAAAGGCATTGGCGCACGGAGAACACGACCCGAAGTACGGGTACCTGCTGTCGCATTCTCACCCACTGGGCGAGCGTTCTGTGCTGCATCAACAGAAGGTCTACTAATCTACTCACTCGACAACACATTCCAGTTCGATCCATTCGACCTAGACATCACCGTTACCCCAGCTACGACTCTCGAAACTCTCGCACAAAAGGACTATCTCAAAGCACTGGTCATGGCCTTCCGTCTCAACGAGCGCAATCTGGTTCGTCGCGTATACGAAGCCACACCCGTGGGCAGCGTAGCTTTGGTAGTTAAAGACCTACCTTCAGTGTATCTAGGCCGCTTATTACGATTTGTCGCTCTTCAGGCCGATGAGTCTCCGCATCTGGAGTTCAATCTGGTGTGGATTGAATCGCTCCTCAGCAAGCATGGTCGATGGATGAAAGACAACAAGGGCGGCCTCGAGGCTGAACTAAGAAGTGTAGAGAAGGCCGTTCGTAGGATACAAGCTGAGCTCGCCAGACTGGCGGACGAGAACATCTATCGCATTGAATATCTTTTGGCACAGCCGCCAGAGGAGAAAGAGAAGTCAGCACAGCTTGACTTTGGGGTCAAAGCCATTGAAGACGGGACAACGGATGAAGAGATGGTCGATAGTGACGAAGGCGAAGATGTTGGCGAGTGGCTGGGATTTGAAGAGTGATACCATTGTACGAATACGAATCTTGACGAAATGATCTATTGAAGAACCCATCAAAACGTGACCACAACGGTACGAAAGACGGCGCATGATATTACACCAAATCTTGGAGGTTTTGGCCATCGTGTATTTATTCGTCGAGGTATGGCTGTATGGTACATCATGGTCAGGTTATCCCTGCATCCCAAGTGTTGTTCACGGCCACCAACAGTGGGTGATAGCCTTAAGTCACTCCTTCCGCCATCTAAGCGTCTACGCTGGAAAGCGCGACACTGTCACAATAAAGCAGTCGCAATGCTCGCCAGCCTAAACAAAACTCTGGTGGTCCCGCCAGAACACGCCTCACCTGTCGCTATTGCACTATCGTCTCACAACAACCCTCACATCGCCAAATTTCTCGAACTATTACTGTCTTTTGCTATCTGTACTGCCTCCGTTATGGCTGTTTCTTCTCAGCTCACTACCTCCCGTTCAAACCCCACTACTTCGCCCACATGGAATCCTCCATACAAGCTCCCACCTACGGCATCTGTCAGGCCACGATCTACATCTTGCCCGGCTAGATATTCTGCGGAAATGGTCCAGAGATGTCCTCTGCCATGGGAATGGCGACCAGCTAGGATGAAGATACGAGTTGCCGGTACACCGAGACTTCCGCCTCAGACTCCTCCGCCGCAGAGTCCTTCATCACAGAGCCCTACATCACGGAGTCCTCCACCCCTTACCTCCTCACCACGAAGCCCGTCGTCGCCAGATATCGAACTAAATAAGCCAAAAGGCGCTATGGCGCGGCTAGCAATGCGGAAACGCATGGAAGCCATCAGAATACAGGACTCGGATGACAAAATTCGTTGAGCAGGAGACACAGGAGGCTACGCTAGTAGGGAGAGGGACCTGGCATATGTCTGAGGAGCGCTATCATGGTCTAACAGGTCTACTATGAGGTTTGGTTTTGGCGCGTACGATTTATATCATCAGCTCGTGTCTAGATATGTGACATTGTTTCGAACACTAAGAGTCTCCATGGTTGATCAACATTGGTGCTCAGCAGGCTTAGTAGCCTCTACGCCACTGGCCCCAGTATCGATACCTAGGATCGTATCCAGCGTCATAACTTCCATTCCCGTCCCCTCCGTCACCTGGACCGTATGCCCATGGGTACGGCTCACCATAGCCATTATCGTAGTAGTCCGGTTGGCGTGGCTGTTGCGGAGCATAGCCAGGATGTGCAACGCGCTGGTGAACTGACATATCTCCAAACCGGTCTGTCATCCGACCCACACCGCCGTTGTAGCCTAAGCCACCCGCACCGCCGTAACCCTGACGCCTCCTTTCGAAATCAAGCCGGCGCTGTCTAAGGCTTGCCATTTCTTCATCGTATAATTGCGCGTTCATTCGATTTCCGCCAGAGTCGTCTCCACCCATTTGCTGCTGTAGTCTTCTGGCAACCTCTGGATCCCTGTCGGTATCCATTACCACCCCCAAACTTCGCTGTACCTCCTTTGCCACTTGCTCATCACGACTCGTGTCCATGACAACGCGTCGTGGGATCGACACTTGTCCGTCGTAGTTCTCAAAGAAACGTGCCATGAAGGCAGCCTTATCCTTTTCGGAGCGGACTTGTAAGAAGGCGCGGTGGAAGGCTTCTTGGGCTTGGGCGTTGGGGAAGTCGAAACGTAGAATGAGGCGGGAAGTGTCCCAGTTGGGGAGGATTTGAGCAGAGGTGGTTATGCGCCCAGTTGCCGGAGAAGCAGATGAATTTGATGGGACGCTCATTTCTGAAGTCTACTTGATGGTTGTAATTGCGATTTCGTTGCGGGTGTGGTTGAGCGTTGTGATATTCATCTGCAATGCAACAAAATAGATATAGAAAAGTGCCCATGTGATCAAGCACAAGCAGAATCTGAAACTTTGAGACAATAGTATAAGCAGCTAGGCGTCGTGAAAGGCAGGTGCAGCTGACAAGTCAGGTGAAAGCAGTGCTGGAGTCTGTACTCAATTCATGAAACGACACGCGCGCGACCGCTTACGCTTGAGACATTGGAACCGCGTCTATCAATACAGCTGATTACTCGCGTTGATCGTCGGCAGTTGCTTCGAGTACACAGTCAACCTATTGATTTTATGCCGAACACCGTAACGATCATATGACTACACACAAAGGTGCCGATGCTGTTGGTGACAGCCAACACCATTAGGCTCGGCGGACGTATATAAGCCTCATTGTCATTTCTCAGATCCTCTTTTCTTCTATAAACATACCTTGAGAGTCTTCCAAAACCCGAACGGTTCGCGCTCATGGTGTCCAAAATGTTGAACAAGTGATTTCATGTCCTTTTCTCGTGGACTTTTCCACAATTTCCAAATCTATAGTTCCATGTTTGAGTAGACAATCTTTTCCAAGATTCCTTCGTGTTCGAAAAAGACAATGGCCTCGCTCTGGAAGATCGCCGCATCCTTCACAATATCGCTATTCTCCGAAACCAAGATGTGTCCATTTCAAAAATCCACACTTGACAGCCATGTGGGATTGCGGCGCCACAGACTGTCGGGATGAGTTTCATGATCTCCTCATAGATATATTGGCTTGTGCACACATCTTTTGGGTGCTCCATGCTCCATCAACATATCCTGGATACGATAGAAACTGAACCCAACACTTCTCTTGACCATGTTTCCTGGGTGTTTTTGAAGACATTTGGAGCAACTGGTGATCACTGCGATCTACAATTCTGCGGTTCATTTCAAAAGCAAGAAGCAAGTCTGCCATGTTCGAAAACAGCTGCGACAAAAAAGACTCTCGCAATTTATGATGACCCGTAGAACGAGCGGCCTCCAAAAGATAGCTTTGCTACCAAGAAGACACCTATGAGAAGGTGATTGAGGCCATTTGCGCTGGCACCAGTGACTGAACGCACACGTAGCTACCCAACGTGCAGACTTGGAGGGCACCATCTTTCCTTCCATACCGTCGAAAACTTTAATATCAAAATCAAGAATCGGACACTGAATAACGAAGTGAAGAGCTATCACACATGGAACGAAGTCGAGGTTTTCCATACTTGGTCGAGACTCGACCCGAGGTCTACAATAGATGTTCTGGTGAGATTTAGTAATGTCATTCGTCTCCAGAAAGTGCCCAGCGTCAGACTAGATTACGGGCAATCTCATGAGGCCAAATAAAGCAAGGGAGTCGGTGCCGGCGCCAAAGAAGCCATGTGAGCTGTCCATGATTTGATACGCTGTGATAATGAAATCATGTTTATTTGACTGGTGTGAGGCGATGCAGCCGATAATGACCATGCTCAAAATGTGGTGCTCCACCAGCAAAGGAACACTTCCTTATTCATTTCTGCGCTATGGTACAGTATATGGACTTACATGACAGTCAGTCCTGCCGTATTCTTATTTCTTTACATCTAACTTCTTGGTGCTCGCCTCTTATCTGCATTTCTCAAGGACATCCTTGGCGTATTTCACAAACGCTGGTTTCAGCGACTTGCCGCTCTTGTCTTTCGACATATCATCCAACGACTGCATGCCCTCCATCAGGACTTGCTCTGCCTTAGTTTCGAACTTTTGTGCCTCTTCGGCCATGGGCATTTCAGCACCCAGTACTTTGCGAGATGTCTTGAGTGCATTCCACACAATCATTACTTCAAGGAGACTGTAGCTGTGGTCTTTTGTGAATGCCAACTGTGTGGTAACGTTTTTGAATGAATCGGCTTTAGTACTGGACCGCAAGGACGTCATGTCGAGCCAGGCCTAGAAAGGCTTGTCAGTATTCCTTGTGTTTATTGGCGAAGCTCTTGGAAACATACTGTGTAATCACTTTGCTTAAGCGCATTTACCAAACGGTTCGATAGCTTCTTGACTTGTTCCATGTCTCCGCCATGTCGCTCGGCGAGCACAGCAGCCAGTTCGGTCGGCAGTGCAACAACGGAAGGCCTGCCCCTCCAGTCACCTTCAGTAGGCTGATCCTTGCGATTCTGGACTTTGTGGTGCTCCTCATTATCCATGAGCTCGACAATCTGCTTCGCTTGCTTGTACATCTTGGCTGTCTCTTCCTCTGCCCAGTCAGACAAGGTAGCTTTGTCGTGCACACTCCTCAATACTTGTTGCAGCACACCCAAGTTGCTCAGCTTCACGCCTGTTGCCTTTGATCTTTGCAACATCTTGAGGACAAGATGATGCATGTCCGCTAGATTTAACTTTCTTACGACTAGCTCCTGCCACGCGCTTTCGACCTTGATGCCCGCCTCTTCGAATCCCTCCAAGCATCTGACTACATTTTCCCAGTCCTCCTTAGTCTCGCTCTCGGCTACGATCCCCCTGAAAGTCTTGAAAGTGTTTGGCAGTCTGTTCCGGTCGAGGTGTTCGAGAGGAAGAGTGACATCTCCCAGGGTGATCTCTACGGGTTCGGCTTCGAGTTTTGCGCGGGATTCTTTCGAGTAGACAAGCTTCCGTTGTTCTTTCGTCAAGTGAGAGGGAAGAAGGATCTTGGCGTTGAACTTGGAGAGGAGCTCTGATAGTTCGGGCTTGGAGGGTGGGAGGAAGTTTGGGAGAGCGCCTTATGTCCGTGTAAGTATGGTAAGCAGTGGGAGGGCGATGCGGGTGTGGTACGGACCTCTGGAGCTCACCGACGTGCGAGAGAATGCGCGTCTTGAGCCATTGGTGTACAGACAGACATTGTTTGTCCTGAACAAGGCCGATTGGCAGCTCCGCCGTATCGAAGACATGGTGGGATGTATGGCGACTTTCCACTGCGCATGGGCTCCGCAAAGTCCAGAAATTTGGCGCAAACGCGTCAAACGCGCCAAGCCACATCGGCCGTCCCCTCTCCGACGGGCCTCTCAAGCCACGACTCCAGCCTCAAGGTTACACAGCCACATCGCGGTCCCCTCTTTTCCAAGAAGTGAAATGTTAGCCCCAAGGAGGACCAACCGCTACAGCTGGCTCTTCCCCAGAGCAAAGAAGAACCCCAACATGGACAACGAGCAAGCGACTTTCTGGCTGAATCAGTTCATCGGCAAGAATCTACGCATACATGCCAGCGATGGACGCGTCTTTGGAGGCCAGATGAAGTGCACGGATAAGGTAGGCTATGACGTGTGTACGAGCTTGCACTGTGTTGACACGGTATAGGGCCGTAACATCATTCTTGCACTGGCACATGAGTACCGTGCGCCATCAGCCGAGACGATTCGCAAGGCGGTGGAAGAGTCGGGAAATCCATCCACATCCGTAGCTTGGAATAGTCGTTATGTTGGACTGATCGTTGTGCCCGGCCAGCACATCACCAAGATCGAGTTCGAAGAAACCACGTTCCCGGGCCAAAAGAGTGGTGTTACTCTATGAAGAAATCATATATGTCGACTATGGATCGATGATTCCAGATACGCGCACCCAATTCGAGGGGGGAGTGGGCGTAGTCTGGAAGGCCCCACGGCTGGAGCGCTCATTTACTTGGGCGCAAGGTATGTGCGAAGCATGTTAAGATCAATCATACTGTAAACATTGCACTCAAGCGCTGTGATAGGGTCCCAGCTGATGATAGTAGGCCGAGAAAATAGCTGAGGCGAAGGTAGACGTGCCCTCACTTTCTGGTAGCGAACAGTCAACCATGGAGCTATTGTGCAATTCGCAACAGTAGCAAATATGGCCGTGTCTTTTGATGATTACAACTCTATCGTGGGCCAAAATATATAATTTGGTACTAACGCCTGAAGCCTCCACCAGTTCTTTCTAATCTCAAGCCTCACACATATCACTGGATACATCAGCCACCATCAAAAGCGCAGCCATCTACACACTATCACCTCCTGTATCATGCATACCTCGTGCTACAATCCAACGTTGCAGACCCCGCATGCTTCAACCCTGTCCAAAGAGCCACAGATCTCTACAAAACCTGGCCAGGCAGAAAGCTTCGAACCTTCAAGAACCACAAAGTTTCTCTTCAGAAAGTCTTCGAAAACTTTCAGATCCTACAAACGGCCACGAAAGACCCACACCAAAATCCTCGGTCCCCTATCCTCCCATACCACACTAGCGGCCCATCAGGCTGCAATAGCAGCATCGCCCCTACTTTGTCTCCCAGGTGAAATCCGCAACATGATCTATGCGTACGCCCTCACTTCCGAGAAAGGACTCCTGTCCTACGATGTCCAGCGTGGTAGATTCGACGTTTCTGGAATTGGTGCTGGGTTGCTGCAAACCTGCCATATGGTATCGCGCGAAACAATATATTTGCCTCTATTGCTGAACACCCTTGTGTTTGGCTCGCCAACAGGAAGCGGAGAGAAGGAAGAAAGAATGTTGAGGTGCATAGGAAAGGTCATCAAGTTATGGCGAGAGATTGGATTGAAGGGTGGAGCGGACATCAAATTCCTTTCTCAGAAAGAGATAGTATTGGTCTATTCGAAGTGACTTTCTGAGCATGCTCCATTCTGACTCGAAACGTGGGCATGTAGGACGACCAATACGCCCGACGTACCACTTAGATCAAATCCGCCTCGATAACGCTCTCCACAGCCCTTGGATGCCGACTTATATCTACAATACCAAATCCGGCTTCCTTCAACAATCTCGCCCAATGCTCCTCTGTCCTCTCCATTCCACTTGTGCAGTTCATGAGCTGCAAATCCAACGTCGTCATCAAGTTCGTGGCTCCCTTCTTCGGCAGCACAACCTCGTAGATCAGGAGCTTGGAATATCCGCGCTTGAACACAGCGGCCACTTGCGAGAACATGCGTACGCAGTCCGCATCAGGCCAGTCGTGGGGTACGGCATGGAAGAAGTAAGCGCGCGCGTGCTTTTGAGGTTGAGGCGTGAAGAAGTCGTAGGCTTGTTTCACTATCCTCTTATCCAAGTCTTCAATGGGCATTGCGACGACTTCGGGAGTATCTTGCAGGACCAGAACGTTGGCAGGCAGGTCCGGATGCTTGTCAAGAAGACGCGAAGTGTCGAGACCGTGCGCGCCGCCAATGTCCACAAACAAAGGTTTTCCAGTCTGGACATCAGCACCATCGACGATGCGGTTCGTATCGTACACATCTGTCCAGCTCATCTTATGGTTCCGCAGCGCGGTCATCAGACCCATGAAGCTACTTCCCTTGCCCACCGGGTCAGCGGCGCAAGTAGCAAAGAAGTCTTTTCCGCCTGTCATATCGCGGTAGTTGTCGAGTTTGGCCAGGTCGACTGGTTCGACATAATTGTATTTCTTGAGGAAATACGGGAGGTTGACGCCTGTGGGAACGGTATGATCGGTACTGAGAGTTGCGTTAACGGACCACTGAGGAATCTGATTGAGGATGGCTCCACGTACCCGCATTGTGTGATTTGGTCGGTATGCGATACCGTGTCGCCAAGAGAGAGCGAGTACGGTGTAGGCTTCCAGGTATCAACATCTGTCTCTTCTAATACATATAGCGCAGCGATGTGTCTCAAAAATCTTCCTACAAACCACAATATCAGCTCTGTAATTCTTACTTCCAATGACATCTATACTCACGCAACAGATTTGGCTCGGCCTTCGCGTTGGCCCATTTTAGCAGCTGATCCAGATGCACTGGTGCACCAGGGTTCTTCTTATTCGCCTCCGTCCATTGCTTCCAGATGCCGAGGTCAAGAATGGTCTGGATACCGGCGATGAGCACTGGCGTCTCGAAAGACAGCCTCCAGCCTTGCTCAAATGGCGTTTCGAGGCGGTTCAGAAGGCGGCGCGCTGCTTCTTTAGCTTCGTAGCGCTCAGCGTCTGTAGAGAACTGTGAGGGCTGTAAAGAGTCTAGGTTTCTGATTGTGTCTTGGAAAGATGGCATTTTGAAAAGTTCTAATGAGTTTTGATTTGGTAGAGAGCCATGAGCCGGATAGTGTGGGGTACTTATCAGTTCCTGGCATGATTCGTGCTTCAGTATTGTTGACTACATATTCTCGAATTCACGACTCTCTAGTTCCGCTTCTTACAGACCCTGGTCATCTCACGGTTTATCGCCTACCGCGAACGGCAATAAGGTCTTGGCAGATGTGGGGTCGATCAGGGAGTTGATCCTTAGTGTACGTTGACATGTGCCCATGACTCGGCTGAGAAGACTGTTATTGCTGGGGTGGCCTTATCGTGCAGGTCGTAAGATGAGCGGCTCAAGTGTATGCTTTGAGTTATTGTTGGTGTCTAGCGACCCCTAATTGACGAGGACTATATCTTGGGCAACAAGAGTAGTGAGTTACATTTGCGGTGATGTGCGATATGAAAGGTAGGCTGTATGTAACCAAATGCTAGGCGGACGCGTCAAGCAATCCCTCTCCTCCGCGGAAGGAATCGAAATGCCGGAGAACAGCGCCAATCAGCGGGACGTTACGACAGCTTCAGGGGCTATGGGTATCTTCCCGCATCCCTTCAAGCCATACGTCCGGGGTTACCATCTCGACTTGCTCCTCGCGCTGAACATCTCCACTGCGAAGGCACTGGAGATAGCATTGGATCTTTGAACAATTCCGACGTGCTCTCTTTGCTGCTTGTCTCAAAGTCCGTCATCTTGGTCTCGATATCCGTCATCTTGTATATCTCGAAGCCGGTCTTTTTCTTCTTTCCCAACGTACTGGTATTTGTCCGCGACCTGTGGGAGTCCTTGGATACGTAGCCGCTCGAAGAGTGTCTTGTTGCCCATGTTTCTGCTCGAAAGAGGCTGTTGATTACGGGTGCATTCACTGCGAATATGGACACGATCTGTTGCACACGATCAGATACCGAAATTATGGCTTGTAGGTGAATGGCAGACTTACGGCTTCGCGTTGTGCCCACACTGAAGAGAGAGCCACTTGGACGGAGGTGCCGATGGACAAAATGCAGCGTGCGATAGCCATGCCCATAACGAAGAGACCGAGAGACAGGAGGAAGATGACTCGAATTTTGCTTTGAACATGTATCAGCTTTGGCTCTTCTTATATGGGGAATAAGCTCACCGCCATAGACTGATCTTTGCATCTTTCAGCATCCATAAAGGAACAACGAGCAACAAAGCATCCACTCTGTATCATGCGTTAGCTACATATCGCTAAACTTTGAGGATTTACCCACAAGACGTTCCCGACAGCAATGACAATGTTAATCACAATGCCAGCTGAGCACTCTTTGCCTGGGTCAGGAAGAATTTGCCAGTTTCTCTTCAAAGGCAAGCAGTGTGTGGTTTGAGTGATGATGGCAGCTATACATGCAGCAATCGAGATAGCGCCCACGGCTTGAACATAATGGTAGAGCCTAGTACTTCTCCTGCACGCGAAAGTTAGTATCGATCTTGCGGAGCGTCATAGACTGCACTTACGTCAAACGCAGAAAGAGAATAATGAGCGAGCCTTTCAGACTCCAAACTAAGAAGATCAAGAAGTAGAACGAGGCAAACATGCCCTTTGCACCCTCTCGCATCGACTTTCGCATCGCTGGTGGGAGTGCTTCACGCTGCTCTTGGGTCATGGCTATTGGTGCACCCATTATACCTGGAGATTGTCAGTCAAACGATCAAATCGCGAACTCACTGCTATCTTCGACTTACTGAGATACTCCACCATAACGTAGATGAGAGTGAAGAATACCCACGACCAAAATGCAAAGAAGTCATCCCAGTAGAAGCCTCGCCATCCCAATGTCTTCCATCTCGTGAAGAATCTTGCAGCTATAATGACACTTCCAAGGGCGTATTCAACGCGGCACTCAATGAGCGTTGCATTAGGGTCAGACATCTTTGTAGTCCGATGCAGAAGACAGTGGATAAGTTGGTGCGCTAGACAGCCTTCACGAGGTAAATTGTGCTATATGAAGCGTTCATTCTCTGAACAGTCTGCGGTATAGGAGTACACATGGCATCGCATGCACAATGCTTCGTACTCTTGATTCGGATAAAGAGACGTCGATGAAAACTGGGGGAAGGATTCTTTATGACAGGGATCGGACTGAAGGTAGGAGAACTGAAGGAAGCCTCACGATCAGGCAGCTTGTCTTTCACGGACCCAAATCTGGTTCATTACATGTCGATGATATTCTTTAGGGGAAAAGATGGTCATCACTGAGACCTCAATCACCTAAACCATGAATCTCTCATCCTTGCTCTTGCTTGATTCGCTTGAGGATGCATAACGCGGCGAACAGTCGTGGGCTGCGGATAATGTCTCGCTGAGACGGTCAAATCTTGACTCAAGTGGCGTGAGCCATGAGATACGGCAGTCAGGAAAAGGTTACGGCTCCGGTTGAGACGCGCAATCTTGGCGCCAACACGGTCGGCCCAGTCGTCTGGTACCTCGCTTGCAACTTTTCAACGCCCACCCAGATGCATCGGTGTTAGCCTCATGTTAAGGAGCGGCCCATCCCAGCTTCTGCCGAGAGACCGCGTTTCGAGCAGCCTTTTCTGTGCATGATTGTCATGTTCGCTTGCAAATGCCGGTGTGCGGTGAACCTGCGCTATTCTCCGCGTACCTGTCGAACATCTGAACATCCACGCCACCTTGCCGAAGGAACTGTTGCATGTGGCGCGGGCTCTTCCATCAAAACAAGATCGTCAGCATCGACGCGATTCTCTATCTGCACCTCGTACAGATGTGCGTAGAAGTCGTGTGCGTAGCTCTGCAGAGAATCCGATCGCTCAATGTCAACCCCAATGAGAATGGAACGTGTTTCGGCGTTGCATCTTGGCCAAATCCTTCAGCGGCACCGCACCCTTGAACGCTCAAGGAACCATTTCGGTGAAATGGCGCCGCAGTGCTGGGTCAAAGTAATCGCGTGTGGCATGACGAGTATTTGCAAGGGTGTAATTGTAACGGCTGAGCGATGACGATGGAATGTCCACTGAACATCGCGAACGTCCGCTCGTTAGCTTGCCTCGCGGAACCGGGTATCAACGGCCATATCCCCGCTCCCGTTCTTACCACACATCTTACGACCCGAGCGCGCAAAGAGCTCTGTGAACTTGAACGGAAGCATGCGCTCACACAACTCGATTGCAAACAATCTTTCCGGTAAAACCGTGTTGATCACTGGGGCCTCTTCCGGAATCGGTCGCAGTACTGCACTCGAGTTCGCTCGTTCATCACCACAAGATCTGAAGCTTATTGTTACAGCGCGAAGGGTCGGCCGACTCCATGAGCTCGCCACAGAGATAAAGAATGAAACTGGCGATGGCGTGAAGGTTTTCGTGATGGAACTTGATGTCTCAAGACCGGAAGAGATCGAGGCGATGTTTGGAGAGCAAGGACTACCAGACGAGTTCCGCGACGTGGATGTGCTGGTCAATAATGCGTGTGTATTCCATTAGAAGGTTTACTTCATTCGTTGACAACTACGAAAAGAGGCTTCATGTCAGGCGTCGAACAAGCACCCGACATACCAACACACGTAATTCAGGATGTATGGGCAACGAATGTGCAAGGTGTAATCAACATGACGCAAGCAGTGATGAAGATATTCAAGAGGCGACCAGACGGCGGCAAGGGCGATGTTGTGATGTTAGGAAGTATTGCTGGGCGAGAGGCTTATGTTGGTGGATCGGTGCGTGGCCTTTCTGACAGATAATCTGTTTTGAACTCGTAATGGTTGTGAACTGAGAATCATGCAGATATACTGCGCTAGTAAAGCAGCGATTCGGGCCTTCACTGATGCTTTGAGGAAAGAGTCGATCAGCACACGTATCCGAATCATAACAGTAGATCCGGGGCAAGTCTTGACAGTAAGTATCGCGATTTTATGCCTACTCACGCTAACATGGTGCACACAGGAGTTCAACGACATCCGGCATCGCTTTGACAAAGAGAAAGCAGATAAGGTCTATGCGTACGATCTTTGCAACTTGCCTTAGGTTCCGGACAGGCTTGCTGACAGACATCTAGCGGTTGCGATCCACTCACTCCAGATGACGTTGCTGAACTCATAGTATTTGCATCCAGTAGACGGGAGAATGTCGTCGTTGCAGACATGCTCGTGTTCCCGAATCACCAGGTAATGGGCCTGGTCAGCTGAAAGGTTGCGCAGGAGAGCTAATCATGCCCTAGGCTTCGGCAATACACGTCCATAGAAGCCTATAAGAGTGGGGCTCAGCTCTTCAGCTCTTTCGACGTGAGTAAGGCCCACTGCGATGGATTCGAGGGCGACTATGACGAGCATTGTATGGAGGGCAACTGTTGTACTGAGTATGGCAGGATGTGAAGTCGTTACGGGCTGAAGAGCTTCGTTGGCTGCTTTTACTCCAACCTTGGAAGTAAAGACGACAAGAATTCGTGCCTACTGCACGTTTTCGCAAGAGTTCGGGTCTGGAAGAACTGGCTAGTCCAGCTTCACATGATCGCGGCGAAGCATAGGGCGAGAATAATTCTCATTTGCACAGCATCAGTGAAAGCTCAGCCCGGGCTGGACAGGACGCGCTACAGCCGATCCGGTCTAGCACGTCGCGTCTTGACGCGTTCTCAGTGATGTATATGATGACGTTTACACCGCAGCCCGTTTCATTTCACATATCCCATCAGCCATGACATGTAAAAGGACAAGAAGCGATTTGAGGAATCTTGGTGCTATCAAGCCTCATATCTAGGCGCGAACCGTTAGCTTTGAGGCGACGCGTGTTTCTAGCAAACGGACTGCCCACATGTCCAGCAGTCCTCCGTCAACGCGGGGGAGATCCAGAACTCGAGCTTACGAGTAGACGATATTTCGCATCAACCCTCCATCTCGACATCCTCGTCTACCACCGCCTTGCCGTTGCCCTTCGCTTCACTTACAGGCTGAGAGGGCGTCAGAGGTTTGATTTGAAGGAGCAAGCACTCTATACTTCAAGGGTGAAAATACGAAGTCAGCATATATTTTGCATGCATTTTACACAATCGCAACTTACCCTGCTTTCTGGCGGCACATTTCGCACTTTTCCCCGTACCACATGGGTTCTGGAAGCTCTTCGCCAGTTGAGATCATTCGGACGTAGCCTCTTTCACTTGCCAATGTCTCATTGACATATTTGCATCCGTCATCGGGACATCGCCATACGAAGAGCTTAATAAGTGGGTTGATACGAGGCTTAGCCTTAGTCGGTGTAGGAAAGTATCGAGACATGCTGGACGCGGCTGTACTTTTCTGTGGCGAGTAAGAGGTGGGTCCTCGTGCGACGGGTGGGCGGTAAGATATTGCTGTGTTCTTTGTGGTTGGGATTGTGTGGCTACAGTTGAGGGTGTATAGGGCGCAGTTGAACCTTGAGAAGAAAGGGGGTTCGACGATGCAGGTGAGAGTGAGCTGAAAGAGTAGGCACATATCGTCATTGTTCGTACCATGACAGCGTGGTGAATGAGGAACAATCGTCACTGTATTTCTGACTAACCAGGTGACACGTTCCAAAACTGGAAGACTCACGCATTTCCTAGGAACTGTATACACTAGCGTACACGTCGCGACCCGTACGTCTGTGCGGCAACCGAGAGCAAACGCATGTATAACCACAAGTTTAGTGTTTTCGAATGCGCAAAAGAACCGAGATCTTCACACACTCTCTCTCTGACAGCCACAAAGTATGTCGGACAACGACGCCAACGGAGAGATGGATGCTAGGGAACTGGGCAACAATCAGTTCAAGAAGCGACAGTTCACGAAAGGTAGATGGACCCCCTCAACCCTCCACGAATGACGCTAATGGTTCTTGAGCAATCGCATCTTACCAGAAAGCTGCTGCTCTATACCCGAATGATTATCGCCCCTTGCTGAACATCTCTGCCGTCCACTACGAGCTCGGCAACTACACCAAAGTGATCGAGGACGTACGCCAAGCACTCTCCCTGATACCAGTAGCCAACAATGGCGCAATGTCAAAGGCAATTCTGCGTGCATCCAAGGCGCATGTTCATCTCAAGCAGTACGACCAAGCGAACAAGCTCTTGGAGAGGTTGGGCGAGTCGACATCGAAGGCCGAGATAGAACGATGTGTTACGCTAGGTCAAGAGTCTGAGGCCGCAAAAACATTCGGATTAGGTGTCAGGAATCTACCACACTACAAGCCCGCTATCGCGATCGCCCCTGATTGCTTCAACGTGGGCAACGATGACGCTATGCCGCTATTTGATCATCTGCTCATATCGAATACGTCGGCTTCTGAGACCATCACTTACTTCTTTGGAGGCATTGGCGATGCTAGACATCTTTTTCAGACGATCCGGATGATCTGGGCTATCGAGAGCGAGAGCGTCAACAAAGGGCGGGTGCTGGACCAGCGGGCGGAGATGAAGAAGTGCAATTACCATTTCACTGTGAACGACATCAATGGCTGCGCATTAGCTCGTCATCTCCTTGTTCTACTTCTACTCGAAGAAATCGCAGATGCTGTTGGTAACACAGCGCCGGACCAAGTCAACAAGCCTCCTGTCGCCTTGGTTACACTATTCTTCCTGTATGCCGGCTACGTCATGCCCGCCCAGAACTACGAATGCCTACAACAGACCATCAGTCGCGCCCTTCAAGTTTTGGCTGGAGATGCAACATTGCCAGGCTTTCTGTTTGTGTACGAATACGGGCGCGAGTCCATTATTACTGCTCTTCAACAATGGCAGAAAGCAGCGGCGGATGCCTTTCCCGCCCACAACCTCGTCTCCCAAGCGAAGGCTACCATACAGCGTTGGTCAGAAACGGGTCAAAAGACCGACGTCGCGGGTATGGCTTCAGAAGGATGCCACGAAGAGCTTCAGTATTGGATCGTTTCCGGTTTGCTATTACCACCTGATGACGAGATACCGCGCGCCCTCAGAAAGCTTCTCAAGATGCTCATGCGTGGCCAGAGTGCGATGAACCTGAAGCACTACGTCGAACAGAACTGGAAGCCCAACGTAACGCTTGCAGATATGACCAACTTGAACGAGATAAAACAAGACGTCTTCGCAGTTCATAATCTGTTCCAGCTCGCTAGCATGCCATACGCATGCACAAGGATTGGTAAAGACCCAGAAAACCCTCAAAAGCTATACGACTACCTGGCACCGTTCTTTGTTCATACCGCGCAGGCAGTGCGCGGTCTAGCTGGTCGTCTACATGTCGAGATGATGACAGGTGACGTAACAGTGGCACTCGGAAGAATCACGAAGCAGGATGTCAAAGATCGACCCAGGCACTTTCCTCAGCGCTACGATCGTATACATCTTAGTAATATTCCAGACTATGTGGGTGGGTCACTGTTTACTTACATCCACGTCCTACCACTGTTGAAGGATAAGCCATCTTCTTTTGCTTTGGCCAACAATTGCCGTAACCACACTGCATTTCGTTCGGTAGAAGCGTTTAACAGCGAGTATACCACGGTTCACACGGATCGTGATCTTGCGAACTTCTTAGGTGCGAAGACTATCTCACTCAACAAGATTGACGATATCCTCCTTCGAACTGTTGAGGGAATCAAATACCCAATGATTCTCTATCACGCTTATCAGCGCACTCAGGGTGATCTCAGTTTACGTTCAGAAGTCGAGCATTGGCTGTACGCTATATTTCTCAAGCTTGTACTCCCTGCTTCTGTATCTGAGATGAGCAGCTACATCTACGCGCCACTCAATGTCACCATCTTCTTTCGTCTCATCGTCAGACTGCATGAGCTTGGGTATCCAGCACATTGGCTGTCCGAGGTCATTTCAGCTATCTTGAGCAACCAGGTACACACAGAAGCAAGATTTCCGTCCACTTCACCCTTAACAGTTGAGGAGAGTGGCAGAAAGCATTCCCGTATGCACATCGATATTGCGCCTTTCATTCCGGAGTTCAGCACTCTTACAGCGATGTGGATGTACGAGCTACCCTTTGGCATCGCTACACCACTCTCTATACCTAAGCTTTCAAGCATCAAGCGCTACACCATACGCTTCGCCGATTTCACACATCTGGAGAAGAACTATCAGCCAAGCATACCTGCTCTTACTATTCTCTTCACTCAATTTGATGCTCGATTAGCAGCAATGGATGTGGCCATACGTATGCCGGACTTCACGCTTCGAAAGGCTTTGATGGCGGGCGACCAAGGCTACCAAGACGACGTGTTTGTAAAATTACGTCAGAAGAGCGTAGTGATAACTACCTGGACGTGGGACAAAGAGAAGAAGACAGCTGGTTTCTGGTTTGATGCTGCGATGATGGATAGGATGTTGGCTGAGAGACCTGTATGGAGTGTCAACATTTTGCGAATGGATTACTGGACGGAGGCTGCGGTTATCGATGTCTTGAACTTAGTGGTAAGCACAGGAGAAAGTTGGGAGGTTGTTCAAGGCTAAAGGAATGTATCCGGATGACATGCCAAATCATTAGTGTTGGCCCAGTGGACAGATCCGTTTGGTATTGATGTTGAACATCAACACTTACGGAACAAGAAGATCAACGAACCAGTAGAGGGCTGAGAAATTCAAAATCAAGAAAATCATGTTTGCATTCATTTACGCTTCAAACTCCATTCCTCGCTCACTCTATTGCAAGGGCGAGACGTTCCTCAAACAAGCAAGCGTCCGTGTTGTCATGGTGAGCGGACTTATCTTCACTGTTATCACTGGTCATCATCACTCGTAACCCTTCTGAGTCAACTATTCTTCTGAAGGGGGAAATTCCGAAGTTCTGCGCGTGTATAATGTTCTCACAGCTGCCCAGGTATATCCACTGGCACCCCAGGTGACCATTCTTTGTCGGGCACCAGAACCAGTGATATAGCTACAGGGTGGCCCGCTCTGTACTCAGCCGAGATTCTTTTATATGCCTCTCGAAGGTGATGGGTGGCTCGGGGCGGAGAACTCTGATTAGTAGAAGCACGCTTGCATGGAAATCGTGCACACCAGTTGTAAAATTGACGCGCGGCTGCTGACCAAGATCGACCTGCTATCGCACTGTCATACGAGGGTAGTCCTCACAGATGTGCGCGACGAGACATAGATCACTCAAGTAGCTTGGGTTGCCCGGACACCCTTTCGCCACACGGCTATCTCACGCCAACAAAGTGACGCATCGGAGTCGCTGTGTCCACGCCTCGCAGTACATATCCAAGAAGCCTATGAGCTATTCTGTTAATGATTTGTCGACAAATTGGCCGCACCGGTCTTCATGAGACAGGAAGGTGAAGCCGTTAAGCTGCCATTCCAGTCCGAGAGCCTCCGAGCGAAGCTGCCAACACATGTACTGGAGCTCAACGATTTCCTGCGGTTGACGCGAACTTGTACTGAAGTATGCTTTGTAGTCACCTTTGCGGTGGAAATAAAGACAGCCCCCCTGATGGAGCGCATAGGCGTAGATCTGGTCGCGCAGTTCCCGGGACAATCGGAGAAGATCGACGCTGCTGTGCGCCTTGACGATAGAATAAACCGAAAAGGCCGAAGGACGAAACGCGTACGAGGTATGAGTAAACAGTTCGTTACTCAACAATAGTGCGGTGCATGAGTCCCAGTATTAATCAGGCCATGGATTGCATGAGCCACACTAGTGAGCACTGACTGATGGCTTACGAGCGTAACTCGCCTGCAATATTCCGTCCTCTCGAGGGCGCAGCAAGGAGATCAGACATGTGGGACTGATCACTAGCAGCAAAAAAGAATGTCGGTGTTGCAACCGCCGGGAAGGTATCAGGCTGTCTGGCCCCTTTCCCCACAACCACGCCAGCTCACCACCACCACCACTACCACAACAGACCTCCAAAACGACAAAAAGAATAGCTACTGCTGCTCGTTGCATCGGCCGGGAATCGAACCCGGGGCTAGCCGAAACTGTCCTGTGAAGGATGGCAACGGCTAATTTTACCACTAAACCACCGATGCTGAAGAGTCGAGGTGAGATGTTGATTCACGTGATTCGATGAAAGGAGCAAGAATTGATATGTATATGTCTTTAATGTCAGGTTGTAAATTCGTTGAGCTGGGCGTAGAATGTTTTGCCAGGGGTGTGTTCATAGGGGAAGTCGATCAAATTTGCTCGCTTAGAAGCATGTCGGATCCGACTTTACCATGAAAAGGTTAGTGGCATCTTGACCACTTCCACTGTAGTAGGGCGAACTGCTCACTCACGTACTGCATCACGACCTGCTTGAAGCTGTGACTGAACAATAGTAGGCTGAACGGAGAAGGCGGATGAATTGACAATGCCCCAGTTGCGAGTGCGTATTGAGGACATCGCCATTCTATTACAGGTAGAAGCCCTACCACCCTTTGAGTGTTCTGCATATGGAGCAATGCACAGGCTGCTTATAATGCAAGAGATTGAGCTAGAAATCCGATTTTGCTCCTGATAATCCCAGTGCCATGGTAAGCATGCTCTACATTGCATGAAGGTCCTGTCATGATCAAATAAGATTGAGGACGTAGGGCAGTTACCCTGGACATCACCCTGAAGCGTTCAGTAAGCTCGTCACGTGCGGTGGGATTATCGCCGTTGAAGAGTAATCGAAATTCCCGAACGCGCTCCAGCGATGGAGTGCAAGGCGGGACGGGACGGGGCATTCATTGGCATCCGGCATCCGATCCGCTAGTCGAGTGATGACGTCCTCACGCACATTCGAAAGACATGCAGTTGCTGACCGGTCTATAGGACTTCTGCTGTGCATGTACTGAACCTTGCAGCAATGCTTTGTGAGTCACAACAGTTATGGCTGCGAATCTAGAGCGCATGAATTGAAACGTGCACTCCCAAATTTGGTGCATCTAATTCGGCGCTAGGGAACCTTGGCGTACCACTGCTCAGATTCACGGAGGCCGCGGGTCCCATTTGTACGATCTGCGCGACCTTTCCGCAGCGTTATCCATCAACACCAGAATACCTCTACACGTAAGCTTTGGCTGACTGTCGTCATCGGCGTTCGGTCTTTGTTGCGCGAACGTGCGAATTATTTCGTGCTTCGACCTCTTATGACGCTTCATTCGGTACTTGGTCGTACACTGTAATCGGGCCTTGCCAATCGGTACAACCTTTCGTCCGCGTGGTTGTACAAACAAGGTACAGTAGGATGTACGAAAGTAAACATGTCGCGCTGAAACGGTTCGTATCTGTAACGAGGCAGAGGGGCAATCTATAGGGTGTGGGTACGGGGTTCGCACAACAAGTCGGCGTCTGAAAGTGCGAACAGCGAGCGTTAAAGAATGTGCCTACAACTGGCATAGAACCTCCACATTCCGATGGTTACAAGGCTATCTTTACGACTAGATGAAACCACGTGGAGAGCCTCTCCGACACGCTGGGATCTGGTTTTGATCGTTTTCAAAGTCTTGGGTCGCTGTTCGGTGCTTCGCGCGCTCGGCCGAGCCCGAGTTGACCCTCAAGCTCTCTGCTAAGAAACGCTATCAGCAGCAATTTCAATTCCGCCCCGCTGTAACCTGCGCCCAGTAACGGGAGACAAGGACGCTATCTGTGGCTGACCCTGGATCTAGCATCAGAGCAGTCTAGACAAATCCGAATTTGCTCTTGCTGCTGGGGTGAATACATGGGCCAATCATACCAGCCAAAGTTTGGCCGTATGCAGGTGTACCGCTATGGTCGGTCCCCGTGGCTTCCTTGTCTGGAGTAAGTCCCTGCTTCGTCCGGTATCAACGGTTGAAGCAGTGACTACACACAATTCCGCCTGGCGACGTCAGCAAAGTCGGAGCCGCTGATGTGAACGCCCGAGTCCCCCTAGACTCTTCTGGACGATCGGTATCCACAACAGTTTCCCATGGGCTCCTTTATATGAAAACGACCCCGATATTGATTCCAGTAGTGTTTGTCCAGACCAGTCACCTCCAAACTCCAAAATAAATTCTTTAATACCTAATTGCCGATTCACATACGGAGTATAGTTCTGGCCCAACCGTGGAATAAACATCAAGATGGAGCGAAGGAGGAGCAGTGCTTATAACATACCCGCCGGCGCTGGCGAGGAGATCATGCGAACAATATCCCGTACATTCTCCGGCAAATCACGACACGACGATGATATCGAGCGAGAGCGGGAAGAAGACATCACAGACAGCGATTCCGCCAAGACGAAGGTGGAAGAGTGGAGGCTTGCAAACGATGTAAAGAATATTCAACAAAACGACCCTACTGAGGGCCGGAGACTGGGAGTTACATGGAGTGGACTATCCGTAAAGGTGGTTCCTTCAGATGCACGTTTGCAAGAGAACGTGCTCAGTCAGTTCAACATCCCGCAACAGATCAGGGAGTCACGACAGAAGCCCGAATTGAAGACAATCCTCGATAACAGCTTTGGTAGCGTGCAGCCTGGCGAGATGCTGCTGGTCCTAGGAAGGCCTGGTTCTGGATGTACCACTCTACTGAAGATGCTTGCCAACAAGCGAAAGGGCTACGCACAAATCGATGGCGATGTACACTTCGGTTCCATGGACGCCAAAGAAGCTCTGAAATACCGTGGCAACATTGTTATCAACACAGAGGAGGAGCTCTTCTTCCCTACCCTCACAGTAGGCAAGACTATGGATTTTGCTACAAAACTCAACATCCCACGTACTTTACCGAAGGATTCTGCGAACCCCGAGGAGTATCGCCAGAAGTTCAAGTCATTCTTGATGGACTCCATGGGCATCTCTCACACCGAAGATACCAAGGTTGGTGATGCCTTCGTTCGCGGTGTCTCCGGTGGAGAGCGCAAACGAGTCTCTATCATCGAGACTCTGGCCAACCGCGCTAGCGTAGCCTGCTGGGACAACTCCACACGTGGTCTAGATGCCAGCACAGCTCTGGAGTACACTCGTGCTCTCAGGTGTCTAACAGATGCGATGGGCATCGCTACGATTGTTACGTTGTACCAGGCAGGTAACGGCATCTACGACCTTTTCGACAAAGTCCTTGTGCTGGACGAAGGCAAGCAAGTTTTCTACGGCACTCGCGAACAAGCCCGCCCTTTCATGGAGGAGCAAGGCTTTGTATGCAGTGAGGGTGCCAACGTGGCCGACTTCTTGACCGGTGTCACGGTGCCTTCTGAGCGACAGATCCGTCCCGGATTCGAAGGCTTCCCACGCAACAACATTGAGCTGGAGCAAGCTTATCAACGGTCTTCCATCAAGGCTGCCATGGAGCAGGAACTGTCATATCCCACGAGTGAAGCGGCAAAGACCAATACCAAGCTGTTTGTCGAAGCCATGGCGATAGACAAGTCCAAGCACCTCCCAGCATCATCACCTATGACTGTGTCATTCTACGACCAGGTGAAGGCTTGCGTGGCTCGACAGTATCAAATCCTCTGGGGTGACAAAGCGACGTTCATCATCAAGCAAGGTTCAACGCTCTTCCAAGCACTTGTAAGTTTCTGCCTATGTCTCCGTACTCGACTCTTATTGACTTTCACCTTGTAGATTGCCGGTTCCCTCTTTTACAACGCTCCCGCAAACTCGTCCGGACTGTTCGTCAAGGGAGGAGCTCTCTTCTTGGCTCTGCTGTTCAACGCGCTGTTGGCCATGTCGGAAGTTACGGACTCCTTCTTCGGCCGCCCCATCCTCGCAAAACACAAGAACTTTGCCTTCTACAACCCCGCAGCTTTCTGTATCGCGCAGATCGCAGCTGATGTGCCGATTCTACTCTTCCAGGTATCCATGTTCATGATTGTACTGTACTGGATGGTGGCTCTGAAGGCTACAGCTGCTGCTTTCTTCACTGCTTGGTAAGTAATGAGTGATTTTGCTGCATCGATGCTATGTACTAACATAATTTCACAGGTTCGTCGTATATGTTGTCACCTTTGTCATGACTGCGTTCTTCCGCATGGTTGGCGCCGCCTTCCCCAACTTCGACGCTGCCTCCAAGGTCTCTGGTTTCTCGATAACAGCTCTCATTCTATACATCGGCTACCAGATTCCGAAACCCAACATGCACCCATGGTTCGTCTGGATTTACTGGATTGACCCGCTCTCTTATGGATTCGAGTCTCTAATGGCGAACGAATTCTCAGGACAAGACATTCCCTGCGTCAATGCCAACCTGATTCCGAACTTCCTCCCTCAGTACCAGAACGGTGTCAACCAAGCCTGCGCAGGTGTCGCTGGCGCTAGGCCTGGTGCTACTTCGGTTAGTGGTGATGATTACCTCAGAAGCCTCTCCTACTCGAAGGGACACATCTGGCGAAATGTTGGAATCTTGTTTGCCTGGTGGTTCCTCTTCGTTGGTCTCACAATTTTCTTTACACTTCGATGGGACGACGCAGCTGGCTCTGGAGGATCTCTCCTGATCCCTCGTGAGAACAAGAAGAAGGTCCCCCGCTCTATCACACCCGGTGATGTAGAAGCTCAAGGAAACGAGAAAGCGCCCAGGACAGACGGCAGCAACGAGAAAGCCACTGAAACCCAAGACTTGAGTGCCAACCTTATGCGCAACACTTCCGTCTTCACCTGGCGCAACCTTTCGTATGTTGTCAAGACCCCATCTGGCGACCGCACACTCTTGGACAATGTTCATGGTTACGTCAAGCCTGGTATGTTGGGAGCTTTGATGGGCTCATCTGGTGCTGGAAAGACCACTCTTCTTGATGTTCTTGCCCAACGCAAGACTGACGGTACCATTCATGGAGAGATCTTGGTAGATGGCCGACCACTCCCTGTTTCATTCCAACGTTCCGCTGGTTACTGCGAGCAACTCGATGTTCACGAGCCTTTTGCGACTGTCCGAGAAGCGCTTGAGTTTTCTGCCCTACTTCGTCAAAGCCGTGACACTCCCCGCGAGGAGAAACTTGCCTATGTCGACACTATCATCGATCTGCTTGAACTACACGACTTGGAACATACTTTGATTGGTCGTATTGGAGCAGGTTTGTCAGTCGAGCAGCGCAAGCGCGTCACTATTGGTGTTGAACTTGTCTCGAAGCCTTCCATCTTGATCTTCCTCGATGAGCCTACTTGTAAGTCCACGTAATCACCCTCTCAGTACACCACTAACTTTTGCTAGCTGGATTGGACGGTCAAGCCGCTTTCAACACTGTTCGTTTCCTTCGCAAGCTCGCCGACGTTGGTCAAGCCGTCTTGGTCACCATTCATCAACCTTCCGCCCTTCTGTTCGCTCAGTTCGATACTCTTCTGCTTCTCGCAAAGGGTGGCAAGACTGTCTACTTCGGTGACATCGGTGACAACGCAGCGACTATCAAGGAGTACTTCGGTCGATACGACGCTCCCTGCCCTCCCAACGCCAACCCTGCAGAACACATGATCGACGTGGTAACTGGCACGCACGGAAAAGACTGGCATCAAGTCTGGCTTGACTCACCTGAAGCGGCTCGCATGCATCAGGACCTCGACCACATCATCACTGACGCTGCTGGCAAAGAGCCCGGAACCACGGATGACGGCCATGAGTTCGCCATGGATCTCTGGACTCAGACCAAGATTGTTACACACAGGGCGAACGTCAGCATGTACCGCAACATCGACTACGTTAACAACAAGTTTGCTCTCCACATTGGTACCGCGCTGTTCATCGGTTTCAGTTTCTGGAAGATTGGCGACACTGTAGCTGACCAGCAGCTCGTCCTCTTTGCTCTTTTCAACTACATCTTCGTCGCACCAGGTGTTATTGCTCAACTACAACCTCTCTTCATCGACCGTCGCGACATCTACGAAACACGTGAGAAGAAGTCGAAGATGTACTCCTGGATCGCTTTCGTCACCGGTCTTGTCGTCTCTGAGATCCCGTACCTCATCATCTGCGCTATCCTCTACTACCTCTGCTTCTACTACACTGCCGGTCTTCCCACCGATTCCAACAAGGCAGGTGCGGTGTTCTTCGTCATGCTGGTCTACCAGTTCATCTACACCGGTATTGGTCAGTTCGTTGCAGCCTACGCACCCAACGCTGTCTTTGCCTCGCTCGTCAACCCGCTCATCATCGGAGTGCTCGTCTCATTCTGTGGTGTCCTTGTGCCATATGCGCAAATCCAAGAATTCTGGCGCTACTGGATGTAAGTACCCCAAAACTACCATGAACCTAGAGAGCAACCCTACTAACACTGTTCCAGCTATTACCTCAACCCGTTCAACTACCTGATGGGCGCGCTGCTCGTCTTCGCCGATTGGGAATGGGATGTCAATTGCTCCGAGTCAGAGTTCGCCATGTTCGATCCCCCATCTGGTCAAACATGCAGTGACTACCTGCAAGCGTGGATGGCAGGCCCGGGAAGCCGCACAAACCTAGTCAACCCTGATGCTACCTCAGACTGTAGGGTCTGCCAATACACCAAGGGAAGCGACTACCTGTACACGGTAAACCTCAACGACTACTACTACGGATGGAGGAATGCGGCCATCTGTGTCATCTTCGCTCTCTCTAGTTACGCGCTGGTGTACGGTCTCATGAAGTTGAGGACCAAGGCTAGCAAGAAGGCCGAGTAGATTGCGCGGTAGAGTGGCATCGTTGGTAGTATCGTCATCTTATTTCATTCTTCAAATGTTGTCTTTTTCCCGTCTTGGTTGCATCTTGAATATTTTGGTCATCTGTAAATATGTCGACCATTTGTCTTTGTACTGTCTGCATCTAGAAAGTTCTCTTCTCCGACCACTATAGACCTTCTCTGGGCTCAGCGCGTAGTCTTGGAGTTGGGGGTCAAATTTAGCCTGTAAATATATTGTAATACTTGCAAACACGTTTGCTGAGCCCAATTGTGATTCTGACATGACGACTGAGATGATGACACAAGTCTAGTGTCTTCGCAGTGTATTTATGCCTCCCGTGTCGACTTTTGTGGCGGGACAAGGCCGTAGCAGCAAGCAGCAAGCACAAGTAGGTACCAAAAAAGGGTGCCTGGCGCGATTGGATAGCCACAAACAAACGACGTGCAGGCAAGTTTAAAGACCTAATACTTTAGTTGGAGAAGATTTGACATGAATGGCAATTCTCAGACCCTATTACCGAGCACACCCAACCACGTGCACCGCGACTGCGCTAGTGAGTGAGACTCCACCACACGCGTCCCACCAACAGCCGACAAGTCGCGTTTTTCGGCAACCTCACTTACCGCGCTTGGATTACACGCCACAATACTCAATTGCTCATCGTGAGGTGTGCGAACCACGAGCGCAAGTACACAATGCCCCCAAAGGCACGTATAGCGCCCGGTCGCAAGGCAGCGGCAGCTGAGGAAGCGTCTGTTGCATCACCTCTCAAGCGGAATCGCGCGTCCAAAGCCGATGCAGTCGAAGCCGCTGTTGAGCCACCAAAGAAGCGCGGGCGTCCCGCCAAAGCGAAGGCCGAAGAGCCCGTTGTCGAAGACGCGCCGAAGCCCAAGAAACGCGGTCGCCAGCCTAACATTGCACCTGCGTCTGCGCCTGAGCCTGAGCCTGAGCCTCTTACCGAAGCCCCTGTAGTCAAAAAGGGCAGAGGAAGGCCCAAGAAAGAGGCTGTACCTGCACAAGAAGAGGCACCTGTCAAGAATCGTGAAGGCCGTCCTCGCAAAGCAGATGTGACCGCAAACGCGCCGCCGGCTACACCCAAGCGTGGTCGACCAGCGCGCACTGCAGCCCTCGATCTCGACCGGGTCGCTGGTCCCTCTCGAATCGGCAAGCGGTCGTCTCCTCGCACAAAGGCCAAGGCTGAGCCTAATGTTGCCCGCCGTCTTGATCCACGCATGCGCTCCAAGCTGCGCACCCGCCTACCTCCAGCCAACATTGCCAAATCAGAGCCCGTCACAAAGCCAGCCCCGAAGCCAACCGCCCGAAGAGGACGACCGCCCAAGGATGTCGCCCCTGTTCCAAAGCCAGCTGCAGTCGCGAAACCTACAAAGCCCGTTAAGTCTCTTGCTCCTCGCAAGATGCGCGGCCACACTTTGCGCCAGATCCCAGATCGATACGTGGCGCAGGTAGATCAATATCTCCAGGACCTGATCGAAGCCGACGAGTCGTCTGTCGAAGAAGAGCAGCTAGAAGAGATAGAGGAGGAACAAGAAGAAGATGACTTAGTCGTGGAGGATGGCCAGGACGTCTTGGTTTCTTCAGAACAAGACCGGGAGCAGTATCAAGACTACAGTGATGATGGTGGTGCCGGCATGGATGGCCAACAAGACGGTGTTCAAGACGACGAGGACAACCAAGCTGTTGTCGCACAGCAGGACGAAGAGGGCGCCGAGGAACTGCCAGAGGGCGTGGACAATGACGAGTTACCCGAACATACCAACGGAATCCACGTCGTTCCCGAAGACGGTGACCAGATCGAGAACGCCGAGACGATGCCCCAGGTCGAGATGAGCGTACAAGAGGTTGTCGAGATGGAGCAGGATGGGGCTGTCAACGTACATGCTGAAGTGGATATAGAAATGGTGGCTCATGAGAATATTTCTGAGGACGGTACGGATTTCTTCCATGGCGCCGAGGAGGACGGCCTTATCAGTGGTACTCCTGCGCCTCCTGCCGCTGTTATTTTCAGCTAAGCAGCCTACTTCCGGTTCGGTCTGGAAGTACACATCTGCGTCCCTTGATGTTTCGCATACAGAAGCGGCATCGTCATCGCAGTAGCAGGTAGCTTTCACATAACGGCCATCCTTCTAGTGCTATGATATCCGGTCGGCGGGAAGCAATTAGCTCAGTAACAGACTGCGGGTCCTATACATGGGGTTAACGTCCAAAATGGGGATGTCACCTGAGCGCGTTCATCCTATATACGAATACCTGAATTACGAAAAGGAAGTCACGTCTGTTTCCAGTCGTTTGAGTGGTTACTAATAGGCTGAACAGGCCACATATTACCTAATGAGTGATATTTCCGGTCTGGTTTCCTACTATCACTAGTCAAGTCTCTACTACGAAGTTGACGGTTGTTATGTGCTCTAGAAGAGACATCAATACACGCTGTATCAGACCATCAATGTAAAATCATGTGCCTACCTCCAAGGCAGATTTTGCATGCAACTCAAAAGGTAATAGTCATATGTAAACATCATTACTACCGCTGTCTCTTATACACATCT
>Ga0268250_10000116_pt1 | contig 37534 bp, 42 predicted proteins | sample AgamicAsSfe_FD_200448 | JGI IMG/M metagenome (GOLD analysis project Ga0268250, IMG submission 200448) | Agave microbial communities from Guanajuato, Mexico - As.Sf.e (v2) (version 2) | ecosystem: Host-associated > Plants > Phyllosphere > Phylloplane/Leaf | place: Guanajuato, Mexico | collected...
CCCATCTCCCTTCCCGCTCCTCCACCTATCCCACCATCCTACAACACTCCCCCCTTCCTCCCACTCGTGAAAAAGTACCTCACAATAAACACCTGCAGCCCCGCGACCCCCACCATAAACACATTCTCAATAACGCTAAACCTGAAAATCCGCTGTTCCGTGCTCCGCACAGTACTGAAATTTCGGTTCTCGCGCGTGCGAAAGTACTTTTGGTTCCGTGCGATGGTGGACAGTTGCCCGGACAGCTTGTAGATGGATTCTTGGAGGTTGGAGGTCTGTTCCGCTGGGGCGCCTTGTTTGGACGGGAGGGAGGCGCGGGATTCGTTCTCGATCTGGGTAGTGGTGTGTCAGCCGTGGTCAGTCTCGTAAGGTGAGAGAGATGAGCGCCAGGGTTGGGGCTGTCAGACGCTGGAGGGGATGTGTCATCGGGATGAAGACATACAGCTACCTCGAAATCCACAGTCTTATCCGATATCGAACTCATCCCGTTGTCGAAACAAAAAGCATACTCGCCGACATCGTTCGCGGTGAAGACGAAATCGCCCTGACGCTCTTTTTGGCCGTCGATGATGGTTTGGTCGCCAGGCCCGATCACGCGGTAGTCGATGTCGAAGGAGCCGCCGGATTGTACCTGTGAATGCACTCCTCATGTCAGATTCGTGTTGATCAAGATAGGTGTGGTGGAAGGTTTGAGCGACGGGGTGGAAGACGTACGGCGAAGTAGAAAGCCATCTTGACGCCCTTCTCCTCGACCCAAGCGTAGAAACAGGACTTTTCATTGGGGACCATGCGGTAGGTCAATGAGGTTGCGGAGACATAGGAAGCGAGGAAGCAGAGAAGCGAAGCTATTGCTAGGAAGGACCGCATCTTGGCTGGCGGCACGGGCAATGTATAGCTCGAGGTTGATGTGTATACGCGAGGTTGTTCAATAAGTCAGGAGTCGCGCCGGATTGGACTCCGCCATCATCTTCGAACAACAATGACAAATACCTGTAGCCATCACCTACCTCAAGCGAGCATGCCACGATAATGGCCACCGACTCCCAGCCCGGAGAGGTGTCTCTAGACAGTCTCCCAATCGCCTCCCTCGACCCATCCCAGTCCACGCTCCCACAAGATCGAACCCTCATAGCAGAAGTTGCTCTCCTCTGGCCCTACTCATCCTCGACTCGACGCGCCGCACTCCTAATCACCGAGCCCGACTTCCGTCTCCGCCGCCACCACGGCCAAGTGCGTGTGCAGCTCCAAGGCGCGGCCGCCTCAGCAGTCGGTCCCTCACGTGTCGCGATCGGCGACCATGTCCAGCTCAGCCTCTCAGGCGCAAGCTGGGCCGCAGAAAGAGCGGCTGTGACAGCGCCGGGACGGGCTGTTGATGGGGAGTTGTCATTTGATAGGGAATTGCATTTGAAGGTGAATGATGACTGGTTGGAGCGAGAGATGTGTTGTGTGGTGGTGCTGATGGATACTTCTAGATAGTCCGTGATGGTGTAGTGATCAAATCCATTGACGTGAATGAACCGTGTCCAGTCTCTCCAGTCCGCGCAATTGCGTCTCCTCCGTCGTCTTTGTCCACTGGGCTGCCAAGTTCTCAAATTACAGCTGCATCTTTGACATCACCCGCGGGCTGGGCATCTCCAGCATTCCTCCGTCGAAAAGAAGAGCGCTTTCGTCCTGCCATCCGACCTGCTTTCACTGCCCCAGCGGACCCTTTGCCCTTCTCGACTGACGATATCTTACAAGAAGAACTTGATAATCAAAAACCGAGGAAGAGGACCAGATTTGGCAGGAAGAGCGGGGAGTGGAAGTTCACAAGGGAGGACGATAGTCCGGACTACGCGCAGCATGATCTCACAGGCACGTTCGATGTTGAGATGATTGAGAGGGAGATCGATGTGTCAGAAGAGAGGGAGAAGGGATCGCCGGCGCGAGGAGGACAGGGGAATCGAAGGGCTAGCAATTATGAAGGACGACCTGTGCCGGACTTCGGACTCGATGGGAGTTCGGCGTCGAGGCCAAGACCGTTCGTGGAAGCGGAGGGGTTTGAGCGGATTATCAGGGACTCTGTGAGGGAAGCGCCGGCAGCAAGAGAGCGGTCGGTGGCAGAAGAGGCCAATATCGATGAGCAGCAGGGCCTACGTCGTCGTTCACAGGACACATTCTCGACTGCTCCCGAGCAGGTTGTGCCGGATGCGACACATCCAGAAGAGAGCCTGGTGCAAGCAGAAGGACCGAAGCTCAGCAATGGTTCGGTAGATGTGCTGGACGAGGTAAAGGACCACGGAGAACAAACCTCGAATGCCTCCAGGCAGGAGCCAGAGAGACTCACAAAAAGCGCCATGAATCTTCAAGACAATGATCATGACGTGGAAAACGAGCTCGAAACGCGCAAAGAGGATGAGCAGAACGATGAGGACAAGGACGAAGACAATCATGAGGATGAGGATAACAATGAGGACGAAAACGTGGATGACACTAATGGCGGAACGACCAAGGATGGAGACATGATAAAACAAGGAAAGAGCCCAGAAAAGCCACAGTCACCGACCGTTGCCGATGAGGTGCAGGAAATCACCATTGCACGACCACGGATTCCTGCCGTTACAGCCACAGAGGAAGTAACACAAGCAAGTGCACAACTACAGGCAGAGCTTATCTCGCAGCTGGGAGAGCCTGTAGTTGTCGAAGAAGATTGGATCAGGACCGATGATATGATGGAAACCTTGAATGAGCCAGAACACAACGAAGAGGATTTACAGACGCCCATCGAAAACACGCCATCGGAACCTCATGCTGACACGCCACCAGGGATATCTCAGATCCCACAGGTTGCCCAGACGGATCCTGACATGATGGATCAGTATGATACACTAGATCGTCCAATTGGTCCGCTGAAGGTGCCAGACGAGGTCGCTCATGTTGCAGACGAGGTCGCTGATGTTGCAGACGTCTCTTTCGAAGGTGATACAAGCTCGATCGAACAGCATGGATTCCAAGAAACTGTGGAGCATGCAGTCATGCCGACGAAGGAAGCCTCGAAATCAGAAGTGCCTGCAGTTGTGGCACCACAGCCCAGCTCTGCAACTCCTACAACGCCCGACGCAGGGGTGGCTTCTCCGTATGATCCTGGTGATGATGCGTCAGACGGGCCGGAGGACGGTAGCAATCTTGAGGACAATGCGTTGCCCATCGTTATTAGCGACGAAGCACCAAGTCTGAGTGAAGTGCTCGAACCAGAGAAACAGCCAACGAGCGACACTTTGATGCAGGAACAGGACGATGTGTCACGAAGCCTTGACGATGTCGTCGAGTCTGTTATGGAGGTTGCTGCAACAGAAGAAGTAGCAAAAGCGGTGATTACAATGCCAATCACGGAATGGACGCTACAGCCTAGTCCTGCCCTTGAAGCTCAAGGCAGTCGGAAATTTGCAAGGCTTGCTATAGACAATACTGGACTAAACATGGACGAGTCTGGTCACCAAGAAGAGGCGATCAAGATCGAGGACCTGGCCGAACCACAAGAAGGATCAGCCAGCGCCGCTATATTGCCACCACAAGATAACGAGTCAGCTATCCTTGATGTCACTGAATCTGTGGTGGAGCCCGATACGCAAGAAGAAGTAATGAGTCCGACGGCCAGCGCGGACTCTATCCTGAGACATAGCCCTGCGCTTGTCGCACTGGGAGGTCCTGAGGATGCTAGCTTTATCGTGGACAGCACAGGACCCAGTATGGACGAATCAAGCCACCAGGAAGAGGCCACCAAGATAGAGGGCCCGAATGAGCCACAAGAACAATCAACGAGCGTTGCAGCATTAGAACCAGAACAGGACGTGACAGATGTCGCTGAAAATGCTAATGGAGCTCAAGGCGTGCTTGCTGGCTCTTCTCCTCCAGCAAGCACTCTATATTTGCAAAGGGAAGACGTCACAGTCGATACCACGAAAGACATCAAGGTCAAGGTCGCGCGATTGGCAGCCATGACCGACGACCAACTTCTTCAGGAAGGACAATCGCTGCTAGCCGAGCTCATTGAAGAGAATCAACAAGAGACACGAATTCCGAGCGAGGACGACGCGACGCCCGTACCAATATCGGGCGACACACCGATGGTCCTGTCAGACGAGTCAGCGACACAAGAGCCTCCAGCACAACGTTTGAGCGCCTTCGGGGTGATGCAGTCGAAACTCAATAGACCTGTAGCACAAGGAGAGGAGGCTCCTCCCTTGCTACCAGGTGTTTTCGAGCACTCCGAAGGCAGCTCTTCAGGAGAGGAAATGCAGGAGGACGAGAAAGAGCCATCTGTTGTTATCAGCCTTATGAACGACTCTGCTGATCCTGAAGATGACGAAGTAGAATACGACGATGTCTCAAGTGTTGCTGAGGCTGCGAGCTCATATGGGTTGAAGGACAGCGAGGAGTCATTCACCGGCTTCGACGACGAAGAGCGATCAGATGTCGAAGCTGCGACTGTCGAACAGGACTCTAGTGGTGGCTACGAGATTGAGGAGCGACCAGATATCGACCTAGCACCTAATGAAGAAGAGCCCTTTGCAGAATTCGAGGACGAAGAAGAGGACGAGAAACGGTCAAGCCCTGGTTCTGAATCACCCGAAGGAGTGCCAGATAAGAACGAGGCAGGGTATGAGCTCCCCAAGGAGCCTGAAGACATGGACACTCAAGGCAAGCTAGCTCCAGCTTTCGTCACTGCCGAGAGGGCGATCCTGGACCAAACCACGAAGCCACGCTTGCAATCAGGAGAGGAAGACGAGGTGGATGAGGAAGCGCGCAAGGACATGGTCGACGTAGATTCGAAGAGTAAAGGAATGGATAACGACATATATATGGACGACGATGAGGACGAAGAGCTGCCGGAGCTTGACTTCAAACTCATTCCGACCCTCGATAAACCACTTGTGGCAGCTTCGCGCGCGGTCAACAACGCGGTACTTGCATCTTCTGCGAAAGACACATCTCTGCCTACGCTGCAAGATGAAGACGAAGGAATAGACACACGCATCGCTGACATCGGAACTGGTGCTCATCACGTTCGCGGTGCCCATGCAGTCGACGACACGTCTAACGAATCTGTCAGCGGGCGTTCCACTCATCACGAGAGAATACCAATTGAGCAGGCTGAAGTTGACCTTCAGATCTCGAAGCCGGAGCCACAAAAGAGATCATCTAATAGAAGGAGCAATGTGCCATCCGAACTGAAAGGCTGGTTCTCTCCACGCGAAAGCCTGCAAGACGTTTACAAGAATGATATCACATCATTCGAGAAAGAGGTGGAATTGTCGCATACTGAGAGAATGGCAAAGAGTGTTCGCAGACCAAGCCTACCATCAACCTCGAACGCTAACGAACAAGCGCATGCTCACACGAGTCGCGAGCAGCAGCTGGCCGAGCCATCTAGTAGTGCTCCTGCGGCAGGTTCGCGACAAATAAAGCATCATGGACTTGTGGGAGAAGAAGCAATCAAGCTGGTTGGCGGACTACACACTTCATTGTCCTACTATACGCCGTTGACGGATTTGCAAGTACATACCAACTCACAACACGAGCACGATTCAGTGGTCGACGTCCTGGCTGCAGTCTCATCGTTCACAGCAAAGGCAAAGCGCGCCACTTCTGGTCCTAAGGATCATTTCACGACTTTCCACATCACCACACCAACCGTTAGAACAAACTTCGATCCAGTCGAGGTGCAAGTCTTCCGTCCGCGCAAAGAAGTCCTTCCACTGGCTGATGTGGGTGATGTGGCATTGTTAAGAAACTTCGTGGTCAGAAGCAACAACGGCAAGAGCTTTCTGCTGAGTACAGCTGGAAGTGCGTGGTGTGTCTGGCGCTATGCAAAGAAAGAGAGGCTGGATCTGAAGAATGTCGGGGAGGAATGTCTGGGACCGCCGGTGGAGATTGGCGTCGAAGAACGTCAACGAGCGCAGGAGTTGAGCAGTTGGTTCAAAAATGAGAAGCAGAATGGGGCTGATGCGTAGACACCCGGCCAGTGTTCAGATGGAGCTGGAAAGCTTCAGACTAGCTGTATTGTGGGTGTGCACGATATCGATATGCTAGAAGTTATCGCGTAGGACTCTCGTGGGTATTGACTTCCTGCTGCTCGGAAATGACCCCAATTAGCATTTAGATTGTACGCCAGGTAATCGAGCCAAGCCAAGCTACATTGTCGACTAAATGAACACCCGCCAAACGTGGACAACGCGATGATATCTACAACACTCGCTCATGCACCAGCTCAATCGTAATGACTGGCATATTTGGCCACGAGAAATCTTCTCAGATGTGTTTCAGCTTGAAACACACTGCCCCGGATTCGGGTCCGCAACGGTTTTTATTGTAGGCGGGAGAGTGCCGTCCAAGTTTTCAACCTCACTTCATCTCATCATCATCGTCTTCTTCATCACCACACCACGCACCTCACTTTCCTTCTGTGCAACCTCTGTTCACTTCTCCTCAACGTCTACCCGCCCCGCCTTGCTCACACTTTGCTTTTCTTTAGTACTTTGGCTTCCACATTTCCCGTACTCTTTCAGGCCCTTTGTTACTACTAACAGTGCTGATAATCCTTTCTCTTGCTCCATAGATTAGCTACGAAGAACTTCCTACACCACGACTTATCAATCAGACCGTGCAGAGATAGCACTAAATCTTGTTTCACGTCACAGATTCCAACGGTGAGTTTGACTCACCATCTCCACCGTGCCTCAACTACCCCTGCTCGGTCTCCTGCTTGACTCGAGCATGTCCCCTTACATTCACTGCAGGCATATATCACCGGGGCACAGCTCGACGATTCACGACACGATCCACGACGATACCACAGCACTTGGACTTTAGTACTCGCCCTCTCTTGTGCACATGTCTCACAAGTGTGCGATCACTCCTGCACTGCAGAGCGTTCTACCATTCTGCACTCCAGTGACAATGGGGTCATTCAACAGCAACTCGGCGAAAGTGCCTACGGAGACTTCACCTTTGCCGAAAGCATGGCTTGCAGACTTACACAAAGACTTCGAGGGCAAAATCAGAGCCACGGAACAGCATGAGCAACTACAAGCAGCTGCGAGGTCGAAACGACGACCAAAGGAACGCAAGTCGGCCCATCCTGTGGATTCTAGATACGACGACCAGAAGCCCTTGACAGTGTCGAGTGCGACCTCAGCAGATACTGTCGCCACCCCACAACTGGCGGCGAGTGCTCACAAGCAAACCTCAAAGCACAAAACAAAGCCGATCAAGCATAATGACCTAAGTAACAAAGCCAAAAGCGTACCAGCTATGCACAAAGACACGTCTGTCCCAGGTGTTAGTGCCCCTGCCGTCGCTAAGAAACACCCGGTGCATCACAAAGCGTCTTTGAAGCAGCAACCTTCAACAACATCGCAGGCTTCCGTGCCAGGCAATGTGCAGATTGAGGAAGCCACTTTGGATGAGTTCATCCGTCGCAAGGATGATGAAGAGCGGACAATCCCGAGTGAGGATGAGCAGTGGGCTCGGAGCCACGATAGTCAGGGGCGAATGAGGAAGCTTTCACGTAACATTTTGCAAGAAAAGCCAGCAACGGTTGTCTCTTCAGCTCCAACTAACAGCATTCCAACGACTTCGGCACCTCTACCTGAAGTGGCCAGAGCTCAAGATACTTTCACCATTTCTGATGGTTTCCCAGCAATGGCTCGACCAGAGCAGCGTTTGACTGAACGCCACAAGACATACATACCTGAGATCGCACCGACACTCACGAATGGACGTCGGAGGGTGACAAGACCTTCAACGCCAGATTCGCACGATATCAGAGCCTCGACGCCAAGATACGATGTCGAAGAATTGAAGGCAATGCGAAAGTCGTACGGAGCTGAACACCTCAGATCGTGGGATATCGAACAAGATATGCAGCATATCTTCACAACATCTTCGGCTGCAACGTTACGCGCTTTTGCACAGTATCAATTGACGCTGGACGAGCCAATAGATCCAGAAGAAGTTCCGGCTCGAGATCTAGATCCAGCAGAAGCGCATGCAAATCACAAAATGGTGTCTTACTGTCCAGAAGATCGCTATGGTCTCACTTCGACCCATGCGGAATCCACAGAAATAGCAGTAGCAGATCCATGGACCTCTGCCGAGGTTATCGAGAAGGACGCAGTACCGATGGTCTTGCTTGGTCTGGCGGCGCGAGCACGGGCGCGAAAGCAGGTCTTGGTGACTGAAGTGCCTGTCTTCAACCATAGTACCCGAAAGCTTCAAGCAGCTATAGAGCCTCAGAAGACAGTTTCATCGAGGAGAAACAAGGCCAAGACGACCAAGCCCACAGCAAATAATGACAAGCTCACATACAAGTCTGGCGAAAAGCCTGCCGAGTTCTTGGATCTGCCCTTCGAAGTTCAGACTACGATACTGGAGTACGCACTTCTACAAGACGAGCACATCCACGTCGATGCTCTCTTCCGAACCCTGAACAAGAAGCCTGGCGAGTTCCAGAGAAGAGGCTACGGAGCTCTCTTCGTGTGCCATCACTTCCACAAGATTGGCCGAGCAGCATACTATGCAATCAATACGTTCACGATGTCACTGGGTCTTTGGATATCACTGCCGAGGCTCATGATCGCCTGGCCGAATGTCCCGAGATACGCCAACAACATCCAACCAGCGTTGATGCACACGAAGCATATCATCGTGGCACAGCTTGGACCAGGAGAGCATGGCTCAACCTATGGGCTGTGGCGCCATCTTGTCCAGTTTCTTCGTCCTTTTCGGCACCTCGAGATCGTGGAGATTGATCTGCGGGAGCCTGAGTATGGGAGTGAACCATCTGGTGAGGAGATTGACAAGGTCGCGCCAGTGCCATCGGATCTGAGACAGAGATTGCAGAAGACGGGTGGTATTCGCATTGGCTGGGCGAAAAGAGAGACTGGGATGACAGGAATCAAGGAGGGAGCGTTGGTGTGCAGAACCACGAGATCTCAGACTCAACATTGGACACAACTTTCACTTTCGCAGGTCATGAATGCACTGCCGTAGTGGTTAGAATCAGGGAAGATCCGAAACATTGGGAGAAGTGGGATTAAAAACAAAAAGCGACGACGTGCAATAACATTGTCGATTAGTGATCCTTACCTGAATGGCGACATAGTCGTCCCACTATCCCTCCTTCCTTTCCTGTTCTGCTATCTTGCTTGCTTCATTTATGATTCGAGTCTGCAATAGTGTGCGTAGAATGACAAGATTTCAAGATATCAAACGTGTAGCGATTATTGGGGGTGGTAAGCGCAAGAGTAGCAGTAGACTTTGAATACTTGCCAACCACCTTGTATAGGTCCAGCAGGAGTAGCAACAGCGAAGTAGGTGGATGTCAGACACCTTCCAGTGAACTCTGCTGAGGACATTACGCAGATATCTAGCAGCAGAGAAACACTTCACCACAATTGATGTCTATGAACAAAGAAGCACAGCTGGTGGCGTATGGAACTATACGCCTGAAAATGACACCGATGCTACTTTTGCCATTCCCTCAACCACTCCCGATGTAGGGCTCGAGCAGCCAATCTGGCGCGAGAGTACTGAAACGAATCCTCGGGTCGTGCCAGATAAAAAGAAGGCCACCTTCATCTCGCCATTGTGAGTTTTCTTTGTGCAGCCCGACACAGCGACACATTGTCGATACGTGATACTGATTGTGGGATGTGCAGATACGAACGCTTAGAGGCGAACCTACCGAAGATGCTCATGCAGCATACAGAGTTTGCATTTCCTAACGACGAGCAGCTGTTTCCAACACACGCTGCAATCACCGAGTATCTAGAACGATATGCTGATGAGGTACTGCTGTCTTCTGGCAAAGTGGCATGAACGAATCGCTCATATGCCATCTACGACAGGTCCGCCACCGTATCAAGTTCTCTACGCAAGTCACATCAGTCATTCCAATATCTGCACCTCAAAAGGGGTGGTCAGTCACTACACGCTCTTTGACGACTGACACCCACGAGACGCGCGAGTATGATGCGGTTGCGGTGGCAAGTGGTCATTATACAGTCCCTTTCATCCCTGACATTCCTGGGATAAGGAAATGGAACAAGGCGTACCCCGGCAGGATCTCGCATTCAAAGTTCTTTCGACGTCCAGAAGAGTATCAAGGTCAGGTAAGTCTTGTTCTTTGTGAAATTCATCATGTATTCTGAATACCGAGTATGACATCGGCGTGGATTGTGGAAACACCATGGGACAAGGACTGACCGCCATGCATAGAAAGTCGTTGTTATAGGCTCAGGCTATTCCGGAGCGGACATTGCCACACAAGTCGAGCCTCTTTGCTCTCAACCTCTTCTACACTCGACACGATCACCCACTCCTGCACCAGATACGACAAGTCGCATCTCCGTACCGTCTATAGCAGAGTTTCTACCCCCCTCTTCCTCTGAACCAGCTTCCATCCGCTTCGCTGATGGTCGAATCGAGTCCAGCATCAACTCAATTATCTTCGCTACAGGCTACCTCTACTCATATCCGTTCCTCGCTCCAGCTTTGACCTCCAAGCTCACAGCACCCACCTCCGGTGCACGCACAAGCAATACTTACCAGCACATCTTCTATACCCCCGATCCTACACTAGCACTCCTCGCGCTCCCACAAAAAATCGTGCCCTTCCCTGTCAGCCAGAGCCAAGCTGCCGTGATCGCACGTGTCTGGTCTGGCAGGTTGGCTTTACCGGACCAGGAAGACATGGTGGAGTGGGAACGGAAACGCGTGCAAGAAATGGGAAATGACAAGCGCTTCCACTACCTAACCTCACCGGAGGATATCGGGTATGTGAAGATGCTCGCTGAGTGGGCTGAGTCAGCGAGTGGTGAGGACGATGGCTTGGGTAAAGCACCCCCACGATGGGGCCAGAAGCAGGAATGGATGAGGATGAGGATTGCGGATATGAAGCGGGCGTTTATCGAGAGAGGGGAGAAGAGGAAGGAAGTGAAGACTTTGGAGGAGATTGGTTTCGACTATGAGAAGTGGAAGAGGAAAGAGGGTGATGGGCAGGGTATAGCAGAGCTTAATGTAGAGACTGAGGAGAAGAGTGGCGCGAATGGACTGGACAAAGCTAGTGGTGGTCAAGCCGAGTGATGTAGTTGCCTTGCTATTAATTTTCTACAGACTCTAGACAGTAGATACAGCATCTGAAGGATGTTGTGAGACCACTGCTTAATGACTTCGAGCCAAGAGACCCTGATTTCCAATTGAAAGATGTTTGAAAGCAACCCCACCTTTTCAATCTGTCCTGGAAACATTTTGCAAACACATCTTCTTCCTTATATCATCAAATACCAGCCAAAATGTCTACCGAGCAGACGTAAGCATCACGACGCACACTCAAGAGATCGCAAAGCTGACATTGCCACAGCTTTATCGCTATCAAACCAGACGGTGTCCAGCGTGGACTCGTCGGCCCAATCATCTCTCGCTTCGAGAACAGGGGGTAAGACACACCCTCTCAATACCAACACACCATCACTACTCTCCAACCACGACCTTCCAACCCGCTCATCTCAACTCACGCCCCTCCCAGCTACAAGCTCGCCGCCATCAAGCTCGTCACCCCTTCGCAAGAGCACCTCGAGACTCACTACGCCGACCTCAAGGAGAAGCCCTTCTTCAAGGGTCTAGTCACCTACATGGGCAGCGGCCCCATCTGCGCCATGGTCTGGGAAGGTCGTGACGCTGTCAAGACCGGCCGTACCCTCCTCGGTGCCACAAACCCGCTCGCGTCTGCCCCGGGTACCATCCGTGGTGACTTTGCCATTGTGAGTAAATCTACACCTGGAAGAATGATGAGATGCAGGATGTGCAGGATGAAAGAAAGAAGGAAGCTAACAAGGGAAATCTAGGATGTCGGTCGCAACGTCTGCCACGGCTCCGACTCTGTCGAGAACGCCAAGAAGGAGATTGACCTCTGGTTCAAGAAGGACGAGGTCATCTCGTGGAAGCAGATGGCTTTCAACTGGATCTACGTGCGTATCCTTAGCAATCAGTCTACAAGTATCTGTTAACACATAATGTAGGAGAAGGATTAGAGGATTTTTTGATGTGCTGCTATTTCGACATCAAAACTCGGGCTATATCTCTGAAAAGTGTAAAGATCCAATGAGACCATGATCCATTACCACGTCCTGCCTCATTCCTCAACGCTCTCGTCATCTTTCCAATTATTACCTCACCCTCTTACCCTCGCGTTTCCCACTCCACTTCTCCCTCCCATCTCGTCCCCCTCATAGCACGGATGTCAAATTACAAGCCCGGGTCCCTCTCATACCCTCGATTGTGCCGAAGATGTGCTTACAGCAACGTTCCTCTTCCCTCCCGCTCACCGGTGAGCTCGTCAGGGCCCGGCGCAGGATGCGGTAAGCGGAGCGAGACGGCGCTTACACTTTGCTGCGCCTTGTACGATCGTCTCCACGCAGGGTGCGGCTGGTTGCGCTTAGTATACATCTTTTGAGTTTTTGGTATGTGAGGCGAGATGGGGAAAGGATGGAATGGTGAGCGAGCGAGTTGGGAGCAGGCTGGCTCTGTGTATGATACGAGACTCGATGAGTACAAGTAGCTGTGACGAATAGGTAGAGAGACAGGACGGAAGATTAGTCCGACCCCTATTTTGCCGCTTTGATTGCCAACCTCTGCCAAGTCCAACCGCTTACGAGTACATCACTGTCCTTGTCAATCTCAACTTCCGTACTCTGAATTCATTTTGAGAACGAGTGATACCCGTAGTGCTCCGTGACCATTTGTGACAAGCTACTGTCGTCTGGTACTATTCTTCGTCGCAGAGCTTCGCTGCGCGTGAAACGGACTGCCATCATGGACTACGGCTACAACAGCGCTTTGCTCACTCTAGCACCTCACAGCACACCAGATCCATTCTGTGTGTATGCTAACGGATCATTTTACCTTACCTACACCACCAATGATCACAGTAAGCTTCAAGGCGAGGGTGAAACCCTTTTCCGTCACTCATGCCAGCACTCTTACTCGGGGAATCTGACATAGTCCAAATATGGCGTGTGAAAAACTTGCAAGACTTCATGACCACTCGTGACAAGACTATAGTTTGGAGGCCTCGTCCGGATTCAGATGTAAGCTTTGCTGTCTTCTAGCCTTCTTCAAGCCTTCTGGTGATCATAAGTTCTTCTGTATCGTCGTGTGAGCCCGCCTGAGGACTTATCTTCAGCCGTAGAAAGCTACATCTTCTGATCCATCAACAACAGAATTCCCAAGGTATCTGGGCTCCTGAGCTCCACGCTCTCAATGGTCGATGGTACATCCTCTACTGTGCCGAGCACCCTCGCATCGGCAACGCCTCGCACCGCATGTTCGTTCTCGGCGGCCCACCCTCCACCCAAGACCCATGCATGGACGTCTCAACCGGCGCCTGGCAAGACTTGGGTCATGTACAAGGCATGCGTACTGATCAATGGGCCATCGACGGCACGTACTTCACCCTGAACAACACCCTGTACATGGTCTATGCTGGCTCTCCTATCGGCCAGGATCCGGCGAAGTTCAGTGATAGCTTGTTACATATCGTAAAGATGAACAGTCCGATGCAGTGTGGCAGTCAACCGGTGCCCATTAGTGCGCCGACACACAGCTGGGAGAGAGAAGGGTGGCAGGGCATCAATGAAGGGCCGGAGTGGTTGGATGCGCCAGATGGGAGCTGGAAGGGTCTCGTCTACTCTGCCGGCGGGTCGTGGTGTAATAGGTAAGCTGGAGTGAATGCTCGATCTTCAAAATGGCGGAGGCTGACGTCACGAATCACTGTAGGTACAAAATGGTTGTACTACACTACCGACAAGGCGGCGATCCTCTCGATCCAAGATCATGGAGCAAACAGACAGACAAGCCACTATTAGTCAGCGCCAAAGGTCAACATGGCCCGTACGGCCCTGGTGAGTCGAAGAATACACATTAAATCTACCGAATCCTCATCAGAATCGCAGGTCATGGCAATTTCATCACTCTCGGCCAGGAAACCCTCGCCATCTTCCACGCAACAGATCGTCCAGACGAGGGCTGGGAGAACCGTCGTGCTCGCTGCCAGCGTGTCGCTTGGTCCAAGAATGGGCCCGTAATGGGCGACGGCCATGTCGGCGTGAGAGTGGATGGAATCCAGGCTTTCACGCGGGGAGTCACGCCGCAGCAGGTCGAGACGGCGCAACATCAGAGTAAGTTGCACAAGTTCGGGGAAAAGTACAAGAAATACACTTCAGGGTGGTGAGAACGTATGTCGTCAACGCTATAGTGCCCGCCGCTTTCCCGACCGCTGCCCAGGTGAGACGTGTATGGGAAGTGTCATGTACAGATCACCGAGAGTCGATGCCTAACAATAATATCCAGGAAAACGAGTACAATTGACCCACATCGTGAAGAACCACACGGCTTCGTCGCGGCATACACACTATACATATAAGTAATGCAATGAATCAATGATACCAAGGCCTCTTGACCTCTTTCAAACCTTTCCTTTCCTTTCCTTCACTTCATCTTTCGCAACCAACGGCGAACTCTCAGCACAAGCTCCATCCACAGAGCCGAAGTACAAAGTCAACAGAAGTCTCTTCTCCTCTTTTCATTTCAGACCTATTAGCAGATACTCGGTTTGCCTCCCACCGACGACCAAGTCCTGCTTGCAACTCCGGGCGCTCAAGGAGCCAATATGGGTTTGGCTCTAGACTACGACCCCGCTTCTCACGTTGTGTTGGTCTGCTTAACCTCATCCGGACTGCTCACTCAGCAGAGACATATATCAACCACTATCAGGGCCTGGCGCGGGATGTGGTGAAGTGGAGCGACTGAGGCTTACACTTTGCTGCGCCTGTCACGATTGCTCCCACGCAGGGCGCGGCAGGGCACGCTCTGTATGTCTATCTTATCTTGGTATTGGGAATGGGAGGGGATTCTGGAGGGAAGGGGGAAAGGTGATGAGGCAATTGGGCGAGGGCTCGGTTGCGCACACGAGGCTGAGCGGGTGAAGGAACGCGCGAGCTTAGGGGTAAGGCGTTGTAGCAAGTCTGTGCGGCTAACATATATGTATGTACGTATTGTCATATCTTTTCCCTTCGTCCCGACGGTTCGCCTCAGCGGCTGGACATTGCGGCGGCGTCCCTCTTGATACACTATGGCACTCTTGATACCTGACCTCGTGAGCCATGATCACCTTCTGCTCCAGATCGATACGTGTTCAATAGACGACTCGATCGACTCAACTCGACTCATTCGCTGTGGTTCAGCTCACCCTCCTGCAATTCCCTCTCGTCCGACGTCCAAGATTCCCTTCTTTTCCTCTTCCTATCCTCATTCCCTTCGGCCTGCGGCGGATTCTCTTCGACCCTCCCATCCATATGTCTCATGCTCTCCCGCCTCTCTCTGTCCATCTCCCCCATGGCCACTAATACGCTTGCAACCTCGACTTCTAGTGGTGCACAACTTCTGCCATTATGCACGTGTCCACCATGTCCACAGTGTCCTCCAGCCGCCGCCGTTGAGGTGCTTGTGGCTTCATCTTCACCACAGTCGTGCAGCTGCGCACGCAGATTACGTACGTAGCCAGTATGATCCCGAGATTGGGATTGCTGGAAGCGGGTATAGGCTTCGCTACAGGAGATGCGAGAGGAGTCGACGGTATTGCTAGCCGTGGTTGTGGCACCAGCGGCCGTGGAAGGTTGAGTTCGTGGAGCACCATGCGCCAGGGAGGTGGACGCAGGTGAGTTGGCCGTGGTAGATGTGCCGGTAGACAAGGAGGGCAATGCTGGCGGCGGCATAGCCATGGGCACGCTGCTGGCGAGAGTTTGGCAGAAGCGGCGGCGGTCCGGATCGAGCTGGCAGGCTTCGCAGCTCCCGGGAGCAAGAGTGGGAGATGCATTAGTTATGGGACCATACATTGGCGTCGAGGTACTATTGAAAGCTGGCGCTGTAGATGCAGGCATTATTGCAGGCTGAGGGACCATGGCGTTGTGAGTTTCGACGTCAGGTCGTGCCAGTGTCTCACATGGACATTCAGTTCCGCCAGGTGCGTGACAAAAGCCGCAGCCATCTGTTACGATGGCTGCAGTGGTCTCTTGCTCGATTGAAATGGCAGCGTGGCTGTGAATGGAGCTCGGTCTCATGTTGGTAAAGTCGATCTCCATCACGTCTTCGTCTGCATTGGCTGTATCCTGTGGCTGCGTCATGGCCTCGAGACACGCACAATTGCCTGCTACTGGATCACACGTCTGGCAAGAGGCTTCGTTGGCCGTAGGCAGACCTGGCACGACTTGTTCCACCATAACGGGCTGCTGTGGCTCAATTACTTGACCCGTCATTCCTCCATCGTGTCTTGCCGTCGCATCAAGCTGTGCCACTTGCTCGCGCATTCGCTCATGATCCGAATGATACTGGGCACACTGAGTCTCCACATACAGCGCTCGCTGCCGCCAAGCTTCCGCCGTCTGCCTCATCTGCCAGTGGTTGCTCGCAAGCTGCTGCTCAAGTTCATGCCAGTGAGCTTCCCGCTGATTGTGATAATTCCGTTCGTGTGCCCAACGAGCTTCCTCCTGGCTATGTCTCTGCCTTTCTTGCTGAAGTTCTTCTTCAAGGTCCTCAACTCGTGCTTGTCGCCGCTCGCGGAAGGCTCGCTGTGCTTCACGGTTCTGCTGCTTTCGTTTGGTAGGAGGAACATCAGTGGCTGGCTTGCGGCCGGGCTTTGGGCGAGGTTGGAGTGTCCATTCTTTCGTTATTGAGTTCGTGTTGTCTGGTGTGGTAGCTGCTGAGGCGGAGGTTGGATCGGATGTAGCATTCTGTAAGTTTGCTACTGTGGAGATGGAGGATCTAGAGAGAGTGGCATTTGCCGAGATGGGCTCAAGCTGCGGAGGCGTTGGAGGCTGAGACCGAGTGGGTGGGATGTCGGCGGCAGGCTTACGGCCGGGTTTAGGACGTGGTGGGAGTGTCCAGTCTTTCGTTATTGCAGTCGTGTTGCCTGGTGTGGTAGCTGATGAGTCGGAGGATGGATCGGAAGCAGCACTTTGTAATGTTGATATCGTGGAAATGGAGGATCGAGAAAGGATGGTTGGTGCCGAGACTGGCTCAAGCTGTGGAGGTGTGGGAGGCTGGTGACGTGCCACTAGCATTGTGGAGTTTCCGAGTGAGCCACCTTTGTGAGTCTGCGGAAGCGTAGTCAGTGCCATGCACGAAAAGTTGGATGTCTCTACTCTTACCTTGTGGATTCAGCTCAATCACCTTGCTCGGTGTGGTTCATGGCACGATTGAGCAAATGGTGGAAAAACTGGCGAACAGCTCTGACAGACGACACGGGCAGTCTCCTGTAACTCTACGCTCCAGCGGCTTGCGTATAGGACGTGTTCGTCAGAGAAGGGCAGTGCAGAGTATGAGGGAGAAGAGAAGGTCACAATCTTATCTAATAAGATCTTGCCAAGGCGCTAGGGGAAGTTTCCGCCGGATGACTGACCGGAATCGGAGCCATGACTCTTACCGTTCAATGAGTACGGAGCAGGAGCAACAGCGCAGCAGTCGTTGTATACATAGCCAGGACGAGATCCTGAGCTTTGGGTGTCCTCAAGTCCCTGAAGGCCAGAGTAATAACAGCTCCGGCAAAAGACGCGACAACAACGCCGCTGCTATTTCACAATATTTACAACATATACACCGCTTTCCAGCATGTCGTACCTAGATCCTTACTATCTTGCTCCCATCACTAGCTCCGCTCTCTTGACCGGTATGTCCCTCTCATCCTCCAAGGAGCTATAGACTGATTCCACTGTCCAGGCGCAATCGCCGGCTTCTCCATATCCGCACTTCCTGCGCTGGTGAGACATCTGAGAACAATACCTGTCAACTCACCCAATCGCGAAGTGGCGGAGTCGCACACACTGTCCATATTCCGCCAGATCTACGACGCTGGTAGACGATCTGCACCTCCCATCGCCCTCGGGTCGACGCTTCTATGCTTCGTCAACGCATACCGGCTGTACAGGACGAGCGGGACTTTCAATCACCCATCGCTGCTTGCCATTGCTGCAGGTGCGCTCAACATGACTATCGTGCCTGTCACGATCCTGATTATTGCGCCAACAAATAACGTCCTCTTTGCTAGAGAAGAGGCGTGGAAGGACGGCAATGATGAGGCGAGGACGGAGGTGGTGAAGAAGCAAGGAGGCCAGACGACGGAGAGTCTACTAAACAAGTGATATGGCTGAACTTTTTCCGTGCTTCCTTTCCATTGGCAGGAGCGGTATTGGCTTGGTATGCTTGTTGAGTGCATGTCGTTCTTAGGATGTAGCCGGGGCCGGCCGAGGAAAATTCCACTTCTTCTCAATGACTTCACGCTGGTGAACTGCCAAACTTTGCGTATTGCACACCAAGGTAGCTATCACACGCCATTTGGAACTAGAAGTCTTAGTTTAACAATGATGCGAACTCCTGATTCAGTCGAGACTCACAAATCCGCACAGCTTAAAACTCCAAGGGATAGAAGTTTCGCTCAGAAAGAAGAACGTCATCTTCATCACATCTCCTAGTAGCCAATTTGCCAGCACACTCAACCTGAAACCCTTCACACTCCTATTCTTCTCATTCGAAATGATCTGAGGTATTGGCAGAGTGGCCTCCACAGCTAACGCCACGTATCCCAATATCGTAACATATGTCGTGAATGACCCAAAGACAGCCTGCAGTACGCACAGCGCGATGAAGAGATATGCCAGAAACAACCAATACGGCCTAATACTCCGCCATTGCCAGAATTCATAAGGTCGTCGGTTCGCACGCGCCGGCGCAAACGGCATCGAAGCAGATGAGGGGAAATCTGTGGGTGGTCGATTCGCGAGGGCAATCTGTAACACGAACATCTGAACAACGACCATGAGGCCAGCTTGTATGAGGAGTGCGGTATCGAAACGTGCGCCGAGCCAGTAGAATATCTTCATAATGCAGGATACGAGCATGATTAGGGGTATATCGAGGGAGAAGCCGGCAGAGGACCGCGATTTGTACATTGAGTAAATTTGGTCGGCATAGCTGGTGACGGGGGAAGTTACTATACTGAGAGATTGTTAGAAGCGTCGCAGCCTGAAGTCGTGAGATGTCGCTACGAACAAGATCGGCGAGATGTATGTGATGAGCATACGCACAATCTGAGCGACCATGTTGTCAGACTGGCCGTGGTTCGTACAGTTGTATGATGGTGGTGATGATGGTATACTGTCGGGAAGCCAGAGAGAACAATGTTTCGCGTCGTTTACCCCTGTCATCTGTCATCAAAGCCAAAGGAGCAGTTTAGAACGTTCCTGCCGCCATCCGATCTCTACCCCGCAGCCCACATTTCCAGTAACAGGAACAGATGAGGCGAGCACGCACGCTGCAAGCTTCACCATACCACCTCGCTGCTTGTTGCTCGCGTGACTTGTGTTTCTTGTCAACCAGCTATATCCCCTTACTGATCATACTTACTTGAATTAGCGCTATAGCCTCTGCGACAGCAGTCCACACCTCCCCGACGCCAACCACGATGCTCCTCACACCACTCCGAGCATTGCCTCGGTCATTCACAAGAAGCACATCACCAGCAATTCAATACACCGTCCGCGCATTCTCCAGCACACAATCTTCATCGCAGAAGCTAAGGATAGGCTACATCCCCGAGCACTTCCTCACCCCGCTACACTTCGCCCACGACAAATACGGCCTCTCCTCGCACGCAGAACTAATACCATTTCCCTCCGGCACCGGCACCCTCATCGACGCCTTCCACACACGCAGCATCGATGTCGGCATCGGATTAACGGAATCCTTCATCGTGGGCCTCACAAACACATTCGGTGGCTCAGACTGGTCCGACAAGCCCGTAATTCTCTCCTCCCCCGACAAGTTCGCACAAAAGACGCTGAAAGACATCTAGTACCACCTCGTCGGCCAATATACCACCACCCCCCTCACCTGGGCTATCAGCACCGGCCGCCTCCGCTCCGACATAACCTACGTCGAAGAGCTCAAAGGCACCAAAGTCGGCGTCTCCCGCCTCGGCTCCGGCTCTCACGTCATGGCCTCCGTGCTCGCACAGACCCACGGCTGGAGCACCGGCATCACTGCCGCACAGAACAAATACGTCGAGTGCGGCCCCTTTGCGGCGTTGCGCAAAGCTGTCACGGAAGGAAAGGCGGATTGGTTCATGTGGGAACACTATACAACGAAGAAATACTGGGATAATGGCGAACTAAAGCGATTGGGGCAGCTGGAGACGCCGTGGCCTGCGTGGCATATAGCGGCTGTCGGGGAGCGGGCGGATGAGAGGGTGGCGCGACATCTATTGCCGGCCTTGACGAAAGGGGTAAGGCATTTTCAGCAGCACAAGGACGAGGCGGTGAGGTGGATTACGGAGAACATGGAGTATAGCCAGGAGGACGCGGAGGCGTGGTATAAGGGGGTGGGATTTGCGACGAGGAAACAGATGGGCGTGTTGGATGAGGTGGTCACGACGAATGCGGTCAGTATCTTGGAGAAAGCCGGCGCCGTGGGTGATAGGCGAATATTGGATTCGAGCGCGCTGCAGGCGGTCGATGCGGAGAGGTATCTCATGTCCGGGTCGGAGGAGTTTGAGGAGGAGAGCGCGCTGTTGAGAAGAGGGTGAACTTGATCATGATGATGTGGCACGGATGATGTGGGAGGTGGGCAGGACTTGGAGTTTGTGTAGATGCGCGCTAAGCTGGTGGAGAGGTGGTCCACAATGGCAGGACATGGTGTTCACGTGTGGAGTTTGGTGTAGTCACTGGTTCATCATCATTATGGAGGTTGTATGTGGAAGGTACTCCCCCGACCATACCAGTACCCAAAGACTCTGCTACATCTAACCCGAAGTCCTTACCAAGTGCTTGCCATACCGCCACAGAACTCCTACCATACAACGCCAGCCTCTTTTCCCATGCCAATCCCCATCCCAACCCCAATCATCAGCGCTCTCTAATTCGAGATCTTGCTACTGATATCCTTGCTACGATTTCACCATCCAAGTCAGCATCACAATCACGTTCCTATCACATTCACATTCTTGAGGTCGTGGACCTTGGCTTTGACTTTATCCATTGTGCTCATGTTTGCTTGGGATTGGGATTGGGATTCAAGGAACTTCAAAAGAGGATTCTAGCAGATCCAAAGATTGGAAAGGAGAACAGGCGAGCGTGATACTATGATACCATCCTAGACGAGGCGAAGGATTCGGCTTATACAGACAAAACAGGGCTGGTAGGGTATGAGGGGGGACATTGACAACAGCGGAGGCCTAACGTCATGGCGTTGCTCTCTCTCTCCTGGTTTGAGTCGAACGACTTCCAAGGTTTAGAATTTGCACATCTTTTGGAGGTCACGCGACTGAATGGGCGCCACGGAGTACACGTGTGGTGAACAGAAGAACCATGCAAAGTGCAAAGTCTAAGGTATTGAGGGCGTATGAGAATAACCAGGGGCGAAGTGACGTTGGGATTGAGACGCATTGGGCAGAATCAAAAGTGACGGAATAGACGCGCATCAGTGGACGTGCGTTCCTGCTCGGCTCGGCGATACATCCCTGTAAACATCACGAGTGAAGTTTACCTTGCGCCGAGCAAGACCAATTAGTACCTGACTTATCAGCCTCCACAGGCACGGGGACTCGAGAATGCTTGGAGAAGCTCATAAACCGATAGTGTACATGAAATCATGCTTGATCGACCACAGCTTTATTTAGGCAAAGACGATCATTCCACCGAAAGGTCGACATGCTGCCACTATCTGCAATATAACGAGCTCTCGACATCTCCAATACCGCTCTCATTCAGTCCCTCATCATCCATCAAACCGTTTTCTAGTTCGAGATCTTGCTGCTGACGCTCTTGCTACACATTTTCCGACCGCGTCAGTGACATATCCCTCGTTTGGCGAGTCTGGACAACAGCAACCACTTACCCAGTCTCCTTCTCGTAAAAGTCACGCGCACCATCGGTGATCTTTTCGTTGGTTGCCCTGCTCTCTGACATGCCGAACTTCTTCTCGGCGGCATCGAGACCTGTGGGGAGAGCGTTAGTTGATGAGAAGGTGCTTATTTAGCTTTGATCGCAGCTTGGCGCATAGCAGGGAGCTCATGTCATTGACATGAAAGAATCCCGAGCCGAAGCAATACATGCTTCTCCAATCATGCGAGCACATTCCAATGTCACAGCAACCTCCCAGTGCGGCAGCTTAAAGACCAAAGTAGAGTTCCGGCAAATTACGAGACCGACCAAAGCAGTAGCTGCGCAAGAAGGAATAGAGCAACGAACCTTTGTCGGCATAGTCCTCCTGTCCAGCTGGAGCACCGCCAGCCTGGGGTGCGGCGCCTTGGTTGGAGCTACCCTTGACGTCGTTTATGATTCCCTTGAGCTTGTCCATTGTGTTTGAGGCTTTAGGATTCGAGGCTTGAGGTTGTGTATTTGAGGTTATGTATATTGTAAGTCGGAAGTGATGTTGTTTATGTAGGAAGGAGGAGGGAGGGAATATGATGTCCACGTCATGCTTGGCACTTCGCGACTTCCAAGGTTTTTGAGTTTGATGTGCTTGGCATCTTGCGACGACTTCTTCTACGTGTCAGGAAATCACGGATACTCCTGGAGAGCTTCGTGGCACATGAGATGTGATTGCATCGTCGGATATGGTGAAATCGTCGCCTCGGCCTTTTGCTCGGCTCGGCGATGTTTGACATCTCCTAATCCGAGTTCGACCGCGGACTTCAAGCCTTAAGAAATATCATGAAGGAAGAATCAGTCAACGCTGCCAGCCTGGACGTCCGAGAGCCCAGAGACGCATCGATGACTCTACAAGCTCTGCGACCCGATCATGGCGGTCAAGATGCACGCTTGCACGCTTATTGACGTGCGACGTCGAGGATGGTCAGCGGATCATGTTATACGTGACTTGACCTTCTCATTTCTCACGACACATAACGAAATCTTCATGGCCGCAATGGTCACCTATGATTCCATGCCGTGATAAACAGGTCACTGTGCCACTGTGATGATGCTCGCTCCGTTGATGTTGCAGAACCGCACTTTCCATTGTCAAGCTCGAAAACGTGGACACCAATGAGTGCCATGGCAGTCACGACCGCAATGATATTTGAGCTGAACTTCGGCGTTCCCCTCGTCTTCCTCGATGTCTCTCCTTCTCAGAGAATATCATTACAAGGTCTGACATCGTGCACGAACTGTGTGTTTCATGCTTCTTTGTCTGGCTGGCATTGTTACCTTCACATCCATGCACATTATAAGAAGAAGCTGCTTCTATTACTAGATTACCATTACCAAGTTCTCGATACGTTGTCTATCACGGAGGACGGGTCTCATCATTACGCTAACCATTTAGCCAACAAACCAAAACACTATCACTACCATCCCAGCTTTCAAGATGGCTGCATACATATCTCCACACGCCACAGACATCCAGTCGAGAGAAAATGACCATCCTACAGTCACAGGCAGCACAAATACGGTCTTGTACGCTAAGCGCGATCTTATGTCAACCATGCCAGCCGATGAAGCCGCACGTCTCCTTGAGCCAAGGTTGAACTCGAAACGCCCCTTGACCAGCGCCACAGTCACGAAGGCCACAAAACAAAAGCCACAGCTAAAGCCAAAATCAATGTCAAAGTCTGCAGGTATGAAAGCCTTCAACAGAGATCATCCAAGCCCAGAGCTACCAGCTGACATAGAGACAACAGAAGCAAATTCGTGGCTAGCATGCATGGCAGCCTTCGAGAGAGATCATCCAGATGCAGAGCTACCAGCTGAGCAGCAGAGACTGGCGGATTGGGCTGATGAACTGCCGCCCCCAGCGAAGAAGCCAGCAACAGCACGGAGAAGGCTCCAAGAGCTCGATGCAAAAAACCTAAATACAAGTCCGAGAGACCAGAACTTTGCAAACGATGCGTTACGTACATCAGCCAAAGCCAACGCCACTCCGGGTACCGCTCCCAGGGCGTCCACGTATTCTGCAAGCACAGCACAGTCGCCTGCTGAGTATCCGAGTTGGGCCTACAAGCTCAAGACTCCGCTTCCACTACCATCAGACATTCCAGCGACCACCCCCAACTCCCCGCCATCGCCTTCCCCTCGTCCCAAAGTCGCTGGCAGCACTTCTGCATCGAGGACCCGGACTTCGATCAGCACTATAGGAAGCAACAAGCGGCCAAGCCCGCTCGCGCCAAAGTGCATGCATCGTCTTCGCCTCATATCACAGGGAGAGTGCGTGGCCTGTACGCGAGACGCCATCGTGTGTTCACCGGAGGAAGACAACAGAAAGCCGAACCCAACTGCGCTACAGTGCCAGCGGTATCCGGAATGCAGGCAAGTGCCTGGAAAGTGCTATTGGTGTGCCTACCTGGTGTTGGCTGCGAAACGAGATGCCAGTGGAGAGTCCGAGCTGCGGGGGAAGAGTGGCAGAATCGTGATGAAGGCGAGACGTGCGATGGAAGAGGCGAGAAGGGAAGCGGAGTGATCTGAGATCGCGCGTTGTGAAAAAAAGAGGCGGTGGAGACATTGTCCGTGGCGAATGGAAGCTGATCGTATTAAGGCATGATTGGGCAGTCACACTTGATCGAGACTTTTGGAAGCATGAGCTTACACCAAGGCGAAGCAGTAAAATAGCAGAACATTGCATATATTGGCTTTGTATTTTCATTGACACACGTTCACCAAGTGTATTCATAAGCCTAAATCTATGCCATGCCATGCAATGCCATGCCATAAGCTCTACCTCAAGACGCCTGCCGCAAAAGGGGGTATCTCAAACTATCAATACAAGAATCGCACTATCCACCAATCGTGTGCATGCAAAAAGACATCAATCCAACATCCAATCTCGCCCATTCACAACCACAACCACAACCACAGTCACCCTCACGTGCACACCCACTCCCCAAAAACGCACCATCTCGCGCTGCGATCCGCCAACACCAGACCTCTCCATGTTCCTCTTTCTCCAACTTTGACCACAGTCTCCCACGTACTGCCCAATCGCACACAGCCCTCCTCGCTTTCCTTCTCCTGCTGTAGCCTGCCCCCGCCCCCGCCACCGCCAGCTCGGCCACGGGACACGGGATCCAGCTTCCGCGTCATGCGAATGATACGCCCGCCTGGTGTTTGGACAGCCAGCTTGGCTGGTTTGGAGAGTGCGATGCTTAAGTTGTTACCGGAGTTTGAATCGAGGCCGGCGGCGGTGTCGGAGTAAGCGGAGCCCGAGGCGGAGACGCTTGCGATGCTGAGGGAGGAGATGGGCCGAGTCAGGGCAGGCCGTGTCGACATCGCAGACGGTGCGCGCGTCACATCACCTGCGGACTCCTGCGCCTGCTGTGAGACAGAAGAAGCAGGATGTTGCCGCACGCTGAACACGACCGTGTTATTACACACGATCCCCTTGCACAGGGGACTCACGATGTAGAGTTCATGGCGCAGGGCATGCGGGGTGGGATGTCGCGTGAAGAACTCGTAGTCGGGGTTCAGGCCGGAGTGAGACAGTGGCAGCGCCAGCGCGAAAGGGTGTGGGTTGTTCTGGACACTGTGCATCAAGCCGCGGCGCCCGGCATATACTTTCAGCGTGGCTGCACTAGCAGAGGGCGGGACGAGAGCGCGGATGGTGTAGCGTTTCAGGACTGCCGTGCTGCCATTGACGGAGACAAATTCAGCTTGCGCGAGAGCGCGCTTGCGGACAATGTCGCCGGACTCGAAACAGTCACCGTCGGCGTCTTGGGCAAACGCGCGGGATTCGACTTCCGCGGTGAGTTCGACGGTTTCGGGGACGAGAAGTTGAATGTGTGCCATTTCGAGGTTGTCGAGGTGCAGGAGGCTGGTGTCGAAGTCCCACATGCGGATATTGTTCTTGAAAGTGGCGGGTCCGGCCACGGGAAGAGCCGTGAGGATGGAGTTGGGGAGCGCGGGGACGATGTGTTGTTGTTCTGGGACTGATGGAACGTGGGTGTAGCAGGCTTCGGAGGGACGAGTCAAGAACCAGAAGTTCTCTACAGCTTGTCCACTTGAGGAAGAGTAGTGATATCGACGTGGGTGGCTTGGGCTTGCGAGTGAGCAGTCCATGATGCGCCATTCTCCTTCAACGATGACTGCATTCCACCAGTGGTTTGGTCGAGATGTGGCATCATGGTTGTCGTGAGATAGAGCCTCGCCTGGTGTTTTGAGGTAGCCATTCACGACTTCAGCCTGGATACCAAGTGAGTTGCACATCTCTGCAACCAGAAAAGTAATCTCTTTTGAGCATGCACGTCGTGCCTGAATGATACGCCTCGTGTCAATTGCATCTTCAAAGTCTTCCTCCCATGCAATGCGCTCGGATACCCAGGTAAAGATGGCTCTCAATCGTTGAACCTCGCTTCGGTAGGGACGACATAGATAACCTTGTGCTAGAGAGATTGCGTTGATGGTACCTGGCAGATTACTGATGAAGCGTGTGTTCTTGTCAACTTGAGCAAGGTTGCTGGCGGCAAAATCCACAGATTGGTGCACAGCATAACCATCAGCAGCTTCATCGCCTTCTACATCTTGCATGGCTTCTGTAGGAGCAAGTACTGGAAGATCCATCATTTCACATCTCTCCACTCTCTCGTTCCTCTCATTCCGACTGAGTGAGTTCGATCGATTGACGTCCCTTCTCATCTGCATCCAGTCGTTTCCTCCACCACCCAGTCCCATTTCTTTTGCTGCATTTAACCCATTGATACTTTCACTTCCGATTGCCGGACCACTCGCGAACATACTCTGAGGTGACGATGGTCGGCTTGGCTGACCAGTTGAGACTGTACTTCTGACAGTTGCTGTAGACGTTTTTGCCTTGTCCAGTAAACTCCTGACAAAGCTCTTCTTTTTCTTGACACCGTTGGGAGCGAATCCTGTCATTGAAGTTGGATCGATCGGTTGACACATCGCTTGTCCTGCCAGACTACCACCGCCATGACCAGAAGCATGGCTGGAGTGGTATGATATCCCGCTCATCGATGTGCCAGGACGGCCTTCGAAGAGGCTACGTGCTTTGTCCTTGATACTCCCGCTCCTGCCAGGAGTTCGCCTAGCAAGACTACCAGCACTTGTCGCACTGAAGCCACCTGCAGAATATCCACTCATCAAGCTCTGGCTCGTCATTGCCGTACTGCTACTCGTGTTAGTACTGGTACTCTGTGCTGCTGATGAGGCTATGGTGGTGGTTGACTTGGTTGAAAAGGTACGCTTCAGGCGCTGCTTGCCTAGTTCGTAAGCAGACTTTCGATGTTCGAGAATCTGTTCTCGGTCTTCCCTGCCCACGGCGTGACTTTCAGAACGAGTGGACGCATGCTTGGACGCTCTAGAACGACTTCGTCCTGGTATTCGAAAGATCGAAGGAGCTGCGGGCGGTGAAGTCGTGACATCTTCAGCTGTAAAATCGTAGGTATCGTCTGGCTCAGCGCAACTCAATCGCATTTCCATGCGGTCAACGAAACTCTCAAGTTCAGGTTCTTGCTTTGTCGGTGACCATATAGGGAATGGCCCATCTTGTGGTATCCGTCGTTGTGATTCGACCTCGATATGTGCAAGTGATCTGGAGCTGTTTGCCGTCTTCAGCTTGGGTCGTTGTGCTCTTGGAGTAGTATAGATTTCGTCAAAAGCTTCTGCGGACCACATGTCTACTGGCTCGGCAGGACGGGCATCTAGCATTGCAGACGGCTCGATCTGAGAGTTCTTCCTTGACATGCTCATACCTTCCAATGAGGACATCACATCATTCATCGCATCCCGTAGTGGTGAAGGTGTCATTGCTCGACTTCTCTCAGAAGGTGCCGGCGACCTGCTCGCGTTACGTGAATGGTCATCGTACCCCTGTTTTGCTGTGCTCTCTGGTGTTCCGGGACGAGTATACGCTATTCTATGAGCAGGAGGTGGAGGTGGCGGCGAAGATTGTGGCGATGGAGCTAAGCCATGATCAAATTCCGGTTGATAATCCATGGCATTGTTATCATAGTTTTCATTCTGTTCATATTCTTGGGACTGGTAGAGTACAGTGTTGTCTTCAGGTTCATCATAATCTTCATCGAATTGTGGGTTTTGTGGATGTACTGAACGAGATGATCTCGCACTCGGTGCAGGTGACGGACCCCGATAGGCTTGGTATTGCTGCACAGGTTGTGGAGAGGGCTGTCTGTATTGAGAAGGCGATGGAGAAGATGCCCTATGTTGCGGAGGAAGCGTTGATGGTGCTCTGTGTTGTGGAGGAAGAGGTGAATGTGCTCTATGTTGTGGAGGAAGAGGTGACGCAGCTCTTGATGGCCCGGTCGTGTTAAAGTATGAATGACCACTTGCAGCCGGCGAAACTGCTCGTGAGGGTGCTTGTCCTAGTGGAGATGCATAATGTGTGGACCACTGCTGTGGCGCAGGCGAAGCAGCTCGAGATGTCGCGCGAGATGGCGCATAAGACGGTGCCCAAGATGGAGTCCTGCTCATGTTCGAATCATGTCCAGGCATCGGAGAGGATCCTCGTGCGACTGGTGCTGGTATCCTAGGCGCTGGAGGTTGTGTATTGACTGGCTTCGGTGTAAAAGCCGCATGCGGGTCTTTCTTCATGGATGAGTACGGCATATAGTTCTTCGACTTCTTCGCAACACTCCCTGCAGGACTAGGTGTGTCTTTAACACCCGGCGCATTGACAGCCATAGCAGTGAATGGTCCTCGGTATTTTGTCTTCTGTGGTGTAGATATGCCTGATGCTGGACTCTGAGAGCCACTTCCACTCTGATTCGTACTAGACATGCGCGGGACTGGCGAGAAGTCTTCATCCAGGATCTTGACAAAGTTTGAAGGAAACAAGCCCACAGCGCGTCTGTCACGTCGTAATCTGCCCATCCACCACGATCCATCGCCGGCATTGAGACATTCGATGAGGTCGCCTTCCATGAAACCTAGATCCTTCTTCGACTCGCCACCCCATGAGTAGACGGCCTGCACCCAGCACGGGAAGCGCGTCGGGAGAGAGGGGTTTTCCGCCATCATGACCTGCTCCGTTGTGCGACACCGATCACTTCCAGGTTTGTTTGCTTCTTGGATGCTTTCCGTCTCGCGTGGCGCGTGTATGTTGTTATTGCGAGCTTCGTCGTCCGGTCAGAATGACAGAAGAAATGAGTGGACGTCCTAGAAAGAAGGACGATGACCTGTGGCGAACAAGGCCGCGAAAGATGAGGACCTTGAAGTGTTCGGCAATGAAGAGGTACAAAAGGCTTGTCGATCGAACGTGGAGGCGACACGTGACGATAGCAATTCTCCGATTTCGTGCATCTCAGCCATGGTACAATGCACCGCCTTACATGACGAACTTCTGAAACACCTCCTCGACATTTGTCATTCTTTGCATCCGTGTCGCACATCGTGAAACAGCTCTTGTTGTAAGATCACTTCGAAGCTGTCCGGTCATCCGTCAGCATGAGAATAAGAGAAGCATAAGAGAAGCATGCTTGCTCTGCGCCATACGCCGGTACCTGGCAGCACTGCTTGGGCCACTGCCTGCTTTCAAGTAGTACACGTTTCCAAGGTCGTGGTCATGTGACGTCTGGGATCGGAGTAGTCTATGAGCTTCGACGCGTTGATATTTCGCTTTGTTTCTTCTAATACCGTAGACTTCGTAGCTTTCCATGTACTGTATCATATTGTGATATCAATGTGCAATGTTTGGCTGCTGCTCTCTACTCAACTTCAGCTGCTTTGGCAAGTCTGATCACACAGACGATGCCGACCTGAACGAGATTCCCATTCTCGGTGATGCAAACCTAGACATCAGCTGCCTTGCTCCAGCTACTGTAGCTGCAGCTCGAACCAGCTTTTCCTCATATCATACTTCCCACAGCACCCAGCTTCCCTCAACCGGCAATGCCTCATCAAACCACTTCAAAGCTCGAGACAGCTCCAGTAACACACCTGTCATCGCACTAAAGCCTATCGCAGCTACAGAAGTTTCAACGGACGCATCCAGGTCTGGTTTTGGACATTTCAGCAACCACCTGCTCCCGAAACCTCCCTCGCCACCATCTTCACCATACCAAACTGGTGCAAGAGCTGCTGCTCAGAGTTTTCAAGACAACATTCAACAGAGCGACCCGATCAGCAACGAGACAGGCATCAGATATTCCAAATTCACCTCAGCTTCGGGTGAGCCTGACATTCACCTTCGTCAACCTGCCACTTGGAACGCTCCACCCGGCTCCGGAAGTTACCAGGCAGAGCACTTGCGGCAGGTCCGTCTGGAGCGAAGTGTAAAAGAGTATTACGACACTTTCGTCCCTACCTACGCTCGGCAAGTCAGTGAAGAGAGGAGTTCATCAGGTCACTTCTCACATTCGTGTGCCTTTCCAGACTCGATCTCTGCATCAGGTCAATCCTCACATTCGGAAACGCTTCCAGAATTGACCTCTTCATCAACTCAATCATCACAGTCGCAAGATCTTCCAGACTTCATCTCGCCATCAAGTCACAAATCAATTTCACCAAACCTTCCTGACTGCCCCGCAATCCAGGATCAACCGACGACTGCTGAGACGTTCGAGAAAGTAGCAGCCAGCCTCAGGAAATTGCCATCGATCTTTGACTCCGACAACAACAGTGAGGAAATGGAGGGAACAAGTTCCGGAGTTTCACTCTTCTCGTACAACAACGCTATTGGGGCAGGAGCCAGCTCCAATCCCACCTCAACCACGAGACGAAGGCCCAAAAGGGAGTGTGTTGTCTGCTCTGAAGAATCAAGCCGATCTCATCCATTCCCAACTCAAAAGATTGCTTCAACATGCGTACACAAGAGCCTGACTTGTAAGGCGTGTCTCCGAGCGTGGATCCTCGCACAGTTAGATGGCTCTACCTGGGATCACATTGCTTGTCCCGAGTGTGATGAGCTCATGCAGTACGGCGATGTCAGATTGCATGCTTCTGCAGCCGACTTCAGACGGTGATTTGGTACTTCAGTTCCATACGAGCAACAACTAACACTCTTCATTCTTCCAGGTACGACAATCTTTCGCTATCATCCTACCTATCCTCAGAAGAAGGCTTCTTCCGTTGTCTCGCGCCCAGGTGTGGAGCTGGCCAGATTCACCCCTCTGGAGCCGCCGAGCCAATCTTTCGCTGTGGGAGCTGTGATGTCCGCTCTTGTATCGTCTGCAACGTTCTTTGGCACGAAAATCGCACATGCGCTCAATACCAGCAAGAGCTTGAAGATGCCAACAGAACAGATGAACACCGCGCGCAACGTCTTGCACTGATCAAGACTCAAGAAGATGCTAGCGCTGCTACTTTGGAGGGGATCTCTAAGACTTGTCCTGGAGCGGGATGTGGTGCGAGGATTCAGAAGAACGGAGGATGCGATCATATGACCGTAAGTGTTTGCTGAAGTCACTCTCGTTCCCTAGCACACCAGCACACAGTGTGAGAATGGTGGCGGATTCACAGACGCAGTGACTGACAGGATATGTCATGGTAGTGCCGCGAATGCCGCACACAGTTCTGTTGGGGCTGCTTGAATGGGCTTCGTGGTTGTACTTGTCCCCGTCGCTACTAACATGGTTCGGCCCTCATTCCACTACATCAGCTCCCGATCTTGCCAATTAGAGGCTAATTCATACTCTCTCAACAGTGTTTTAGATGCAAGTACGACTTCTGCTGGCGGTGTTCGGCAGATTACAACGAGATCCGTCGTATAGGTAACGAAGCGCATGCGAAGTCTTGTCGATGGTTTGACCCCGAGGCCGGAGATATGCACGAAGCCGACGAAGGTGAGGACGATGAGGATGAGGAGGACGATCTGAACGAAGCTGACGAAGACGAGAATGAGTGTGATGGCAATGAAGATGAAGATGGACTAGGCAACGAACACGATGACAGCAACGACGAAAGCAACGACACCAACGACAATCCCACGACACCCGACACCAACACCGACAGAGACAGCATGACTGTAGAATTTACGCAAGGCCCCCGCAACATGGCCACCAGACCCCTCGCCCAGCCCGGTAGCTACTGGACGAACCGCGCCGTGCACTCGACGGAGCACGGACCAGCTGAACGGCGCTGGGACGAAAGGTGTCGCACTTCAGAAATCCTGACCAGGCAGCACGAAGCCGATGCACGAAACCCTCGGCTGCACGCAGAAGCGGTGGAGCGCGGCGAACGAGCACGTCGGGAGCGAGAGCTGGCGCGGCGAAATAGACAAAGAGAGCGGCAGGACAGAGACAGGACGCGCGCACAACGAACAGTGACACGTATGCTGGAACTAGCGCACCGGGCACGCGAGGACGCAAGGCTGATGGAGGAGGAGCAGGCGCGGCAGGAACGAGCAAGGGCGCGCGCAGAATCAGTGGCGCCGCAACGACGACCTGCACAACGGACGCCAGAGGAGACGTCAGCGTTCTATCACCGAATGTTGCAGCTTGCAGAGCGCAGAGCGCAGCCTTTGGGGTCGGCTCGTTACGATCCAACCTATGACCCGACTCAAGGCACGATCAACGCCAATTTCTAGGTATTGGATGGTGAGCAGGCTGGGAGGCATGGGATGGGGATGATGCGCGAATGGTCATGGATGGGGCAATAGCAGGATAGCAGGATAGCAGGATCAAACAACAGTGGACGTGGAAAACTGCCATCGCACATTTTCATAGAGTAGCGTCGATGCCATAGATTCAGTATGATCAAGCTGATCATAATGCATCAATTCAGAGCACATGAGACCACACCCGCCCACGCGCAAGAACTAGTCGTTCAAATCGTCCATTCGTCCTTCCTACCTTACTCATCGAACATACGAGAGAGGAGAGTCATAATTCATCAATCCCTGCCAAACGCCCTTATACATCTTTCCCACTTGAAGACGTCCCATTCCCCAAGTATGAATTGCAGCACACATCACCAAGACCAATACCAACTCCAACTCTTGGAAGCACTCTTCTCTTTCTCCTTCTCAGTCATCTCCTCCCTCTCCCTCAGCTCCGCCTTCGCTCTCTCCTCTTCCTTCGCCTCCACCGTCGCCTTCGCATCTCGCTTCGCCTGCTCGTTCTCCTCTCCCCACTTGGATCCCCAGAACCACTCCTTAGATTTCATTGCCTCCTTCTCATTCAGCGCATCCTGATCTTTCATGCCTGGTGTCTCCTTCTTCTTCTCCTTCTCATTCCCATCCCACTTCGTACTCCACGCCCAACTCATTCCTCCAATCTTTCCAGATGACGACTTGTCAGTAGAATTATTGGGCGTCTCCACCTTCTCTTTCCTCACCATCGCCATGACCTTCTCCGTCTCCCTCGCAGCCCTATTCTCCTCCCCCCACTTCGAACTCCACGTCCACTTCAACGCCCCGATCTTCCCATTCCCAGAAGCCGACTTGTCCTCATACCCGATACCCAGGTTCGGCGTTCCCCAGGGTAAATCTGGCATAACTTCTGCAATCTCCTCCTCATCGTCCGACTCTCCTAACCCCATCTCCTGCCGCATCTCCTCTGCAAACTCCTTCTTCAACCCTCGGTAGATCCGCCTGTCGACTTCCGGCCACAATCCTGGCTCCACGATTCTCTCCATTCGATGTCCCCGCTTCCTATAGCCCATAGCTTGCCACATCCTCCCCCGCTCCTCTTTCTCCTCTTTAGCTTGGTGTCTCACTTCCGCAAGCCGCCGTTTCAGGTCCAACTGCAACGCTCGATGGTGCAGCCTGAGATCCTCGTGTTGGTTCGGCTGGTCATGCCTGTGGTACAAGTGCGATCTCCACTCCTCTTCCCTCACTTGCGCCGGTGCAGTCGCTCCTTCCACCTGCTGCGAGACATCCCCTATCCTCTGCACCGAGCCATCCGGGAAATGCGTTTCCGTAACCGTACTAGTGACCTGCCTCCCATCATTCAGCCCCACCCTCACCGTCGTCGTGCTCGTCGTCGTTGTCGCCAATCGCAATGGAGGCGATGGATAATATGTGGGATATTCTCTGATCCACGCATCAGCCGCGATCTGCGCCAGTCCGGCGATCGGACCCGCATCGACATATGGGTCGCGAGTGGGAGGAAACTTGGCGGAATCGGCACTCAGCGTGGAAGGCACGGTCGTGGTATCGACCAGATGGGCGAGGGTGTGGAAGTCGTCATCATCAATAAGCTTAGCAGCGCAGAGACCCCAGAGCCAGCGGGAGGGTGTGGCGCGATAGTAAAGCGGCAGGCTTGAAGACGCGGCGTTTCCCTCGGACTCTTGCTCCTGGCGAAGTCCTCGAAGAGCTAGCAGCTGCCGCCGCGTGTTCTGGTGGTCAAGCAGCTTGAGTGCCATCTGATTTTGGGCTAGAGCTGAGCCAAGGGTATATGGGGTTTGAGGCGTGTCGACAGGTGCACCGGCTGTGGTACGGAGTAAGTCTTCGAAGGCGTCACGCCAGATGAGTTCGCGACGTGAGAAAGTGTCTGGGTTGATCAAGGGGTTGTACCAGGATTGTTGTTCGAGGCGGAGCGGGGAGTAGGGACTGAATGCGAAGAAGGACCTGTCTGGCCAGGCGCGGCGTTGGGGAGGTTCTGTGTGTTTGGTGAATTTGAATCCGCCGTCGTCGAGTAACCATCGACGCAAGTTTTCTTCTTGCATCTGTTGTGTCTGGTGTGTATATACCGATACTTCCTCTTCCTCTTTCTCTTTCTGCCTCATCGAAGCTATAGTGCTTCGCCGATCATCTATCTGTTTTCTTTCCGGGTTCGTGGATCGCTCATACGCCTCGCCAAGTCGTCTGAGGGCACTTTGGATGTTCTCTGTTGCAGCCTCGCCATCCTTGCGAAGGTCGTCTTGGATGGCGCTGAGCTGGATTGGAAGCTCGCTGAGTATGTTGAAGAAGGAGCTAGCTTGAGCGTCAATGGCTTGTCGGAAGGCGACGAAGGGATTGTTTTCATCGTTGTCGTTGCTGTTGCCAGGGTTGGACATGGTGGTTGTGAGGGTTGTGGGAGCAGGATATGCGAAGCTGTTTGAGTGGTGGTGAGCGCTGAGTGTAAGGAAGCTGGAGAGCTGTAGCTATAAAAGTGGGGAACCTCGGCAGGGAAAACATCTCGTTCTTGCTATCAAAATGATACATACTGATGAATCTAGAAGTACAGGTTGGAATTGAGTGCGCGCAGAATGCTGAGTCGGAGGGTGGTTCTATCGTGCGCCGGTAGATGCTGCCAGTTAACGCCATGAATGTTGAATGCCTTCTCTTGATGTAGCCCATGTCTCCTGGCTCTTGCTGTAGCTGTGGTTCCTCGGGCGCGATGCCAATTGATAACCTGATGCCTCCTGTGCCTGGCAATAGAGAGCATTTTCCTGCCACACTCCCGATAATGTGGTCGAAGGTGATGTACACGCAATCTGTCCAGTTTTTCTCCTCGATTCACCTTTTCCGTTTCCAACTTCCGACTTCCGCAACGCCATGCCTTGAAACGCTTCTGTGTCAATGCTGCGAGTCGCCGCTCTTCCAGCGCTACTTCAGTCGAGGATCCTAGTAAAGGCGCCCAACCTTTCATTTGACACTTCTCACTTCTTTGTAAAGTCACTGGCCTGCAGATTTCTCGTCATACTCGGGAGGTTGACCTCCAGACCGTCCAATTCTTTGCTCATCTTGACTTGACAACCAAGTCTACTTGTTTCCGTCAGTCCAAATGCCAAATCCAGCATGTCATTCTCATCATCGTCTGGCTCTGCCATCTTGCTGTAGTAGTCTTCCGAAGATACGATGATATGACAAGTCGAGCAAGCACATGAGCCACCGCATGCACCTGGTGTATTGTTAACATCGAAGTCATAGCCAGACTGCCATAGGATGATGAGACGAACCCTCCATTTCCAGATCATTCGCTTGTGCAATATCAAGGAGATTGTCGCCGTCTGCTACCTCGAATTTATGTGATGTCCCATCCCTGTCTACGAATGTGACATGTAATCTTGTATCGTGTTAGAAGTTCGTTCCTAGGTGTGATAAAGTGCGAACATACTCTTCTCCTGGTTTCGGTGGATCAAGATGGGCATGCCGTATCACGGGCGTTGTTGAGAACGCCCGCAATGGTATCGATCTTGACTGCCGTGCCGCTGTAGCAGATATATGTGGCGCAAAGGACGGTAGAATGCTGGACGTCTGACGTGGCGATGCTTTGACTACACGAGACAGTGACCGTCGCGCGGCGAATGTGAATGCAGACATTGTACAGTACGGTACAGTGCGATTCGAGGAGTATGGGTTTTGGTGGTGTTCGGGTTGTACAAGAAGATGTCAATGATAATTCAGAGTTGTCGAAACTTGACTTCGTCATTTTCCAGCTCCATCCACATGCTACACTTCCCAGACCCAGACAGACATAGTCCAGCCACCACCACCTGCTCATTCCTGTCCACGACTTGCTCATCCCGTCTGCTATGGAGTCACAGCACTACACGCCCATGATGGCCTCGCATGAAGGTCCAAATCCCTTACGCCCCTACTATCGACCTCCCTCCATCGGCGAACGCATCTCAGACTCTATGCCCTCCTCCACCTCCCACTCCAACGCCTCCACTACCTCCTCAGCCCGCGCAAGCGTCTCCCCCAGCTTCGGCTCCTCCGCACGTGACATGCTCTCCGATCTCAACTACAACAACATCATCGGCGAATCCGCCTCCACGACCAGCGAATCCCTACGATCACTAGCCGATCAAGCATTATGGAAATACTCGAGCGTGTTCATGGCGCAGCCGTTCGAGGTCGCTAAGATGATATTGCAGGTGAAGATGGGAAGTTCGAATGTGCCGAATGCGAAGCAGAAGGAGCGGTATCAGAGGCGGTCGTTGGGGGCGTATGGGAGTGATCGAGGGTATGGTGATTACAGATCAGCGGATGAAGAGGACGAGGACGACGATGATGAGCCGTCGTATTTCACATCTGCAGCACCGACGCCGAGTCACCGGAGAGACTATACGTCGCAATCAGAGTCTGGAAGGAGTAGGAGTAATGCATCAAGAACATCTCATGCGACGTCCACACGGCCGCCGAAACCAGTCTATAAACTCGAGCTTCGAAAAGCTGACGCGTTGCTGGAAGTGCTGGGACAGTCGTGGGCGCGGGAAGGAGCTTGGGGTGTGTGGAAAGGGACCAACGTGACATTCCTCTACAGTCTATTGCTCAAGACGATAGAGACGTGGACGAGGAGCATGTTCTCCGCGTTGCTAAACCTGCCCGACCCTGGCATTGCCAAAAGCGTGCACGGCAGTGTCGGCGGAATGGACATCCTCGACAGTCCCGCACCACTCGCATCCCTAGGCATCGCCGTCGTCGCAGCGGGCGTAGCTGGCCTTCTCCTTGCTCCAGTCGACATCGTCCGAACCCGGTACGCACCCTTTTCCCTCTCCTCCCCATCCACCTATCACCTGCTAACATTCTCCCCAACAGCGTAATGCTGACACCCTTATCCTCCCACCCTCGCTCCATCCTCCCCTGCCTCCGCTCCCTCCACACCTACGTC